>MTBK01024848.1_pt1 | contig 27292 bp, 22 predicted proteins | sample 1535981 | NCBI WGS metagenome assembly MTBK01 (sample SAMN06109225, study PRJNA356200) | anaerobic digester metagenome | isolation source: biogas reactors fed with pig manure or primary and secondary sludge | place: Spain | collected 2016-06-30
GCGCGTGTGCCCAGCAAAACCGCGCGTTCGGCTTCCTTGAAAGAGTCCAAAAGCGCGCTGGCTGATGCGCCTTCACCTTGTTCGTAGACGGTGATATCCATTTTGGAAAGCACGGGCGCAATCGCCTGCGAAGTCTTGCGGAGTTGCGCGTAAGAGGTGAAAAGCACCAACATACGCCCGCCGGTGACACGCGCCAGGCGGATGATGGTATCTTCAGTGGTTTTTTGATGACCATAGCTGTCGTTGGGTTCGGGGATGTCTTGGGGCATGTAGAGCATGACCGCGTTTTCATAGTCAAAAGGCGAGCCAACCGTCATTTCATCAGCATCTTCGGCGTTGAGGCGTCGTTTGAGGTAGTCAAACTCGCCATGGGTGGTCAGGGTGGCGGAGGTGAGGACAACCGAGGCTTTTTCGTGCCAAAGGTGTTTTTCCATCAGCGAACCGATATGCAGCGGAGCGCTTTGCAGAGCCATTCGGCCTTGTAATGGATCCAACTCGACCCAATAAATTTGCTCATCATCCGGGGTCATGGTGAGCTGTTCTACCTTTTCGCCAATCTCAGAAAGAGTTTGGCTCAGCGTGCCTAAGGCGCCCATGAGTTCCTCAGCATCCTCGTCATCGTGGGTGTTGATGGCATGCATGGTTTCGCGCAGGGCTTTGAGCTGCAAAATGAGGCTGTTGAGTGCGGCGTGGGCATCATCCCATGCGGTTTCCACTTCAAACCAGATGGGCAGGGAACGCAGGGAGGGTAAAATGCGCGCTTGTTGGGGATAGGTGCCAATGGGGCGCCCATCGCGCAGTTCTTCCAGCACGAAATCCAGCGCTTTAAAGTATTGGCCCATGTAAGTGTCAAAACGCACGGCGATATCTACCATTTTAGTGATGTTTAGGCTCATTTGCACCAGGTCTGAGGGCTTGAGCGCGTTCTGGGCGAGCGCCCACGCGCGGCCAAGCAAACCGTGTTCATGGCTTCCCAGTTCACGCACGAGGCGTTTGATCTCATTGGGGTAAAGGCGAAAAGCCATGGCGTCGGTCGTGGCGGCTTCCATGTGATGAGCTTCGTCGGCGATAAGGTAGTTATAGGTTGGCAAAACGCGATTGTCGGTGGCAGCATCCGCAAGCAACAAGGCATGGTTGACAATCAGGATATGCGCGCTTTCCGCGGCAACACGCGCCTTATAGAAGGGGCATCTGCCACCCATTTGTCTCAGGCAGTTCTCGAGTTTGCAGCCTTCATCCTCCGCGGAAAGGCGCGACCAAATCAGGCGCTCGAGGGGGCCATTGAGGTTGATTTCAACCCGGTCTCCACTACCGCCTTGTTGGAGCCAAACCAGAATCTTAGCTAAAATGCGCAACTCATCGGTGTTTTCTGGCCTGCGTTTGCGCAAGGCGTTGAGTTTGCGGGGGCAGAGATAATTGCCCCGGCCTTTTAGCACAGCGGCGCGGATGTCGAGGTCAAGCGCCTGAATGAGATCGGGCAAGTCTTTATTGATGAGTTGGTCTTGCAGGGCGATGGTGTTGGTTGAGACAACTACTCTTTCACCATTTTGCAAAGCCCATTGCGCGGCGGGAATGAGATATGCAAGCGATTTACCCGTGCCGGTGCCGGCTTCGACCATGAGATGATTGCCCTTGTTGAAAGCTTCAGCAACCGATTTGAGCACCTGCACCTGTTGCGAGCGGTGTTCAAAACCGGGAATATGAGATGAAAACGCGCCACCAGGTTCCAGGGTGCCTGCCAAAACCTCAATGTCAAGGGGTTTAAGATACTGGGCAGGTTCCAGAGGGCTGGCAGGCGCGGCTTTTTCGAATCTAAATAGCCTGTCGGTGGCTTTTTGGGCTTTGTAAATGTCGTGGGGACGCTCATTTAGTCGATCTCTAAGAGTAGATCTAAAGGGAAGCTCGCCAGCCCAGTTTAGTTTTTCGGACTGGCTGACGATTTCAACGATGAGCTCATCAGGCAGGGCTTGAAGGATATCAATTAGTTTGTGATAGACCTCCATCGTGGCGCGGGCGTCATCCAGCGCGCGGTGGGCGTTTTGTTGCATAACACCCAAACGGCTTGCCAGGGCGCCTAAGGCGTATCGCGATGCGGTGGGGAGTAAGACGGACGCCAGTTCGTAGGTGTCGATGGTTTGATTTCCTTTTAACGCGCCGACTTTGTGGAAGAAACTGAGGTCAAAACCTACATTCTGCCCGAGAATGGGCGCGTCACCGACGAAGTCCACAAATTCACGCAGGACGTCTGACAGATATGGCGCGTTCATGACCATGGCATTGCTAATGCCGGTGAGGTTGGTGATGAACTGGTTGATGGGCCGACGGGGGTTAATTAAGACGTCAAATTCAGCGATGACGCGTTTACCGCTGAATTTGATGGCTCCGATTTCGATAATAGCTTCTTTTTCCGGGTCAAGCCCGGTGGTTTCGATGTCAAGACAGACAATGGTTTGCATAGCTCTGATTATACTCTGAGAGCGCGGTGGCTGTCTGAATTTGCGCTGGGTGTGAAAGCTGGATTTGCGCAGCTTTGAGCGCAAGGTATAATGGAGGGCATGAAGAAAAGAAACATTCTGTTGGCAGTAAGCTTGCTGCTGTTATCGCTTTTACGCTTTGACATGTTTAGCCTTCATGAGGCTAATGCTGCGCCAAGGCTATCCGGTGATGCTGTGTATGATCTTCCTTTGTGTCAGCCCGGGTATTATCAGGAAGACCCAGGGGATTGCATGCCTGCAGGACCGTCCGAATCGATCAAAGCCTTAGCAGAACAGGGCTTCCCGTATCCGCTCAGGGGGCTTGCAGCGCATGTTCCTGACGCAAGTCTATCGGAATTGCCTGAGCGTGTGGCTATGTTGGGAGAGGGAAGTACACCCTATTATGCCAGTTTTAATGATGCGGTTTCGGGTGGGGCTGCGATTGGTCATATATCGGGTGGCGGTGGAAAGTATGTAAGCGTTACCGATATTGCGTATTCCAATGGTCGGAATTTCGTGCGTATGAAAAATGGCGGATGGATTGAAGCAACGCCGCACTGGGGCTGGCCCAAATGGCAAGGCTTGGAGTTTTTTAGCACACCGAAACATAATTTTGGCTTTACCATTGACAATATCCAAAGTTTTACCGCGCCAAGCTTTGCTTCGCCTTCATCTGGTATTAGTTACACCAAGTACGATTCCTTCCCCATCTACAATTATGCCGAAGCGGAAGGGTATAAGTGGTACGAGGTCGCACCAGGCGAGTGGATACCTTCGCTCAAATCACGTGAAGTTCTCGTGAATACGCATCGACCTGATGGTGTTGACCGTGATCGGTGGATCGCCATTGACCTCGAGAACCAAACTTTGGCTGTGTACGAAAACAGCGAACTGAAATTTGCGACGGTCATCGCCAGTGGCGCAGGGGAGCTTTATTCTGACCCGGGCGTGTATGAGGTTTACCATAAAATCGAATTGCACACGATGCAGGGTTCCTACGCAGCGGACCGCTCAGATTTCTTTTATTATGAGAGTGTGCCCTGGGCATTGTATTACAACCACGCGCAGGCGATTCACGGTATTTATTGGCCAGCGGTGCTTGGTTTCCCGCAATCGCATGGCTGTATCAACATGTTCCCAGGTGACGCGAATTGGCTCTTCCATTGGACGGAATTAGGCGAGTATGTGTATGTTTTTGACCCCAGCGGACAAACACCCATGCCAACCCCAACGCCAATGGGCACGCCACCCCAGCCTATTTTTACCCCTACGCCAAATTTGGGTGGTTAAATTCTCTTTTTTGTTATTTAAACGAACTGACCACTCGAAACCCGTGTGGTCAGTTTTTGTTAGTACTTTGGCGTATTAGCCAAGCTTTATTGGGGTTTCAAGATTATTTTTTGTGAATCTTGCTAAAGATTTCTTCCCTGGCAATCGGACGGCGGCAGAAGAACCAATCCTGGCAATCCATATCTGCTTCGCCAGCCATGCGTTGGTTAGCTACACCACAGGAGCCGGGAGGTGGAACGATGATGTCGTCGCCTGGGCGCCAATCAGCGGGGGTTGCCACACCGAAAGCGTCGGCAGTTTGGAGCGCCTGAACCAAGCGGATGAGTTCGTCAAAGTTGCGGCCGGTTGAAAGTGGGTAGTAGATGATGGCGCGAACGATGCCCTTGGGGTCAATCACGAAGACAGCGCGCACCGCCTGGGTGGAAGCGGCGTTGGGCATAATCATGCCGTACTTCTTGGCAACGTTCATGCTGATGTCATCAATCAAGGGGAACTTGACTTCCACGTTCTTGTGACCGTTGAACTCGATTTTCTCTTTGATGGTGCGCAGCCAGGCGATGTGGCTCATGAGACCGTCAACCGAGAGACCAACTAATTTGGTGTTGAGCCTGGCAAATTCTTCTTCGAGAACGGCAAAGCTGATGAATTCGCTGGTACAAACGGGGGTAAAGTCAGCGGGATGGCTGAAAAGGATGACCCATTGTCCGGCGTAATCTGAGGGGAAGTTAATATCGCCCTGGGTTGTTTTGGCTTTGAATTCTGGGGCGGGATCGCCAATCATTGGCATGCGTTGGATGGTTTCGTTGTTTTCCATAGTTTTCTCCTTATATGGTCTTATTTTGATTAGTATTTTTAGCTGTGACCGAAGTCGTTTTACAGTTGGGGCAAATGCCCTGATAAATGTGGCGACTGTTGATGATATCAAAGTCGCTTTGTTCGATAACGAAGGCTTTCATGTCTTCAAGCAGGGGGGTGTCGAGATCCATGAAAGTTTTGCATTTGCTACAGTAAAGGTGCAAATGGGGATGCAGGTTCGCGTCATACTGGGTTTTATTGTCGCCAATGGTGCCCAAGGGGGTTACCAGGCCAGCATCAACCAAAAGCGTTAGAGTGTTGTACACAGTGGCCAAAGAAAGCGTTGGATGCTGTGGTTTAAGTGCCTGGTAGATGTCTTCCGCGCTGGGATGTTCGCAACTGGCAATGAGGTAGTCGTAAATAGCCTGCCGTTGTGCGGTTTTGCGCAGAGTGGGCTTATTGAGCAATTCTTTGAGTGAGCTGTGTGTTGTGTGTTCCATAACTTATTTATAATTATTCTAAATAAGAATGATGGACTATTCAAATTAAAGCTTATACAAAACGGTGAGTTCTTTAGGCTTTTGATAAAATATGGATAAGCTAAAAGTAATACTGAATGATGTTCCGGGAACTGATAAAAGGTGACCAATATGGAATTTGTAATTAATGAAGCTCTAACCGAGCAGGAATTAAACGGGAAAGCCAGTGTTCACTTCATCTCCTGGAAAGAGAGCTATGCTGACTTAATTCCGCAGGCATTTTTGGAGATGCACAGCCTGGAACAATGCAGGACAATGGCCTTTGCTTATCCAAAAAACACATTTGTCGCCATGGTGAGTGGTGAAGTAGTGGGATATGCCTGTTATCTCCCAGAGGCCAGAACTTTTGCGAGCATACAGCCTTCTTCTGAGATTATGGCTTTGTATATCCTAAAAGATTTTCAAATGCATGGCATTGGCTCCGCGCTGCTGGAACGATGTCTTGAAATGTTGCCTTCTGGTCCGGTTGTTTTATTCGTCCTGGATGGTAATGAAAAAGCGATTCGGTTTTACCGTGAGAGAGGTTTTGTTTTTACAGGAAAAAAGCTGGAACAGGCTGTGCCAGGTGGTAAATTGATAGAACTGGAAATGGTGCTTGAAAATAATCAGGATAAATGAATTTTGAATCATGAGTAAAAAAAAGTGACGCAGTATAAACCACGTCACCTTTTCTTGAAAAACACCTGATTCTAAAAAACTACAGTTCGTAAATCTCGCTGTATTTTTCGTTAAGATAGTTCATGTAGTAATCGGGGTTCAGGGGCTCGCCGGTTACGCGCTTGACAAGCTCCATTGAGTCGTAACGGCTGCCATGCTGGTGCACTTTTTCGCGCAGCCAGGCTAAGATATTGGCAAGATTGCCGGAGGCAATTTCATCGATCGTATTGGGCTGGTCTTTAATCAATTGATGCCACCATTGTGAGGCAATCAGGTTGCCAATCGCGTAGCTGGGGAAGTAACCAATCATACCACCTGACCAGTGCACGTCCTGCAGGACACCGGTTGTATCGTTGCTGGGCACAACACCCAAATAGTCACGCATTTTCTCATTCCAGATTTCGGGCAGGTCTTTTGTGGCAATCTGCCCTTCAATCATGCCCAGTTCAATTTCAAAGCGTAACATAATGTGCAGGTTATAGGTGGCTTCATCGGCTTCGGTGCGGATGAGCGATGGGCTGACTTTGTTAATCGCTTTGTAGAATGTATCCAGGCTGACATCGGCGAGATGCTCACTAAAGAAAGCCTGGAAGGTCGGGTAAAAGTGGGACCAAAAGGCTTTGGATCTGCCAACGAGATTTTCCCAAAGGCGCGATTGGGATTCGTGCAGTGCCATGGAGGATGTGCCGCCGATGGTGGTGCCTTTATAGGCTTTGCTGATGCCCAATTCATACAGACCGTGGCCAGCTTCGTGCATAGTGCTAAAAAGCGCGTCCATGGCGTTAAATTCGTCGTAGTTGGTGGTGAGGCGCACGTCGTCCATACCAAAGTTGGTGGTGAAGGGATGAGCTGATTCGTCCAGTCTGCCGCGTGTCCAGTCAAAACCCTGCTTGGTAGCGAAATACTGGTTGATTTTGCGTTGCAAATCGAGGGGATAACGCTTGAAAAGGAAATCAGTTTCAGGCTGAGGGCGTTCTCCAATGGCTTGAATGAGTTCAACCTGGCGGGGTCGCAAAGCGCCAAAGATTTCTTTAACCCGGGCAGTTTTCAAGCCGGGCTCAAATTGATCTGCCAGAGCATCGTAGGGATGGTCGTAAGGTTTGAAGTATTCCACCAATTCTAAATTGAGCTCAAGAATTTTTTGCAAATGGGGCTGGAAAGTGGCGAAGTCGTTTTCTTCCTTGGCTCTTTGCCAAACGCCTTGCGCCACGCTGGTGGTCATGATGAGCTCCATCATCTTATCTTTGGGAACTTTGGTGGATTGCTCGTAATTGCGTTTGGCGAGTTTGAGTTCGCGGGCGATGGGTTCATCCGCATCCAGGTCCGGGATTTCAGCTACCAGATCAGCGATGAGCTGTCCATATTCGGGACTGGTGCTGCGGTCGTAAAGGATGCCACCCAATGCCTGGAGCTGCTCACCACGCGACTGCATGGCTCCCACGGGCATATATGTGAGTTGGTCCCATCCCAAAAGTCCTTGAATACCACCCAGCTCTAAGGTTGTGGCGTAATAGTCGCGAAAAGTTTTGAGTTTTTCTTCAAATGTCATGGTTTGTCCTTAAAAAGTCTCTTAAAGGATAACATTCGCTGTTTAGGCGAATGTTATCGGGTAGTTCGGGTTATTTAGCAAATCTTCCAGCGCAGGTCTTTGCCTTGCAGAACGTTCATCACCTCAGAGGCGATGTCTTCTGCGGCGCGTTCCTGAGCTTCCTGGGTTTGCCCACCGATGTGGGGCACCGCGATGATCTTGGGGTGCTTGGGCACGGACCAATCAACGGGTGGTTCCTTCTCGAAAACGTCCAATGCGGCAGCAGCCACTTTGCCAGACTCAAGCGCGCGCAGGAGGGCGGCTTCTTCCATCACACCACCACGGGCAACGTCAACGATCATCACACCGTCTTTCATCTTGGCAAAAGCATCGTCGTTGATCATGTATTTGGAATCAGCGTTGAGGGGCAGATGGAGGCTGATGATATCGCTTTGGGCATAGATGTCTTCAAGTTCAACGGGTTCCGCGCCAGTTGAGCGCACTTCGTCAAGGTCTCTGCGACGGTTGTAGCAGATGACTTTCATGTCAAAGGCTTGGGCGTACTTGGCAAGACGGCGTCCGATATTGCCATAGCCAATGATGCCGAGGGTTTTACCGTTGAGTTCGCTGCCTATCAGTTCTTTCTTGAGCCATTTTTCGTTTTTCATACCGTTATCAGCATATGGGATGCGGCGAATCATAGCGAGCATCAAACCGAAAGCTAACTCGGCTACAGCCACGGTGGTGGCAACGGGGCAGTTTACGACGGTAACGCCGTGTTCTTTGGCGGCTTCAAGGTCGATGTTATCCACACCAACACCAGCGCGGCCAACAACTTTGAGATTCTTTGCAGCTTCGAAAACCTGGCGAGTGACCTTGGTGCGACCGCGAACAATCATGCCGTGGTATTCGTGGGCTTCGGCGAGCAGTTGATCGGCTTCAATGCCTTTCTTGTCAATAGCTTCGCCTGCTTGGTTGATGATGTCCTTGCCAATTTGCTCAAGGCCATCGGTAATCAAAACTTTGTATGTCATAGCTTCTCCTTATGTTTATTATTGCTGTCTCTATTGTACTATCCTTAGGGTTCTTATGTCACCTTTTCGGATTGTGAAACCCAAACTATCCATATATTCTAAGATGGCTTGGGCGTATTTACGGCTGTTTTGGTAATGATCGCGGAACTCTGCCATGGTTAGGCTGCCTTTTGCCTTGATTGTGGCAGAAACCCAGTCCTGCATTTCTTTAAAGGTGTCTGGCATTAGTAGGATGTTTTCTGATACTGCCAGCAAACGACCACTGCCAAGAAGTCCATCAAGCAGGGTTTCACCGATGTGGCTAAGGGCCTCGGCACGGTCTGGTGGGGTGTAGGGTCGGCTTTTAAATTTATCCATGAGAGCTACGATTTGTTTTTCCTGTGCTTCAGTGAAGACCACGGTATGATTGTGATGCTTGATGAGGTGCCCTGTGACCTTAATATCGCCTTGGTTGGCGAGGTGCTCGATGATGAGGTCGAAATTATCCTGGTTTAGTTTTAGACTGGCACGTAAATTCTCGCGCGTGATGCCCGCTTTCAGGGGCTGACCCTGGTGAAAATCTGTGATGAATTCGATGGCTTTGTATTGTAAGTCTTGCCAATTTTCTTTTAGGGTAAGACGGGTTTTGTTTAGTGTCGGGCTGGTTCGAAGAACGAATATGCGGTTTTCTTCGATAAGGCTTTGTATGAGATTTCTGACGTTTTCTTCAGAAAGTCCTGATTTTTGAACGATTTCGCTACCGGTTGCAATGCCTAAACTGCGTAGAGCCTGCACGACTAAATCGCTGTCATTGCCGGCGTGGAGTTCCTGAAGACGGCTTAGGTTGTCTTCATCAAAACGTCGGTAAAAACGGGCTGGGTGCGAATCAATAATGACACCGCCACCAATGGTTTCAGCCGGTGAGGGCAGTCGAAGGACGTAATGGTCACCGCGGGCAGCGATAATGGGGTTATCGAGTTTGAGCTGGATAAAAGCACTTTCGCCCTGCTTGAGCTTTTCGGTACCCAAAAGACGCAATCGGGCGGGTGTTTCAGCACTACCAATGAAGACTTTTACTTCAGTGTTGTGTTTGAGGGCTTTGGAGGCGTCATCGATAAGGCGGAAATGCGCGTCCAGGCGTGTGGTGGGTGTGTAGCTTCCTGGTTTGGCGATGACATTGCCACGCTTGATGTCTTCTTTGTCCAGTCCGTTGATGTTTATAGCGGTGCGGTGACCGGGAGCGATTTTTTGAAGCTTATGTTTGTGGTTTTGTAAGCCACGAATCCGTCCGGCTTTACCATCCGGTAAACAGACGATTTCATCGCCAATGGCAAAGCTGCCGTCCAGCAGGGTGCCGGTGGCGATGGTGCCAAAACCAGTTAAGCTAAAAACGCGGTCAGCTGGCAAGCGTGGGCGGTTAAAATCAGCCTTGGGGGGAAGATCTTGCAGTAGTTCCTCTAAGGCTTGGATAAGTTCCGGCAAACCCTCACCAGTGACGGCAGAAACGCGCAAAACCCGGGCGTCTTTCAAGCTGGTTTTGGCAAGGACTTCCTGAGATTCCATCTCAACCAGGTCAATCCATTCCGGGTCGGCGACCAGGTCGATTTTAGTGAGTACGACAAATCCTTTTTGAATGTCCAGGAGATCAAGAATGGCAAGATGTTCTCGGGTTTGTGCGGATACGCCTTCATCCGCGGCGATAATGAGCAAAACAGCATCAATGCCACCAATGCCGCTGAGCATGTTGCCAATAAAATCGCGATGACCGGGAACGTCAATAATGCCTATTGACTCGCCATTGGGCAGGGTTAAAGAAGCAAAGCCCAGGTCGATGGTCATCTCGCGGGCTTTTTCTTCTTTCAGGCGGTCTGGGTCGATACCAGTGAGGGCAGCCACCAAAGTGGATTTGCCGTGATCTACATGTCCTGCGGTACCGATAGTGCGCATAGTCTCTATGCTTTGTTGTCCAACAATGCTGCAATGTTTTGGATGGAATTTTGATATGCGCTTAAAATCATATGCACGTGGCGTACTGTTTCGCGGTTCAAAGCTTCAATCACGTCTTGATTACGAACAGAGATATCTTTAATTTCTTCCAGTTGGCGAGTTAAGTCACCAATTTTTTGTTCATTTTCGTGGTTTTGTTCTTCGTAAGTGAGCATGTAGTTCGTCCAGCGTTTAATATCGTCCGATTTGAAATTTGCCCATTCCTGACGGAAGCGCTCGTCATTAAGGCGTTGCACTTCGCTGATTTCATTAATGCGGCGTTCAAATTGCTGGGTGAGCTTATCTGCCTGAGCCAGGGATTTGTTTATCGACAAACGTGCTTCTTCAAGTGCCTCAATCTGAGTGTTGAGGTTGAGGTTTATCGTGTCAAGTTCCTGAAAACGCCCTTCCCAGTTTTTGAAGCTACGCTCTTTTTCAACCAAGCTGCTATTAACTGTGTCGATAAAACGTGATTGGTCTTCTTTGCGGTCTTTTTCGAAGCTTTGAAGCTCAGTGATACGGGTATCAAAGGCCCTGAAGTTATCCGCAAGCCCTTCAACTCGATTACGGGTTTCATCAACACGTTTTCGTATTGCTGTGATATCGCCTTGTATTTCGGTGATTCGCTTGGCTTCCTGTCGACGGTTTTCTTCGACCATTTGCAATGAGCGCCGATAGTCTTCATCAAAACGGCTCACATCGGTTATTCTGGCTTTTTGTTCTTCCAGTAAGCGACTAAGACGGGTATCCTCTGCTTTGAGCATTTTTTGCTCCTCACGTAAGGAGGATACTGTCTCGAGGCTTTCATAGATTTTTGCCAGATTGGCTTTTAGTGAATCGAGCTCAAGTTTTTGTCGCTTAATGGCTTCGTCAAGGTTCAGGTTGGCACGTTCGCTGCTTTCGCGAATTTGTTTGCTCATTTCATTGTTTAAACGTGAGATTTGCCCCTCATATTTATCCAAAGAAGAAATTTGGTTACCTTGTTGGCTCATTAAGATCTCAAGCTCTTTTATCTGCTTGCGTAAATTCGTATTCTCGGTTTCGAGAACGGTGAGACGATTTTGCATGGAGGCGAGATTTGTTTTATCATTGCGACGTTCGTTATCCAGCCATTCCACACGTCTTTCCAGTTGCTCTAAGCCTGCGTATTCATCCATAGTTTTCTGCCTTTGTGTATAAAGTTCCTGTAATGATTATACCTATTATTGACTGAGTATTGAAAAAATTAACTCAGGATGAAGATTCTCTCGAAGGGTGCTAATATGCCTTTGAACAGCTCGCTGAAGAGTCCAGGAAAAAGCCCTGCGATGAGCATCAATAACAAGATTATTGAACTGAAGACAAAAATGGGTGCAGTTTCCCGACTCGTTTTCAAACTGATGACGGGCGCATTGTTTGGGAGGGGACTGATGAGCTGTTGAATAATTCTGAAAATAATGATGAGAAGACCAGCAAAGCCGATACTTAGCCAGGTTTCCATGGCATAGCCTGACCAGGGAAGGAGATTCATGATGTAGTGTTTCGCGGGAAAGCTTGCCAGAATGGGCAGCCCAGCGAAGCTGAGAAGGCTCATAACAAGGACGATACTCAATGTGGGGTAAGAATGGTAGAAGCCTGTCAGACTACGAATTTTGCCGTCAAAGTCTGGTTCAGACTGTTCAAGCATCGAAAGGCTATATGAAAAACCTGCCATCCCCAAAAGTCTGGGCAAAAAGTTGATTTGAAGATAATGTAAACCTCCTTGTTGTGCTAAACCAATTGACAGCAAGGCGTATCCCATTTCCCATAGATAGATGTATGCCAATACCCGCCGCATACGGTTTTGGAAACTGAGCAAAACACTGGAGCTGACGATCATCACCATTCCCGCCCAACGCAGGATTGTCCATAATTCCGGCAGGTTTCGCAGCCAGGCGTACTCTTCAAGGAAATAAACAAAAAAGATAGTGAGACTGCTTTGCATCAGCACGAGAAGAAAGCTGACTGTCCAGGGATGACTTTCCTGGGCGACCATAGGCAGCCATGTATGGACTGGTATAAGCGCGAACCAGATGGCGAAGCTGAGGAGAACGAGTATAGCAGCGCGTAAAATCAATGCGCTGGCAGATGGTGCGGTTTCAATATCAGAGAGCATCCACGCACTTAGCAGGACCATAGGCATGGCAATGGTTTGGAAAGTGATATAGCGAACCACTCCTGGACCGGCTTTTGAACCACGTGGAGAGAGAAGTGGAATACTCAAGATGGCAATCAGCAAGATGATAACCGCCGCATACAAGAATGGTTGCACCGCCAATGCAAGAACCCACATAGCGGCAATCAGCATGGAAAGCGCATTAAACCATTGGCTGGTTTTTAGTGAACGAGCAACGGTATTCCAAATGAAAACAGCCATGTATAAACCAGCTATTAAGGTCAAATTTGCTTTAGTGATACTTATCAAGCGGCCAAAAATGGGGAAGACGGCCGCAAAGATGAAATGTCTTGATCCAAGTCGAATAATTAAATCTTCTGGCATTAAAAACGCGAGTGCGGCAAGAAATCCAGAACTTATTAGAACGATGGTTGTTGATATTTTGACAAATGGTTGGATGAGCATCAACAGTAAACTGATTGCAATTGGTATGACTATCCAAACAATGACGGTGTTCATCATGAGGCTTCCGTCTCCAAATCCTTGACAATAAAGTAAGCGCCCGCGATTGATAGCAATAAGTTCACCATTGCGAAGAGGGCTTCAAGCAAGTTTGAAAACTCGAGAGAGCCATAAAGCAGCTCAAAACCGGACAAAAAAGTGAGTAAACCAATGACAATGTAAAACGGTTCGGCTTTAGAACCAAGCTGTAACAAACCTAAAAGCATCAATCCCATGCTTAAAATGAGGGCTGGTCTGGAACTTTGTGGGAAAACTTCTGATTGTAACCAGGGTGTCGCGATTAGAATTAATAAAACGAGAAAAAGTCCACTAAGCCCACGAAACACTTCGCCTGCGGATAATTTAAGGCTAATTCGTTCGTGTTTCACTGCTCCTGTGCCAAGGATGGTGAGATAGATGATGAGGGTAGCCATTAAGCCAACGATTAATTTGATAATCGCTGGAATAAAACTTTCCGTTTTCGGGAAAACAATAAAAATACAAAGATATTGGATGGCTAATCCGAACACATTAAGTAACCACTTGCGACGAATGAGGTTGATGTGCCCGGCAATTAAGCCAAGAATAACGGCTGTGGTGAGGATAAAATTACTCACAAGCCACCTGCCTTTGAAACAAATATCAAGAAGATAATCAGCAGGAAGACTAATGACCACAGTACTCCCCCATCTCCTTCAATAATTTGACTGCCAAAGCTTTCGAATCGCAAAACTCTTCTATAAAGCCAGGATAAAGCATTGTAGAACCATTTGAGACTAAAAAAGGCGCTTAGAAACCGGATGACAGGCGCGATGATGCGATAATAAGGTAATTTTGCTGGTAAATCCGCACGCAAGTTTTGAACGCCCATGATTTTTAGAACTAAAATCACCAACCCGGTGATGACTAAGCTGACTAATCCTGCCCACCAAACACCAAGGGTGAGCACACCGGGCCACGCGATTAGTCCAAGGATTACAATCGTCTGAAAGATAATAATTAAACCGAGCGGAAAGGTAACACGGGCGTGCTTTTCAAGTCCGGTCACTGCACCACTGGCTTCAACAACATATCTTAAATAGCCCAAGACCAACAAACTATGACTAATAAGAACAATAACACTCATGAAGCTGAAATATTGTCCCAAAACACTTTGCCAACCCGAGGCAAGAAGTGTGTAGGGCAAACCGACCAGTCCAATCAAGCCCAACGCAGGGATAAAACGAATACGGCGGATGGGAGGATTGAAGGCGAACAACAAGCCACCACTAAGCAATAATGCCAAGCCCCACACACGGCTATTGGCTGCTTCTCCATTTAAGGCACATTGCAATGCGAAAGCTGACAAAGCGACGATCCAATAAGGCTGTGCCTCGATATCCGTTTTTTTGCTGACCCACATCATAGAAGCGTAAAGCATCGCGATTAGGTTTAAAACCTGGATAATGATAAAGAGTGTAGGGTTGATGGTTAGAAAATCTTTGGGCAGGTGGGCGATTAATGTAAGTGCGGAGGCGACAGGCGCGAGACGGAATGCAAAAGCAGTTTGCTGACTTTCGTCATCACTTACGATGAATGGGATATGAATGGGTAGTACGCCTAATCGCAATCCGGCAGCGAGAAGGAAGAAAATACCCGAGGATGACGGGATTTGGTTTAAATCAAAATTGGGTTGAACTTGCCATGCCACCGATGTGGCAAAAACAAGCGTGAAGGTGCTTAGAATGCGTACAACAAAAACACCCATTAAATGACCTTGTTTCCTGTAAGGGCTTGAGCTGCGAATTTCGTAAAAGAACTCGGTTAAATCAATAATCGACCATGTCATGGCTAAAGTCAAAGCATTGCTGCTCGCAAGCGATATGAGGGTGAGCGCGGTGAGAATAAGCGAGGCAAGCCATTTTGGGGTTGATTCTTTAATTGATATGAGTGTGGTTTGTGTGGAGATGCTGGCAACGCAAAGTGTCATGACAGCAATTGCGTATGGCCAGCTGAAGTAATCCAGATTAAGTCCTAATGTGCCTTGGAAGAGCTCAGCAGGTAACCAGCGAAGAAGTTCAAGAGAAAGGGGTAAAAATAACCTGAGTAAAAAAAGTACCAACCATGCAGAACTGGAGGCAATTAAGGCAATAATCCATGCTGCGCCAACCCGGCTTTTGTTACGTTGGATGATGACTATGATGAAGGCTGCGATGATGAGCAGCCCCAAAACAATAAAAAATGCCATAGATGCTTAATTCTAACTTAAAGGAAGCTGCAAAGCTTTCGATGAAGGAACTTGCCACCGCCTGGTTGTCCATACCAGTTTTCAGCATCCACAAGTGTTTTACCCCGCAGGAGTACACGTGTTGGATAACCACGCAATTGCATCCCTTCATAGAGGTTGTGATCTGTGCGGTGTTTGGCAATGCGCTGACCATAGCTAACTGTCTTGTTTGGGTCCCAAATAGCGATATCAGCGTCTGAGCCAACTTTGAGCGTTCCTTTTTGTGGGTAAAGACCAAATATCTTAGCTGGATTGGTGGCACAAAGCTCAACAAACCGCATTGGACTGATTCTGCCGGTATTAACTGCAGTACTCCAAAAGACAGGCAAACGATCGCCTAAGCCGGGTAGTCCGTTTGGGATGAGCGTAAAGTCTTCTTTGCCTTGAATTGTGCCTAATTCTTTACCTGGAATAGCGATATCTTCATTTTCATAGGGGATGGCTTGTTGGCCATTAAAGTAAAAGGGGCAGTGGTCGGTGGCGAGCACTTGAATTTCATCGCTTTCAAGGGCTTGCCAAAGGCGGGTTTGGTCTTGTCTTGTTCGAACGGGTGGCGAGCAAACAAACTTCGCGCCATCTTCTCTGCGCAAGTCGTCTTCGCTGAAAAACAGGTATTGCGGACAGGTTTCGCCCATGGCTTTGACACCTTTATGGCGACCGTAGCTGAGTTGATCGACTTCTCCAGCGACATTCATGTGCACCAGATAGACCGAACTGTTAGCCTGGGCGGCAATGGCAATCGCCCGCAGGCTGGCTTCCACTTCACCCCAGGCTGGGCGGGTGAGGGCATGGTAGATGGGGGCGGTTTGTCCGTTTTGAAGGGCTTCTGCCACTAAGACTTCAATGACATCGCCATTTTCCGCATGAATCATGGGGAGCATACCATGTTTGCCCGCGATGCGCATAACCTGAAAGATCTCCCCATCATCAAGTCGCAGACGATTGTTATAAGCGGTGAACATTTTTAGGCTGGTAATGCCAAGGTCGGGAAGGTTGGCTAATTCCTCGGCGATCGCGGCATTAAAGAGGGTGACGTTCATATGCGCGCTGTAATCAATGCTAACGGTGGGGTCAGCTTGAGCGCGGTGTTTTTCTACACTATGCTTTATACCTTCTGGTTCGAGGCTAACGAAGTCAATCATGGTGGTTGTGCCACCAAAAGCCGCGGCTTTTCCGCCAGTATAGTAATCATCTGATGAGATTGTGCCAAACATTGGTAGGGAGAGGTGCACGTGGGGGTCAACGCCCCCAGGTATAACTAACATGCCATCAGCGTCGATTATTTCAGCATCCGGTTCGTCAATGTGTGATTCAATACGACTGATTATTTCGCCATCGATTAAGATGTCCGCTTTCCACATCTTTTCAGCGGTGATGAGAGTGCCATTTTTTATAAGTGTTTTTTTCATAAGCCCGCCTTATTGTCTAAAGCCACTGAGAAAAGCGAGAATCGCAGGGTCTACTGCCAGTTCAGGTAATTCCTGAGCGTTGTATTCTTGACCACGCAAAGCGCGTTCGCGAAGTGAGCGCCATAAAATCTGCCGCTCTTCATCGTGTACGGGCAAATCGGTCAGTATTTTAGCCCGCTTGACACGTTCACCGGTTGTGTAAAAGAAAGTCACCCGTTTCCAGTTATCAGCCTGGATGGGGTCAGGGACTTCTATCAGCGCGTCAAGTTGCAGTTTGAAGTACTCTTCATTTGCGCGAGGATGATTGGGCTCATCACGAAATAAGTCCGCGCGGGTGGTGAGCTCATGACCTAAGATAGGCGCGATCCAGCGGATTTGCCAGCGATTGTTTTCATCAAAAGCGGCAGTTTGATAGAAGGCTAAATAGTCGACTGAAATCACTTTAGGGGCAGATTTGAGCGGGATCCGATACCAGCCCAGCATTCGCGCGATGTCTAAATCGCGTTTCTTGGGCAGTATGGCTACCAGAATGAGGCTGGTATCGGGTATCTCGCTAAATGACGACATATTAGTCTAACTGCACGTTGGCTCTGTGGTTAAATTCCTCAACAAGAGCGTCGATTTCTTCTTGTTGGTTCTGAATTTCAAGCCAGAAATCCGGGTCATACCATTGCGCCTGAATCTCTTCGTAAGTTTTTCCTTGTTGTTCAATCCAGGTGTAATATTTGAGATTGTGGATGCGTTTTCTGTCCCAATAGCCTAACTCAACCATATCGCCGGTAGCTTGACCTTTGAGATAGCGAGCGTTATCAGCAATAGCGAAATCGCGCTTGTAAGGACCAAACTCTTCGTCCATTTCAACGATACGGCTTTGATAGAGCTCCATTGAATCGGTTAAGACGGTCAGAACGATGTCACGCTCGTTAAGCTCATGGAATTTTGAGAATTTCATAGCGGAAAGAATGTTGGCGATACTCGAGAAACCCAAGAGACCCAACTTATGAACCAGGGCGGGATCAACGCCTTCATCAATCAAGTGTTGCTGGCCTTCTTCTTTTTGGAAGAGGCGTGCCAGCCGGGCAACGGCGACATCATCAATATCGGTGATGAAATCGGTGTTTTTAACGTTGTGAATCCAGGGCACGTGTTTATCGCCAATTCCTTCAATGATGTGTGCACCAAAGCCATTGTAGAGCATCGTGGGGCATTGGCTGGCTTCGCTGGCGATGATTTTCATGCCGGGGAATTCTTGTTTCAGGCGATCACCCGCTGCGATCGTGCCCGCGGAGCCGGTTGCTGAGGTGAAAGCGGTGATATTGTCCTTTGGACCAAGTACCTGATGTGCCAGTTCAACAAAAGCATTTCCGGTAACCTGATAATGCCAGAGGTAATTGCCATATTCTTCAAACTGGTTGAATATGACCAGATCTTCACCACTCGCGCGCAATTCCCAGCATTTATCAAAGATTTCTTTAACGTTTGATTCGGTACCTGGTGTGGGGATGACCTCACTGCCAATTCCACGTAACCAGTCAAAACGTTCCTGGCTCATGCCTTCCGGCAAAATAGAGATTGCCTGCCCACCCAATAAGGAGGTGTCAAAGGCGCCACCCCGACAAAAGTTTCCAGTTGAGGGCCACACCGCTTTTTGGGTGGTGGGGTCGAATTGTCCGGTGACCAGTTGAGGCACCATACAGCCATACGCCGCGCCAACTTTGTGCACACCGGTTGGGAACCACTTGCCCACCAAGGCGATAATCCGCGCATCCACCCCGGTGAAAACAGAGGGAAATTCGATGAAGTTCAAGCCGCCAAAGCCCCCGCCGAAGCTAACTGGTTCGTTGTACCAGGTGATGCGGAAGAGGTTTAGGGGGTGCAGGTCCCATAAGCCGATGTTTTTAAGGCGGTCTTTGATGTCCTGTGGGATGAGGCTTGGATCTTTTTGTTGAGCCATGGTGGGGATGATAAACTTGCGTTCGCGGGCGCGTTTAATCGCGCGCTCAAGTTTGTCAGGGTAGATCGTCAAATCAATTTTCATAAGAACTCCTTACTAAGGGGATTATTGGTCCTCATCTGGTGCTTCAGCGACGATATAGAGTGGGCGGCCTTTGGCTTCGTCGTAAATTCTACCAAGATATTCGCCCAAAATGCCCATACCAATCAGCAGGACTCCAGCGAGGAAGATGAGTGTGAGCCATGTGGCAAGAACATAGGTCAAAGCGACCTTGCCAAACAAGGCGAGGATGAGATAAAGCACCAAAAGCAGCAGACTAAGAATAACCAAAGCCGCGCCACCTTTGGTGAGCAGTTGAAGAGGCCAATACGAGAAACCCGTGATGGCATTCATAGCTAATTTAATCATGTTTTTGAGGGGGTAGTGTGTCTCTCCGGCGAAACGCGCATGGCGTTTGTACTCCACACCGATTTGTTTAAAGCCTGCCCAAGAGCTCATACCCCGTAAGAAGCGATTGCGCTCGGGCATGTTGTTCATTACATCGAGCACTTTACGGTCAAGCAAACGAAAATCACCGGTGTTGAGCGGGATGTCAACGTCAGTGATTTTTTGAATGAATTTGTAGAACAAGGAAGCAGTGGTTAGCTTGAACCAGCTTTCGCCTTCACGCTCAGAGCGCACGGCGTATACCACCTGGTAGCCTTCTTTCCATTTTTCGATCAGCTCCAAAATGACTTCTGGTGGATCTTGCAAATCCGCATCAATGACCACGATAGCATCACCGCGCGCGTAATCCATGCCGGCTGAAACGGCGATTTGGTGGCCAAAATTGCGCGCGAAAATGACCGGTCGCACTCGCTCATCTTTTTTACCGAGTTCACGCAAGGCATCCGTGGAGCCGTCTTTACTACCATCGTCTACCAATACAAGCTCCCATGGCTGGTTGGTTTGTTCCATAACTTCGGTAACGCGGGAATATAGATGGGGAATATTTTCAATTTCGTTGTAAATGGGGGCGATAATAGTGTATACAGGTTTAGACACGCATTACCTCCTTTAGATTTTGAATGGTTGCTTCGATAACAGGCGCGGCTTGGGTGGCGCGCATCGCGGCTTGGACGTCTTTTAATCCACTACCGGTGATGAGTGTTAAATTCGTTTCGCCAGGATCAATTTGTTGATTTTGTATGGCGCGTTTTAAGCCAGCATAGGCTGCCGCGGCAGCGGGTTCTGCAAAAATGCCGATTCTTCCTAAAGCTGAAATAGCTTGCAAGATTTCTTCATCACTCACGATCACGTAAAAGCCATTGGCGCGTTGCACCGACCGCACGGCTCGCATGCCATCTCGGGGCAGGTTGACACTGATGCTATCGGCAACGGTTTGGGCTTGCACTGGGGTGATATGGCTGGCGTTTTGATTGAATGCATTGGCAATGGCAGCCGAGCCTTCAGATTGCACACCAATCAGCTTCGGCAGTTTGGAAATCCAGCCCAAAGCTAAAAGGTCTTCAAAACCTTTCGCCACACCAGAGATGATGTTGCCATCCCCCACGGGGACGAAAATGTTGACCGTTTCGTCTTTCGGCAAGTGGCGCAGGATCTGTTCCCATATTTCAAAAGCGGCGGTTTTCTTGCCTTCTGCGGTGAAGGGGTTGTAACCGGTGTTGCGGTTGTACCAACCAAATTCTTGTGAAGCTAACTTGCTGAGTTCAAAAGCGTCGTCATAGCTGCCGTCAACAAGAACGACTTTAGCGCCATAGCATTGCAGCTGGGCGATTTTCGCGGGTGGCGCGCTGCGGGGTGCCAGGATGATGGCTGTGCAGCCGCAACTGGCAGCGGCGCATGCCATCGCCGCGCCGGCATTGCCGGTTGAGGCGGTGATGCTCACGGTCCTGTCAATATCAAAACCGCGCGCGATGACGATGGCACTTGAACGGTCCTTAAATGAGCCGCTTGGGTTACCGCTTTCATCTTTGAGCCAGAGCTTTTTAATACCAAGCTCGCTTGCCAGGCTATCGCCACTGTAAATTGGGGTGAAACCTATTCTGTGTAAGGGGCTGTGATTAAAGCCGGGATCTCGCACAGGCAAAAGCGGCGCGTATCGCCAGATAGAATATTCGGGCTTATTGAGGATGTCTGATTGCTTTACAAGCGAAAGGTTTGTTTCAAACGCATTGCGAATAATCAGATTTCCATCACAGGCAGGGCAGGTATATAAAAGCCCATCGTCAGGATATGTTTGATGACAAAGTAAACATTCGTATGTGAATTCGGCCAATTCCTTATCCTTTAATAATTTATTAGTCGACCATTAGTCAATTTTACTTCATCGGAGGAATAAATGTTAAAAACCCTTATTCATAATGAAACTGAAAGCCTCAACATGTTACAATCAACAGTGAAAATCAATATTAAGGAAGAACCATGAGCAACAATAGTTTGTTCGACGTTATTGGTCCCATCATGGTGGGTCCGTCAAGCTCGCATACCGCTGGTGCTGCCAAGCTTGGTCAGTTAGCCCGTCAACTTGTACATGGCGATATTGTTGAAGTGCGCTTTACTTTATATGATTCTTTCGCGCGGACCTATCGTGGGCATGGAACGGGCAAGGCGCTTTTGGGCGGTGTAATGGGCTATGACCTGGATAGCGAAGAACTCAAACATGCCGAGACTATCGCGACTTTTCGTGGGCTCAAATTTAGCTTTAAAGAAGGTCACAAGGATGGCATTCATCCTAATTCGGTTGATATTCATCTCATCGAAGAAAACGGAAAAGAAACTGTTTTGAGCGGATCCTCGATTGGCGGGGGTAACGTGGTGATTACGTCGATTAATGGCATTGAAACCAATTTGCAGACTAATTTGCCGGCTATCGTTACCCACCATCGCGACCGCGTGGGTATTTTAGCCGAAATCACCAGTATTTTAGCTAAAAAGAATCTCAACATTGCCGGGATGAACTTGTATCGCAGCGCGGTGGGTAAGGACGCCTATATGGTGGTTGAGATTGACCAGACTTTTGATGAAGCGATATCAAAAGAGTTGCGCGATTTGATTGACGATATTATGGACGTTTTTGTGATTGAAAACAGGTGAGATGATGAACTTCTTTTCTGGAGAACAACTGCTTGACTTATGCAAGGAACATGAGCTTGACATTTGGCAAGTCATGCTGAAAAGAGAGCTGGAAAATTCGGGGCGGACTGAAGAAGAAATTTATGCTCAAATCGAGCATTCTCTTGAGGTCATGTTTCATTCCATCGATCAAGGCCTGGCGACATATGACCGTTCCCTGGGTGGTCTCTTGACAGGACAAAGCAAGAAGCTTTATGAGGAGCTTGGGGAAGAAAGCTTTTATCTCCCCGACCGCACACTCAGGGTTGTGGCATACGCTATGGCAGTGATGGAATGCAACGCGCGCATGGGTGTGATTGTGGCTGCCCCAACAGCGGGGAGTTCGGGTATTTTGCCAGCAGTTTTGAAAGATGCCAAAGAAACGATGGCTTTGAGTACCCAAAAACTGATTGAGGCATTCTTAACCGCTGGCGCGGTGGGCTTAATTGTGATGAAAAATGCCTCGGTTTCGGGCGCGCAAGGGGGGTGCCAGGCTGAAATCGGCACCTCCACGGCGATGTCTGCCGCGGCTTTGGTTCATCTGAAGGGAGGCAACGTACGTCAATGTCTGGACGCTGCCAGTTTTGCCTATAAAAATATCATGGGTTTGGTATGTGACCCAATCGCGGGATTGGTGGAATTACCCTGCGCCAAACGCAATGGATTGGGTGTGCTTAACGCGATGCTTTGTGCAGATTTAGCATTGCTTGACGTCCGGTCTGTGGTACCCTTTGATGAGGTGGTTGATGCGATGAACAATGTAGGTAACACCATGCCGGCGGCTATGCGCGAAACGGCGCTGGGTGGCTTGGCCGCCACGCCAACTGCCAAACGCATTGAGCACGATTTGTTTTCGAATTCGGAGTTGAATAAGGGGCGATAACGCTTGCCTTGGCGTTTCGCTGTGGGCACCAGTAGGTGGGGTGGTCATTTGTTCCAACGTGGTCTCCTGACCACGTGTTTGCCATGGTCGGGAGAGTACGTTGGAACAATCACTTGACACACAAGCAGTGCTTGAACAGGAGAATCTGCACGGCGGGACGCCGGCAGGAGAGTGGTACTGATGCACTCGGTGTACACACCGCTGTGCCAATAGTGTCGGCGTGGATTCCTCTACGAACGGGGAAAACTTCCACAATTTGGAGACTGGAAAGATGTGTAAAGTTTAAGGCGGGGAATGCATGCACGGTGAGGGCATTACTATGAAATAGTTGTATAACAGGTAATTGAGCGATTTTTGAAATCATGTCTTATAATCAAGCCAGGTGGGTGAGATTTATACCTTCCGTTAGTTGTACATAATAAATATGGAATAAGGAGAGAAAATGAAAAAACTTGTTTTAACTTTATTAGTTTTAATTTTAGTTTTAACTGCCTGTGGTTCTCAGGCTGTAGAACCTGGATCAACAGTTGTGGAACCACCTGCTCAGGTCGAACAACCAACTGAAGCTCCTGTTATTACAGAGGAACTAATAGAGGTTCCAACGGTGGAACCTACAGAAGAACCTACCTTGGAGCCGACTGCTGAGCCAAAGCCATCCAGTTGTCCAGCTAAAGCATTTGAAGTCATTCAGCAAGATGACTTAGTTGCAGAAGTCGAAGAATATGGTGTTTTCGAAATAGTTGAAGGCTTTGGTTTAGGCGGAGAAGGAGTACTATTCTTAAGGCTTGATACAACCATGATCGAAGAGTATGAGGTGTTTACCTTTATAATGCCGTCTGCAGGATTTATCTACATTCTTGAAGACTCTACTATTGTTAAAATAAACAATGAGTTATGGCATAAAACAGGTAACATAGCTGTTTCTCCGGAAGGAAACATAGTTATTCCCAGAGGGGCAATTGTGGAAATTTCTCAAGAGAGACATACTGGGACAATTCTTGAGGTTGAATTTATTGCTGGAAAAGTGATAAACGAAGAGGAAATAATCTATCCTCCCGTCATGTCATTGTCATGTGAAGATGATGGTTTATGGTTATTAACTATTACAAATCCATCTGAGAATGAAAATTACTCTTTTGAAATAGAAACGGAACATAAGTATCTTATTACTGACTTTGAGAAATTGGTAAGTATTAAATATCCATGGACGGAAAGAGATGCTGCTGATACTAAAATCGGATATACTGCAACAAAGGGTGATTTAATAAATCTTCTTCCTGGGGGCTTCATTAAATTTGTAATTTACGAAACGTATCCGTATAATCGAGATTGACTAAAACTAACCAACTGGTTTCTATCTTGTACTTTACAAATAGATATGAGGCTGTTCCTATTAATTTAAGGACAGCCTCAACTTATATTTACGTACAAAATCTTCTAAGGCACAACCCAGGTGCCGGTTTTGCCTTCAAGAGCGTTCTTGATGTTCTCTGGGTTGGTGATGAGGGCGCGTTTGCCACCTCCGTCCATGTATTTCAGAATCGCTTCAATCTTGGGCAGCATGGAACCTTTGGCAAAGTGACCTTCCTCGATATACTGTCGGGCTTCTGCCACGGTCATCTGGTCAAGCCATTTTTCCTGGGGTGTGTTGAAGTGGATGGCGACTCTTTCTACCCCGGTGGAAATGAGGAAAAGGTCAGCCTTAACCGCACTGGCCACAATCGCTGAGCCAAAATCTTTATCGATAACGGCTTCAACGCCGGTGATATCACCATTTTCAAGTTCGATAACGGGAATACCACCGCCACCAACGCCGACAACGATAAAGCCTTGATCAATCAAGCTACGAATTGACTTTGCTTCAACAATGCGCTGGGGAATGGGTGATGGCACCACGCGACGCCAGCCTCTACCGGCATCTTCAACAACGGTCCAGCCATTTTGGGTAGCACGTTCTTTGGCGGTGGCTTCATCCATGAATGAACCAATCGGTTTAGTGGGGTTTTGGAAGGCTGGGTCATTTTTATCGACGATGGTTTGGGTGACGACCGCAACGGCTTGTTTTTCAATGCCACGACGACGGAACTCGTTATGCAAAGCCTGGGCGAACATGTAACCGATGGAGCCTTGTGTGTCAGCACCACAGTAGTCAAGAGGTACTTCAAAGACTTCGTCTTTGGCGAGTTCGGAACGGCGCAAGTTGAAACCAACCTGGGGACCATTTCCGTGGGTAATGACGACGTCCCAGCCGGCTAAAATCATATCCGCTATATGGACGGTTGTGTCTGAGGCGGCTACGAACTGATCTGGGATTGATTCGTGGTCTTTATCTTTTATGAGGGCGTTGCCACCAACGGCAACGACTGCAACACCTTTTTTTTGCATAGTGCAAGTTCTCCTTTTGATTTATAGATTTTCACACAGTCGCCTTGAGGCGGCATTATGTTTTTCAGTTTGTTTGGCGATGTCCAGTGGCAGAAATTCACCTTTTTTAACAATCAGGTTTCCACCCACTACGGTGTAATCGGCTTTGACCGGCGCGCAGAAAACAACAGCTGCCAGGGGGTCTTGAAGGGCACCAGCGTAATCGAGGCGGTTGAGGTTAATCGCGAAGAAGTCCGCACATTTACCGATCTCAAGCGAGCCAATGTCTTTGCGACCCAGCACCGCGGCACCACCACGGGTGGCAATACTGAGGGCTTGACGGGCGGTCATCAGGGCAGGGGCGTCTGGCGCGGAGCGTGAGGCGCCTTTGATGCCACTGTTGAGGCGCGAAAGCAACATAGCCTGGCGCGCTTCGTTGAGCATGTGTGAGCCATCATTACTGGCTGAGCCATCCACACCGAGACCCACCTTGATATCTTTGCCGAGCATGGTCATGATGGGCGCGATGCCTGAGGCAAGGCGCATATTGGAACTGGGGCAGTGGGCAACGCCACAGCCATGCTGCGCGAAGACGTTCATTTCGTCATCGTTGACCCACACGGAATGAGCAAACCAAACATCATTGCCAACCCAATCAAGACTTTGCATGTATGCCACGGGTTTGTGACCGAATTTGGCGATGCAAAAGTCGTCTTCATCTTCGGTTTCGGCGAGGTGGGTGTGCAGATGCACACCATAGCGACGCGCTAATTTGGCACTTTCGCGCATGAGTTCGCCTGTCACGCTAAAGGGTGAACAAGGAGCCAAAACAATTTGCAGTTTTGAACCGGGATTGGGGTCATGATAGCGTAAGATGAGGCGTTCACTATCGGCGAGGATGTTTTCTTCGGTATCCACGACACTATCGGGTGGTAAGCCACCCTGGGATTGACCCAGACTCATTGAACCACGCGAAGCGTGCAGGCGCATGCCGATTTGCGCAGCAGCTTCAATCTGATCATCCAATTTGGAGCCGTTGGGGAAGAGGTAGAGATGATCCGAGGCGGTTGTACAGCCACTAAGGGCGAGTTCTGCCAAGGCGGTTTGGGTGCTAAGAAAGATATCATCCGGGGTCATGCGCGCCCAAATGAGGTAGAGTGCTGTGAGCCAGTTGAAGAGGTTGGCGTCCTGGCAGGCAGGTAAGGCACGCGTAAGCGTTTGATAGAAGTGGTGATGGGTGTTGACCAAACCAGGCAGGATGATGTGATCTCTCAGGTCAATCACGCGGTCGGCGGTTTGGGGCAGATCAGCTTGAGCGCCGATTTGTTCAATGAAGCCACCCCTGCAGAAAATAGCCGCGTCTTTAAGTTCGCGATTTTCGCCATCCATGGTGACGATTAAGGTCGCGTTTTTTACGAGTAATGTTGCCATAGTGTCACCTCTCAATTGTAACGATAAAGTTTATTTTTCAGCGAGTTCCAGTGCTCGCATGGTATTTTTGAGTAACATGGCTATGGTCATAGGTCCAACGCCACCAGGCACGGGGGTAATCGCGCCAGCAACTTTTGCCACCTCATCGAATGCTACATCACCGACCAGGCGATAGCCTGATTTACGGCTTGGGTCGTCAACTGAATTGATACCCACGTCGATGACGTATGCACCTGGTTTGACCATGTCAGCGCTAACAAATTCGGGTTTGCCAATTGCTGCGATGAGTATATCAGCGTTCCGGGTGATTGATGTCAAATCGCGGGTTTTACTGTGGCAAATAGTCACAGTCGCGTTTTCTTTGGTGAGCAGCAAGGAAACGGGCATACCTACGATGTTCGAGCGTCCAATTACAACCGCGTTTGCGCCCTGAATGGGGGCTTGATATTCTTTGAGCATCTTCATAATACCGGCAGGTGTGCACGGGACAAAGACGGGAGCAAGTCCTCTCAGAGCGATGCGGCCAATGTTAATCGGGTTGAACCCGTCAACATCTTTGGTCAATTTTATGGCTGCCAAGAGCGATTCCTCATCAAGGTGTTTGGGTAAAGGCAGCTGCAGAAGAATGCCAGTAACTTCGGGATCATCGTTGAGCTTCTTAATTAAGGCATCAAGTTCTTCCTGGCTTGTATCTTCGGGAAGCTCATGGCTAATGTTGCGAATGCCAACGTCATCACAAGCGCGATGTTTATTGCGCACATAGGTTTGTGAGGCTGGGTCATCGCCAACCAGGATAGTGGCTAATCCGGGTGGGTTTAAGCCCCGCGCGACACGATCGGCAATTTGTTTTTTGATGTCATCACGAATGGATTGCGAAAGACTCTTTCCGTCAATAATTGTTGCTGTCATTTTTTAATCTCCATTAACAATTATACCTGAAAGACATGTATAATT
>MTBK01278568.1_pt1 | contig 27010 bp, 25 predicted proteins | sample 1535981 | NCBI WGS metagenome assembly MTBK01 (sample SAMN06109225, study PRJNA356200) | anaerobic digester metagenome | isolation source: biogas reactors fed with pig manure or primary and secondary sludge | place: Spain | collected 2016-06-30
AGGCACTGCCGCCGGCCGGCCATATCGGCGTGTTCGACCGTTCGCACTACGAGGACGTCCTGGTGGTGCGGGTGCACAATCTGGTGCCGCCCAGCGAGTGGGAACCCCGGTACGACGAGATCAATACCTACGAAGCCGAACTGGCCGACGCCGGTACGGTCCTGGTGAAGGTCGCGTTGTTCGTCTCGCTCGAGGAACAGCGCCGGCGGCTGGCCGAGCGGCTGGAGCGACCGGACAAGTACTGGAAGTACAACCCCGGCGATCTGGAGGAGCGCAAGCTCTGGCCGGCCTACCAGGAGGCCTATCAGGCGATGCTGGAGCGGACCAGCACCGAGCGGGCGCCGTGGTACGTGGTTCCGTGCGATAAGAAGTGGTACAGCCGACTGGCCGTCACCGAACTGCTGATCGAGGCCCTGAAAGGACTGGACTTGTCCTGGCCGCCGGCGGACTTCGACGTCGAGGCCGAGAAGCGCAAGCTGGCGGAGCTTTAGCCCTTCAGTTAGCCCTTCACCTCACCCTTCACCAGGGTGAACTGGCCGATGTTGGTGATGCCCCGGCGGAAGAAGTCGGCGCACCCGACGAGGTACTTCATGTACTTGTCGTAGGTCGCCTGGTCGGTGATGGCGATCGCCTCGTCGCGCGCGGCTTCGAGGTTGGCCGCCCACATGTCCAGGGTGCGTGCGTAATGCGGGCGCAGCAGGTGGACACGCTCCAGGGTGAACCCGGACCCGTCGGCCAGCGCCTCGATGTCCTCCACCGCCGGCAGCCGCCCGCCCGGGAAGATCTCGTCTCCGATGAACTTCATGAACTTCAAGTCGCTGAGGGTCAGCTTGATCCCGTTGTCGCGGAAGAACTTCTGGGTGTGCGCCAGGATGGTGTGCAGCAGCATCCGGCCGTCACCGGGCAGAATGTCGTACGCGCGCTTGAAGAACAGCGGGTAACGCTCAACCTTGAACGCCTCGAACGCCCCGATGCTGACGATCCGGTCGACGGGTTCGTCGAACTCTTCCCAGCCCTGCAGTCGGACCTCGAGCGAGCGGTTAGTGTCCAGTTTGCCCAGCCGCTCGCGGGCGTACTCCGACTGGGCCTTGCTGAGTGTGATGCCGATGACGTTGACGTCGAACTTCAGCACCGCGCGCTCCAGCGCCCCGCCCCATCCGCAGCCGACATCGAGCAGGGTCATCCCGGGTTGGAGGTTCAGCTTGCCCAGGGCCAGATCGAACTTCGCGTTCTGCGACTCCTCGAGCGTCATATCGTCGCGCTCGTAGTACCCGCAGGTGTAACCCATGGTGGGGCCGAGCCACAACGAGAAGAAGTCGTTGGAGAGGTCGTAGATCGACTGCGACTCCTCGTAGTACGGGGTCAAGTCCGATTCAGCGCTCTCCACGTCCGCCATCAACCTGCACTCCTCATCGGTAACGACCCGCAGCCTAGTCAAACGCGCCTGCGATGGGAAACGGCTCCCGTCATCGTCAGGCGCGGCAACCTGCCCGTCGCCGTGGTCAGTAGGTGTAGAAGCCGTGCCCTGACTTCTTGCCCAGCCGACCGGCCTCCACCATGCGCAGCAGCAGTGGGGGCGGCCCGAAATGCGGCTCTTTGAACTCCTCGAACATCTTGTCGGCGATCAGCTTGAGGGTGTCCAGGCCGATCAGATCGGACAGCCGCAGTGGCCCCATCGGATGGGACAGCCCGGCGACGACAGCCTTGTCCACGTCCTCGACGGTGGCCGACCCGGATTCGACCATCCGGATCGCCGAGAGCAGGTAGGGCACGAGCAACGCGTTGACCACGAATCCCGAGCGGTCGGCACAGCGCACCACCTGTTTGCCGAGCACCGTGCCGGCGAACTGCTCGGCGCGCGCGGCCGCGGCGTCGCTGGTGGCCAGGGTGGTCACCAGTTCCACCAGCGGGAGCACCGGCACCGGGTTGAAGAAATGCAGTCCGAGCACCCGGCCGGGGTTCTTCGTCGCGGCCCCCAGTTTCATCACCGGGATGCTCGAGGTGTTGGTGGCCAGCACGGCATCGGGATCGGTGAGGATGTCGTCGAGTTGGGCGAAGACGGAGGCCTTGATCTTCTCGTCCTCGACGATCGCTTCGATGACGAGCTGACGGTCTGCCAGATCCGTCAGCGTCGTGGTGAAGGACAGACCCGCCAGCGCGCGGTCACGCTCCCGCTCGGTGATCTTGCCCGCGCTGACGCCGCGCTCCAGCGACGTGACGATCCGGGCCCGGCCGGCGGCCGACAGTGCTTCGGTGGTCTCGAAGACCACGACGTCGACCCCTGCGCGAGCGCACACCTCAGCGATACCGCCGCCCATCTGGCCGGCGCCGATCACGCCTACGCGCTCTATCGGTTGTGAACTCACCGCTATCCCTCTTCCATCATTACGAGCAGACGCAAACTCGCTCTCACGATGTCTCGTTTGTGCGAGTTTGCGTCTGCTCGGCGTGCTACGGCCTAGTGGCTTCCGCCGATGGTTCCCCTTCGCCTTCGGCTCAGTGGCTTCCGCCGTTGGTTCCCCTTCGCCTTCGGCTCAGTGGCTTCCGCCGTTGGTTCCCCTTCGCCTTCGGCTCAGTGGAACTGACCCTCTTCGGTGGAGCCGGACAGCGCGGTGGTCGAGCTGTTCGGGTCCACCGTGGTGGCGATCCGATCGAAGTAGCCCGCACCAACCTCACGCTGGTGCTTGGTGGCGGTGTAGCCGCGCTCCTCGGCGGCGAACTCCCGCTCCTGCAACTCGACGTAGGCGGTCATCTGGTTGCGGGCGTAGCCGTAGGCCAGATCGAACATCGAGTAGTTGAGCGCGTGGAACCCGGCCAGCGTGATGAACTGGAACTTGAATCCCATCGCGCCCAGTTCCTTCTGGAACTTGGCGATCGTCGCGTCGTCCAGGTGCTTCTTCCAGTTGAACGACGGCGAGCAGTTGTAGGCCAGCAGCTGGTCGGGGAACTCCGACTTGACGCCCTCAGCGAACTTGCGGGCCAGCTCCAGGTCCGGGGTGCCGGTCTCCATCCAGATCAGATCGGCGTAGGGCGCGTAGGCCTTGGCCCGGGCGATGCACGGCTCCAGCCCGTTCTTCACGTGATAGAAGCCCTCGGAGGTGCGCTCGCCGGTCACGAACGGCTGATCGCGCTCGTCGACATCGGAGGTGATCAGGGTGGCCGCCTCGGCGTCGGTGCGGGCGATCACCACGGTCGGAACATCGGCCACGTCGGCCGCCAGCCGCGCCGCGGTCAGGGTCCGGATGTGCTGCTGGGTCGGAATCAGCACCTTGCCACCGAGGTGGCCGCACTTCTTCTCGGAGGCCAACTGGTCCTCCCAGTGCGAACCGCCCACACCGGCGGCGATCATCGCCTTCTGCAGTTCGTAGACGTTCAGCGCCCCGCCGAAGCCGGCCTCGCCGTCGGCGACGATGGGCACCAGCCAGTTGTCGATGGAGGTGTCACCCTCGACCTTGGCGATCTCGTCGGCGCGCAGCAGCGCGTTGTTGATCCGACGGACGACCTGCGGCACCGAGTTGGCCGGGTACAGGCTCTGGTCGGGGTAGGTGTGGCCGGAAAGGTTTGCGTCACCGGCGACCTGCCAGCCGGACAGGTAGATGGCCTTCAGCCCGGCCCGCACCTGCTGGACGGCCATGTTGCCGGTCAGGGCACCCAGGGCGTTGACGAAGTCCATGTTGTTGACCTGGTCCCAGAGAACCTCCGCGCCGCGGCGAGCCAGGGTGTACTCCTCGACGACGGTGCCCTGCAGGGCCACGACATCCTCGGCGGAGTAGGTCCGGTTGACGCCCTTCCAGCGGGGGTTGGTGTCCCAGTCGCGCTGGATCTCCGCCGCGCTCTTGGGCTTGCCGACATTGGACACTGCCATGGGGTTCTCCTTCTATCTTCCCTCGGGGCGTTGCGACAATCCGCCGGACGTAGCTCGTGCTAACGTCCCCGCCCGCTTCGCTGGTGTGCTAACTGAACTGTTTCACATCGCATATCCGCTGTTCAAACCGTCGCCTTTGCGAATTTCGGCGACGGATATGCCTTCACTTGCGAAGGTTGCGAAGAACCGAGCCGGCGGTCGCATGGTAGCTACTGGCCGGTAACTTGAATCCGCAGGTAAACGTGGGGTTAACCGGCCCGCCGGAAAAGGCTCCGCGGTCTAGAGCGAAAAGATCGACGCGACGGCTTTGGTCTCGGCACCGACGACATATGTGAGCGTTCTCACCGTGCGGTCGGTCAGGTCAGGGCCGAATCGGTCGGTGGAGCCCGGGGGGTAGGTGTGCGCGAGGATCTCGAGTTTCTCGCCGTAGCCGACGGCGGCATCGTGCTCGATGGTGACCCGCAACGGCGCTTCGAGTAACTCCGGGTGCGGCGCGAGGAACTCCTCGACGACCTTCCAGTACACCGAGTTGTTCACGTGATCGAACAGGTCGATATCGCTGACCCGAATCGGGAACTCGCGGATCTCGTCGGCGTCCTCGCGCGATCCCGCCTTCAGGTAGGACTTCCACCGCACGCGGTCGACATCGGTGGTCTTCAGCAGCGCTTCCATGAAGTCGTCCGCAATCCGGGCCGGCGTCTGCGTCTCGCGATTGAAGTTGATCCAGAACGCCTCGGTCTCGATCAGTCCGCCTTTGCGGCCGTCGATGCGGACCCGCATCTCACACCAGCGGTTCGACGCCCCCGAACACCAGCGGCGCAGACGCAGCATGTCCTGGAACTCGATCGGCCCGATCATGTCGACCATCGTGCGCCGGACGATCCACAGCGGGTGGGTGTCGTTGTGACCCATCTCGCGCAGATGGTCCTGTCCGATGTCCATGATGTGCCGGACTGCGGCGTCCATCCGCAACCGCCCGAGCCGATCGACGTCGGCCGGCCGAAGCGGCCACTGCCGGTCGAACACGTCGGGATGCGGATCCGGAACCGGCATCAGGGTCTTGCCCAATCCGGTGGAGATCCCGGCCGCTGCGTTGGTCGACGTCACAATGCTGCCCCTTCCCATGCTGCCCCTTCCTTCCGGGCTTCATGCCTCTGGGCTCACGCTTTCGGCCTCACGCCGCCGAGCCTGCGCCCTCCCCCGACGCGATCCTGCCATAGGGTTGGCAGGATGCCGAAGACCTTCGTCGGGGCACGGGTCCGACAGCTGCGCAGCGAACGCGGCTTCAGTCAGGCGGCACTGGCCCAGATGTTGGAGATCTCACCGAGCTACCTCAACCAGATCGAGCACGACGTCCGTCCGCTCACCGTCGCGGTGCTGCTGCGGATCACTGAGGTGTTCGGCGTGGACGCCACGTTCTTCGCCTCCCAGGACGACACCCGGCTGATGGCGGAACTGCGTGAGGTGATGATCGACCGTGACCTGCAGGCCGAGGTCGATGCGGCGGAGATCGCGGACCTGGTCGGGGCGCACCCGAACATCGCGCGCGCCATGGTGAATCTGCACCGGCGCTACCGGATCACCACCGCGCAGCTTGCGGAGGCCACCGAGGACCGATTCAACCTCAACACCGGAGGTAGCGGCACGGGATCCATCACCATGCCGCACGAGGAAGTTCGCGACTACTTCTACCAGCGCCAGAATTACCTGGACCAACTCGACACCGCCGCCGAGGATCTCACCGCGCGGGTGCGGATGCACCGGGGCGATCTGGCCGGCGAGCTGTCCCGCCGATTGACCGAAGTGCACGGGGTGCACATCATCCGCCGGATCGACCTCGGCGAGACCGTGCTGCACCGCTATCACCAGGAGTCGAAGACCCTGGAGATGAGCACCCAGCTGTCCGCCGGCCAGCAGGTGTTCCGGATGGCCGCTGAGCTGGCCTACCTCGAGGTGGGCGGGCTGATCGAGGAGATGGTGGCCGATGCGGAGTTCACCAGCGAGGAGTCCCGCAGGCTCGCGCGAATGGGGTTGGCCAACTACTTCGCCGCCGCGGTGGTGCTGCCCTATCGGCAGTTCCACGACGTAGCCGAGAACTTCGGCTACGACATCGAGCGGCTGTCGGCGTTCTATCAGGTGAGCTATGAGACGGTGTGCCATCGGCTTTCGACGCTGCAGCGGCCGTCGATGCGTGGGGTCCCGTTCTCCTTCGTTCGGGTCGACCGGGCCGGCAACATGTCCAAACGCCAGTCCGCCACCGGATTTCACTTCTCATCCTCGGGCGGGACATGCCCGCTGTGGAATGTCTACGAGACCTTCGCCAACCCCGGCAAGATCCTGGTGCAGCTCGCCCAGATGCCCGATGGGCGCAACTATCTGTGGGTGGCGCGCACGGTGGAGCGCCGCGCGTCCCGTTACGGCCAGCCCGGCAAGACCTTCGCCATCGGACTGGGTTGCGAAGTGCGGCACGCCAACCGGCTGGTCTACTCCCGGGGTCTGGACCTGTCGTCGGACGGGGTGCACTCACTGGCGACCCCGATCGGTTCGGGGTGCCGGGTATGCGAGCGGGACAACTGCCCGCAGCGGGCCTTCCCCGCATTGGGCCGCGCGCTGGATCTCGACGAACACCGCTCCACGGTGTCGCCCTACTTGGTGAAGGAGTCCTGATGACCGACGTTGGCCCCGGCCCGCACGGCAACCCCGGCCCGCACGGCAACCGCGTCCCGCCCGGCGGCCGGCGCGAACTGGGTCTGGTGAACTGGGCAATCAGCCGGATCGCCGCCCGCTCGATCCGGGCTCCACAGATGCATCTGTTCACCACGCTGGGGCAGCACCGACTGTTGTTCTTGTCGTTCCTGCCGTACTCCGGGGTGCTGCTGAACTGGGGCAAGTTGAGCAAACAGGACAAGGAACTGGTGATTCTGCGAGTCGGTCACCTGCGCGGCTCGGAGTACGAACTTCAGCAGCACCGGCGACTGGCCCGCTCCCGGGGGCTCGATCCATCCACACAGGAACGGATCTTCGCCGGTCCGGACGCCGCCGGACTGACCGACCGGCAGCGGGTCCTGCTGACCGCGGTGGACGAATTCGTGCTGAACCGGGACGTCTCCGACGAGACGTACGCGGCGCTGGCAAGCCAGCTGAGCACGCAACAGATCATCGAGGCCTGCGCCCTCGCGGGCCACTATGACGCGATCGCCGGGATTCTCGCGGCGTTGCGGGTTCCGATGGACTTCCCGGACTGAGCCCGGCCGGCGTTACAGGTAGGTCACCCCGAGCACGATGATCGTGAAGATCACCGGAGAGACCGCCAGTCCGCCGAAGAACGCCGTCCGCACCCACTGCGTCCGCTGGTACGACCGCCAGGCCCGGTAGATCGCCAGCCCCGCAGCCGCCAGCAGGATCGCCGACACCACCAGTACGGCAGTGCTGACCGACTGCGCCGACATGGCCGCGGAGATGCCCAGCAGCCACAGCATGTGGCCCAGCACCAACCCGCCGATCCCCGCGACGACAACCGATCTCACGGAGCCCGTCTCACCCGTGTCGGCCCTCAAAAGTTGATCATGTGGCCGGCGAGGCCGTGGAAGCATTCCTGCAGCGCCTCCGAGAGAGTCGGGTGGATGTGTACGTTGCGGGCCAGTTCATTGACCGTCAGGTCCCACTTCTGCGCCAGGGTCAGTTCGGGCACCAGTTCGGAGACATCCGGCCCGATCAGATGGGCGCCGAGCAGTTCGCCGTACCGGGCGTCGGCGATCACCTTGACGAAACCGGTCGGGTCGGCCAGACCGTGGGCCTTGCCGTTGGCGGTGAACGGGAACTTCGCCACCTTCACGTCATAGCCCTCGTCGCGGGCCTGCTGCTCGGTCAGCCCGAAGCTGGCCACCTGCGGCTGGCAGAAGGTCGCGCGCGGCATCATCCGGTAGTCGCCCAGGGTCATCGTCTCCGCGCCGCCGATCGTCTCGGCGGCCACCACGGCCATCGCCTCGGCGACGTGGGCCAACTGCAGCTTGGCGGTGACGTCCCCGATGGCGTAGATATGCGGCACATTGGTCCGCATGTAATCGTCGATCGCGATGGCGCCGCGGTCGGTCAGCGCCACGCCCGTCGTCTCCAGCCCGTAGCCGGACACATTGGGCGCGAAACCGATCGCCTGCATCACCTTGTCGGCCTTCAGTTCCTGGCTGACGCCGTCCTTGCTGACGACTAGGCGGACGCCGTCAGCCCCCCCATCCACGATGGACTCCACCTTGGTGCCGGTGAGGATCTTGACGCCGAGTTTCTTGTACTGCTTCTCGATCTCCTTGGAGACCTCGGCGTCCTCGTTCGGCAGGGCGCGCGGCAGGAACTCGACGATGGTGACGTCGGTGCCGTAGTTGGCCATCACGTAGGCGAACTCCATGCCGATCGCCCCGGCACCGGCGATGACGATGGAGCGCGGCAGGTCGCGGTCGAGGATCTGCTCCTCGTAGGTCACCACGTTCTTGGAGAGCGACGTGCCGGGGATCAGCCGGGTGCTGCTCCCGGTGGCGATGATGGCGTTGGAGAACGTGACCGTCTCGGTTCCGCCCGCGTTGAGATCAACGGCGATGGTGGTGGCGTCGGTGAACCTGCCATACCCGTGGATCTCGGTGATCTTGTTCTTCTTCATCAGGTAGTGCACGCCGGCCACCCGGCCCTCGGCGACCTTGCGGCTCCGGTCGAAGGCCGCTCCGAAGTCGAAGCTGACCTCACCGCTGATCCCGAACGTCGCCGATTCCTTGGTGACGATGTGTGCCAGTTCGGCGTTGCGCAACAGCGCTTTGGAGGGGATGCAGCCGACGTTGAGGCACACCCCGCCCCAGTACTTCGGCTCGATGATGGCGGTGTTGAGGCCTAGTTGAGCGGAGCGGATGGCCGCAACGTATCCGCCGGGGCCGGCACCGAGGACGACGACGTCATAGTGAGTCACGAGGGCTACCCTATTACCGGGCGGGCGATCCATTCGAAGAAATACGCACCATGCAGAACGGCCGCCGCCGCGGTGGCCGCCAGCGGCGCTGCCATCAGGGCTATGGCCAGCGCCGTTACCTGCGGCCGGTTCGGAACCATCGACACCAGAATGCTGGCCACCATGCAGGCCACCAGGTACAGCAGGATGCCGAACACCGGCAGTGTCTTCACCAGCGCCGTGTACCACCAGTAGTAGAAACCCAGGCCCGCGGCGGCGGACAGCAGCCACACCCCCGCCACGATGAGGGCGAACTTCCAGCGCTTGACGAACTGGTAGGAACTGGCGACCACGACCGGTTGCGCCGGGATCACCGCGGACGGCAGATGACCGGTCACCGAGCGCAGGAATGCGTCGGTGTCGACGTTGTCCAGTTCGCTGAACGCCTGCGGGGTGGGCAGCCCCTGCTCGGGCCGGGCCTCCGAATCCGGCTCCTGCGTCGGATTCGACTCCGGCGTCGGATTCGACTCCGGCGTCGGCCCCGGTTCCGGCGCCGGGTCCACCGCACCGAGCGCCCGCAGCGGGTCGGGATGCGGCCCGGTGTCGAAGATCGGCGCCGCGCTCGGTTCGGTGTGCGGGGCCAAACTGGGCAGCGGTCCGGTGTCGAACATCGGCGCGGGGTGCGAACCTGTGATGGGCGCGTGGGTGTCAGTCACCGGAAACCACCTGAATCAGAAGCAGCACCGACAGCCATCCCGGCGCCATGGCCAGGATGAACGCCCCCAGCGCCGTCACCCATCGACGACCGGACGACAGGACCAGCAGAATTCCCAACACACCGGGCACGCCGATCACCAAGGCCACCACCAGATCCGGTCTGATGACGGCGTCGACGGCGAGTTTGGTCACGACCGCGGCGATCTGACCGGCGACACAGCCGAGAAGTAGCGCGCTTGTGAGCAGCCATGCCCGAGGCAGGGGAATCACGGTTTCCGACGATACCGAGCATGTCAGCGACTGCCCGGGACCTGCTTCGGCGCGCCGACCTGCCAATTCCGGCTGATCAGGTCGGCGCCGGTCATCGGCGGAGACGCGGCGAGCAGCGCCAAGTCGTCGTCGGTGAAGACCCGGCCCCGAATCAGGAACCGCACCCCGTCCGGGGCTTCCAGGCTGAACCCGCCGCCCCGCCCGGGCACCACGTCGATCGTCAGCTGAGTGTGTTTCCAGGTCTCGAACTGCGGTCCGGAAATCCACACCGGCGCACCGTTCAGTACGCCGAGCAGGACATCCCGGTCACCCACGATGAACTCCCCGTCGGGGTAGCACATCGGCGACGACCCATCGCAGCATCCACCGGACTGGTGGAACATGACGGGGCCGTGCCGCTGCTGGAGACGGAGCAGTAGATCGGCAGCGGCGTCGGTGATCAGGACCCTGGGCGGTGGGTCCCCGGCAGCCGGCGGGCCCTGACCCCGTGACGAGCCCATGTCGCCCCCTGCCCGATTCCGATGTAACGCACGTCACATTACTCCCGCGGGTAACAATGGCGGCTATGGTCGCGGACCCCTATCTCTGGCTGGAAGACATCGACGGCGACAACGCCCTGGGCTGGGTGCGGGAGCGCAACGACACCTGCGTCGCCGAGTTCGGCGGCCCCGAGTTCGAGCGACTGAGAACCGAGGCGTTGGAAGTTCTCGACACCGACACCCGCATCCCCTACGTACGGCGTCGCGGGGACCACCTGTACAACTTCTGGCGCGACGCCGCCAACCCGCGGGGGCTGTGGCGGCGTACCTCGCTGGAGCACTACCGGTCCGATGCCACGGACTGGGAGGTGATCATCGACCTCGACGAACTGGCCCGCAGCGACGGCGAGAACTGGGTGTGGGCCGGCGCCGACGTGATCGAACCCGACCACACCCTCGCGCTGATATCCCTGTCCCGCGGCGGCTCGGACGCCGCCGTGGTGCGCGAGTTCGACATGCGGACAAAGTCTTTCGTTCCAGACGGGTTCACCCTTCCGGAGGCGAAGTCCCGGGTCAGCTGGGAGGACCATGACACCCTGCTGGTCGGAACGGACTTCGGACCCGGCTCGTTGACCGATTCCGGCTATCCCCGCATCGTCAAGCGCTGGCGGCGCGGCCAGCCACTGGCCGAAGCCCAGACGCTGTTCACCGGCGCGGACTCCGACGTCATCGTCGCCGCCGGGGTGGACCGAACCCCCGGTTACGAACGAACGTTGATCAGCCGGGCGGTCGACTTCTTCAACGACGAGACCTACCAACTGCGACCAGGCCAGTCGGCGGCCGGGGACGAACTGGTTCGCATCGACGCCCCCACCGACGCGAGCGTGTCGATCCATCGGGACTGGTTGCTGATCGAGCTTCGCTCGGACTGGCACACCGGGCGTGCGGACTATCGGGCCGGGTCGCTGCTGGCCACCGATTACGAAACCTTTCTCGACGGCGGCGCCGAATCAGCCGCGGAACTGGCCGTCGTGTTCGAACCGGACGACCACACCTGCCTGCACCAGTACGCCTGGACCCGAGAACGACTGGTGATGGTGACCCTCGCCGACGTCGCCAGCCGGGTCGAGATCGTCACGCCGGGCGCATGGACACGGGAGCCGTTGCGCGACCCGGAGATCGGCGGTGATGACAACCCGGGCCGCTCCGCGTCCACACTGATGAACACCGTCATCGTCGCCGCCGACGACACCGGTGACGAGATCTTCCTCGACACCAGCGGATTCCTCACCCCCTCCACGCTGCTGCACGGCCGCGCCGGCGGCGAGCTGACACCGATCAAGCAGGCGCCCGCCTTCTTCGATGCCGCCGGACTGGGTGTCACACAGCACTTCGCCACCTCCGATGACGGCACTCAGGTGCCCTATTTCGTTGTGGGCAAGCAAGGTTCGCACCCTCCGGGACCGACGCTGTTGAGCGGCTACGGCGGGTTCGAGGTTGCCCAGACGCCCGGGTACGGCGGGGTGATGGGCCGGCTGTGGCTGTCCCGCGGCGGCACCTACGTGCTGGCCAATATCCGCGGCGGCGGCGAGTACGGCCCGGGCTGGCACACCCAGGCCCAGCGCGCAGGCCGGCACAAGGTCGCCGAGGACTTCGCTTCGGTGGCAAGGGATCTCGTCGAACGGGGAATCACCACGCCGGCGCTCCTCGGTGCGCAGGGCGGCAGCAACGGCGGCCTGCTGATGGGCATCATGCTCACCAAATACCCCGAACGATTCGGGGCCCTGGTATGCCAGGTTCCACTGCTGGACATGAAGCGGTTCCACCTGCTGCTCGCCGGTGCGTCATGGGTGGCCGAGTACGGCAATCCCGACGACCCCGACGACTGGGCGTTCATCTCGGAGTACTCGCCGTACCAGAACATCAGCGCCGAACGACGCTATCCCCCGGTCCTGATCGCCACCTCCACCCGAGACGACCGGGTGCACCCGGGGCATGCCCGCAAGATGACCGCCGCCCTGGAGCAGACGGGCCAGCCGGTCTGGTACTACGAGAACATCGAGGGCGGTCACGCCGGTGCGGCCGACAACGCTCAAACGGCCTTCAAATCCGCTCTGACCTTCACATTCCTGCACCGGATCCTGACCGGGGACCCTGCATCTGGGGACACCGCATCCGGGGGTGCCTCTCAGCGCGCCGAGTGATGGCGCGCCAGACCTGCCAGCAACGAGACCAGCACCCCGACGATGACCAGTCCACCGCCGACGGTCATCGTCACGTTGAGCCACTGATGCATGCTGCTCTCCGCAGTCGCGATCATGACGTCGGCGATGGTCCGGATGTTGCCGGCCGTGTTGTCCAGCGCGGTGAGCAACGGTCGCTGTGCGAGTTCGATGGCGGCCCAGCCCGCCGCGCCGACCAGCACCGCCGATACGCCCAGACCCACGAGCGACTTCCCCCGGTTGCGGGCCGCCATCAGCGTCAGGAGCGCCGACGCGGCGCAGAGCGCGACCAGCCCCCAGGCAACCCATGGAGCCCACATCCCGATCACCCGCAGTGATCCCGGGCGCAACCCGGCGGGGGCATTGTCGGTCAACGGAATCGGGATGGACGTCGGCACCGCGATGTTGTAGTCCCGGAGTGTCTGCGCGAACGCTGCGTCGGAGAGCAAGGGAGCGAAGTCGATCACCCAGCGACCCTGCGCATCGAGCGCCGAGCCCACTCCATCGGTGAAAAGCCATCGGTGCGCAAAGTCGTTGGCCTGAGCGAACTGTCCGGGAAAGGACGGCCCGGCGGTGTACATCTTCGCGATCCGGCCGACCACCGCGGCATCCGCGCCGGCACTCAACCTGCCGACCTGGGTCGTCAACTCGACCGCCGCCGCCGACTGCAGATCCGGATTCGTCGCGGCCCGCTGAGTCAGCGCGGTGTACCCCGAGCGGTCGACCAGATTCTGCTGCGCCCACAGCACCGGGAGCGTCACCGCGAGCAGCAGTGTGGTGACCAACCACATGAAAACCGTCGCAACTGAGCGCATACGCCTCCTAGATCCGCAACCGGCGCAGTACCCGCCGGGTTCGCCGGTGCAGCCAACGCACCGCGACGGCCGTCAGACACACCAACGACGATCCAAGCAGCAGTGCCCCCACCGCGTCGGTGAGGTAGTGGTAGGTGACAGCCTGACCGATGATCCCCAGCGCCGCGAACAACACCGCCGCCCAGACCAGCCACCGCCGTCGTCCCACCGCCAGGATCAGCATTCCCAGCACCACGATCATGACGGTGGTGTGCCCACTGGGATAGGCCAGCCCCTCCCCTTTGATCCGGCCGAACAGGGGTTTGAGCGTGCGGGCGAACTCCGCGCCGAGGTACGGCACCACGACCATCAGGGGCACCATGGCCCACAGCCGTCGTGACATCGCCACCACCACCCCGGCCACGATCAGCGCCTGGGCGGTGCGGTAGTCCGTGAAGAACAGCAGCCAACCCAGCGGGCCGCCACGGGCCTGCTGCATCCAGGCATCCATCGGCGTCGCACCATCACGTACGCCGAAACCGAGCAGGACCATCAGCGGCATCCCGACGAACGGCCAGCCCATCAGCGCTCGGTCAGTCAGGGCACTATCCCCCTCAGGTAGGCGGCCTGACCCAGGTGCTGGACGCAGTCGTCGACAATGCTGACCAACCGCACGCTCGCGGTCACCGGTGGGGTCCAGTTCGTATCGACGACCCGGGCCAGTTCCTCGGCGGTGATACCGGCGACATAGGACAGCGTCATCTGGTGCACCGCGTGGTAGTAACCGGCCAGCAACGTGGCGGATGCCCGCACCTTGCCCGACTCCTCAGCGGTGTGCCCGTAACCATGGGCGTCGCGGGGCAGGGGCAGCGCGAAGCGGTCCACCCAGCCCCCGGAGAGCCACACCTGGTCGGTGCCGGCGATATCGGCGATCTGGGCATCCTGAATCCGGGCGCTGTGCCAGATCAACCAGGCGATGCTGTTGGCCGCCGGCGTCGGCCGGTAGGCGGAGATCTCGTCGGTCAGACCGTCGGTCAGACCATCGACGTGCTCGATAATCCGGGTGAACGAATCTCGCAGAATCTCCCTCGCGGCTGGTGCATCGCCCATGGCTGCGACGCTACGCTGCGGATCCGACACAACCGTGGACCTGCCCCGGCCAGATTGTGCGGTTTCAGCCGCAACACGCCGTGATCCGCGTATCAGGATGCACGCTCACCATGTGCGGGGACATCCGCGAGCGATGAGGGCGGCGCCCACCCGGTCCAGGAACCGCTGAGGTGTGTTGTGCAGGATTCCACTGGTGAGACGGATATCGGCCCAACCCAGTTCGGGTAACAGCGCGTAGCGCTCGATGTCCCGGTTGCGCTGACGCGGATCGGTCCAGTGGTGTGCTCCCTCGAAGTCCACCCCGACCCGCCACTGTCTCCACCCCATGTCCAGGCGGGCCACCACGAGGCCGTCGCTGTCACGCACCTGGATCTGGGTCTCCGGCCGCGGGAATCCGTTCTGCACCAGCAACATCCGGGTCATCGATTCGTAGGGCGACTCTGCGCCGCCGTCGACCAGCGACAGCGACTGGCTCAGGGTGCGCAGCCCCCGGGCTCCCCGGTGGGTCGCCGCGACCGCCGCGATCTCCCCGACCGTGACACCCGTGGCGTTCATCAGGGCATCGATGCGCGGAACCGCGGCCGCCGTCGTCAGCCACCGGCCCAGGTCGAATGCCGTTCGCGCGGCGGTCGTGACGGGCAGTCCGTCGACCCGGTCGGTCTCCCCTTCACGTAGTCGGCCGCCGCGGACGATGATCAGCGGAGGCGGTCGCCGGTTGTCATGGAGAAGCTCCGCCGGTTTCTCGGCTTCGACCCAGCGCGCGCCGTGCAGGGCCGACGCGGACAGCCCGGCCACCACACCTCTGCGGCGCGACCACAGCCAGGCCGCGCGAGCTCGACGGACGGGGGACAACTCCACACCACGCGGCGCCCAGACTCCTGGGTAGGCGGCCTCATGGAACCGGCGCAGCTCCCGGAACGTCAGCGTCCCCGCTTCGAGAGCTTCGGCGGCGATGAACGGCCAAGCGATCGCGTGCATGACCGCACCATGACAGCGCCGGTGCGGTTTGGATTAGCGCCAACGCGGGTCTATCCACAGCGACGAACTCGACTGTGCGAGGGGATACGTCTAAGGCGGCGTGTTTGGTATGAAACCGCACACCCGGCGCGGCGGGCACGGGCGCGGCGGGCAGGCCGGACACGAAAATGCCCGACTCGCTTAGCGAGTCGGGCATTTTCGTACTGGGACTCAGTCCAACTGTCCCACTCCTCCTCGGGCCGCAAGCGGCCCGCATCGTCGTGGAAGTCAGTCCAACTGTCCCACTCCTCCTCGGGCCGCAAGCGGCCCGCATCGTCGTGGAAGTCAGTCCAACTGTCCCACTCCTCCTCGGGCCGCAAGCGGCCCGCATCGTCGTGGAACTAGAAGTCCATACCGCCCATGCCACCGGTCGGGTCAGCGGCGGGAGCCGCGGCCTTCTCCGGCTTGTCGGCGACGACGCACTCCGTGGTCAGGAACAGCGCCGCGATGGACGCCGCGTTCTGCAGCGCCGAGCGGGTGACCTTGACCGGGTCGGCGACGCCGGCCTTGAGCAGGTCCTCGTACTCGTTGGTGGCGGCGTTCAGACCGACACCGGACGGCGAGTTGCGAACCTTCTCGGCGACCACGCCGGGCTCCAGGCCCGCGTTGAAGGCGATCTGCTTCAGCGGGGCCTCGAGGGCGACCTTGACGATGTTGGCACCGGTGGCCTCATCGCCGGACAGGTTCAGGTCGTCGAGCGCCGGAGCGGCCTGCAGCAGGGCCACGCCACCACCGGCGACGATGCCCTCCTCCACGGCGGCCTTGGCGTTGCGCACCGCGTCCTCGATGCGGTGCTTGCGCTCCTTGAGCTCCACCTCGGTGGCAGCGCCGGCCTTGATCACCGCAACACCGCCGGCCAGCTTGGCCAGGCGCTCCTGCAGCTTCTCGCGGTCGTAGTCGGAGTCGCTGTTCTCGATCTCCTGGCGGATCTGCGCCACCCGACCGGCGATGGCCTCCGGGTCACCGGAGCCCTCGACGATGGTGGTCTCATCCTTGGTGACGACGACCTTGCGGGCGGTGCCGAGCAGGGAGACGTCGGCGGTCTCGAGGGAGAGGCCGACCTCTTCGCTGATGACCTGACCACCGGTGAGGATGGCCATGTCCTGCAGCATCGCCTTGCGACGGTCACCGAAGCCCGGGGCCTTGACGGCGACGGACTTGAAGGTGCCGCGGATCTTGTTGACGACCAGGGTGGACAGCGCCTCGCCCTCGACATCCTCGGCGATGATCAGCAGCGGCTTGCCGGACTGAATGACCTTCTCCAGCAACGGAAGCAGGTCCTTGACCGTCGAGATCTTCGAGGACACCAGCAGGATGTAGGGGTCCTCCAGGACGGCTTCCATCCGCTCGGGGTCGGTCACGAAGTAACCCGAGATGTACCCCTTGTCGAAACGCATGCCCTCGGTGAGCTCGAGCTGCAGTCCGAAAGTGTTGGACTCCTCGACGGTGATGACACCCTCGTTGCCGACCTTGTCCATGGCCTCGGCGATCAGATCGCCGATGGACTGGTCACCGGCGGAGATCCCGGCGGTGGCAGCGATCTGCTCCTTGGTCTCGACCTCTTTGGCCGACTTCAGCAGCGTCTCGGTGATGTGGTCGACGGCCTTCTCGATACCGCGCTTGAGAGCAAGCGGGTTGGCGCCGGCCGCAACGTTGCGCAGACCCTCGCGCACCAGCGCCTGGGCCAGCACCGTGGCGGTGGTGGTTCCGTCGCCGGCGACGTCGTCGGTCTTCTTGGCGACCTCCTTGACCAGCTCGGCGCCGATCTTCTCGTAGGGGTCCTCGAGCTCGATCTCCTTGGCGATGGACACACCGTCGTTGGTGATGGTGGGGGCGCCCCACTTCTTCTCCAGGACGACGTTGCGGCCCTTGGGGCCCAGGGTGACCTTGACCGCGTCGGCGAGGGCGTTCAGACCCCGCTCGAGGCCGCGGCGAGCCTCTTCGTCGTACGCAATAATCTTGGACATTGCGAAGTGAATCCTCCGGTTTTTGGGGTGACACACGGGGTGGCCGCTAACGGGCCGCCCCTTGGACGCTGTCGGCCGGATACAGTGCCCGCGACGGACGACCGCAGCTGTCTGACCGCAGTCTCACCGTCCCGACCTAGCACTCACTGGTCGTGAGTGCCAACGTCAGTTTTAGCACTCTCCCCTGTCGAGTGCAAGATTGTTCGCCCATGGTGGACTCCCGCCCGGACTGGCAGACTGGGCGGGGTGTCACTGATCGTGCCGCCCTACCCACCTCCCCGCTACACCGCAGCCGACCCCGAGGTCAGCGCCCGGCTCACGCGCGCCGACGATCCGCCCGACTACGACGCCTTCGGCCTGGTCAAGTACCACTACCTGGCCGACCAGCAGTCCACCGACGGCGACTACGGCCTGTACCGCGTCGAGATCGCGCCGCACGGCGGCGGGCCCGGCCCGCATTTCCACCGCGCGATGTCCGAAGCGTTCTTCGTGTTGTCCGGCACGATCTCGCTCTACAACGGCGCCGAGTGGGTCGACGGGCGGCCGAACGACTTCCTGTACGTGCCGCCCGGCGGCATCCACGGCTTCCGCAACGAGGCCGACGAGCCGGCGTCGATCCTGATGCTCTTCGCCCCGGGCGCGCCGCGCGAGTACTACTTCGAGGGCCTGGCGAAGCTCGGCGAACTGTCCGACGACGAGCGTCGCGAGTTCTTCATCCGCAACGACAATTTCTTCGTTTGATTCTCCGTCCGACGACACGCCGGATCGAAGTGCGCCGGCGGATCCGCTTGCAGTAGAGTTCATCTCGGCCAGAGAGGAGTCCCACGGGTGCGGGCAGTCGAGGCGCCCAGCACCGGGGCACTACGGAGCTGGCAGCGGCGGGCGTTGGTGAAATACCTGGCCGCCAAGCCGCGCGATTTCCTTGCCGTCGCCACCCCGGGCTCGGGCAAGACCACCTTCGCGTTGCGCATCGTCGCCGAACTGCTCGGTGAGGGAACAGTCGAGACCGTCACCATCGTCGTCCCGACCGAACACCTCAAGGTCCAGTGGGCGCAGGCCGCCGCCAAGGTCGGCATCGCGCTGGACCCGCGGTTCTCCAATTCCAACGCCCAGACCTCCGACGACTATCACGGCGTCGTGGTGACCTATGCCCAGGTGGCCAGCCACCCCACCCGGCACCGGGTGCGCACCGAGAACCGCAAAACGCTCGTCGTGTTCGACGAGATCCACCACGGCGGGGACGCCAAGAGTTGGGGCGACGCCATCAAGGAGGCGTTCGACGACGCCACCCGGCGGCTGGCGCTGACCGGCACCCCGTTCCGCAGCGACGACAGCGCGATCCCGTTCGTCAACTACGAGACCGGACCCGACGGCTTCGCCCGCTCCCAGGCCGACCACACCTACGGCTACTCCGACGCCCTGGCCGACAGCGTGGTGCGGCCGGTGGTGTTCCTGGCCTACTCCGGCGAGGCGCGCTGGCGCACGAGCGCCGGCGAGGAGTACTCGGCCCGGCTCGGCGAACCGCTGAACGCCGAGCAGACCGCCCGCGCCTGGCGCACCGCCCTGGACCCGGCCGGCGAGTGGATGCCCGCGGTGATCAGCGCCGCCGACAAGCGACTGACCCAGAAGCGCGATGACGGCATGCCCGACGCCGGCGCCATGGTGATCGCGTCCGACCAGACCGCGGCGCGCGCCTACGCCGAGTTGATCACCCGGATCTCCGGCGAGGAACCGACCGTCGTGCTCTCGGACGATCCGGGCTCCTCGGACCGGATCAGCGCATACGCGCGCGGCACCGGCAGGTGGCTGGTGGCGGTGCGGATGGTCTCCGAAGGGGTCGACGTGCCCCGGTTGGCGGTCGGGGTCTACGCCACCAGCGCCTCAACACCGCTGTTCTTCGCCCAGGCCGTCGGCCGGTTCGTCCGGTCCCGGCAGCCCGGCGAGACCGCCAGCATCTTCCTGCCGTCGGTGCCGACGCTGCTCCAACTCGCCAGCGAACTCGAGGCGCAGCGCAACCACGTCCTGGGCAAGCCGCACCGGGAAAGCCTCGGCGACGACGAACCGGTGGAACGCCGCCGCTCCGAGCCCAGCGAACTCGACAACAAGTTCGAGTCGCTGGGCTCCGACGCCGAACTCGACCAGGTGATCTTCGACGGGGCCTCCTTCGGCACCGCCACCCCGGCAGGCAGTGCCGAGGAGGCCGACTACCTGGGCATCCCGGGTCTGCTGCTCCCCGACCAGATGCGGGAGTTGCTGCGTCGGCGCCAGGAGGAACAGATCGCCGTCCGCAGCACCACCGGCGGCGACGAAACACCCCGCACCACCCATGGGCAGCTCCGCGAACTGCGCCGTGAACTCAACGCCCTGGTCGCCGCGACCCACCACCGCACCGGTCGGACACACGGCTGGATTCACAACGAGCTGCGCCGGATCTGCGGCGGACCCCCGGTGGCCGCGGCCAACCGGGACCAGCTCAAGGCCCGGATCGACGCGGTCCGCTCGTTACAGACCTAACAGCTCCGGCAGATCGACCACGGAGTCCAGCACGTGATCGGGCTGCATCGCGAATTCGTCTGCGGCCCATCGGTCCAGGGTGTCCTGGCGGAATTTCCCGGTCCGCACCAGCACGCCGGTCATCCCCACCACCTGCGCCGCCAGCACATCGTTGTTGAGGTCGTCGCCCACCATGACCATCTCCTCGGGTTCGACGCCGAGTCGAGCGGCGGCGGCCAGGAAGCCGGTCGGCGCCGGCTTGCCGACGGCCACGGCTTGCCGCCCTGAGGTCTGCTCCATGCCGATCAGGTACATACCGGTGTCGATGAGCAGCCTGTCGGACGTCCGCCACGCGGTGCTGCGGTGCATGGCCACCACCGGCACGCCGAGGGTCATCCACTCGTAGACACGGCTGAGCGTGCGGTGACAGAACTGCGGACCGGCGCCGCCGAGAAGAACCACGTCCGGGGTGTCGCTGAGGTCGGCCTCCACGCTGTCGACCACGTCCAGACCCGGCATGTCCTCGGCGATATCGCCGTCGTTCACCAGCAGGCACCGCGCCCCGGGGTACTGGGTGCGGACGTACTCGGCGGTCAGCACCGCCGCGGTCACCACCTCGTCGGGCCGCACATCCATGCCCGCACCGGCGAGCGCCGCGGCGATCTGCCGACGGGTTCGGGTGGTGGTGTTGGTCAGATATGCGCAGGCGATCCGGTTCCCGGACAACGTCCGCAACGTCTCGGCGGCCCCCGGAATCGGCGCCCAGGAGGTCACCAGAACACCGTCGATGTCGAACAGAACACCTCCGGCGGTCATATCGCAGAACAGTAGGCGCACGTAGTGTTCTGGGCATGACATGGACTGAGAAAGACGTTCCCGATCAGACCGGTCGGCTGGCCGTCGTCACGGGCTCCAACACCGGGCTGGGCTTCGACACCGCCCGGGTGCTGGCCGCCCGCGGAGCGCACGTGGTGATGGCATGCCGCGACACCGCCAAGGCCGACGCCGCGGCCGCGAGGATCCGTGCGCAGACACCCGGCGCGCAGGTGAGCGTGCAGAAGCTGGACCTGGGGTCGCTGACTTCGGTACGCGAGGCCGCTGCCGAGATGGTGGCCGCCTACCCCCGCATCGACCTGCTGATCAACAACGCCGGAGTGATGTACCCGCCGAAGTCGACGACGGCGGACGGCTTCGAGTTGCAGTTCGGCACCAACCATCTCGGACACTTTGCGCTGACCGGTCTGCTGCTCGGGAATCTGTTGCCGGTGGACGGTTCCCGGGTGGTGGTGGTGGCCAGCATCGCGCACAACATCCGAGCCAAGATCGACTTCGCCGATCTGCAGTGGGAACGCCGCCGCTACGACCGGGTGGCCGCCTACGGCCAGTCCAAACTGGCCAACCTGATGTTCGCCTACGACCTGCAGCGCCGACTGGCCACGGCGAAGGCGAAGACCGTCGCCGTGGCCGCGCACCCCGGTGTCGCCGCGACCGAGTTGATCCGGCACGTCCCCGGTGCGGCGATCCCCGGGGTGCGCTGGCTGACCGGCCGAATCCTCAACACCGCCGAGATGGGCGCGCTGCCCACACTGCGGGCGGCCACCGACCCGGCGGTGCGGGGCGGTCAGTACTGGGGCCCGGACGGCTTCCGCGAGATGCGCGGCCACCCGGTCCTGGTCGGGTCGAGCACGCAGTCCACCGACGTCGCCGCCCAGCAGCGGCTCTGGCAGGTCTCCGAGGAGCTGACCGGCGTCACCTATCCGATCTGATGCCCGGCCCGAGACCCGGGCACATGCCCAGGAAGACGCCCGGGGATATGCGCAGCGTCGAGGAGCACCAGCGGGTGATCGCCGGGCTCATCCCGGCGCGGCCGCCGGCCCGGCTGCCGCTGGCCGAGACGCACGGACTGGTCCTCGCCGACGACGTCGTCGCCCCCCTGCCCTTGCCGGTCTTCGACAATTCCGCGATGGACGGCTACGCCGTGCGGGCGGCCGATCTGACCGCCGCCCGCCCGGACGCGCCGGTGCGTCTGCCGGTGGCCGAGGACATCCCGGCGGGACGCACCGACCTGCTGACGCTGACACCGGGAACCGCGCACCGGATCATGACCGGTGCGCCGGTTCCGGCCGGCGCGGACGCGATCGTTCCGGTCGAACAGACCGACGCGGGCACCACGGTGGTCGCGGTCTTCACCGCACCGCGACCCGGGCGGCACATCCGCGTCGCCGGGGAGGACGTGACTGCCGGCAGTGTGGTGCTGCCGGCCGGCGAGGTGCTCACGCCGGCTGCCCTGGGCCTGGCCTCCGCGCTGGGGATCGGCGGGCTGAGCGTACTGCCGCGACAGCGCGTGCTGGTGGTCTCCACCGGTACCGAACTGGTCGCACCCGGCACCGCGCTGCGGCCCGGGCAGATCTACGAATCGAACGCGGTGATGCTGGCCGCCGCGGTCCGGGAGGCCGGGGCAGCCGTGACCGGCGTGGTGACCTGCGGTGACGACATCGCGCAGTTCCGCGCCGTGCTGAACGACCACGCCGGGGCCGCCGATGTGGTCCTCACCTCCGGCGGTGTCAGCGCCGGGGCGTATGAGGTCGTCAAGGACGCCTTCGGCCCGGCGGCCGGCCCGGGTGACGTCGAGTTCGTCGGCGAGTTCGTCGAGTTCGTCAAGGTGGCCATGCAGCCCGGTATGCCGCAGGGCGCGGGCCGACTGAAGGACGGCAGCGCGATCATCACGCTGCCCGGCAACCCTGTCAGCGCACTGGTGTCCTTCGAGGTGTTCGTACGCCCGGCACTGCGGGCCGCGATGGGGCTGCCCGACCCGCACCGGCCGCGCCGGCGGGCAGCCCTCGCCGAGACGTTGCAGTCACCGGCGGGCAAACGGCAGTTCCGCCGCGGCGTCTATCACCCGGACTCGGGCACCGTCACCAGCTACGGCCCGCCGGCCTCCCACCACCTGCGCTGGCTGGCGTCGTCCAACTGCCTGCTGGAGATCAGCGAGGACATCACCGAACTCGCCGCCGGCGAGCAAGTGCTGGTCTGGGATCTGCGGAGTCCGGCGAATCAGGCGCCGGTTCCCCTTCCTGCGCCGGACCGACCCCTGGCAGCACCCGACGGACCGTAGAATCACCGCCGATGGCCAGACGCCCCGACCTCCCCGACCAGTCCGGCCCGCAGCGGCTGGCCGCGCTGGTGCGATCCTCCGTGCCGCCCGTACACCCGGCCGGGTACCCGTTCATCGCCGCCGGCTTGGCGCTGGCCGGTGCGGGCTACCGGAACCCCTGGCTGCGCCGGGCGGGCCTGGCCGCGGCCGGCGTCAACGCGGCGTTCTTCCGGCATCCGCCCCGAACCCCGCCGACACGGCCCGGACTGGTGGTCGCCCCCGCCGATGGGCTGGCCTGCCTGATCGACACCACCGCGCCCCCCGCCGAACTCGGCCTGGACCCGCAGCCGGTACCCCGGGTCAGCATCTTCTTGTCGCTGCTGGACGCCCACGTGCAGCGCATGCCGGTCAGCGGCGAGGTGCGCGCGGTGGTGCACCGCCCCGGCACTTTTCATTCCGCCGACCTGGCGGCCGCCAGCGCGGACAATGAGCGCAACAGCGTGCTCGTTCGCACGGCGGAGGGATTGGACGTGGTGGTCGTTCAGATCGCCGGACTACTGGCCCGGCGCATCGTCTGCGATGTGCGTGCGGGCGACGCGGTGGACATCGGCGATACCTACGGACTAATCCGTTACGGGTCGCGGCTGGACACCTACCTTCCGGCCGGCTCGGAGGTGCTGATCGAACCGGGACAGCGCACGCTGGCCGGCGAGACGGTTCTGGCGCGGCTGCCGTGACCGCCCCTCGGCTCAAGGGCCGTCGCGGACTGCGCATCCTGCCCAGCGCGACCACCGTGCTGGCGATCTGCGCCGGCCTTACGTCGATCAAGTTCGCCCTCGACGATCGCTCTCACATCGCGCTGGCGCTGATCGGCGCGGCCGCCGTGCTGGACGGTATCGACGGCGGGATCGCCAGAGCACTGGACGCCCAGTCCCGGATGGGTGCGGAGATCGACTCGCTGGCCGACGCGGTGAACTTCGGCGTCGCGCCGGCCCTGGTGGTCTATGTGACTCTGCTGCCCACCTCGCCGATCGGCTGGATCTGCGTCCTGATCTACGCCGTCTGCGTCGTGCTGCGGCTGGCCCGGTTCAACGCCCTGCTCGACGATGACACCCGCCCGGCCTACACCCGTCAGTACTTCACAGGGATGCCGGCACCGTGCGGAGCCATCGGCTCGATCGCCCCGATGGCCGCGATGCTGCAGTTCGGTCAGGGCTGGTGGACCTCGCAGTGGTTCGTCTGCCTGTGGCTGGTGGCGAACGCGGCCCTCTTGGTGAGCCGCGTCCCCACCCTGGCGCTGAAGGCGATCTCGGTGCCGCCCAATGCCGCCCCGTTGCTGCTGATCCTCGTCGCAGCGGCAGCGGCCGGGCTGCTGCTCTTTCCCTACATCCTGGTGTTGCTGACCGTCGCCGGTTACGTCCTCATCATCCCGTTCACGGTGTACAGCCAGCGTTGGGTCGCGGCCCGGCCGGAGACCTGGGAGGACAAGCCGCGACAACGGCGGGCGGCACGACGCGCGATCCGTCGGTCCCAACACCCCCTGCGGTCCACCGCCCGACTGGGCCTGCGCAAGCCCGGGCGCTGACCCCCGGGAGTCGAACCTTGTCCAACGGCAGTCTGATCCTCACCGCGCGACTCAACACCGCCGCGCTGGATTCCCGCCGCGGTGTGGTGCGGTTACACCCCGAGGCACTCGCCGCGCTGGGCGTCCGGGAGTGGGATGCGGTGTCGTTGACCGGCTCGCGAACCACCGCGGCCGTCGCCGGGGTGGCGCCGCCGGGAACGCCGGCGGGGACCGCCCTACTCGACGACGTCACATTGTCCAATGCCGCGCTGCGCGAGAACGCCACCGTCCTGGTGGCGCCGGTCACGGTGTACGGGGCCCGGTCGGTGACCCTGGCCGGATCGACGCTGGCCACCCGTTCGGTGACCTCGGCGACATTGCGTCAGGCGTTGCTGGGCAAGGTTCTCACCGTCGGCGACACCGTCTCCCTGCTACCACGCGATCTCGGCCCGGGCACCTCCACCTCGGCGGCGTCCTCCGCGCTGGCGGCATCGGTCGGGATCACCTGGACGTCGGAGTTGCTGACCGTCACCGGGACCGACCCGTCCGGCCCGGTGTCCGTGCAACCGAACTCCTCGGTCACCTGGGGCGACACCGCGGCCGACGGCGTGCCGTCTCCCGGTTCGACCGCGGCGGTCAGCCCGCCGACGCAGTGGCCGGCCGAGCCGGCGGTCAGCGTCGACGATCTCAAGGGCCAGCACGCGCAGGCCGGCCGGCTCACCGAGTGGCTCAAGCTGGCCCTCGACGAACCCGACCTACTGGAGAAGCTGGGCGCCAAACCCCACCTGGGAGTGCTCGTCACCGGACCGGCCGGGGTCGGCAAGGCCCGACTGGTCCACGCGGTGTGCGCCGGGCGGCGGCTGGTGGTGCTCGACGGGCCCGACACCGGAGCGCTGGCCGCCGACGACCGGCACCGGGCGGTAGCCCGGGCGGTGTCGGAGGTGACGGCCGGCGGCGGGGTGCTGCTGGTGACCGATATCGACGCGCTGCTGCCCGAGCCGCCTGAACCGGTGTCGACCCTTGTTCTCGGCGAACTCCGCAAGGCGGTCGCCGCACCCGGGGTGGCCCTGGTGGCCACCTCGCAGGCGCCGGACGCGGTCGATCCGCGGCTGCGCGCACCGGACCTGTGCGACCGGGAACTGGGCCTGAGCCTGCCGGACGGCGCGACCCGTCGGGCCCTACTGGAGGTGCTGCTGCGCGACGTCCCGGCCACCGGACTCGAACTCGGCGAGATCGCCGACCGGACACCGGGATTCGTGCGGGCCGACCTGGCCGCGTTGGTTCGGGAGGCCGCATTGCGGGCGGCGGCCCGGGCCAGCGAGGACGGCAATCCGCCGGCCCTCACCCAGGCGGACATCACCGGTGCGCTGACCGTCATCCGTCCGTTGTCGAGGTCGAACACCGAGGAGGTCGCGGTCGGCTCGGTGACACTCGAGGACGTCGGTGACATGGTGGCGACCAAGCAGGCACTCACCGAGGCGGTGCTGTGGCCGCTGCAGCATCCGGACACCTTCGCCCGGCTGGGGGTGGAACCGCCGCGCGGCGTGCTGTTGTACGGCCCGCCCGGCTGCGGCAAGACCTTCGTGGTTCGGGCGCTGGCCAGTTCCGGACGGCTGAGCGTGCACGCGGTCAAGGGTGCTGAGCTGATGGACAAGTGGGTGGGGTCCTCGGAGAAGGCGGTACGCGAGTTGTTCCGCCGGGCCAGGGATTCCGCGCCGTCGCTGGTGTTTCTGGACGAGATCGACGCGCTCGCGCCGCGACGCGGCCAGAGTTTCGACTCCGGGGTGACCGACCGGGTGGTGGCCGCACTGCTGACCGAACTGGACGGTATCGAACCGCTGCGCGACGTTGTGGTCCTCGGTGCCACCAACCGACCGGACCTGATCGACCCGGCTCTGCTGCGACCTGGCCGGCTGGAACGGCTGGTGTTCGTGGAACCGCCGGATGCCGACGCTCGCTTCCAGATTCTCAAGGCGGCCGCAAAATCGGTACCGCTCAGCGATGAGGTGGATCTCGCGGCGCTCGCCGCCGACCTGGACGGCTACAGCGCGGCGGACTGTGTGGCGCTGCTCCGGGAAGCCGCGCTGACGGCGATGCGCCGCTCGATCGACGCCGCCGATGTCACGGCGGCGGATGTGGCACGGGCCCGGGAAACCGTGCGGCCGTCACTGGATCCGATCCAGGTGGAGTCGTTGCGGGCATTCGCCGACGGCCGCTGAGCCGGCCCCTTCGGTCCCCAGATTGACGTCAGGGTCGTGATCGGTGTTCCGATCACGACCCTGACGTCGATTTCACGCTAGGTTATTTCATGTCCCAGGGTGCGCCGTAGGTGGTCACCGAGTCCCCGGCCTTCGAGATCAGCCGGGCGAACGGACGCAGCAGCACCCCGCCGGCCGCACCGGTCACCGTGCCGTGCGCATTGGCCACCGCCACCGACCCGTTCGGACCCTCCACATCCACCGAGAACGTCGCCACCTCCTGAATACCC
>MTBK01180619.1_pt1 | contig 26937 bp, 23 predicted proteins | sample 1535981 | NCBI WGS metagenome assembly MTBK01 (sample SAMN06109225, study PRJNA356200) | anaerobic digester metagenome | isolation source: biogas reactors fed with pig manure or primary and secondary sludge | place: Spain | collected 2016-06-30
TGGTGAGTGAGGACTGCGGTGTCATCGAGGGCTGGCGGCAACTTATCGGGGTTATCTCCTCGCAGCTCTGGCAGACGGTCGTATACGTCATCACCAGGTTTGTGCTCGGGCTCGTTGCCGCGATCGCGCAGGCGATCCTGGTTATCGTCGCACTGCTGGTCATCGCTATACCGTTCGTGCTCATCGGGATAGTATTCCTCGCTGCACTCCAGGGTGGAGATCGTATCCTGTTACTCGCTCTCGGAGTCCCCTATCTCATAATCGTTATACCGGTCGCGCTCCTGATCGCGGTGCCGTTTGTCACGTTCTTCCGGTACTACGCTCTGCTGGTGCTGGAGGGGCTCAGGCCCGAATACCGACTCCTCCCGGAGTAACCCTTTTTTTCGATCCCGGAGGGGGGAAACCTCTTCTGCTCTCAGCACCAGAGCCCGGGACAGCATGGTTGATGTCGAGCCGCTGGCGATCCTCGCCCTCGCACTGGGGCCGGGGGTCTTCTGGACCTGGTACTTCTACCGCCGGGACAGGTTTGAACCCGAGCCGGCAGCCCTCGTCATAAAGATCTTCCTCCTCGGTGCTCTCGTCACACTTCCCGTGGCCTTCATCGAGGGGCTCTTCGGTCTCTTTATCGCATCACCGCTGGTCATGGGCGTCATCGTCGCACCCATCATCGAGGAATGCGGGAAGTTCCAGGTCGTGCGCCGGATCGCTTACCGAAACATCGAGTTTGATGAACCGATGGATGGTATCGTCTACGCCGCCTCCGCCGGCCTCGGGCTTGCATCCCTTGAGAACGTTCTCTACGTCTTTACGGCATATATGACGTCGCCGTCGCTTGCCGTCGGCACGATCATCGCCCGGGCGATCTTCTCAGTCCCCGGGCACGCGCTTTTTTCCAGCGTGTGGGGCTATGCCCTCGGGCGGGCTAAATTCATGGCTGCTGAGCATCGCGGAGCGGTCGTCATCCGCGGACTCATCCTCGGGATGGTGCTCCACGGCATCTTCAACCTCCTGCTCTTCTCCGCCGAAGTGGTCGCCTACGCCATGGTCATATTCATCCTGGTCCTGATACCGGGGTTATGGATACTCGTGGATAGAAACATCAGGAGTGCGCTTCGATGGCAGAGATCGCGGTAGGTGCCGGGCTCACTCGCGCGGAGATGCGGCGATCACGCGCCGGGGAGAGCCCGAGGGCACCGGCCCTGCGGGGGTGTGCCACCCAGACCAGGCCGCGATTCGATAGGCTTAATATCCGGGAGATCCCACTTTGTAAGGCACACAGTGCGAGAGCACAAGCGTGCGCCGATAGTGTAGTGGTTATCACTAGGCGTTGCCAACGCCTAAACCCGGGTTCGAGTCCCGGTCGGCGCACTATCACTTAATGTTTGAATCTATTCTGAAATCCCTCTTCTAGAGCGATGCCTCAGGATATCCTTGCAGAATTGTTAGGGCATCCCGCCTCAATCGAGGGGGGAGCACACTCATCAGCGGCTTCTATAGCCTGAGTGCAGTATAGACGTCAACGTAGTTCTTTACAGAGACTTGCAAGAGTATTTTGCTACAACAGGGGGCATAATTGGTAAAATAAGATGGGACTGGACAAAAACAGGTCTAGTTCGTCAAGGATAGGTATTTCCTCTTGACAAAGACATATTCTGCGATCCGATCCGGTGTCTTTGTATCGACGATCAAGAGATCGGCATTTCTCAGCAGGCGGTACAACACCAGATAGGGCGATATCGCGAACACCATCACTATGATGGCAGGGGTAACCCTCTTTAACGTAAGCAACCCCAGATCCAGAACCGCAACGCCCGCAAAGATTATCGCGGCTATAATTGCGCCTGTGGGTGAGGTGAAGTCGGTTGGCCAGATTGCGCCATATAGATAGACAACCACAACGCCAATGATGAACACTACCCACAGGTAGACGATCGTTATGACTGTTCCCAGTAACCATCCCGGTTTCGCTTCAGGCACTCCTCATCCCTCCTTTATCATCGATGATAGCTCATCTCTTAAATAACCTATGGAAATGATGATCGACATGACCACAAATACCAGGTAGAGAACAATCAGCCCGATTTCGGAGATTTGACTGATTAATGCAAAAAATCCCCACGACCCTATTCCTAACAGAGTTGCCATGCGTTCCAGGATCCAGACCCCCAGAAAGAGGCACCCGACGATTAATGTATCAAAAAGGATCAGGCAGCCCAGAACGAGTGTGAAGTAAGCTTTTTTCTTGATCACGCTCGTGAAAGGCATCATCTATTCCAATATTTCCCCCTGCCCAGATTAAAGCAATCGTTTTTTTGCCGGAAGTACCTGCGTGGCGGGTCAAAAATGTGAGCACAAAACAGAGGTGATTGAATAACCTGTAAGGGGGCGCCTTGCGCCTTCCAGATCCAGCTCGAAGAACTGGATTTGTGCAACATGGCGCGCCATGAACCGGCGACTCATAGATGAGCACGAAAATGATCTTTTTTATACCTGCCCCGACGCGGAACCTTTATGGCCGCCACCGTCACCTCCCCCTGTTGCCATGGAGCTACAGCGGGGGCTCTCAGAATTTGACCTGACAAACATCATCGTCGGGGCGATCGTCGGCGCCGACATCTACATCGCGTCCGCCCTCACCGCCGGCCTCGTCGGTCCGTTCTCGATCGTCCTCTGGGTGGTGGCCGGACTCTTCGCCGCGACGATCGCTATGGTCTTTGCCTACTGCAGTTACTACGTTCCCCGCGTCGGCGGCCCGTTCGCCTACGTCTCGGAGGCGTTCGATGATTTTTACGGATTTCTCACCGGCTGGAGCATGTGGATCGCTGAACTCCTCGCGCTCCCGGTCTTTGCGATAGCGTTCACGAACTACCTCCAGGCGCTCATAGCGCTCACCCCGGTCGCAGAGATCGCTATCCGGGCGCTCTTCATCGCCTCCCTGACGCTCGTAAACATCGTCGGTGTCCGGGCCGCAGGGAAGGTGAACGATGCTCTCACCCTCATCAAACTCGCCCCCCTGCTCCTCCTCATCGTAGCAGGGCTTGGATTCTTCATCATCCGGCCGGAGATCCTCATCACAAACTACACCCCCCTGCTCCCGTTCGGACTCGATAACGCCGCTCACGCACTTGTCCTGATCTTCTGGGCATACGCCGGGTTTGAGCTCGGGACACTCCCGGCCGGCGAGGTGCAGAACCCGCAAAAAGCCATTCCTCGCGCCATAACCATCGGGATGCTGATCGTCTCCCTCTTCTACATCCTCACAAACTTCGTGCTCTTCGGGCTCGTCAACTGGACCGGGCTTGAGCAGAGCACCGTGCCGCTCGTCGTCGCCGGGACTGCCCTCTTCGGATCGGCGGGGGTGATCATCATGACGGTCGGCGCGCTCTTCTCGGTCTCGGGATCAAACGAATCCGGGATGCTCGGCAGCGCCCGACTCGCGTATGCGATGGCGATCGACGGCCTCTTCCCCCGGGCGTTTGCCCGGGTCCACCCACGCTACGGCACACCCTACGTGGTCCTCATCGCCCAGGGGGCGATAGCATTCGTGCTCTCAAACGTCGGAAACCTCTCCGGACTGATATCGTTTGCCGTCCTCACCCTTGCATTCTCGTTCCTGCTCACCTGCTTTGCGCTCATCGTTCTACGGGATGACCGTGCCGCAAAACTCCGGGGTCAACATATCCTCCCTCTTGCGGGCATCGCGATCTGTCTCTTCCTCCTCTTCTCAGCCACGACCTTCGATAAGGTCGCAGGGATCCTCGTCATACTCGCCGGTATCCCGATCTACCTCTACTACTCGCCAAAGGAGGATATACATCACCTCAAAGCGCTCTTTTTATCCGAAGAGGCAGTGCTCCGACGGAGGCTTGAGGCAAAAGAGATATACCTTGCAAACCTGCTCGGTATCATCCGCACAGTCGTCCGGTGGTTCAGGCGGCCGGCGAGCGATGAAGGCGGGGATGGGTAGCCGCCCTCCCCTTCCTAGAGGATCACGCAAAGGGATGTTTCGCGGTATCCTTCTGTGCGAGCACCTCTTTCATCTTCGGCTCGCCCGTCACCGCCCGGCTGATAGCGATCTTCGTCGCCTCGTAATTCCAGTCGTAGATCTTCTTCTTATCGGTAGCATCCCACTCGATGAAGACCGACGCGATGATGACCAGGGTGTCGGCCTCCACCTCAGGGATTATACCCTCTGCGACGCTATCCACCACCTCCTTCGCGACAGCGGCCTGTGCCGGACCGAAGATCAGGAGGGCCTGACCGGCGTTCTTGATCGTGACCTTGTTGACCATCAGGGTCGGGGGTTTTGCCGGGATGTTCGGTGTGAGGACGGCGAGGAGCGGCGTATGCCCCTGTGCCGGCGATGCGAGCGCCGTGACGAAGGCCTGCTCTACACTGCTCCCCTTCTTTCCGATGACGAGATCGATGTGGGCAACCTCCGGCCCCTCGCCGACGAGTGCTTCTCCGATGAGTACCTGTGTGAAACTGACCATAATCCAATATCTCCTGAATCTAGATCGCACCCATATGGGTGTGAGGATAATAAAGCATTGCGGAGAGTGGACCCTGCCGAGAGCAGGGACGGGAGGCGACCACTCCGGATGACACGGCTTGGACTCTCAGATCTTCAGAGCAGACTCACCCGTATGCCGCCACCGGAACAGCATGCACCCGCTCCATTCGCACATCGTTCCTCCTGTGCCGGCGCTACGACCCGTTGAAGACAAACAGGCTCGCCGAACCCAATGAGTACACGCTATCATAACCCTCCATGTCGAGCGTCGTCTCCGGATCATGCTCCAGTCGAAACATCCCATCGTAGCAGAAGAAGGGATGATCCCGGATGTACTCCCGGGTTAGAACGGTCTCCGCTCCGTGCGAGCGGTAGACTCCTTCGATGAACATATCATCACCCGGCAGGATGAATCCCGGGTCGAAACTGACATAATTCACAACCTGGACGTACCTATCCGACCAGATCGGTCCGGTTCGAACAGCATCCACGGCATCGATCGCTCGCATCTCGGACGCTGTGAACCCGGTTCTCACGGCACTGTTCCCGGCAAAGACATGGGTATCGTTGTTTGCCGCCGGGCTCAGGATCATGGCGAAGGCCAGAAGGCTGATGCCGGCAGCAAAAACGAGCATCCCGGCCCGTGTTCTGGTCCGACGGAGACTTTCGACCAGTAGCAGTGATACTGCGAGTGGGACACAGAGGAGGATCTGCGCGAAGTACCACCACCGGTGCTCGATGAACGAAAGTCCTGTGACGAGCGGGAAGAACCCGAGAGCGAGGAGGACGAAACCCACCGTTGCGAAGGCAAACCCGTTCCGTTCCCTTCGCGCCACCAGGTACAGGATGCCGACGAGGCTTAAGGTGAAGAAGAGGAACATGCCGATGTTGTTGAAGATCTGTTCAAAGACCGGTACAAGCCCGGGGTATGCGTCGATGACGGCCGGGTTACTGATGAAGTAGTCCCGGGAAAATCCCTGCCGGAGGAGGTCGAAAAGCACCGCGGCATGTCCCGAGACGAAGTACCACCACCCGAGCATGGCAGCTGGAAAGACCAGAACCATGTCCAGCGTAACGGGATACGTCTTTCGCGCGGTATCTCCCCGGACGAAGTCGTAGAGCCTGCATGCACCCCATGTCAGGAAGAGCACCACCGCCATACATGCTGCAGTGACGGTGTGTGTCAATATGATGACAGTAAGGAAGAAGTACGTGAGATACCGCGCCCGTCCCGGGTTCGTGTAGTTCACCTTGAAGAGGAGAACAAGGACAAGGGCCATGAATATCGCCGCGAATCCATTGGGGATCGATGCAGTGCTCATACCGATCTGCTGGTTCGCGGTGATCAGCATGAGCCCGGCGAGGAACCCGATCCGCTCGTCTCCGAAGAGTGCTTTTCCAATGAGATAGGCAGCCAGCGGAAAGATGACGACCTGTGCCAGACTCGCGGAGAGCATCACCGCGAGCCTGTAGTCGAGTCCTGTCAGGAGCGAAGCCCCGGCAATCTCCAGGTGGAAGAACGGCATGTAGGTGTACCAGTGACCCCCGGGAACGGCGTGAGTGTTCAGGATAGATGACACAAACATGTTGTGCCACCAGGGATCTGAACCCAGGATGCCGGGGAAAAGCAGGATCTGCGACCATGCGACCGATATCCCGAGGAGAACCAGCTGCGGCAGGATCCAGGCAGCCTTTCTCCGATGCGGCAGGAGGATCTCAAGAGCAACGACACCGACCATCAGCGCGGTCAGGATGAAGTAACTGATCGGTCGCTCATAGAGGTACGTGCGAAGGTAGAGTGCAATGATGCTTAGTGTGTACAGCGTCAGGAAGAGGAGAAGCAACACGGTAAAGAGACGACTGTTGCCGGTTTCCAGCCTGGTGTCACGGACATCCGGGAACACCGATCGCGCATGCTCCCTGATACCGAGCCAGAGCAGACAGGAGAAGGCGATGAGGACGCCGACGAGGATGAATACCAGGCGCCTGACGGTGAATGCGAGGACAGCAACGAGAGCGATCGAGGCGATGATGCCGAGCCAGGCGAGGATCTTATCCAGATTTTCCTGAATCTCTACTGGAGACATACTGCAATCAGTTCCTGAGTCCATCGATTACGACTGCGAACTGTTCCGTCGCCTGTTCAAAGGTGATCTCCTTTCTTACGTAATCTCTGGCGGCTTTTGCAACGGGCTCCAGGTCCGGGCGGCTGAGGACGGCAAGAACGGAGGTTGCTATTCCTTCTGGAGTATTTGATGCCAGGATAAAACCGGTCTCACCGTCCCTGATGAAATCCGGGACAGCGCCCACGGGTGTGGCGAGCACGGGTGTCCCGCATGCCATAGCCTCAAGCATGATGTTCGGGAGTCCTTCCGTGTAGGAGGGGAGCACGAGCAGCCTGAGATCGTTGAGGTGGAGAGGGAGATCTTCGTGGGGGATCCATTCCGTGAACGTAACCCGTTCTGCGAGTCCACTCTCCCTGACGAACCCCCGGATCCCCGGGAGCAGCGGGCCGCCCCCGGCGATGAGGATATGCACATCCCGTCTCCCGGCGGTGATCCAGGGAAGGGCACGGACAAAATTCCAGACACCTTTCTCCTCGGCCAGACGCCCGATGTATCCAACGGTTACAGGTCGCTCGTTGAACGGTACCTCAACCCCGAACGTCTCAAAGTCGAGCAGGTGCTCGTGAGCTATCGCGATCTTCTCCTGGTAGCGTTCAAGCCCCCAATGGTTTACGAGAGCGGGAGAGTAGAGAACGATCCTGTCGCAGAGCCTACAGGTCATTCCGGTGAGTATCCTGGCCGGAAGGATGAGGCGGTCACCGGCAGGGGCCATCATGGTAGCGGTATGGCCGGGAAGGGCCATCACTACCTTTTTCCCGAGAAATCTTGCTGCAGCCATCGGCAAGACGAGAACTTCGCCTCCGAAGAAGAAGATCCAGATATCGATCTCGTTCTGCTCCGCAATCTGATAAGCCACCCGTGCCTGCGTCATGATGTTATGGAGAACCCTTGATACCACGTTGCTTCCAGCGGTATGATCGACACCGGAGAACCGGATCCGCTCATCGTTCTCGAACACCCGGCCGGCATTCCCCGTCACCAGGGTGATCCGCTCCCGGGTAAGGCCCGATAAAATTCTGATGAGGTTGGAGAGTGGGCGTACGCCCGACCTCTTGATCGGAAACGTGAGCAGACCAACACTACCCTCTCTCATGGCGTTTCTGGCCACCTCTCTGAGATATATCAGCAGCCACCGCAGCCAGACCCCCGTGCCAGCGATGCCTCCTGATAACACCCCCATATATCGCAACATACCGCTCGGCTACTCTCCGCCAGTCGTACTCATCGGTCCTGAGCGTTGCCGCCCTGCCCATGCTCGTGCGTGCGGTATCGTCTTCAAGGAGCAAAAGGATCTTCTCCCCGAGTTCAGTCGCATCTTCGGAGCGGAAGACAAGTCCGGTCACCCCGTCCTCAACGATGTCGGGATGGGACATCTCGGATGCGATGACCGGTTTGCCAAATGCCGCGGCCTCAAAGACAGGAGAGGGTTGACAATCCCACCGTGAAGGGACGACCACCACCTTGCACTGTCGATAATAATCGTATTTCTCTTCATCCGTTACAAATCCGGGAAAGATGATGTTCGCATCAAGCCCCAGGTCACGTGCAAGCTTCCGGAGTTCCGGCTCCTGAGGGCCTCTCCCCCCGATGCATACCCGGACATCCGGGAACACCTTCACCACAGGAGGGAGGGCATTGAGCAGGACATCGGCACCCTTCAACCGGGTAAGCGCGTTGATAAAGACGATATCGACCTGCGATCCCGGGTGGGGGGATGTCGCAGACGACCGGAGTTTCTCGACGTCGATACCTCCGGTGACGACGTGAAGACGACCGGTCTTCGGCGTCTGGAGGAGAGTTCCGATAGATGCGGCATCCACGGCGATTTCAGGTGCGTGGGAGAGCACCCACCGCTCGTTGCGGATGAAGAAGGCGTGGAAAACGTGCGAGAGAGCTCTCTCCAGCGGACGCATATCCTCACGGTAGTAGACGATCTCCCTCTCGAATATGCCGAACGCTGTCACGAGAAAGGGGTAATCGCTTCGGAGGAGCATTCCTGCTGCGGAACAGGGGTACCGGGTAGAGAGCACGTGGACGATATCCGGACGGATGACCCTGATCGTCCTCACCATTCTCGCAAGCACCAGCGGGTGAACGTACGGGAGGGAGAGCAGGCCGTTGTTCCGCACAGTATGGCAGGTGAACCCGCCTTCCTGCCGCACGGCGTTCGTGTCGCCCATGGTGACAACATGGAGGTCGACGTCGCTATGGCCGGCAAGGTGCGAGACCAGCTCCGAGGCGTAGATATCCGAACCCTGGTATGACGTTTTGTCCCCGAACTGTTGACAGATCAGTGCTACTTTCACAGCATCTTCCCGGTATTGCATCGGTTTCAGGAAGAGGTCTCTCAACCGTCCAACCATCCAATGCACGGATGCCAGTAGTCCCCATGCCATATATAACTTTAGGAAGATTTCGTTCTGCCCCCGAGGTCAGGAGTTCGGTAGGATATCGATACGGTGTATTCCAGGGAACCGGATTGAGGTGAGAAAAAAGGAACCCTGGTGAAGCGTGGGGCCGCTTCACAGGGTAAAGGTGGTCGTGCGCCGGTTGTTCTCCTCGTTCACCTCGGCTATCCGGTCGATGTCGTCCACCCACGCCTGGATGGTGTGCGTCCCGGGAGTTGCCTTCCAGGTTGCAGAACCGCTCGGACCGCCGTTAGCGGTCACGGTCACCCAGCTGCCCGGCGGGATCGATCGGGTGTAACTGTCGGACCAGACGGTAAGCCTGTTGTCAATGAGGAATGCAACACCGCTGATGACGCCGGCAGGTGTGGGAGCTGTGCCCTGGTTCTTGATCGTCGCGCGGAATGTTACGTCACTCCCCGGAACCAGTTTTACGGGTTTCCAGGAGATCTGGGTCACGACGAGATCGGGTTTCCCGGCCGATGTCGTCCTCAAGACCGTGATCTCTTCAGTGCGAACGTTGTTCGCTTCGTTGCTCTCCGAGATTCGGTTGACGTCGTCGACGTGAGCTTTCACGGTGTGAGCACCCTCGACTGCCGTCCAGAGCGCACCGCTTGAGCCGCCGTTCGCGGTCACAGTGACCGACGCACCAGGGGCAAGCGATGCGGTGTGGGTGTCCGACCAGACGCCGGGCCCGGCGCTGCCGTCATCGAACGTGAAGAGGACGCCGTGCTTCGTGCCCGCAGGTGTGGGAGTCGTGCCCTGGTTCTTGATCGTGGCCGAGAGAGTCACCGCGTCACCGGCGACCGGGTTTGCCGGCGCCCACGAGATATCGGTCACCACGAGGTCCGGTTTCCCGGAGGGAACCGGGGCGGTGGGTGTGGGTGTCGGGGTTGTAGCCCCCGCAACCGCGATCTGCTCTGTCATGACGTTGTTGTTCTCGTCACTCTCAGCGATCCGGTTGACGTCGTCGACGTAAGCTTTCACGGTGTGAGCACCCTCGACTGCCGTCCAGAGCGCACCGCTTGAACCGCCGTTCGCGGTCACGGTGACCGACCCACCAGGGGCAAGCGATGCGGTGTGGGTGTCAGACCAGACGCCGGGTCCGGCGCTGCCGTCATCGAACGTGAAGAGGACACCGTGCTTCGTGCCCGCAGGTGTGGGAGTCGTGCCCTGATTCTTGATCGTGGCCGAGAGAGTCACCGCATCACCGGCGACCGGGTTTGCCGGCGCCCACGAGATATCGGTCACCACGAGGTCCGGTTTCCCGGAAAGCGTCGGGATCGGGGTGGGCACCCCTGGCGAAGGCTCTCCACCGGAGTACGGCACAACGCTCAGCCGCGACGTATCAACCGAACCCGAGACAGCGACCGGCTGGCCCGCGTTTGATCTAACGATCCCTGAGAACTGGACATTCTGGCCGCCCGGGCACGAGACTACGGTGCCCCCACCGCCATAGGTATCGATCTCAAACGAACTATCTTTGACCGGGTAGCCGGATATGCCAAAGACGTTGTTCTTCGAGCCGTCACCCTTCGAGTTGATGAGGGTCAGACCTTTCGTGGTTATCTTCCCGGCGTTTGCGGCGTAGATGCCGTATCTCCCGGCATTAGATGAGGTACAATTCTCCAGGTAGACGTTGTCTGTGTAGTCGAGTTTGTACCCGATCTCGGATCCCGTATCTTTACAGTCATAGAGTTTGGTGTAGGACGACGGATACCAGACTGCATAACCGGCTTTCCTGTTGTTCTCCGCAGTGCAGTTGATGAGGGTCATATCGCCGTGGAGCCAGAATCCGGCACCGAAGAGACATCCGTACATGTTCTCATCCGGTGCGTTGTAGTAGTTATCGGGCTTCACACCGTTGTTTTTCGAGACACAGTCCCGGAGGACGATACCCTTCTTGCTCGGCGCAGCTTCGACGATGAAACCCGCTTCCCAGTTGCCCTCCGCGTAACAGCGGATGACCTCGCAATCCTCAATGTTCGCGTTTTCTGCGAGCTGGAATCCGCATGTCCACTGACCGTGCGGGGAGAAACGGCTGTCCCGGCCGCAGTTTATCGCCTCACAGTCGATGTAGCGGATGTTTCGGATCGTCTTTACGGCACCGTCCCCGTCGCTCTGCCATCCATGCCTGCCGCAGTCGATGGCCCTGCAGTTGACGAACTCGATATCCTCCATGACGCCATTTGAGACCCAGAGCGTGAACGCCCCGCCCCACCGGGAGTTATCGACGGTCACCGTGACGTTATGGACCTTCACGCGGTTGCAGTTCTGGATGAAGATCGCCCCGGTTCCGGTCGTCTTGAAGTTACGGAGCACGAAATTCTCTTTCCCCTGACACTGGATAAGGCCGGAGGACCACTTGAGCCATGTAGCATCGGGCCCTTTGCCCTCGAATACCACATTGCTCGGGATGTTCAGGTTTCCGCTGAGGTGAAAGGTACCCTCGGTCAGGGTAACTGTGCCGCCGGCGCTGCCAAGGGCGTTGAGCGCATTCTGGATCTCAACCTGATCGGCGGAGCCGTCGCAGATGTAGTCCGCCTGTGCCTTCGACTGGGGGGAACTGTCACCTGCCGCAACGACAAGAGCGCTGCCGGCCTGCACGATGCACCCTATCGCAACGCACCCCAGAAGGAGCGTCAGCATCTTCTGGTAGATGGTCGGGTTCTTGCTGGTTTTTCGCTGAAATCTACTGCCGAAATGGCTCAAGTCTATACCTCCTTGAGTTGCAGGCTGAAGCATGTGTGCTCCAGTGACAGAATTATTGAAATATAACATTATAAGAACATTTTGATTTTAATTTAATCATTTATTAGATAAATTTCAGTAATAATTGCATAAAGATCACACAAAAACTAAAATTACTGATTATAGGAAGCATTCATGAAAAAGATATTTAAATAAATAATACTTATGGAACCGCGACACGATACGTCATACCGGTGTTCGCGGAGGCGGACAGGCAGACAGAAGAGGGAAAGAAAAGAAGGGAATGCAGGAGCGATCAGCAGGTCATCTGCTCATAGAGTCGTTCATATGCGAGCACGACCTTATCCCAGGTATAATTCGATCGCACAAACTCCTGCCCTCTCTCCGAGAGCCGTCGGCAACGTTCGGGATCGTCGAGGAGCCCCATAACAGCACAGGCCAGCGCACGCTCATCACGGGGAGGAACCAGGATGGCATGGTCGCCGAAGTTGTCCCGGAGACAGGGGAGATCGGTCGTGACGATCGGCAGGCCGAAGAACATGGCCTCCAGTATCGCCGTGGGCATCCCTTCTGAGAGAGAGGGGAGGACATAGAGATCCGAGGTGCGGTACGCTGAGGTGAGGTCGCGGAAACTCACCTTCCCGGGGAGCCTGACATAATCCTCAATGCCGTAACTGCGGGCAAGTTCCCGCGCCGAATCGATGTAATCCCCGTCACCGGCAATAAAAAAGACCGGGACGTCCCCGGTCCGTCCGTTCACGATCAGTCGTGCCGCCCGCACGAGCACATCGACCCCTTTTCTCTTCGAGATCTGCCCGACAAAGAGTACCCGCTTCTTCCCGTTGAGCTGGTAGCTCTCCTCGAACCGGCATGTATCTCCGTCGATCTGCGGCAGAAAGTCCTCCGGGCAGATCGCGTTCGGGATGACGGTGATCCTCTCCTTCTCGACACCAAATGCCGAGACATATTCCGCATCCGACGGTGAGAGCACAACAACCCGATCGATGCTGTTCACCATCCGGCGCTCGACCGCGTTGCGGTAGACTGTTATGATAGAGTCCTTGAAGGGGTTGCCGAAGAGGTGTTGTCCGTGGTGTGTCAAGACCATCGGCACGCCGCATCTTCGACGGGCAAAAGCTGCTCCCAGTGCAGCACAACTGTAGGCGTTGTGGGCGTGCAGGACGTCGACTCCCGCAAGCTCCCCGCCAAGCCTGAAGAACGAGAGGGCGAACGGGTCATTGAAGGGGCGCGCCAGACAGGTGCTACGCTTCACCGTGACCCCGCTGTCGGTCTCGACCGGACTGCCTCTCGGTATGTTCGCGGTCAGGACAGTGACCTCGTGGCCCCGCTCAGCAAGCGCCCCGCTCAGGTTATAGACGTATCGCTCGATGCCGCCGGTATGTGGCGGGTAGTAGGGAGTGACCTGAACAATCTTCATATGAACATCAAAATAATCCTCACCAGAAGGTCTCTCAGTGGGTTTGTACTGTTTCGGGCTGGATTCATCGACCCGGACCGGATCTCAAGCCCGGTGGTATCGAGACCATCACCCCTCTTGATGAACACCGGTTCAGGGTGATCCGCCCGGACAACGCCTGTGAATATGAGATCACGGCATCCCTCACCATAGATTGCGCGGATCTCCTCGCTGCACCTGCCGACGACATCAAACCGACTGGTGGTGACCGGGTGTGCAGCGGTGCCGAAGAATGCTCCGTTCCCATCGACGCCGCCGGGGTCGATCATCTGCAGGTGTTTCGTCGTGACGTTCTCCGCTTCAAGCGCATAGACTGCGTACGCGCCTGCATTCAGGCTGGTGCAGTCCTCCAGATAGACATCACGCGTATCGACCAGACGGAACCCCACCGCCGACCCGTCGTCGGTGCAGTTATAGAGGCTGACGCCCGGGCCCACAGAGAAACCCGCGTTCCCGTTACCTTCGGAGATGCAGTCAGAAAGCATGGTTTCTCCCTGCACCCAGTACCCGGAGCCGAAGTGGAGGCCATGCGTATTCTCCGACGGGTTGTAGAAACTGTCCGATTTCTGGCCGTTGTAACGGCTTATGCAGTTCTCAAAAACCAGGTTCGTAACCTCCGGAACATCTTCGGTGTGAAAACCGGACTCAAACGAGCCCTCGGCCACGCAGCCGACGAGAATTGTATCCGCAAGATGGTTGTTCTCCGCTATGGCAAAACCGGTCACCCACTCCCCGTAAGGGGAAAACCTCGAATCCCGCCCGGAGTTGATGGCTTCGCAGTCGATATAGCGGATATCCCGGATGAGCCTTGGTGACCCGTCGCCGTCGTTCATGAATCCCATCCTCCCACAGTCGATAGCCCTGCAGTTGACAAACTCGATATCCTCCATGATGTCACTTGAGACCCAGAGCGTGAACGCCCCGCCCCACCGGGAGTTGTCGACGGTCGCCGTGACGTTGTGGACTTTCACGCGGTCGCAGTTCTGGATGAAGACCGCGCCTGTTCCGGTGGTCGTGAAGTCCCGGAGCAGAATGTCCTGTACCTCCCGGCACCGCATGATACCGGAAGACCACTTGAGCCTGGTGACATCAGGCCCCCCTCCCTGGAAGATGACGCTACCCGGGATCTCCAGATCCCCACTGAGGTAAAAGGTGCCCCGGGCCAGGGTGACCGTGCCGCCGGCGCTTCCGAAGGCATTGAGTGCATTCTGGATCTCGATCTCATCGGCAGCGCCGGCACAGAGGTAGTCCGCGACCATCTTCGACTCTGTCGGGCTGTCGTGTGCGGCGATCAGTATGCTGCCGCCCCCGGGGATCCGGGAGGCATGGCCGTTGCCGTCCTGATCAAGCCATCCAAACGCCATCATACCCACGCAGATCACGAGTACCACGAGGATCCCTGTGTGTGCTATGTTCCAGATCATGCCGTAATCATCCCTTGAAAGGTGATTCTGCGCTGACTATGACTGTTTTCTGTCGGAGCGGAGATGAATCGCCGCCGGGTTTCCTCCGCATCTATCCATTATATGCAGTTCCTTGCATACCTGCTGAGCAGGCGTTCGGCCCGCGCCTCTTTGACCCCCTCGGGAACCTGGTCCGGGAGACGGGCAGCGGGAACAAACGGCCTCGGAGAGAACCTGAAGATATGAAGTTCATCGAGCTGGAACGGGGGGTCGAGGAGATCCAGCGTCGCGGCAAAATCTTCCTCCGTCTCAGTCGGGAACCCCACCATGAACTGGGTGTTCAGTCGGATCCCGGGATGGTTCCGGTGGATGTCCAGCATCAGTGCCTTCCATTGCCCGGCGGTGTAGTGTCGGCCCATGAGTTTCAGGATCCGATCGCTCCCCGACTGCACGGGGGACATCACCATCTCGATCGTTCCCGAATCAAAGACGGGCTCCATCCCTTCATAGATCGCCTCGAAATGGTGCGGTTCGATCTGGTTGAGGATGAACGAGCAGTTGCCCGATGGATCGGCACCAAGCATCTCATCGAGAAGATCGGGAAGCCGGCAGCCGATATCGGCACCGTAACTCCCGAGATCTGTTGCAACGAGCGAAAATCGGGTGTGACCCCGTTTCATCGCGCCCCGGAATTCCAGGATAATCTGCTCTATCGGGCGGCTGTGAATGGTGTTCCCGAACGCCGGGCGCTCGCTGCAGTAGGTGCAGTGCCCGGTACACCCGACTGCGATGGGAATATAGTAAACCGGCGAACGTTTCACCCCCCGTGAGCTGAAAAGGTCTATCCCACGCTTATAGAGGAGGCGTACCCGGGTAACGAGATCGATGCCGTTGCAGCCGCAGATACTGGGAGGAGCCATGGTTGTCAGTTCGTTCTCGGCAGCCGAATGATCGATTGTGTCCAGGGAGATGGCGTTTGCGCCCGGGAGGGAGGTGAAGAAATCAGTGTCCAGCGGGCCGATGAGCTGTCCTTCGTAAACTCCCGCGAACGCCCGGGGATTCTGTTTTGCAAGGCATCCCCATACGATGAGTTCAGCATCCGGTTGCATCTTCCCTCTAAGCTCCCTGATGGAATCCAGGGAGTGACTCTCCTTCTCGTTGGTCAGCCCGCAAGCATAAAAGAGAACAGTGTCTGCATCGTTTATCTCCGAGGTCACGTGAAGATCCTGGGTATGGGTGTCCAGATATCTCTCGACGAGTTTTGTCCTGAGTTGCCCCTCGACGCACCCGTTGGTGCAGAGGAATATCTTAGTCATGGCTACCGCGAAAGCCCCTATAGCAGGGTGGCCTTATATACTTTTTGCAGGCAGTGCTGTGATCTCAACATCCTGCAACGAATTTGAAGAGGTGGTATACCCCCATATCCCGGAGACATCTTCAGACACCACATCGCGATATGGCCACCATACCGCCTATCCATACGCACCAGGCAGTGCGGAGGCTGTAGGTTCTTCGGTATGCCCGAAATCCCCGGGGCTCTCATGCGCTGGCGCGAACCCGGAGAACTGTATAAATACCGGCAGTGCACCATACCGCCATTACGTCAGGCCTGATCGGCATGAAGGAGTCTACGAAGTTCGCATCTGATGTCAGCTGGGTATTCGCCAGCCAGATCGTCACCCTCGGATCAGGGTTCCTCCTGAATATCCTGCTGAGCCGCTGGCTCGGCCCGGGAGACTTCGGGCTGTATACCCTGACACTGACCATCTTTACGGTATCCACACTGGTTGCCGGCCTCGGTATCCCGGAGACGGTCGTGAAGTACGTGGCCGACTACAAGACCGACCGGGAGCGGCGGGATGCCGTCGTCACCGCCGGGGTCGTCAATGGGCTCCTGCTCGGGACCGTGGCCGGACTCGTCCTCTTCCTCTTCTCAGGAGAGATTGCAACGCTCTTCTCGATCCCCGAACTCTCCGATCTCATCCGGATCACCGCACTTGCCGTGCCGCTCTCGATCCTGAACACGACCCTTCTCGGCCTCCTGAACGGTCTGCGGGAGATGCGATCCTACTCGTTCCGGTTCATCATCCGCTCGATCCTCCTGGTCGTTCTGGCAGTGGTCTTCATTCTCGCGGGTTTCGGCCCGGCGGGTGCAGTGGCGGCACTACTGCTTACCGAGATCGGGACGCTCGCTTTCGTCGCAACGGTCGTCCACCCGCACTTCCGCCCCTCGACCCTCAACCACCGGGAGACGACGGAGAAGATGCTCGCGTTCGGGAGCAGGGTCTTCATCGCGAGCGCGATCTACCTGGTGAACACCTACACCGACACCCTCCTCATCGGCTACCTGCTGACGGAGACCGACGTCGGCCGGTACGCAGTCGCGATCATGATCGCCCGGGTGGCCTTCCTCTCGCTCCCGGGCTCGATCTCCACGGTCAACTACCCGGCGATCTCGGAGTACTACAGCAAGGGTCTCACGAGCGCCGTTGAGGCTGTCATAAACAGATCGATCAGGTACTGCCTCGCCCTCCTCTCAATGATGGGCCTTGTCCTTATCTATCTCGCCGGGACGATCATCGAGATCCTCTTCGGCCCCTCCTATCTGCCAGCCGTGCCCGCCTTCATCGTCCTCATCTATGGGATGATCGTCTTTGGGGCGGTATCCTCCGTCGGCCCCTCCCTCAGTGCCATGAACCGGCCGGGGCTCTCCTCGCAGGTAAATATCCTGGTCGCGGGGGCAAACGTCGCCCTCGACCTGGTGCTCATTCCCCTCTTCGGGATAACAGGCGCAGCCGCTGGTACGGCCATATCGTGCACCCTGCTCGCGGTGCTGATACTCAACGTGCTCCACCGCGTCTTTGATGTGCGGATCGAGTCCGTGATGATCGCAAAAACCTTCGGGGTGGTCACCATATTCCTCCTCGCCTTCTTCCTGTTGCAGGGCGTTCTTCACCCGTACGCGCTTGCGGCAGCCTTAACCGGCCTGTATGGCGCATACGTCTACCGGGCGGTGCTGACGCCGTCAGACAAAATCGAGATCTCCGGTATGATCACGCCTCTGCTCGGGCGTATCGCGCTCCGGCGCCTGAACAGGCGGTGATGGCGGGAGGGGAGCACTCAGATTCCGGCAAACCCTCTCAAACGCTCAATGCCGCAGCTCAGGGCATGAACAAGATAGTAGTTTGACTCCCGCCCGCCCCCGACGGTCAGTCCGGCCCGGAGCGCTTCCTCGATATCATCCCCGCCAAAGATCGTCACGCCCCTCCCTATCTCCGCGTACGTGTGCGCATCGCTCCCACCGATCGTCTTCTTCCTGCAGGTGCGCGAAAGCCTCATCGAGCGGACGTTAGCAGATGGGCGCGACCTGCTGTTGAACCCCTCGATGAGATCCACTTTCCCTGCAAGGCGCCCGGGAAACGGATATTGGCGGTAGGGGTGCGCCAGAACCGCAAGACCGCCCTGGGCACGGATCTCAGAGACCACGTCGTCGAACCTCCGCGCCACAACCTCTTCCTCAAGGAACAGGCCGATGACGTCGCCGTACTCCGTCCGGATCTCCGCACCGACGATCACCGTAACGTCCTCGCCCCGACTCGCCTCCCGGGCGAGAAAGCCTCCCCGGATGGTCCCGTGATCTGTCACCGCTATAGCGGCAAGCCCCCGCTTCCGGGCAACCCTGACGACCTTCGCAGGATCCATGAGCGAGTCCCGGGAACACCGGGTATGGACGTGCAGGTCGGCGAACACCCTTACCGCCTACCTGGAGACAGCCCCCTCAATGGCGGTGCAGATGTAATCGGCATCATCGTCGGTCATCCCGGGGTAGAGCGGCAGTGTCACCTCGTGCTCCCCGACGAACTCGGTCTTCGGAAGTGACCCCCGCGTATCCCCGAGCAGCCTCCGGTAGTAGGTGAAGAGATGAACCGGAGGATAGTGAACGCTCGTCTGGATGCCCCGTTTCTTCAGTGCACCCTGAAAACCGATCCGTGGGAGATCCGCAGAAAGGATGACCGGGAAGATATGATAGGAGGACACACCGTTGGTTTTTCCGCCGAACGGGCATGTTATACCTTCGATCCCGGCGAGCGTCTTCCTATACCGGTCGACGATCTGCCGCCTCCGTTCGTTCTTCTGCTCCAGGTGCCGGAGCTGGACGATGCCGAGCGCGGATGCGACCTCGCACATCCGGTAGTTGTAGCCGAGATCGACGACATCGTAACTTGAACTATGCCCACGGTGCCGGTCCCACGTCAGCGTGGTCATGCCGTGCGAACGCATCGTCCGGATCTTCTCAGCGAGCAGATCGTCGTCGGTCACGATCATGCCGCCTTCGCCGGTAGAGAGGTTCTTGTTCGCAAAAAAACTGAAACACCCGATATCTCCGATCGTCCCGCACCTCTGCCCCCTGTACGTTGCGCCTATCGCATGCGCCGCATCCTCAATGACCCGGAGATCGTGGTCGTGGGCGATCTCCATGATCGGCCGCATATCGCAGGCATACCCCCCGTAGTGGACGACGGTGATCGCCTGCGTCTTCTCCGAGATCTTTGCCGCAACCTCTTCCCACGAAATGTTCAGGTCGTTATTACCCCTGATATCGGCAAAGATCGGTTTTGCACCGCAGTAGAGGATCGAGTTCGCTGTCGCGACGAACGTGAGCGACGGTGTTATGACCTCGTCGCCGCTACCGATGCCGAGTACGGCGTGAGCGATGTGCAGCGCCGCGGTCCCGTTCGAGACGGCAAACGCATGTTTCACCCCAAGATACCGGGCAAACGCCGCCTCAAACTCCTCCGTCACCGGCCCCATGGAGAGCCACCGCGACCGCAGGACATCGCGGACCGCCTCGTCCTCCTCGCGCCCCATAGCGATATCGGAGAGTGGAATCTTCCATACCACCTCAACCACCTCCGGCGCCCGATGCCCCATAAAACGGTGACATCTCACTGTTTGCCTCCTGATAATCGTCCACCCGCCCGATATCCAGCCAGTAGCCATCATACGTGTAAGCCCTGACAGTCTCCCCCGCTGCGAGCAGGATACGGATCAGATCAGGGAAGTCGATGTACTCGTACGGCGTGATGTAGTCGAGAACACGTGGATCGAACGCATAGACCCCCATGCTCACGTAGTGCTCGAACCCAGGTTTTTCAGTGTATCCGACGATATTTCCGTCTCCGTCGGTCTCCACGATGCCGAAATCGATGAAATAATCTCGTTTGTTCAGGGCGATCGTCGCGACCGCTCCATTCCGGTTATGGCAGTCCATGAACGCGGAGAACGGCAGGGTTGTCAGGACATCGCCGTTCATCATCAGGAACGGGTCGGAGAGATCGCCCTTGATGAGCCCGAGGCATCCCGCGGTTCCAAGCGGTTTCTCCTCCCGTGAGTAGGTGATCGAGAGCCCGAATCGGCCCCCGTCACCGCAGAACGCCATGATCAGTTCGGCCAGGTGCCCTACTGCTATCGTCACATCCCGGATGCCGTGCTCCCGGAGCTGGCGGAGGATGATCTCAAGGATCGACTTGTCTCCGATCGGCATAAGGGGTTTGGGAATGATGGTCGTGTAGGGCTCAAGCCTCCTCCCCTTGCCGCCGGCTAGAATAACAGCTTTCATGTCAGGTCACGTATTGTCCGGGACTATAGAGGTCCAGGTGTTCTCTAAACCATGCAATTGTCTGTAAGAGTCCTTCTTTCAGGGGGACGGCCGGAGACCAACCGAGGAGATCCCGGGCCCGGGTGTTGTCGCACCACAACCTCTCCACCTCGCTCTTCTCCGGCCGAAGGCGGTCGCTGTCAGTGACGACCTCGATCTCCTTGCCGACGAGGGACGCAACCATCTCCGCGACGGTACCGATGGAGATCTCGGAGTTCGATCCGACATTCACCGTCTCCCCGGCCGTCCGCGGTGATTCGGCAACGAGGACGAACGCACGCACCAGATCGCCGACGAAGGTATAGTCCCGTGTGGTGTGCGTCGCGCCGAGGACAACCCTCTCCTGTGTCAGCGCCTGGGCGATGATCGTCGGTATCACTGCCCTGGCGGATTGCCGCGGGCCGTAGGTGTTGAATGGCCGTATAGTAGCGATAGGAACGTCGAACGACCGGTAGAAACTCTCAGCCAACTTGTCAGCTCCGATCTTGCTCGCGGAGTAGGGGGACTGCCCCTGGAGTGGGTGGTTCTCATCGATCGGGATGTAACGCGCCGTTCCGTAGACCTCACTCGTGGAGGTATGAACTACTTTCCCGACGCCGGCATCTCGTGCCGCCTCAAAGATGTTGAGCGCACCGAGGACGTTCGTCTCAACCGTCTCCCGGGGATGGATGTAGGAGTACGGGATCGCGATGAGTGAACCCAGGTGGAAGACGATCTCAACGTCCCGGACGGCGCTTCGGACGGCGTCTGCATCTTTGAGATCACCCATGACGAACCGAACCTGCTCCTGGCTCTCCTTCGGGAGCAGCCGCAGGAGACCAGGGTCGTTTCTCGAGTTGTAGCGGACGAACGCACACACATCCGCTCCAAGGCCGGTAAGGTGTTCCGTCAGGTGGCTGCCGATGAAACCCCCGGCCCCGGTCACCAGCACCTTCGTTTCTGTCCAATTCATCACAAACCACTCCCCTGCACCCTGGTGCCCACGGTGCTACGGGCGGGCTTTGAATAGTTACTATATTTCATCGGAATCACCTGTTTCGCGAACCTGTTTTCGCGCGCGGGTTGTATGCTGTTGCGCAACGGTATCGAGGGAATGCCGCGAGAGCCCGAGTGCGGGGAGCGGCGGGATGGTCGTGTCATCCCTTCCTACCGGTCGCCGAGGAACGGCAGGTGCCGCCGGAATCCAGCCATCCCGGGGCAGCAGTGACATCTTTTCGAGAAGCGCACCCATCGGCATGAACGAGAACCGCATCATGAGCATGATCAGTTTCTCAAGCGACGTCCGGACACCGTGGTAGGTAATGAGGCGTGAGATGAACGGCACCTTCAGCAAGGGTGGTCCGGGGTAGATATCGTGGGGATGAACGTAGATGTTGGCCGGCCTCCTTGCGGCAACCCTGTCAATGCTCCAGGAGAGAAATCGCTCCGGCAGGGCGCGGAGATAGAACCCGCCGGAGACGGGGATGTTCATGCCGAGTCGGAGAACCGAGAGCGGGAACTCGACGATAGGGCCGTCGGGATCGTGGATGGAGATGTCGTCCCGGGAAGGGCGGTAGATGCCAACGGGTGCTCCCGGTACGCCGTAAAGCCAGGCTTTCGCCGGGAAGATACTCGAGTCGTACTGGAACCCATGTTTTTCCAGGAGATCGATCGCCCATTTTGTTCTGTTATTCAGGGAGAACGACGGCGCCCGGAATCCGATCGGGTTGTAGTCAGCGAGCAGTTCGAGGGACTTCTCCAGTTCATCCTCGAACTCGTCCCGGTTCATCGTGTAGAGCGGCCTATGGGAGTAGGAGTGGCATGCGATCTCATGACCGTCGCGGTAGATCTCGCTGACGACCTCCGGGTACTGCTCTGCGACGGCGCCGAGAACGAAGAATGTCGCTTTGACATCGAACGCATCGAGCACTGCAAATATCGGCCTCAACGAATCCCGAAACCCGTCCTCCCGGTCACACGGGAGGTAGTCTGTTAAAAACTCGTTACACCACCAGAATTCAAGATCGATGCTGAGCGCGTTGACCCTCATCATCACCGCCTCAGGACAAACCGCCACATCCCTGGATCCAGTGCGTAACGTGCCGTGGCGAGCATGAACCCCATCGTGGGGCCTGGATCGTGCAGCGAAAGGATATCGTCAGGCGTGCCGAACCGGAGAAACTCCCTGAGGTTCTGCCAGGTCTTCGGGGCACTCAGGTACCAGAGGATATCTCCCGGGAGCAACCAGCGGCACTGAACTCCCTCCTGGTAATCTGCGACCGGTTCGATATCACCATCCATGATCATCCGATAGAGGAGGTGCGGGAAGTCCACGCCGCTCAGGATAGAGAGGTGGAGCGATCCCCAGAAACGGGGGTTCACCTCCATGAGTTTGAGGCTCCCATCGCGAGCGTCGATGCGAAATTCCACCATCGCAACACCAGACCATCCCATCACCTTCAAGAGGCGGAGGGCGATCGTCGCGGCCTCGCGGGAGGATTCATCCTTGATGGTTTCCCGGAGTGTGCTTGCACCCCCGGAGATCGGGTAGGAGCGAAGCCTCTTCTGGACGGTCACGGCACGCGGTTCCGACCGGTTATTGAGGAGGGTGTAGACCCCGAGTTCCCCGCCGCCGGGTATGAACTCCTGAACCACCACCCGGCCGAACTCCGTCACAATTGCATCGTAAGCCCGGAGGAGATCTTCAGGGCCGTTACAGACCCGGACACCCCGCCTTCCCGAACTCACCCGGGGTTTGATGACGGCCGGATAGCCGATTTCTCCGGCAATCTCTACTATTTCTGCAGTACTCTCCGGGAAAAAGGTTTTTGGAGAGGGGATGGCGTTTTCTAGAGCGATGCGGAGGGTCGTTCCCTTGTCGTAGCCCTTCATGAAGATGTCTCGGGATGGCAGGGCGATCCGGGTATACCGGGAGATCTCCTCTTCGTGATCGATTATCGGCTTTAAGCAAGCATCGGCGACCGGAAAGATAGCGTCGTACTCCTTTGCCCTCAGGAGAGCGAGAAGGTGCCGTACAAACTTCTCCTCCTCCCGCACAGGCGAGGGGTATACCTGACGATGACTGCAGTACCGCGAAAAAGCGCCTGTCGCGCACCTCGTCTCCTCGCCGGCAGTCACCTCCAGCCCCTGTTTTCCGAGCGATCGGATGACCGCAAGAGAGCTGCGCATCTGCGCATCGGTTACGAAGACGGCTCCTCGACTCAATTCTCCCCCCCCCAGGATGAATCCTGATGCACGATAGGGGGTGTTTCTAATATTTATACCCACCCCCACCTCCTCAGGATGCCTATCCGATATCAGAACTCCGGAGGGGATCGATGGGTGAGCGGGGTGATCTCACCTGTTCTCCCTGACGCCAGACAGTAGAGAACAAATATGCAAGGAATCATCCCACAATAAATTCTGTGGAAGTTCGAAGGAGACCTCTAATGTGCCGGCCGGGTGGCACCGGGAGCGAAAGATTTACGTCTGGAATAACCGGAGGGGTGACTACTCCGCACTTCACCCCGATAGGTGTTCGGATGGCTCATGGTGCCCGGGAGGACCGGGGATAGATTTATAGGTGGTATTGTATATCTTCATCCCGTTACCGGAGCGCTGGAAGCATGAGAGTCATGGTGGTGACCCCGTACTTTTACCCGCATATGGGTGGTGTGCAGAAGTACATCTATGAGGTCAGTACAAGGCTACAACAGCAGTTCGGGCATGATGTGACCATCGTCTGCTCCAACTGGAGCCAGGAGGAAAATACCGTGAAAGTCGACAATATCGATGATCTTACGGTGATCCGGCTTCCCTACCAGTTCAAGGTCTCAAGCACCCCTATCAACCTCGCATGGAAGAGGATGGTACAACGCTTCATCAACCTGGTGCGCCCGGACGTCATCAACGGGCATATGCCGGTTCCGTTCATCGCTGATGCAGCCGCCCGGGCATCGGTTGGAATGCAGGTGCCTTACGTCCTGACTTACCACAACGATCTGACTGGCTCGGATCCCCTGACGTGGGCGCTCGGGCAGTGCTACTACCCCCTTCTCGGTTCGCGGACGCTCTGCCTCGCGGATATGATCGTCGCCACGTCGGAGTACTACGCCAGTCGGTCGCCGCACCTCTCAAAACACCACCAAAAGCTGCGCTATGCCGCTCCTGGCGTCGATCTCAAGCGGTTCGGGGGAGACCGTTCGGACTTTCTGCGCCGGAAGCACCACCTGAACAGCGAAAAGATTCTCCTCTATGTCGGTCACCTGGATAGAGAGAGCAGGCATAAGGGCGTTTGCTACCTGATCCAGGCGTTGAAAATCATTCGGGCATCCGTGGACGCCAGACTCATCCTCGCCGGGCGGGGAAACTACATCGATCACTACCGGGAGCTTGCAGCCAGGGAAGGCGTCCTTGAGGATATCATATTTACCGGTTTTGTCCCCGAGGACGAGATGCCCTTGTACTTCAACAGCGCTGATCTTCTCATTCTACCGAGCTGTGACCGTGCGGAGGGGTTTGGCATGGTGCTGATCGAGGCACAGGCGTGCGGCACGCCGGTTATCGGGACAGATATCGGTGGAATACCATACGCTGTGGAGGACGGGATGACCGGCCTGATCGTCCCGCCGGGAGATATCAGGAAACTCGCCGCCGCCGTCACAACACTGCTCGGCGATGGAGATCTTTACCGGCAGATGGCCCGGAAGGGACCAGAGAGAGTGCGCGAACTCTTTACATGGGAGAAGAGTGCTGCGGCCTACGACCAGATCTTTTCCGAGGCTGCCCGGAGGGAGAAAGGCCGCCGTATGGAGCCGAAAATAGAGTGAACGACAGAGGGAAGTTAGTTTGGGATCTCCTCATGTGACCTCAACCGGGGTATCGGCGGTGTGCTGACGTCTCCGTCCGCCTACTTCATGGAACATCCGCCGATGCAGGTCAGGGACGACGATGCCTGCCGGATGACCCGGGTGCTCGCCCGGGATGTGCAAGGACCACCGTGGGATCGCGTCACCCGATGAGCACGAGCCCTGCCGATACGACGTTACCATGGATGAATACGCTCAGGGAGGATATCTGGCCTCAGGGTGCCGGTTCCCACCCGGCACAGACGTCCCGCTTCGGGTCGAGCAGTACATCGTGCGGGAGTCCTATGAGTGAGACAGCCGCGAGCGCTCCGATGGCGCCCCGGCCACCGTAGAGACGGGCCCCGAACCTCCCGGCGGCTGCATCCGCCACCTCCCGCGTGACCACCGACTCACGGGCGCTTCTACCGTAGGCCCGGAGATCCCGCGGTACCCGGAACCCCTCCCTTACTGCGAGTCCCCAATCAGGAGATGCCGCCTCATCGGCGACGAACCGCACAGCAGCCTCCTCGATCCGCATCACCTGATCTGGCTCCACCGCAAGCTCGATGTAACTACAGGAGTTCCCGGCGGTCCGCCGCTCAAGCCGTGGGTTGAGCATCGCCACCCGGTGACCGATAGGCATGACGCCGTCAAGGTTTGCGAGGTGCTGGAGGAGGGCGAGGGCAAGGGCAAACGTTGCCCCCTCACTCCCGGTATCGGTGTCGTCGATACCGACGGCAACGTAGGTGAGCGCCCGGGTGATCACCTCCCCCTCGACCACCGCCCCCTCGCGGTGTACCGTGACGCCACAGACACCCTCGGCGAGGGAGAGCATATCGGTGAGCGAGTAGGCTGGACCACCGATACACCTGATGTGCTGGAGGATGTGTTCCCCCTCATGAAAAACGCCGGCGATCCCGACCGCCGGCGCCGGGTCGAGCCCGACAGCGATCTCCCACCGGCCGAGGTGTGCCCGCTCCCGGAGCAGGGTCCCGTCGCGGTGGACCGACCGCAGGGCGCCCCCGGCGCGGGCGTGGTGGAACTCGCAGAAGGCGGCACACCCCCCGCTCATGCACTCATGGTAGATCTCGACCTGATCGCCATCGATTGTGGTGAAGACCCGCCGGCAGGCGCTCTCCGGCATCGCACTGCTCGCCGCATACCGGGCGGCATGTCGTCCTCGCTGCTCACCGGTGAGGACAACGCATCCTTCCTCGATGAGGCGGTTCACCCAGTCCTGAACGGTGCTCCGGGGGGTATCGGTGGCTTCAGCGATGTCAGGCACCGTGAAGTAACCCGCTTCAAGCGTCACCTGGCGCATCAGCCGCAGGTACTGTTTTCTTCGTTCAAGAACCCTGGACATGCCTGCTCTGGATGTAGAGAAGGTCGCCGATCACGGCGCTGGCGGTCTCCGTGGAGCCTGCGCCCTTCCCGATAAACGTGAGATCCCCGGCGAGGTCTGCCTCCACGGTGACAGCGTTGAGTGTCCCTTCGACGACGAGAGGATGGATCTTCGAAACGATCCTCGGCGAGACCCGCAGCACCCCGGCCCGGGGGATGATCTCGCCGATGAGCCGGATGGTGCAGTCCTGATCCTCTGCAAGCTGCAGCGCTTCCGGCGAGAGGAGGGTGATCCCCGTCCTCTCCACGTCGTCGAGCGTGGTATCCATATCGAGTATAGTATTTGCGAGGATGACCAGTTTGATGCCTGCATCGATCCCCTCGACATCGTAGGTGGGATCAGCCTCGGCGTAACCGAGATCCCGGGCCTCAGCGAGGGCCTGCTCGTAGGTGAGCCCCTCTGCTGCCATCCGGG
>MTBK01076167.1_pt1 | contig 26922 bp, 24 predicted proteins | sample 1535981 | NCBI WGS metagenome assembly MTBK01 (sample SAMN06109225, study PRJNA356200) | anaerobic digester metagenome | isolation source: biogas reactors fed with pig manure or primary and secondary sludge | place: Spain | collected 2016-06-30
GCCGATACTTCTCAATATGGATTCCGTCAGTGTGTACAGTACACCCATATCCTAATGAACGCCTTCGCGTCTGACCCAAGTTAGGAGCCCAGTGCGGTAGTTCCGCACGCTGGGATCTGTACGGGGGGTGCCGGGTAACCGGTATCCCTACCGTAACTTTTGTCCCATCAGGGCGGGCTCAGCTACCGGCTGAGCATGAGATAGCCCCCGGCGGCGAGGAGAGCCAGCCCCAGACCCTTCCCCAGAGTGAAGGGGATCTTGTCCAGACCGAAAAGACCGCACTGATCGACGATGAGGGCGGTAATCAGCTGTCCGGTGATAATCGCAGTCGTGGCGGTGGCCACGCCGGTACGGGAGATGCTCACGGTAACGCCGAAGATGATCAGCACGCCGAGCACCCCCCCCAGGTAGGTGTACCAGGGAGCCTCTTTGAGCAGGGTCAGGCTCCCCGTCCCCAGCCTGAAGAGATAAAGCGCCGTTGCAATCACGAAGATACCGACGATATGGACCACGAAAGTGGTCTCGAGCATACCGATGATTCTGCCGAGAGCGGCATTGAGTGAACCCTGCAGGGCCATGGCTGCTCCGGCGGCGGCGGCGATGATGAGGGCGAAGGCAGGTATTTCCATAGGCGGGCCAACCTCCTGTCTGCTCTTTCTATATCTTTGCTTCAAGGGGGGAAAATATTCTTTCCCGACGGCGCTCCCCGGGCCTGACCCGGCTCCGGGATAAAGGGGGAGGTAATCCGGGAAGATTAGCACAGGGAGCTCTCTCTGAAACAGGGGGCGGTGGCAAGAGCCGGGCTCCGGGAGAGCGGTGCATCCCGCCGGAGGTGGCAGTTGCGGAGAGCGCCAATATGTTATACGATGATCAGCGAGTACAGAACGGTAACAGGAAAAGCGCCGCCGCTGTTTTGCCGGAAGGATCACTTCCGGGGGCGGCACAGGATTGTCTGAAGGCTGGCTTGACTACCTTTGCAGGAGGGTTTTAAAGATGATCAGAATAGGGATCAACGGTTTTGGACGGATTGGGCGTTTGACCATGCGGGCTTCACTGGGAAGCGAGCAGGTAAAAGTTGTGGCGATCAATGACCTCGTCGACAGCGCCACTCTGGCTCATTTGCTGAAGTATGATTCAGTGTACGGCAAGCTTGATGTTCCGGTACAGGCGGATCCTGAGGGTCTGCGTGTCGGGGAGGATTACATCAGGGTCTATTCGGAAAGGGAGCCTGCGAAAATACCCTGGAAGGAAAGTGAAGTGGACCTTGTCGTCGAAGCGACGGGCCGTTTTCGCACCCGCGAGGCCGCTTCCGGCCATCTGAAAGCGGGGGCCCGCCGGGTGGTCATCACCGCCCCGGGCGAGGCGGACTTCATGGTCGTTCTCGGGGTTAACGAAGAGCGCTACAACCCGCAGGAGCATTTTATCATTTCCAACGCTTCCTGCACCACCAACGCACTGGCCCCGGTGGTTAAAGTGCTCCATGAAAAATTTGGGCTGGCCAAGGCGTTAATGAACACAACGCATGCCTATACGAACGATCAGGTGCTCCTCGATCTGCCCCATCCCGATCTGCGGCGGGCCCGGGCCGCCCTTTCGATGATTCCCACAACGACGGGAGCGGCCAAGGCGGTGGGGCTGGTGATCCCGGAGGTGGAAGGCAAAGTTGATGGATTTGCCGTGCGGGTGCCCTCGGCGAGCGTTTCTCTGGTCGATCTTGTCGCCGAGCTGGAGCAGGAAGTGACCCCGGCACAGGTTAACGAAGCCTTCAAGGAGGCGGCCTCAGGATCGCGTTATCTGGCGTTCAGCGATGAGCCGCTGGTCTCCATTGACTACCGGGGCAACCCGTACTCCTCAACCGTTGACGGTTTGTCGACCATGGTTGTCGGCGGCAATCTTATCCGGATAGTGGCCTGGTATGACAACGAATGGGCTTATTCCTGCCGCGTCGTCGATCTGGCCGCATTCATTGCCGAGAGCGAATAAGGAGGCAGTAAAAGCCGGTCCGCATCATATACTATTGTGAAGGGGTTCGGTTGATCCCCTTCCATCGATCTGAAGGGCGTGCCTTCAGATGAAAAGGAGCAGAACTATGGTGATTGATTTGCACAGGCAGAGCGGGTTGCCGCTGTTGTGGGATCCGGTAACAAAGCGGGTCATCTTCGAAGATGAAGCAGCCGGGCACAGCGCCCCTCCTCCTGAGATCCGCCGACGGCGGGAGATGAGTGCAGTTTTGTACGACGCTGAGGCTGCGGAGATAGATGAGCTCTACTATATGTACCGGGATGTCGCCCTGGCCGGCGACGGCGATGCGCTCAGGAATAAAGGGCTGCGCTATGATCTCACCGTCATCGTCCCCGGAACCTTGGGGGGGGAGTATGTCAAAACTGCGGGGCACTACCATCCGGAAAAGCCGGGAACAGGGCTGACCTATCCGGAGGTCTATGAAGTGCTGCACGGGCGGGCTCATTATCTGCTGCAGCGTCCCCGGCGGGAGCGCCCCGAAGAGCTTGAAACGGTCATCCTCATCGCCGCGAAACCGGGGGACAAGGTGCTGATCCCCCCGCATTTCGGTCATATCACGATCAACCCCGGAGATGATTACCTGATCATGAGCAACTGGGTTTCCCGGGATTTCTCTTCGATCTACGGACCCGTCCGGGAAGCCGGGGGCGGCGCTTATTTTGAGCTCAGCACGGAAGAGGGACCCGAATTTGTCGCCAATCCCGGCTATCAGCAGCTGCCCCCGCTGCAGCGCTGTCCCGTCACCCCCGTTCCACAGCTTGACCTCATCACCGGTTTTCCCCTGTACCGCATTTTTCAGGAGAAGCGGGAGTCACTGGATTTCCTGCTCTGTCCCGAAGACTACGCTGCTGTTTTTGAACACTATCTGGAGCAGCTGCTGGACGGCTGAGCCGCCCGCATCTGTCAACCTCAAGGGGGACCGCTTTTTTCCGGCGCTCCCCTTTTTTAGATCAGCGGAGCCGGGCCGATCTAAGCGGAGACAGTCTTGTCAAAGGGCCCAAAATGATATAATCTACTAGTAAGATTCGGAGGAGGTGGCCCGACCCGTTGTTCGAGAGGACCTATGAAGAGATCAACCAAAAAATACGCCGCGGCGCGGCGGTAGTTTTAACGGCGGAAGAAGTTCTGGAAGTGATTGCGGAAAAAGGGGTCTCCGGAGCGGCCCAAACAGTTGACGTGGTGACGACCGGCACTTTTGGGCCCATGTGCTCCTCGGGCCTCTTTTTAAATTTGGGCCATCCCCGGCCGCGGATCAAGATTAACGAGCTCTACCTCAACGGTGTTCCGGCATACGCCGGGTTGGCCGCAGTCGATGCCTATCTGGGAGCCACCGCGCTCCCTCCGGGAGATCCGCGCAACCGGAATCACCCCGGTGAATTTGTCTACGGGGGCGGGCATGTCATCGAAGATCTGGTCGCCGGGAAAGAGATATTGCTGCAGGCCCACGGCTACGGCACCGACTGCTATCCCCTGAAGAAGATCGAGACCACTTTTCGCCTCTCTGAGATAAACGAGGCGATCCTGTACAACCCGCGCAATGCTTATCAGAATTACAGCGTTGCGGTGAACCTGGGTTCCAAGATGATCTACACATATATGGGTATGTTGAAGCCGCGGCTGGGCAACGCCTACTACAGCTCTGCCGGACAGCTCAGCCCTCTGCTGAACGATCCGCTGTTAAAAACAATCGGCATCGGCACGCAGATATTTCTTGGCGGCGGCAGGGGCCGCGTTGCCTGGCACGGGACCCAGCACAATCCCTCTGTGGAGAGAGGGGCAAACGGGGTTCCCCGGAATGCGGCGGCCACCCTTGCGCTGATCGGTGATCTGAAGCAGATGCACTGGCGCTGGCTGAGGGGCCTCAGCTTTCTCGGTTACGGCGCCACCCTGAAGGTGGGTCTGGGCATCCCCATCCCCATTCTGAGCGAGGAGATCATGTCCTATTGTGCGGTGGAGGACGGGGAGATCTATGCGCCGGTAGTCGATTTCAGTAGGGGATATCCCTATAAAGAGGGCGGAGACCTGGGGCTGGTCAGCTATGCGGAGCTGAAAAGCGGCTCCATCAAGATTCGCGACCGCCGGGTGCCGGCGGCACCTCTTTCCAGCTATGTCGGAGCCAGGGAGATCGCCGCCACCCTGAAAAAATGGATCCTGGCGGGAGAGTTCACCCTGTCACCTCCAGTGGCGCCGCTGCCGTCTGTGGAGGCGGGAATCAAGTTGCAATCACTGCCGCAGCGCGATCCTTCGCCGGGAGGGATGTAGATGGTGATCAAACAGAAGCTGGTATTTCGTTTTCCCCCATCCGTGGTCGAGCAGCCGATTATCTATCGCCTGGTCAAAGACTTCGACCTCATGGTCAATATACTGCGGGCCGAGATCAATCCGAAAAAAGAGGGCCGCCTGATGCTTGAGCTGAGCGGCAGCGAGTCCGGATATCGCCGCGCCATCGACTGGCTCTGCAAGGAAGGCCTGCAGGTGATGAACCTGAAGCAGCAGATCTTCTGGAATGAGGAGCGCTGCACGCAGTGCGGCGCCTGCAGTGTGATCTGCCCTTCCGGGGCCCTGGAGCTGCAGCGTCCGGAGATGACGGTGCGTTTTCAGGAGGACAAATGTATTGTTTGCGAGCTCTGCCTGAGAGCATGCCCCGCGAGGGCCATGGAAACCCTGATCGAAGATAACGGATGAGCGCGAGAAGGCTCTACCGGAATGCCGCCGGAGACAAAAATTTCAGGTCTTTCACCGTTGCGGTTAAAGAGACGGATCTATGGATTGCCGTGCCTGCGGACAGCTACAGCGAGGCGCTGCCCGGCCGGACGGAGGAGCTGGTCTGGCGGCTCCGCCGGCAGCTGGAGTCCTATATTGCGGCTCATCCGGATTTCGCCCTGACCAGGGAACCCTACCTGGCGGAGGGCGCCGCTCCGGAGGTGGCGCTGCAGATGATCCACGCGGGCAACACTGTCGGCGTGGGGCCGATGGCAGCGGTTGCCGGGGCCCTGGCGGAAGCTGTCGGAGAGCGGCTGCTGCGCCATTGTTCCCAGGTGATTGTCGAAAACGGCGGCGATATCTTTATGAATACTGTCGAACCGGTCAGGGTGGCAGTTCTTGCCGGAAAATCCCCCCTGAGCAAAAAGATCGCCCTTCTTGTCGAACCGGACGGCTGCTCCTGCGGGATCTGCACCTCTTCGGGCACCACCGGCCACGCCTACAGCCGCGGGAAAGCCGATGCCGCGGTGATCCTTTCCCCTTCCGCCGCTCTCGCCGATGCCGCGGCAACGGCGGCCGGCAATCTGGTGCAGGAGCCTGCCGATCTGGAGGGAGCGCTCTCCTTTGCCCGGAGTGTTTCCGGGATCACCGGCGCTCTGTTCATCTGCGGCGATCGGATCGCCCTTTGGGGACAGCTCCAGATCCAGCCCCTGACGTGGGAGGATCGGGTTGAGGGATGAATGGCCCCCTCCCCTTGAGCGCGGCAGCACTTTCGGTTATAATAATGATGCTCCGGTGCCGGCATAGCTCAATTGGTAGAGCAGCTGAATCGTAATCAGCATGTTGGGGGTTCGAGTCCTCTTGCCGGCTCCACGATAATGCCCGGAAACCCTGCAAGTAGGCTTCCGGGCTTTTTCAGTATTTATTGCCCGGCGAGCGCTTTTGCACCGGCAACACCCATACAACATCCAAACAAGGTTCGAATCCCCTTACCGTTCTCATAAAGATCAATATTCTTCGTCAGCCGTTTCCCCCCCCCATCTCCGGCAGCGGCAGACCCTTCAGCCGGGGGCTTGAATCGCGGGCCTTTCGCCTTTGCCGAAACGCCGCCGTTCGCTTCAGGAATAATTATGTCGCAATTGTTCAAAATAAGGGATAACTTTACTATTAAGGAGGTTGTCCGCTGATGGGCGACATGTTGGTAACCCTGACGGAGGCGAGGGAGAATCTGTTAAGGGAATATGTGATTGCAAAAGGTGCCGAAAGGGCGGCAGTTCTATCCAAAATTCTCGAGATCGAGTCGGAGATTGAAGGTGAAAAGAAAAGGCGCCAGATTGTGCAGCCGCTGGTCTAAGGGGCGGTACAGAAAACTGTGGTAGTGATCCTTTGGCGGGCTCCCCCCGCCTTTTTTTATCCCTCTTCCCGCCGGCGGGTGGCGGCCGGCGGGCTCCGACGGGAGCGCGCTGGAGCGGGGCAGGGTGGCGCGTTACTCGGCAGTTTTCGGGGGCTGCGCAGCGCTTTCCGAAAGGAGCGAAGAGTGAGACGCTCTGTTTGCTGCAGGAGGGGATCTATAGTATGATTAAGCGGAAAGATCACTAATTACAGGCGGGAGGGTTATCATGCAGGTAGATCTGACAGCTCTTCGGCAGGGCTTTGTCGATGTCGGTTATATTTGCGATGAAAATGCGCTCCTCACGGTTTATCTTGCCCTGAAGCTGCAGAAACCTCTGCTTATCGAGGGCGCTCCGGGGGTGGGCAAGACGGAGCTGGGAAAGACGCTGGCCAAGGTGCTGCAGACAGAGCTGATTCGCCTGCAGTGTTACGAAGGCCTGGACGAGACCAAGGCGCTTTATGAATGGAATTACCAGCGCCAGCTGCTGCGAATCCAGATCGATTCCCGGCAGGATGGAAACAAGCTTGAGGAAGAGGACCTTTTTTCTCTCTCCTATCTCCTGGAAAGGCCCCTGTTAAAAGCGATCCGGTCGCCGGAGAAAAAGGTTCTACTCATCGATGAAGTGGATAAATGCGATCCGGAATTTGAAGCTTTTTTGCTTGAAGTGCTCTCCGATTTTCAGATCTCCATCCCGGAGCTGGGGACGCTCCATGCCGAAAATATCCCGGTGGTGGTCCTGACGAGCAACAATGAGCGTGAGCTCTCCGACGGCCTCAAACGGCGCTGCCTCTATCTCTATTTTAATTTTCCCGATGTGGCCCGGGAGTCGAAGATCATTCGCTCCCGCGTCCCCGCGGTGAAAGATCATTTTGCGGCAGAGATTGCCCGGGTGATCGCTCACATTCGCAGCCAGGAGGAGCTGCGCAAGAAGCCCTCCATCGCTGAAACGCTGGACTGGACCCGGGCCCTCGTCGCTCTGGATAAAAAGAGGGTCGACGGTGCCGTGGTCAGCGATACGCTCAATCTGCTGCTGAAAAATCGCCAGGATCAGCTGCTGTTTCACCGAAAAATCGGAAAGAAAGGTATCGATCAGCTGCTGCAGCAGCCCGACACCCCGGGGGGGGAGCAGCGATGTCTTTAACCGCTCCGGCGGAGAGTCACTTCGAAGAGAATATGGCCGCCTTCGCTGCGCTGCTGCGTGCTGAAGGGCTCGTTTTGGGGACAGCGGAACTTCTCGATGCGCTGCAGGCCCTCCGCCATATCGATATCGCCGACCGGACTGCCTTCAAGACTGCTCTCCGGGCCACTCTGGTGAAGAGCGAGCGGGATCTGGAGATCTTCGAGCGCTCCTTTGAGCGCTATTTTATTCCCCTGACTGCGCAGGCAGAACATCTTCGCGAAGCAACGCTGCAGATGGAGGCAGAGAGCGCCAGGCTGAAGGATGCGGCCGGCGAGCTCTCCTTTAAGGGCGAGCCCCTGCCCCTTTCTGCGGAGGAGATGCTGCTCTATACCTCTCTCCCCGAAGAGCAGAGGCAGAATCTGCAACGCTTTGTTCAAGAAACAGAAGCGGCGGAAAAAGAGATGCGGCCGCTGCGTCCCCTTCTCGAGACCGTCGTTAAGGGGCACCTGCGCTACTGGCACAGCCGCAAAGAGCAGCTTTCTCCAGGGAGCGGCGCCGGCGGCTCCGGCGGCGGTGCCGGCGGTATCTCCGGCGCCCCGGTCAACCGGGAGCGGCGCTTGCGCGAATCGGATATCCGGGAGCTGTCCCGGGCCGATCTGCCGGCGGCGAAGGCGCTCATCGATCGGCTCTCAAGGCAGCTGGCCCGCAGACTGGTCTATCAGCGCCAGCGGAGCGCTTCCCGGGGCGCGCTGGATTTCCGCCGGACGGTCCGGGCAAATATGCGCTTCGGTGGACGCCTTTTTTCGCTGAAATACCGGCGAAAGCGCCGCTCGCCGCTGCAGCTGTTGCTGGTGGGGGATCTCTCCGCCTCGATGAAGCGTTACAGCAGTTTTGTGCTGCAGTTTATCTACGGTCTCCAGGCGGCGGTGGCCAATCTGGAGCTCTTCTCCTTCGCCGATACCCTGGAATACCTCACCCCGGCGCTGAAAGAGCAGACCGGGCTGGAACATATCCTCGAGCGGGTCGTTCTGGAGGGTGAATCCTGGGGTGGCGGGACCGATATCGGCGCTTCACTGACGGAGCTGTTCGAAAAATATCGCGAGCTGCTGACCCACCGGACCATCGTGATCATGGTCAGCGATACCCGAACGGTGCGGCTGTCCCAGGCGCTGGCGGCGCTGCAAAAGGTCCAGGAGCGGGTCCGTCAGGTGATCTGGCTGAACCCGCTGGCGCCGGAGGAATGGTCTCGCTACCGCTCGGTGCGGGAATTTGGCGAACTGGTGGAGATGTGGCCCTGCAACACCATCGATCAGCTGGAGAAAGCGGTTTCCGGGCGGCTGTTTGCCGCGAACACATATCTAGAACAGGAGGCAGGAAACGATGACCAAACGTATAGCTATCGCCGGTAAGGGCGGCACTGGAAAAACCACCCTGGCAGCCCTGCTGGTTCGGTTGCTGCAGGAAAACCGGCCGGACAAAGCTATTCTCGCCGTCGACGCCGACCCCAACGCCAACCTTAACGAGGCTCTCGGCCTCACTGTTGAGCAGACTATGGCCATGGTTGTGGAGGCGATGAAAAAGCCGGGCGGTGTGCCCACGGGGATGACCAAGGATATCTTTGTTCAGTACGAGCTTAACCGGTCCCTTGTGGAGACGAAACACTTTGATCTGCTGGTGATGGGCAGCCCGCAGGGAGCGGGGTGCTACTGTTTTCCCAACGATCTGCTGCGCCGTTTCCTGGAGCAGCTGAGCGAAAATTATGACTATATGCTCATGGACAATGAAGCCGGTCTGGAGCACCTCAGCCGGCGGGTGCTGCCCGAAGCCGAGCTGCTCCTGATCACCAGCGACGCGACAGCCCGGGGGATTCGCTCCGCGGGGAGAGTGCGGGAGATCATTGAAAATGTCAAGCTGAAGATAGAGCGGATGGGCCTGGTGATCACGCGCACCCGCCCCGAGGGGATGGGGAAGCTCGATGAAGAGATCGCCCGGACGGGTCTGGAAGTGTGGGGGGAGATCCCCTTCGACCCGGCGGTCATGGAATACGATCTCGAGGGCAAACCGCTTTTTGATCTGCCCGCCGAATCGCCGGCGGTTCAGGCGGCCTTGAAGCTGTATCAGTCGCTGGCGCTGTAGCCGCGCCGAAGGGGGAGAGGCCGTGCTCTTTGAAGACCGCCTTGAGGCCGGTGTTCTTCTGGCCGAAAAGATGAGCAGCTTTCAGGAAGAGGACCCTCTGATCCTGGCGGTGCCCCGCGGGGGTGTCGCCGTTGCCCTGCCGCTGTGGCGCCGGCTCGGCGGCGAACTCGATCTGGTCATGGCCCGAAAGATCGGCGCTCCCGCCCAGCCGGAGCTGGCTGTCGGTGCCGTCACCGCAGACGGCCGAATGCTGATCAACGAGACTGCCGCCGCCCGGCTCCGGGTGTCGGACAGCTATCTGGAGCAAGCTTCGGCAAGGGAACAGGCTGAAATTGCCCGCCGGCTTCGTCTGTACCGGGGCCGGCGGAAACCGCCGCAGATCGAAACCAGGACGGTCATCGTCGTCGATGACGGGGTCGCTACGGGATTTACCCTGCGCGCCGCCCTGAAAGGGGTGAAACGGGACCGTCCCCGAAGACTGATCCTGGCGGTTCCTGTCGGTCCGCCCGGGGTTCTGGAGCGGCTTCGCCGCGAGGTTGACGCACTCTGTTATCTCGAGGCGCCGCCTCATTTCTCCGCTGTCGGGCAGTTCTACCGTGATTTCAGGCAGGTTGGCGACGGCGAGGTGCAGGCTGCCCTGAGAGAAGCCTGGGGTGAACAGTGAAAGAAGGCGTTTTTTGTGTTTTCCCCGGTTTCCTTTCCGGAGCGGACGATTCGCCCTTTGTTGACAATTGATCGCCAAAAGGATAACTTGTAGATATACCGGCGCCTAAAAGCCGGGCTCTTATCAAGAGTGGAGGAGGGACGGTCCCGATGAATCCCGGCAACCGGTTCGCTGCAGCGATCACGGTGCCAATTGCCGCGGGGGATTACCCCGGGAGATGAGAGGTGACCGGGACCTCTTCTTCGAAGAGGTCTTTGTTTTTGCAGCTTATTTCAACCCAAGGAGGCAGTTTCAAATGAACCGGAAAGACTATCTGTTTACTTCGGAATCGGTTACGGAAGGCCATCCGGACAAGCTGGCCGATCAGATTTCCGATACGATCCTCGATGCCATCATCGCCCAGGATCCCCTGGCGCGGGTTGCCGCGGAGACGATGGTGACCACGGGGCTTGTTTTTGTCTGCGGGGAGATCACCACCAAGTGCTACGCCGATATCCCCAGCATCATTCGGGAGAAGGTCAAGGAGGTCGGCTATACCAGGGCCAAATACGGTTTTGACGGGGACACCTGCGCCGTGCTCACCTCTATCGATGAGCAGTCCCCGGATATAGCGATGGGGGTGGACCGGGCTCGGGAGGTCAAGGATGAGGAGTCCGGCGACAGCCTTGATCAGATCGGGGCCGGCGATCAGGGCATGGTCGTCGGTTACGCCTGTGATGAAACCGACGAGCTGATGCCGCTGTCCATCTCCCTGGCTCATAAGCTGGCCCAGCGCCTCGCTGCTGTGCGCAAGGAGGGGCTGCTGCCGTATCTCCGTCCTGACGGCAAGTCCCAGGTAACGGTGGCCTACCGCGACGGCAAACCGGATCACCTGCAAACGGTGGTTGTCTCCGCCCAACACAGCGAAGAGGTATCCTTAAAGCAGATCGAGAAGGATATTACTGAACTGGTGATCAGGGAGACTGTTCCCCCGGAGCTGCTCACTGCCCGGACCCGCCTGCTGGTTAATCCGACGGGGCGCTTTGTTACCGGCGGTCCTCAGGGGGACGCCGGGCTGACGGGGCGGAAGATCATCGTGGACACATACGGCGGAGCCGCCCTGCACGGCGGCGGCGCTTTTTCGGGAAAAGATCCCACCAAGGTCGATCGCTCGGCCGCTTATGCCGCCCGCCACGCCGCCAAAAATATTGTCGCTGCCGGGCTGGCCCGACGTTGTCAGCTGCAGATAGCCTATGTTATCGGGGTGGCCAGGCCTGTCTCCATCGCCGTGGAGACTTTCGGCACCTCTTCTCTGGCTCCGGGGCGGCTTGAAGCGCTGCTTAACGAGTGTTTTGATCTTCGTCCGGCGGCGATCATCGAGCAGCTCGATCTGCGCCGCCCGATCTATCAGCAGCTGGCGGCATACGGCCATTTCGGCCGTCCGGAGCTCGATCTGACCTGGGAAAGGCTTGATCGGGTGTCTCTGCTAAAAGAAAAAACCGGCTGAAGGCGTTTGCGCCCGGCGCACCGGGAAACGGCCGGCAGCCGATGGAGGGATTCCGCTGGAAGATCTGGAAAAATTGGAAGGAACCCTGGAACGGATCCGGTATTACAACGAGGAAAGCGCCTACCTGGTGGGACGGCTGCGCTGTATCAGCGGTGATGCCGTCACCATTGTCGGCAGCTTCCCGCCGATGCAGGAGGGGGAAAGTCTCCGGATCACCGGACGGTGGCAGGTGCATCATCGCTATGGACGCCAGGTGTCGGTGGAGCGCTGGGAGCGCATGCTTCCCGTGACCGCAGAGGGTCTGCAGCGCTATCTCTCTTCGGGGCTGATCAAGGGAGTCGGTCCGGTCACCGCGGCGGCGATGGTGGAACGGTTCGGGCTGACGGCGCTGGAAGTGCTGGAACACGAGCCGGAACGGTTGCAGGAGGTACCCGGTATCGGGCCGAAGAGAGCAGCGTCCATCCTGGAGAGCTACGGGAAATATCGCGAAATGCAAAATGTCCTCATCTTTCTGCAGGGTTACGGCATCGGTGTGGGCCAGGCGCTTCGCCTGTACCGCCATTACGGCCCGCAGGCGGCCGACCGGGTCAGGGAAAATCCGTATATGCTTGCTGAAGAGGTCCTCGGAATCGGCTTTAAAACAGCAGATCGCATCGCCCGGCAGATGGGTCTTCCCGCTGAATCCCCGGTCCGGGTCTGTGCGGCGGTGCTTTTTGCGCTGCGCGATGCCGCGGGAAGGGGCCATGTCTACCTGCCGCGAGAGAGCCTGCTCGAACAGGTCGGCGAACTGCTTACCGCACCCGGGGAGACTACCTCTCCCCCGGCGGCGGCGGGGCATCTGCAAAAGCTGGCTGAGGAGAAGAAGATCTACCGTGTGGATACTGCCGACGGAGAGATTGTCTACGCCGCTCCTTTTTACCATGCGGAGAAAGGGGTCGCCCGGCGGCTGCAGATGCTGCTCTCCGTGCCGCGGCGGTGGAGCACTCCCGCGGGCGGGGCCGCCCTGGAAGCGGCAGCGGGAAAAAGCAGCGGGCTCACGGAAGAACAGCATTTGGTTTTGGAACAGGCGCTGGGCCAGGGGGTCCTCGTTGTCACCGGCGGGCCCGGAACCGGCAAAACAACGACGATCCGGGCGCTCCTCTCTCTCTTCTATTCATTGAGGCAGAGAGTGCTGCTCGCCGCTCCCACAGGACGGGCCGCCAAAAGGGTGAATGAAGCGACGGGAGAGGACGCTTCCACGATCCACCGCCTCCTCGAGTACAGCTATACCGAGGGCGAAGGTTTTAAATTCCTGCGCAATGAAAAGAGGCCTCTGGAGGCGGATGTGCTGATTATAGACGAAGCCTCCATGGTCGATCTGATGCTCATGTACCAGCTGGTCCGGGCCGTTCCTGAAGGATGCAGCCTGATCCTCGTCGGTGATGCCGATCAGCTCCCGGCGGTGGGCGCGGGCAATGTGCTGCGGGATCTGTTGGAATCAGGGGTGATCTCTGCAGTTCGTCTGACCCATATCTTTAGACAGGCCCGCGAAAGCCTGATCACGATGAATGCGCACCGGATCAACCGGGGGGAGATGCCGCAGCTCAATATAAAGAACAAAGATTTTTTCTTTGTTGATGAAGCTGTTCCCGACCTCGTTGCCCGGAAGGTGGTGCAGCTGTGCTGTGAGCGGATCCCCAACTACGGCCCCTTTGATCCGGTTATGGATATCCAGGTGATTACGCCGATGCGGCGAACCGCCGCCGGGGTCGACGAGCTGAACAAGCTGCTTCAGAAAGCGCTGAACCCCCTCGGCGGAAAGAGAGAAGAGGTCACCGTTCGCGGGGAAAGGTTTCGCCGGGGTGACAAGGTCATGCAGATCCGGAACAACTACCAGAAAGAGGTCTTCAACGGGGATATCGGATTCATCAGCGCCCTCGATCTCGAGGAGGGCGAGCTGACCGTAACCTATCGTGATGCCTCCAGCGACCGCGCGGTGCCTTACAACTTTGGCGAGCTCGATGAACTGACGCTGTCCTATGCCATCTCGGTGCACAAGAGTCAGGGCAGCGAGTACCCGGTTATCGTGATGCCGGTGATCACCCAGCACTATCTGCTGCTGCAGCGAAACCTGCTCTATACGGGGATCACCCGGGCCCGCAAGCTGGTGGTCCTCGTGGGAACGAAAAAAGCGCTGGCCATAGCCATACGGAACAACCGCGCCGGGGAGCGCTACAGCCTCCTCGACAGCCGTTTGAGAGAAAAGGAGTGACCCTGCTGCGGGAGCGCCAGGTGAAAGGGGGCAAACGGCCGCCGGAGCGGCGCCGGGGGGAATATTTCTGGCGGCTTTTGTTTCCGCCCCGCTGTCTGACCTGTCAAAAGCTGCTCAAGATAGCGGCAGCCGTCCCTCTTTGTGAAGATTGCCGGGCCCAATTTTCCTTTGCCGGCCTGTTCTGCCCCCGCTGCGGGCAGCATCTTCCGCCCCGAATATCTTGCTCCTGTGCTCCGGAGGCAGCGCCCCTGCAGGGCCTGTTTGCTCTTTCCTGGTATGAAGGAGTCTGGCGGCAGGTGCTCCACCGCTTCAAGTTCAGGGGAGAGCGTGCCCTTGCCCGGCCCCTGGGAAGGTGGCTGGGGACGCTCATAGAGGAGGAGACCGCCTGGGGCCCGGAGCTGGTTGTTCCCGTGCCCCTGCACCGCCGCAGGGAGAAAGAAAGGGGCTACAATCAGGCTCACCTGCTGGCCCGGTTTACCGCCGAGGCGCTGGGGCTACCGCTGCGTCCCCTGCTGGTGAGGCCCGGAGAGGCGCCGCCTCAAAGCAGCCTCTCGTACCGCCACCGCCTGACCAATGTGCGCGGCGCTTTTTTGTACCGGGGAGGGCTGCAGCGGGGGAACAGGGTTTTGCTGGTGGATGACATCTATTCCACCGGAGCGACGATGCAGGAGGCGGCGGCAGTGCTGCACCGCCGGGGTCTCCTTGTTTTCGGCGCTGTGGCCGCCTATACCCCCCGTTTTCCCTGAGCACCGCCTTTGCTCGCTGCGCTGAAGGGTTTTTCCATAGCTTGGGGAATAGTATTGATAAGAAAAGGGCAGAAAGGGAGGCGCAAAGATGGAAATCAACATCCGAGGGAAAAATATTGAAGTTACTGAAGCTCTGGTTGACTATGCCCAAAAAAAGGTAGGCAAGTTGACCAAGTACCTGAACCGCCCCAAAGAGGTGCAGGTGGTGATGACGGTAATCCGCAATGAGCATATTGTTGAGGTTACTGTGATCTTGAACGGCCTTATTTTACGCGGTGAGGAATCTACCGGCGATATGTATGCTTCCATAGATATGGTCGTTGACAAACTGGAGAAACAGCTGGTCAAATACAAGACCCGGCTGAGCAAATCTTTGCGACAGCAGAGCATCCGCGATCTCGGGGAGAAATGGATCCCTGTGGAGGAGAAGGAAGAAAGATCAGAGGAAGAAAGGGTCGTCAAGACAAAACAATTCCCCCTGAAACCGATGCACCTTGAAGAGGCCATTATGCAGATGAATCTGCTGGGACACGATTTTTTTGTTTTCGCCAATGCGGAAACTGAAACTGTAAATGTGCTCTACCGGCGGAAAGACGGCGATTACGGTCTCATCGTTCCGGAGTACGGCGCTTAACCCGGTTCACGCCGGTCAGATGTTGCAGAAAGGCTAGGGCCATGGATGAAGCAATCAATGTAGTAATCTTTGAAGGAACCGCTGCAGCCAGCCCCGTTGAGGAGATGCTGGTGCGGGTGCGCCGGGCGCTGCTGCACGACAATCTGGAAAAGCTGAGCCGAATCGCGCTGGTGGACCGCGTTTTCCTGATCACAAACGACCCGGCCCTGGCGGGGATGGCCCGGGAGACGGGGGCGGAGTTTCTCCTGAATCGACAGCATCCGCGCTCCTTTCATTTTGGAGAGGAGCTGAAAAAGCTGGTTCAGGATCACAAACTGAAGAAAGTGTTTTATCTCAGCGGGGCGGGCTGTCCCCTCATCACTGCCGCCGAACTGGAGGAGATCTGCGGCAAGCTGGCCGGCCGCAGCAGCTTTCTCTATGCCAACAATATCCAATCTGCCGATATGGTTGCCTTTACCGTTCCGGAGGGCTTTGGCGGTCTGGAGTTGCCTTCGATGGACAATAGCCTGGCGATGACGCTGCGCGACCGGGGCGGCCTGGAGCTGGAGCTGATGCCGCAAACCCTGGGGTTGCTTTTTGATCTCGACACGCCGGCGGATGTCCTCGTTCTCGGGGCCGGCCCCTTTGCCGGTCCCCGCGCCCGGGCGGCCATCGATCTTCTTTCCCTCGATTATTCCCGACTGGAGAGGGTCAAGGAGGTGCTCGGCGACAGCTACCAGGATGTTGTTCTCATCGGCCGGGTTGGCGCCCCGGTGATGGAACGGTTGAATGCGCTCCTCAAGCTGCGGCTGCGGGTGTTTTCTGAAGAGCGCGGCATGAAGGCGCTGGGCCGTCTGGAGCGCGGCGAAGTGGTTTCCCTTCTCGGTCTGCTCATCGAGCAGGCCGGTCTGAAGCAGTTTTTTGACTATCTGGCCGGGGTGGCCCGCTGCGCCATTATCGACAGCCGGGTCCTTTTTGCCCACCACAAATATGATTTCAGTGATGAGGAACGTTTCCTTTCCGATCTCGGCCTCTGGGAAAAGCTGGAGCATCCCTGGCTGAGAGAATTTACCCGCCTGGCGGCACAGTGCCCCATTCCGGTGCTTCTCGGCGGCCACTCCCTTGTTTCCGGCAGTCTCTGGGCGCTCACCTGTGAACTTGATCCGACCCACACTAAAAGCGGGAACAGCTAAATTCATCAATGAAAGAAATAGATAAAAAATAAAAGCGATCGATACACGAAAGGCGCGGACAGCGGGATCATGGTCGGCCTCACAATTGCGTTTTAATATGGGTGGAACCGCCCCCATCTGTTTCCGCCGGTTGCGGGCAGGTTTGCGGCGGTAACGGTCTCTTTCACAACAGGCCGGATGACCGGCGGGATCAGGCCGGTTTGCGAACACAGTACCGCTCAGCAAAAATAGAGGAGGGATTATCAGTGCTAGTTGTCGGTGAATTGATCAATGCCAGCCGTAAAGCTGTCGCGGCGGCGATAGAGGCTCAGGACGAGAAGAAGATCAAGCAGCTTGCCATCGATCAGGTGGCGGCAGGAGCAGATTTTATCGATGTGAATGCCGGTGTTTTCGTGGGGCGGGAAGCCGATTACCTGCAGTGGCTCGTGCAGACGGTTCAAGAGGGGGTTGATGCGCCCTGCTGTATCGACAGCCCCGACCCCGCCGCTATCGAGAAGGCCCTTGCCGTGCACAAAGGGGTGGCCCTGCTCAACTCCATCTCTCTGGAGAAGGAGCGCTTCGAGGCGCTGCTCTCCCTGGTGGCGGGGACAGATTTAAAAGTGGTCAGCCTCTGCATGAGCGATGAGGGGATCCCGGAGACCAGTGAAGAAAGGGTCAGGATAGCAGATCGGCTGATCAACGGTCTGGTCAAAAACAATGTGGCTATCGATAATATCTACGTGGATCCCCTGGTGCAGCCCATCTCCACCAGCAGCAGTTTCGGGGCGGAATTTTTGGACGCTGTTGAGAAAATCATGACCGGTTTTCCGGGGGTTCATACGATCTGCGGCCTTTCCAATATCTCCTTTGGGCTGCCCCTCCGCGGCCATCTCAACCGCAATTTTGCGGTGATGGCTATCGCCAGGGGTCTGGACAGCCTGATCCTCGATCCCCTGGACAAGCGGATGATGGCCAATATTATTGCCGCTGAAACCCTGGCCGGAAAAGATCGCTACTGCATGAATTACCTGAAGGCTTTCCGCGCCAACAAGCTGGAGATATAGTGCAGAGGAGCGCTCTGCGGCGGGAGTCCCCGGGGTCGCCAGTTTAGGGCTCCGGGGGGTATCGTCTCCACCTTGAAAGAGCTCTCCGCCAGCCCCGCGGCCTCTTTTTCTATTTTCGGATTGCGGTTGTGGAGCCCCGGAAAGCGCTGTCCCAGTGGAGCAGAGCACCGGTGGGTGCCCGGAGCGGAGGATTGACAATCTCGACTATATTTATCGATCTGGGATTTTTCCGAAAAGGTCCCTGCTGCGACAAGGTTTTCAGATCCCGGCTCGTGGCGGTGACAACGCGGAGATCAATCTTTTTCGGCTTTTCCCCCCCACTTTGTAAACTGGCGCTTTTTGTTCACCGGGAGCAGCCCGGCCTGAACCTGGAGACTGACAGCGCCGCCCTCATCCAAAAAATTCCCCCGTTCGCCGGTTCGCCCGAGTCCAGTTTTCGCTAGCGGGCTCGCCTCTGGTAAAAGCGCCGGGCCATAACCGAACAGCTCCGCGGCGAAGGGCAGGCCGGGAATGGCGGTACAGCTGAGCGTGGCCAAGGACCTCTCCACCCTTTGGTGCGGTTGTGGATCAGCCCGGCCGGGATGGTTTTGCCCACCCCTGTTTCCCCGATAACCAACCCGGTTGCCCGGTTGCCCCGGAGGCGGCTGCCCGGTGGGGGCTTTTGACGATTTGCACCATATTTTGCTGCAGATTGCAAATTCGCTCAGGGCGAGCGCTTTTTGCGGCGGCACCTTATTCTGTTTCCAGTCCGGACTTCTCTGGAGAAGTGCGCGCCGGGCAAGATCCCGGGCGCGTTATATTTGTTAAAAAACACCGCTGCCGCCCTGCCGCGGGACTTGTTCTAGCGGCGGCGGGTATGGTAATATAAGACTGCAGCTAAGGAACCCGGGGGTTCCTTTCTCATTATTATCTTTGCCGAAGAAGGAAGCGTGGTGCGCAGATGATCAACCTTTTTAAAAACATTTTCGGCAGGGCCAATGACCGGGAAGTGCGCCGCCTGTGGAAGCAGGTGGAGCAGGTCGGTGCTCTGGAAGAGCAGATGCAGGCGCTGCAGCCGGCTGATTTTCCGGAGATGACCGCACGGCTGAGGGAGCGTCTGAAGAAGGGTGCCGTTTTGGATGAGCTGCTCCCCGAAGCGTTTGCTCTGGCCCGGGAGGCGGCCCGGCGCACCGTGGGGATGCGACCCTATGATGTTCAGATCTTGGGCGGCATCGTGTTGCACCAGGGGCGCATCGCCGAGATGAAGACCGGTGAGGGGAAAACGCTGGTGGCGACGATGCCCGCCTACTTGAATGCCTTGGGCGGCGGGGGAACTCATATTGTTACGGTTAACGATTATCTGGCCCGCCGCGACAGCGAGTGGATGGGGCCCATCTACAAGCTCCTCGGCCTCACCGTGGGGCTGGTCGTGCACGATCTGAGCCCGGCGGAGAGAAGGCAGGCCTACGCAGCCGATATCGTCTATGCGACGAACAACGAACTGGGCTTCGACTACTTGCGCGACAATATGGTTCTCTATCAGGAAGAGCTGGTTCAGCGGGAGCTGCACTACGCCATCGTCGACGAGGTCGACAGCATCCTCATCGACGAGGCGCGGACGCCGCTCATCATCAGCAGCCGCCTGGAGACGAAGCAGGAGTACAGCCGTTTCCGCCGCGATGTGGAGCAGCTGCTGCGCCGGCAGAACCGGATGGTGGCGGAGCTGATCAGTGAGAGCGCCGCTGCGTTGGAGCAGGACCGCAAAGAGGAAGCCGCCGAGGGACTGCTGCTGGCCCGCCGCGGTGCCCCGAAGAACAAGAAGCTGCTCAAGCTGCTCAAAGAGCGGGGTATGGAGAGGTTGGTGGAGCGGACCAAACAGATCCTGATGACGGAAAAGAAGCTGAACCATTTTGACGAACAGCTCTATTTTACCATCGATGAGATCACCCGGGCCGTTTCCATCTCGCAGCAGGGCTACGGCGAGCTGGTGCAGAACAATCCGGGGCTGGCCCGGTTGCTCGGTTTTGCCGCAGACCCCGGGGCCGCCGCCCAGGATGAGCCCGGCGAAGAGGAGGAGAGCGGCGCCGGTGAGCAGTTGCACTGCATTCACCAGCTGCTGAAAGCATATTCTCTCTATGAACGCGATGTGGACTACGTGGTCCAGGACGGCAAAGTGGTCATCGTCGACGAATTCACCGGCCGTCTGATGACGGGAAGGCGCTACTCCGAGGGGCTGCACCAGGCCATCGAAGCGAAGGAGCAGGTCGAGGTGCAGGCCGATACCCGCACCGTCGCCTCGATCACCTTCCAGAACTATTTCCGGATGTATGAAAAGATCTCCGGGATGACCGGCACAGCGCTCACCGAAGAGGAGGAGTTTCGCAAGATCTACGGTATGGATGTGGTCGCCATTCCGACGAACCGGAAGCTGATCCGGGATGAACTTCCCGATCTGATCTACAAGACCGCAAGGGGTAAATTTCAGGCTGCCGTAGAGGAGATCGCCCGGCGCCACGAACAGGGCCAGCCGGTCCTCGTGGGGACTATCTCCGTGGAGAAGTCGGAGATGCTCAGCCGGATGCTGAAGCGGCAGGGGGTGAAACACGAGGTGCTCAACGCGGTGAACCACGACCGCGAAGCGCAGATCATCGCCCAGGCCGGCCGCAGGGGGGCGGTGACGATCTCGACCAATATGGCCGGCCGGGGTACCGATATCATCCTCGGGGGAAATCCCGAATTCCGGATCAGGGCGCAGCTGGAGAAGGAGTTTGCCCTGAAAGAGCACGAGCTGGATCCGGAGCAGCATCTGGAATGGGAAAAAAGACGCCGGGAGCTGCTGGAGGAGGCGGAGCGTCTCGTGGAGCAGGAGCGTGGCGAAGTGCTCGCCTTGGGGGGGCTCCATGTGCTCGGCACGGAGCGCCATGAAAGCAGGCGCATCGACAACCAGCTGCGCGGCCGCTCCGGAAGGCAGGGCGATCCCGGCTCCTCGCAGTTTGTGGTCTCTCTGGAGGACGATCTGATGCGCCTTTTCGGTGCGGAAAATATCGCTTCGCTGATGGATCGCTTCGGTTTTGAAGAGGATATTCCCATCGACCACCCCATGGTCACGAGAGCGATCGAGCGGGCCCAGAAGCGGGTCGAATCGCGCAACTTTGAGCTGCGCCGCCACCTGCTCGAATACGACGATGTGCTCAACAAGCAGCGCGAGGTGATCTACGGGCAGCGCCGGCAGGTTCTCCAGGGCGAGGATATGCAGGAGCAGATCCGCTATATGAGCAGCGAGGTGATCGCCGCGGTGTTGCAGGATCATTTCCGCGAGCAGAGCTATCTGGAAGAGGCGGAGGCGCAGGCCCTGCTGCAGGTGGGAGAAACCTCCTTTTTGCGCCGCGGCTCGCTCGAGGTGCCGGCGGTTCTCGAAAGGGAGCGCGCCGAGGTGGAGAACCTTTTTCAGGGGGAGGCCGAGGAGTTTTACCGGGTTCGCGAGGAGGCGCTCGGCGCCGAGGTGATGCGCGAGCTGGAGCGGGTGATCCTCCTGCGCACGGTGGACCGGCACTGGATGTACTTTATCGATGAGATGCACGAGCTGCGCCAGGAGATCAGCCTCCGCGCATATGGGCAGCGCGATCCCCTGGTGGAGTACCGCCTGGAGAGTTTTGATATGTTCGAAGGGATGATCCAGACGATTCAGGAGGAGGTCGTCCGCGGGATCTACCAGACCCGCGTGGCCGCTCCCCCGCGGCGCCGCGCTGTCGCCGGGCCGGCGGCGGCGATCCGGCCGCAGCTGTCCCCGGTGAGCCGGGCACAAGAGAGCGGGGACGAAGCCGGGAGCGGCGCGAAAAAAGGTCCGCCCAGACAGCAGCCCGTCACTGTGGCCAAGAAGGTGGGCCGCAACGAGCCCTGTCCCTGCGGCAGCGGCAAGAAGTATAAGCGGTGCTGCGGCGCCTGAACGGTGCCGCGAATTCGCTTTCCCGATAAAAAAATTGCTGAAATGAGGATGATTGAAACCATGCTGAAGGAATATGGCGAAGCGCTGGCCCGCCAGCGGGAGCGTTTCATTGAAATGGGGGCTTCACTTTGAATATGCCCACAAAGAACTCCAGTTAAAAGAGGCGGAGAAGAAAGCCGCTGATCCCGCGCTCTGGGAAGAGGGGGCCAGGGCCCAGGAGTTTATGAAAGCGCTGGGTGCCCTGCGCGAAGAGCTCCGTCCCTTGCAGGAACTCAACTCCAGGCTGGAGGAGATCGAGCTGCTGCTGGAGCTGGCCGCCGAGGAACCTGAGGAAAGCGGGGAGCTGCTCCAGGAGGCCGCCGCCGGGCTTGAAGAGAGCGCCCGGCTTTTGGAGGAGCTGGAACTGGCCACGCTGCTGGGCGGGGCCCACGATGCCAACGATGCCATCGTCTCGATTCATTCTGGAGCCGGCGGTCTGGAGTCGCAGGATTGGGCGGAGATGCTGCTGCGGATGTACACCCGCTGGGCCGAGCAGAAGGGCTGGCAGGTCGAGCTGGTCGATCTGCTGCGTGACGACGAGGCGGGCATCAAAAGCGCGACGATGATCGTGCGCGGGAGCGGGGTCTACGGTCTTTTTCAGGCGGAAAAAGGGGTCCACCGGCTCATCCGGATCTCTCCTTTCGACACTGCCCGGAGAAGACACACCTCCTTTGCCTCCATCGATGTCATCCCCGAGGTGGAAGAAGAGGAATACGTGATCAATCCCGATGATCTGCGTATCGACACCTTTCGCTCCAGCGGCGCCGGGGGACAGCATGTCAACAAGACCGATTCGGCAGTGCGGATCACCCACTTGCCCACGGGAGTGGTGGTCACCTGCCAGAGCAGCCGCTCCCAGCACAGCAACCGGGTCCAGGCGATGCGCATTCTCCAGGCGCGGCTCGCCGAGATGCAGCGGCGGGAGCAGGCTGCCGAGCTCTCGGCCTTGCGCGGTTCCCAGAAAGAGATCGCCTGGGGCAGCCAGATCCGCACCTACACCTTTCACCCCTTTACCCTGGTCAAGGATCACCGCACCGGCGTCGAAAACGGTCGCGTTGAGGCGGTGATGGACGGGGCGCTCGATCCTTTTATCGAAGCTTTTCTGCGCTGGCAAGCCCGCCGGCGCCACCACTAAAAACGGGAAGGCCGAAAACTGATATGGAAACTGGGTTTACCTGGAGCAGAATAAAAAAAAGTGGCGGCGCCGCGGCGGGGGTGCTGGCGGGCTCCGTGCTCATGGCGGTGGCGATGAACCTGTTCCTGATCCCCCACAGCCTGGCGGCAGGGGGGATCAGCGGTTTTGCCGTGATCCTGCACGATCTTTTTCAGGTCTCCACCGGCTTGACCATCGTTGCCCTGAATATTCCCCTCTTTGTGGTGGCCTGGCTGCTGTTGGGCCGGGAGAAGGTTGTCCCCAGCCTGCTGGGCTCCCTCGCCTTCCCCGCCGCCATCGAGCTGACCGGGCCGTACCTGCCGGTGCTGACCCAGGATCTGCTCCTCGCCTCCGTCTACGGCGGTATCGTTATGGGTTTGGGGTTGGGCCTGGTCTTCCGCTGCCAGGGGTCCACCGGAGGGACCGCCCTGCTCTCCCTGATCCTGAACCGGTTTACCGGGCTCTCTCTCGGACAGGGCCTTTTGGGCGCCGACCTGGTGGTGATCAGTCTGGCGGTTTTCACCCTCGGGGCGGAGGCGGCGATGTATGCGGTGCTCTCCCTTTTTATCAGCACCAAGGTGATCGATCTGGTTCAGGAAGGGTTCAGTCCGGTGAAGGTGGCGCTAATTATCACCTCCTGCGCTGAAGAGATCACCCGGGCCCTGCTTCAGGAGCTGGACCGGGGTGTCACCAGGCTGGCCGGCCGGGGCGGATACACCGGAGCGGAGCGGGAAGTGCTGCTCTGTGCCGTCTCCCGTCCCCAGGTGGCCCGGCTGAAGGCGCTGATCCACGAGCTCGATCCGGCGGCTTTTGTTATCATCGGGACCGCCGGGGAGGTCCGCGGCGAGGGCTTTAAAGAGCTCTCCCCCCCCCATTGAACCCCGGGTGGCCGCGCTTCACCCGAAGAAGCCCGGCGCCATCTTCGGAAGGCCCTTTATCCCCCCAATTATCTCCATAATATCCCTGGTAAAAGTTAATACATTTTAATAAAAAAGCAGGATTAACCTATTCGGTGTCGAATATTGTGATTAATTATTAACTTTATGTTAAGCTCGAAGGCGGGAGAGACAAAAAAATGATCGAAGCCAGGGAAATTTATCACCGCTATGACCAAAATGGCGGCGATGTTCTAAGTGATATCAACTTCATGATCGATCGCGGCGAATTTGTATTTTTTGTCGGACCGAGCGGTGCCGGGAAGACAACCCTCTTCAAGATGATTATCCAGGAGATTGTTCCGCGGAGGGGTCTTTTAAAGGTGTTCGGCCAGGATCTGACCCGGCTGCCCCGCTACCGGGTGCCCTACCTGCGCCGCAGTATCGGGATGGTTTTTCAGGACTTCCGGCTCCTGGAGGAGCGGACCGCCTTTGATAACATTGCCTTTGCCATGCGGGTGACCGGGGCCTCCAACCGGGAGATCAGGCGCCAGGTGCCCTATGTTCTCGAGCTCGTCGGGCTGCCGGAGAAAGCCGGAGCCAGGGTTTGCGACCTTTCCGGCGGGGAGCAGCAGCGCATCGGGCTGGCCCGGGCGATCATCAACCGACCGGCGATGATCATCGCCGATGAGCCCACCGGCAATCTCGATCCCGACACTTCTTACGAGATCATGAATATATTGCGGACAATCAATATCCGCGGCACCACCGTGCTGGTGGCGACCCACAACCGCGAAATTGTCGATCGCCTGCAGAAGCGGGTTATTCACCTGGAGGGGGGTCGGCTCACCGTCGACGAAGAGAAGGGGGCTTACGCCGGTGTCCGCTAACGGTTTTCTTTACGCCTGCGGCGAAGCTCTGCGCAGCCTCTACCGGAACAAGTGGATGACCATCGCCTCCATGGGGGTGGTTATCGTGACCCTGCTGATGCTGGGCGGTTTTATGATCGTGAATCTGAACCTGACCCATATCACCCAAAGTGTTAAGGAGCAGGTGGAGATAGTTCTCTATATCGATGATGAGGCCACCATCACTGAACGCAATGAGTTGCGCCAAAAACTTATCGCTCACGGTTCCCTGGCCGAAGTTCGCTTTGTACCCAAGGAAGAGGCGCTGCAGCGGCTGAAAGAGCAGATGGGGGATGTGGTCGAAGGATACGAAGCGGTGGAGAACAATCCCCTGCGCGATTCCTTCGAGCTGCGCACCAGCCGTCCTGAACTGGTCGGGGAGGTCGCCGGGGAGCTGGCCGGGTATCCGGCGGTGGGGGATCTTTACTACGGGGAGGAGACGGTGGACAAACTGTTCACCGCAACGAGGGCGGTGCAGCTGGTGGGGCTGGCTTTGATGATCGGGCTGGCTGTTACCGCGGTCTTTCTCATCGCCCACACGATCAGGCTGACCGTCTTTATCCGCCGGCGGGAGATCATGATCATGAAATATGTCGGCGCGACGAACTGGTTCATCCGCTGGCCCTTTATCCTCGAGGGGCTGCTCATCGGGATTCTTGGCGCGGCCCTGCCGCTGGTGGTGCTTTACTATGTCTACCAGGCTTCGCTGGAGTGGGTTGTGGCCAACAATCTGCGCTTTCTGACCCTGCTGCCCTCTTCCCTGATCGCGGGCGAGCTGGCCAAGTACCTGCTTCCCCTGGGGACAGGGCTGGGAATTTTGGGGAGTTTCTTTTCGATGGATCGGTTTTTGCGCGTTTAAACAAAGAGTTAAATGCCCGGCGGTTTTTTCCGCCAATTGGGAGGGATCTTTATGCGGCGTGTTCGGCTGTTGAGTCTGTTGGCGCTTGTTCTTGTCCTGATCTTTTTAACCATTGAAGCGGTGCCCGTTTATGCTTCCCTGGAAGGGCTTGAGCAGAAAAAAGAGGAGGTCGACCGGGAGCTCAGACAGCAGAAAAGCACCCTGAAGCAGAACCGCAGTCGCGAGGCGGAGCTCTCCGATGAGCTGAACCGGCTTGATCGACGCCTCGGGGAACTGCAGGCGGAGCTGACGCGGGTAAACCGCGAGATCGGTATTGCTGAAGAAAAGATTAGCCGCGCTGAAGAGTCCCTCGCCGAGACGGAAGCTGATCTGGCCGGGAAGGAGATTCTGTTCAAAAGGCGTCTCCGCGCGCTCTACGAACAGAGCTCTGTTTCCTATATCGATGTTCTTCTGGGCGCCTCCTCCTTTAGCGATTTTTTGAGCCGCTTTAACAATCTCAAGATGATCGCCGAGAACGACCGGCAGCTCATCGAAGAGGTCACGGCGGAGCGGGACCGCATCGAAAGGGAAAAGCAGAAGCTGGAGGAGGAGAAGAACCGCCTGGATGGAATGCGCCGTCAGATCTTGAGCAGCGAGGCGGAGCTGGAAAGGACCGCAGCCTCCCGCCAAACGGTGATGGGAGATCTGCGGCAGGAGATTGCTCGGGTTGAGCAGGCGATCAAGGAATTGGATCAAGCCGAACGGGAGCTGGAATGGCAGATCCAGGCCTTGAGCAGCCGCGGAACCGGTGGAAGCTTGGAGGGGGACAGCGGCGGTACACTGCGTTTCCCCGTGGAGCCTCCTCATTGGATCAGTTCCCCCTTCGGCTGGCGGGTCCATCCCATTTACAAGGATTGGCGCCTACACACAGGTATTGATATCGCCACAAATGGGCAGCCAAATTACATCCTGGCGGCGGGAGCCGGCAACGTGATCATAGTGGGCTATAGCAATGTTTTTGGGTATTATATCACGATTGACCATGGCGACGGTCTTAGTACTGTCTACAAGCATTTGCGCGCAGGCTCTACTGCGGTGGGCGTAGGCCAACAGGTTACGCGCGGTCAGCGCATCGCCAGGGCCGGCAATACCGGCAGAGACACCACGGGCGTGCACCTCCACTTCGAGGTACGGATAAACGGCGAGCCCAAAGACCCGATGAACTACTTCTAGGTGACAGAGACGGTTCTCCCGTCACCTCTGGGTAAGGCATGCCTTGCCCTTGTGCAAGTTTTCACGATGGCCGCTGGCTAAAGTGAGCGCAGCGGAAACATAGAGCCGCACCGGAACCGTACAACCGCACTGTTTCCATAACCACACGCTTGTGCGAACCCAAACCGGGTACCGCAGGGCAAGCAGATTTCCCGAAAGCATAAATGAAACACGGGGGTTAACTGCGGGCGGGCATGCCCTGCCCCTAGTCCGTCACCTGATCCTCCCACACGTCATTCCGAGCCCTCTACACCGTCACTCTGAGCGCAGCGAAGACTCTCAACCGGTCGGGCCGCAAGTAAAGGGAAAGTCCGAGCATTTTCGGCGAGGGCCTCATATTAAAGCATGGGATCCTTCGGGCTGTGCCCTCAGCATGATAAAAAAGAGGCAGGCTGCATGGCGCCGCGGTCAATCCCCACAGCGCCTTCGGGAACACCCGCTGGTCTTTTCCCCGGGGCGGCGTTATAATTAACGCATGAACGAAGAGAAGAGGGGGCGGCAGGCGGTCATGACCGGCGCTGGCAACGGGCTCAAGAGAAGGC
>MTBK01046006.1_pt1 | contig 26861 bp, 21 predicted proteins | sample 1535981 | NCBI WGS metagenome assembly MTBK01 (sample SAMN06109225, study PRJNA356200) | anaerobic digester metagenome | isolation source: biogas reactors fed with pig manure or primary and secondary sludge | place: Spain | collected 2016-06-30
ATTGCTGGAATTGCAGGGGGAGAACCCCCTTGACCAGGCAAGCCAATCCGCGGAAGAAAAGGGATTTACCGTTTCCCGCTACAGCGAAGGGGATATGAGCGGGATTATTGCCAGGATGCATCTGGATTCTCTGCAGGAGCTGCCCCACATCAGCATCGCCTGGTCAGAGGCCGCCTTTGAAGGAAACAGCCATGATGATGATGCAAAAAGTCCCTTCAAAGTCAAACCAGGTTTTTTTTGTAACCGCTACCTGCTGGACATGCAAATTGATCTCTCGGAAATGAGTGCAGACGAAGCCGGCGATGATTATGGCCTGGGCAGCGCTTTTGCTAACAAAGTCAAAATGCGTTTTCGAATTACCCTCCCTGTGAAGCCGGATTCACACAATGCCGCGCATGTAACTGACGACGGTTATACCCTGGGGTGGGATCTGTTCCCCGGCCAGGACAACCGGATCATGATGGAGGCGGCAGCCCCAAATCTGCGAAATATTGCTCTCACTGCAGCAGGCACACTGCTCCTCCTCATTACCGCGCTGATACTCTGGAAGAAAAAACGCTCTGCAGAAATCTAGGAGGGGCGGCAACTCATCCAGACCGCGGCGGTGAGAGCCGGGAAGGTATTTGACAGAACTGTGGAGTGGATAAGGCCTATCCAGCCGGCAGAACCCCTGCGTCTATCTGGCAGAACCAATCCCAACAGTCATTCATTATAAAAATATCCCTGACACAAGGACTATACATACTGCCCCGATCATAATCACTACTGCGAAAATGACGAGAGCTATCAGGTAAGTCAGTATGCTGGCACCGGTGCCAATCCCGCGGCTTTCCCGCAAGGCAATTATGTGCAATATCACTATCCATAGGGCTATTCCAAAGGATAGGATCCCCCCCAGCACCGCCCCGGCTGTTCCCCCATTTTGTTTGATAAGTTCAGCTAAAGGAACTAGAAAGCCGGGAAACTGGGCAAATCCCAGAGCCGAAAAGAGACCCCAGAACCCCCCGGTAGCCTTAAATATTCTTGACAACAGGTACAAAAACCCCGCTGCTATAAAAAGGCCGGTCAGGAAAGCGGCCAACTGCACAATTATATTTGGTCCGGGTGAATTAATATACTGCTCAAACATAGAATGATCCGTTGAAATTAAACCGAGCAAAGCAGAAGCGGTAAATATTGCCATTGCCCAGCCTGCCGGTTTTTCCCCGGCGATATATCTCAGGGCCGCTGCAGGCTTTCTGATCACCCCATCGAGAAGTTCCAAAATGTTCACCTTCATCTCCCCCTTTGACCGAGAGCACGCATTTGGTAACCCCTGTGAAGCCGCTATTCAAGGATTAAGCGGGGACCGTGATTGAAATGCTGCTGCAGGTAGTCCAGGATCTGGATCTCGGGCGGTGTGTACATTTTATCTGCCAGCCCGGTTATTTCCCAGGCCAAACCGGAGATCTGCTCCCAGAATGAAGGTGAGGGGAATTCATATTTTTCGGGGTCCATAACACCAGCCATTTCACCGGCCCATTCTAAAGCCTCATCAATGCCGCCCAGCCGGTCAACAAGGCCCAGCTCCAGGGCCTGGCTACCCGTATATAACTGTCCGGTAGCCAGATCCAGCACTTTTTCCTTGTTGAGCTTCCTTCCGGCGGCCACATCGGTGATAAACTGGTCATAGATTTCGTCGGAGAGCTCCTGCATTAGCTGGCGTTCTTCAGATGTTAATTCACGCGAAAGCATATCTTTGTGGCGGCCGCTTTTGATGAACTCCATTTTGATGCCCAATTTTTCATAGAGCCCCTCCATGTCCATGACCTGGGTAATCACACCCAGAGACCCCGTTAGAGTGCCGGGCAGGGCAACAATCCCCTCCGCAGGGGCGGAGATGTAGTAGCCGCCCGATGCCGCCATATCGCCCATGGATATTACCAGGGGCTTGGGAAATGCCTTTATAAGGGCTGCTATCTCCTGGGAAGCAGCCACTGAACCGCCCGGGCTGTTCACTCTGAGCACTGCTGCTTTTATGGTATCATCCTCTTCCGCTTTCTTTAACTGCGCCTCAACGTAACGCGGAGTAATCCCCTGCGTAAAGCCCATACCCCCTGAACCTTCATCAATTGATCCTTGTAGATAAATTACCACTACCCGCTCTTTGCTTCCCATAGAAGAGGATATTTTTACGGGTTTTACCAACAATAAAACTGTGGAGATCAATGCAGTTGCTAAAACAACCACTGCCAACCATTTGTGCCCTTTCATGGGATTCACCCTTTCGAAGGTTTTTCTCTTCTCTTTTATTAATCCCGGGTAGCGGCAAAAAAATCTTCGGGCCTTTAGAAGGGACCATAACCCATCCAGACCGCAATAGTGAGCATCAGGGCGGTAATTACCAGGACTATGAGCTGGATAAAGCCGATCCAGCGGAACCATTTGGGGTAACTCACAGTGGTCAGCCCCAGGCAGATAAGCAGCACCGCATTGGTAGGATAGAACACATTGGAGAAACCGTCGCCAAAACAGAAAGCCAGGACCATGGTCTGCCGCGTCACTCCCGAGAGATCGGCCAGCGGCGTGAGGATAGGGATGAGCAGAGCCGCCTTGGCGGATGCTGAGCCGATAAAGAAATTCATCGTCAGGACGAGAGCATAGATGAGATACACAGCTATATAGGAGGAGGCGCCGGAGATCAAGCCGGCGGCATAATGAATCACGGTGTCCATGACACCGCCCCGTTCGATGATATAGCTGACGCTCATGGCCATGAGGATGAGAACAATTCCCGGGGCAACGCCGCCCACACCTCTGATAAAGGTTTTCGCCACCTCCCTGCCTCGCAGGCCGCCCCAAAAACCGGCGCCCACACCGGCAATAAGGTAGAGCAGTGCAATGGAGGGCAGAGAGTAATCGGAGAACCAGTCAAATATGTTTGCAGCAGCAATTACCATGATAATCCCTCCGAAGCAGCATATAAACCAGGTCACCGCTTTGTTGATCCGCTCTTTTTCGGGGAGAGCAGATGGGGGAGCATTATCCTCGGACTGCGAAAATTTCTCCTGCATTTCCCGATCTTCGGCATAGACGGGGGAAAGCTGCCGGTTTTTTTCAATTTTTTTGGCATAGTTAATAAGGAAGTAGCAGAGCAGCGCGTATAATACCGCAAAAATCAGCAGGCGGAAAGGAGCGCCGGAGAAAACAGGCAGCCCCGCCATCCGCTGAGAAAGCCCTACGGAATAGGGGTTCGAGATAGCCACGGAAAAACCGAAGCAGATGGAAAGCAGGCTCATACCCAGGCCTAGTAGCGCATCCCAACCCATGGTATAGGCGAGGATCACCACCAGCGGCGCCAGGGCAACAACCTCTTCAAACATACCGAGAATGGATCCAAAAAGCATGAATACCAGCGAAACAATGCAGATAAGCAGGTAGCGATTTTTACCGAAACGGCTTACGATCTTTGAAATGATCTCACCAAAAACGCCGACGCGGTTCAGTATGGCGAAACCGCCGCCGATAAAAAGAATAAGGAGGCAGATCACTATTGCCACCTGTGCATTGGATGAGGCGTAGAGCACCTCCACCGGCGCGGTAAACCAGCGGTACACCGCTATTTCAGGTTTCTCCATGAGACGGAAAGAATCCGGATCAACGACTTTTTTCCCTTCAATTATACTGTAGTCATAACTACCCGAAGGGATCACCTGTGTCAGAATACCTGACAGTATCATCAGGCATAAAATGATAACCGCCGTAGTAATAAAAGCCTTCTTGCCTATCCTGATCTCCGCAGTTTCAGTCAAATGATTCAGCCCCCAGTCGAGTACTTTCAAGGATGTTGTTAATTTCTTTACCGGACTGAAAATTCCTTTTTCTACACTTTTATTTATGTAGAAGGATTTCCCTGTAATAAGGAGAAGATTCCGAATATATATTAAATGGGAAGGGGAGAAATTGCTATGGCAGAAATTACGTTGGAAAAAGTGAAAAACCTGCTGGCGCGTGAAGAGAAGCGCTATGTTGAAGAGCGGCCCAAATCAAAGGAGCTTTATGAAAGAGCGCTGCACTCTTGTGCCGGTGGAGTGCCCATGAGCTGGATGAGGATCTGGCCAGGCGGCTTCCCCATATTTGTCCGGGAAGCAAAAGGTACTTATATCACCGATGTGGATGGACATCGATACCTCGATCTCTGCCTCGGGGATACGGGAGCGCTGCTGGGGCATTCACCGCCTGCGGTGATTGATCCGCTTGTGGAGCAGCTGAACAGGGGGATTACCACCATGCTGCCCACGGAAGACTGCATCGAGGTTGGCGAAGAACTGGCCCGCCGTTTCGGGCTGCCCTACTGGCAGATACTGATGACCGCCTCCGATGCAAACCGGATGGCCCTCAAAGCAGCCCGCGAATTCACCGGTCGCAGGCTTACGCTGGCTTTCAACGCCTCCTACCACGGAAGCGTAGATGAAACGCTGGTGGTCGATTTCTTCGGTAACCTGATGAATATGCCCGGTCTGATGGGGCCGCTCGTGGAAGATCCCTCCAAAATGACGCGCATTGTCGAGTTTAACGACATTGAAGGCCTTGAAAAAGCACTGGCACCCAAAGATGTGGCCTGTGTCATTGCCGAGCCGGTGATGACCAATGTGGGGATCATCCATCCCGAGCCGGGCTTTCACGAGGCCCTGCGCAGCCTGACCCGCAAGTACGGCACCCTGCTACTCATCGATGAGACCCATTCAATCTGCGGCGGACCGGCAGGGATGACTGGCGAGCTTAAGCTTGAGCCCGATATCTTCGTGCTGGGCAAACTCATTGCCGGCGGCTACCCGGCAGCTGTGCTGGGACTTTCAAAAGAAATTGGCGAGATGATTGCTGAGAGGGTTCCCTGGTACAACTTCTTCGGCTTCGGGGGAACCCTTTCCGGAAACGCCCCTGCACTGGCTGCTATTAAGGCCACCCTGAAGCACCTCTTAACGGAGGAATCCTATGCGCACATGATCCCCTTGGCCCAAAAGATGGAGGAGGGAATCAGGACGATCATCAAAAAACATGAACTGCCCTGGTATGTAGCCCGCATCGGCTGCCGCGTGGAATTCCGCTTTCTTGCCGAAGCGCCGCGCCGGGGAATCGATACGCTTTTTGATGTGGAGTACAATGAAGTTGACCTGCTCACTGAAGGGCTCACCGGCCCGCTGGAGGCGCTTTTCCATGTTTACTGCACCAACCGCGGGATTCTGCTGTCGCCGGTGCATGATATGGCCCTGATCTCCCCTGTGACCACAGGAGAAGAGGTGGAGCGCTATGTAAAGGTCATCGGAGAATGCGTGGAGGAATTGACAGCCTGACCGGTGCTGTTGCCTGCCGGCAGCGTGCTTAAAAGGTCCGGTAAACTCTACAGTGGCATTCTTACACTGTGTTATGCTTTAAAAAAGGCCGCCTTTAAGGCGGCCTTTTTTAGTTGCTTAACAGATAGATCTCGTAGATGTAGGGTGTAATCGTGGATTCAACTGCCGCAGCCAGAACAACAAGTGAAGCCGGCAAAATCAGGGCACGGTGTCCCGGGTAATGCCAGGAACCCTTCTCCAGCGAACGGCCGAGCCAGAGCAGAGCAAAGGCTGCCGCCAGCAAAAAAGCAAGATACTCGATAACACCATGGGGCAGAATCAAGTTGATCAGTACATCCAGATAAGGAATGCTATTCCCCCTGCTGAAAACGTCAATGGAGCGGTTTATCCTGAATATCTCTTTAACAAAAAAGAAAAGATAACAGCCCAGCGCCAGGCGGCAAATTCTGCGGCGCGGTGCACCGGCACATGCAGCGTAATAGATCCAGATGGCAGCGACAAGCCAGAGCAGCAGAATCACACCCAGATTATTAAGCATCAGATAGGTAAATGAATTTTCAGAAGCCCTTTCGCAAAATATTTTCACATAATCCCAAAGCCGGATCATCTGCTACCCTCCAGGTCGGACATGCTCCAGAGATAATCTATGCCTGCAATATGGATAATATTCTTCACCTCTGCAGCACGGCTTATTCGCCGGTAGAATTTGCCGCCAGGGCTCCGGGGTGTTACACTTTAAGAAATGCCCGGGAGGCGTGCTACATGCGGGTAATTGCCGGATCGGCCAAGGGAACCAGATTGAAAGTGCCTGGTGGAAGGGCTGTAAGACCTACCTCAGACCGGGTCAAAGAGGCGCTCTTTAGCATTCTGGGAGCACGGGTCTGTCAGGCGGAGGTGTGGGATCTTTTCGCCGGCAGCGGCGCCATCGGCATCGAAGCTTTAAGCAGGGGCGCGTCTCAATGCGTTTTTGTGGAGAGAACACGGTTACATCTTAAGATTATCGAGGAAAACCTGGGCCGCACCAGGCTTGCCGGCCAGGCCAGGCTGATGGAATTTGATGTTTACCGGGCCCTGCAGGTACTGTCAACGGAAAGAAAAAGGGCTGACCTTATCTTTCTCGACGCCCCCTACCAGGAGACAAATGTGCCCCCTATCCTGCAGGCCATCAAATCCTCCCGGCTGCTCCATGAAGAAGGGCTGCTCATTCTGGAACTTTTTGCTCGCACCTCTCTCTGGCCCGTTGATGAACCGCACGTTGAGCAAAGAAGATACGGCGATACCATCCTCGCCTTTATCGAAGCGCCATCTCTCCCCGGTGCCCTCTCCGCCCTACCCAAAAGTTAGTAAACTTGGTGCCAGGCACCAAGTTTACTAACTTTTGCGGGTGTAGAAGAAAGCGGCACGCAGGGTGCGGAAGATGTATACTGCGGCGGCGGGGACGGCGAGAATGCCCAGGAAGATGAGAAACCGGTTGAGCATGAAGATGGTCCGGGAGCACCAGAAAGAGAGGCTGCCTGAAGGCACTGTCTCCAGGAAAACAGGCAGGGCAAGCGAACTGAACAGTGCTCCTGCCGGACCCAGAAGCAGCGCGGTATAGGCTCCAGCAATAAGGGCATGGATGGCCCGGGCCCCCAGATAGGGGGCAATCCGCAGGTCCGTTCTCGCAATAATGCTGGCCACCTGGCAGTGCACCGATAGGCCGCTCCAGGCAATGATCATTCCCAAAGCGATCAGTTTTTCACCCATTGCAGCGCCGGCGACACTGGCGGCAGCCTGGCAGCCCAGATCGATTTCAAAGAAACCGCTGACCAGGGGTACCGCCAGGGCGGGGCTGAGGCCGACCAGCTCTAGCAGGGTGCCCATACCCTTTCCCAGGATAGCAACGAGCCCCATGAGATCAAGAATACGGATAACCACTGACAGCAGGATGATAAAACCGCCCACAAGGAGAAGGGTCTCAATAGATTTTTGGATCGCTTCACCCATAAGCCGGCCGATGGGTCGCCCGTCTCTTTCTCGCGCCTCCACAAGTGCCTGCATTGCGCGGGCAATGAGCGGGCCGCGCCGGGTTGCCTGATCCGGCGAAGGGGCTTCACTTCGCCTGTAGAAACGCATTAAAAAACCGAGGGTAAGGCTGGAGAGGTAGTGCGCCAGCACTATTGTCAGCCCCGCCTGGGGATAACCGAGCATTCCTACTGCTACCGCTCCGATCATGAAAAGAGGATCTGCAGTATTACTGAAGCTTATCAGCCTTTCTGATTCCACGCGGTTGCAAAGATTTTTGGTACGCAACTCGGCAGTTAAAACAGCTCCAATGGGGAAACCCGAGGCCAGGCCCATGGCCATAACAAAGGAACCGGCCCCGGGAACATTGAACAGGGGGCGCATTACCGGCTCCAAAAATACACCCATCATATGAACAACGCCCAGTCCGATAAGAATCTGGGAGAGCACAAAAAATGGCAGCAGCGCCGGAAAGACAATGTCCCACCAGATATGCAGGCCTGCCACCGCAGCTTCATAAGCTTCTTTGGGAAAGCGAACCATGGAGACGGTGAGGAAAATGACGCAGAAAGCCATCACGTAAGCCACGATATGTTTTTTTTGCCTGGGCAGTTCACTTCTTTGCCGGTAAAGCAGGTAGAAGAAAATAATAATTACAGCGGCAGAGATGACCGGACGCAAAAGGCTTCCCTCCCCTGGCCAGGCAGCAGCTCTAATCTATTATAGTAAGCGGAGGGGCTCCTTAGACCTGATTTCCCCCGGCAACAGACCGGGTGCGGATGTAGTCAGATATAGTTATGATCTTTGCCAAAATGATTTTGCTATGACTCAGGGATGAAAAAGAGCAGGTATAAGCAGGGTCCACTAAAAGCGTGGAACAAGAAGGTACGTTCACAGTGTCCCATAAGTAAAACGTGGGACAGGAGGATACCTCCCCATTGTCCCACGTTCCCTTTAATTTACTATCTTTAATCTCCGGCGTCCTGTGTGGAGGCGGCGTCCCATCTGCCTTCGCTCCTCAGCTCCTCCACGATCTTTTCCGCAGCTATTTTCAGCTCACGTTTATCCACTTTTGCCACCCTGGTCAGGGGAAATTCCTTATCATGAGGCCAGATTTCAATGTGCTGCGGCCTCTTGTAGGCAGCAATACCGCGGCAGTGCTCAGCAATCTCTTCAGGGGTTAAATCAGCACCCTTCTTAGGCCTGATAAAGGCAAAGATCCCCTCATCAAAAATCTCATGTCTGATGCCAACAACATCGACAATATCGACCTTGGGATGCGAAGCAATAAAATCCTGTACCTCGTCAGGGTAAACCTGATAACCCTTCTGCTTGATCACAAACTTCTGCCTTCCCGAAAGAAAGAGCGCACGGTTGGCTCCCACCATCTTGTAGTAACCCATATCTCCCGTATAGAGAACGCCGTCTTTAGAGATGGCCTTTGCTGTTTCTTCGGGTAGGTTGTAGTAGCCTTGAAAGACGATGGGCCCCTCGGCACAGATTTCTCCAACCTCTCCATCAGGAAGCACCTCTCCAGCCTTCCCATCAGGCTGCATCGGTTTGCGTACGGTCACCGGAGCAAGCTCATCAAAAGCTGCGCCCACCTGGCCTGCCATCTCTTCAACGGTGATATCACGCGCAGTAAAGGTGTAGAATCCTGCCGTTTCGGTCATACCCATACCGGTGCCGAAACCGGGCGCCATTTTAGCCATCTCCTTCAGAAAAGTGCTGTCCACTGCAGAACCTCCGTAGATGGCGAAACGAAGGCTGCTCAGATCATAATTGCCGTACTCGGGCAGAGCCCATTCCAGCCGGTACTGCGTGGGTATTTGCCCCAGTGCGGTGATCTTATACTTTTCTATGGCTTCGAGAGTCATTTTGGGATCAAATATGCGCAGCATGTGGGCGGTCCCTCCGAGAAAGAGCGTGGTCATCAACTGCTCCGTTACACAGCCAACGTGGCTGGGCGGCAGGTTGATGAGCATGCGCAGCTCATCCCGCTCCATCTCGTAGCCAAAGCCCCGTGCCAGGACTTCGTTCTGGACGATGATATTCTCGTGGCTCATCACCGCAGGTTTGGGCTCACCCGTTGTGCCCGTTGTGAAAATAATCAGAGCCGGGGTGTGCCTATCGATTTTAGCGTGGGCTTTTTTCAGCCCCCCGGTAAAAATATCCTTGAGCTTTAAGGCGACAAGTTTAGGCTTGTTCATCAAGCTGGTAATTGCCACCGCACCTTCCAGAAGTTCACCGGGCTTCGGATTGGGAGTGAACTGGACAAGATGCTCCACATAAGGGCAGCTCTCCTTGACCGCCTGACCCACCTCACGGAAGTCGCGCAGAGGAGTCTCCCCCAGGAAAAAGAAAACCCTGGGCTTGATCTTGTTTAAATCCCGCACCACCTCCGCCTCTTTGAGGCGCACATCCAGAGGAGCTATAATCGCCCCGATCTTGAAACAGGCATACATGAGGATGACATGTTCGGGCACCAGCACCAGCATTGTAGCCACGCGATCTCCCTTCCCAATTCCCATATCAAGGAGCCGCAGGGCAAAAAAATCTACCAGGGTGTTAAATTGTTTATAGGTCACGGTATTGCCATCTTCATACTGGATCAGGGCAGGCATTGCGGGATCAATTCGCGCCCATTTCTCAGGGTAATCATTCAACAGCGGCAGTTTCCATTCCTGAACAGACATCTTCCTTCCTCCCTTTTGATTAGTAAACATACGGTTTCTCCTGCAATCCCCACAACTCATGCCGATAATTAACAGTGCCACCATTCAATATTCTAATTTAAAGATAAATTAAATGTAGTCCCCCGTCAAGCTATTTTTCAAATCTTCCGTCTCAGATGGGGTTTAAAAGGCCCCGCTCTGTAAAGAGCGGGGGCCGCCATGAACATTCTGCCGCTGTAAGGGTGCCACAGACCGTTAAGGGTGAGTCGGTGATTAGTGGATCCCGGAGCAATAACCTCTTTTCTCTTAGCGAAGCACCTCTTCAAGGGCCTCCAGGAAACGATCGTTTTGCTCTTCAGTACCATAAGTAACCCTGATATGGGTGGGATAGCCGAAAATATCCCCGCTGCGCACAATAACACCGCGCCTGAGAAGTGCTTCGAATATGGACCTGGAATCAATCTTCAAATCGACAAAACAGAAGTTGGCTTCTGTGGGAACCGCCTTCAGCTTTAACCGCTCAAATCCCGCCGCAAGCTGTTGTTTCCCTTTTTCGACAAGATCTTTGCTGCGGGCCAGGTGATGGCAATCCTCAAGGGCAGCCGCAGCGGCAACCTGGGCTGCGGAATTGACATTGAAAGGCTCCCTGACCCTGTTAAGATCGGCAATCACGGCGCCGGGAGCAACAGCATAACCTATACGCAGACCTGCCAGGCCGTATATTTTGGAAAAAGTCCGCAGAACCAAAACTGGACGGCCCTGCCTGATGTAATCGATCCCGTCGGGATGAGCAGGATGGGTAACATATTCAACATAGGCATGATCAAGCACCACAAGAATACCCGGCGGCAGGGAGTCCAGGAATTTTTCCAGGGGCTTGCGATGAACAATTGTTCCGGTGGGGTTGTTGGGGCTGCAGATAAAGATCAGGCGGGTGCGCTCGTTGATAGCACCGGCAATAGCGTCAAAATCATAGTTGAAGCTGTCGCCAGAGAGGGGGACAGCGCGCGCCACCCCTCCCATCAGGCGGAGTGCAAACTCGTATTCGGAAAATGTCGGCTGTGCCGTAACAGCTTCGTCACCGGGGTTGATATAGGCAAGGGTGAGCAGGGTGAGCAGCTCGTCAGTCCCGTTGCCAATGATCACCTCAGCGGGGTCGATACCGGTTTTTTTGGCCAAGGCCGCTTTCAGCTGAAAGCAGTTTCCGTCAGGGTAATAATGAAGCCGGTCAAGATGCTCTGCAATAGTCTGCAGCGCTGCCGGGGATGGCCCCAGGGGGTTCTCATTGGAAGCCAGTTTAATTACACCGGTCAGGCCCAGCTCCCGCTCCACCTCTTCTATGGGTTTCCCCGGCTCGTACGGCTTTATCAGCTCCAGGCAATGGCGTCTTTCAGGCCCCTTCATCTGATTGTTTTCCTCCATCACTGATTACATTTTTATCTATTATAGCTTAAAAAAGAGCAGCGGTGAAGGAGGGGGAAGCATAAACCGCATAAAAGGGACATATCGATAAAAGGGGGGATGCTATGTTTGTCACAGTGTTGATTAAAAAAGAACGGCTAAAACTGTTTACAGGGCTTTGCCTCGTAGCCCTGTTCCTGCTTCTAATTTCTCTGCTCAACATTCCCGGAAGGCTGGCCGCCGTTGTAAGCCCGGGTGAACGCCTTGTTCCCATCTACTATGTTGAGACAAATGAAAAGAAGGTGGCCTTCTCTTTTGACGCCAGCTGGGGTGCAGAGCGCACTGAAAAGATTCTCGACATTTTGAAGGAGAATGAGATTAAAACCACCTTCTTTTTGACAGGCTTCTGGATCGAAGCCTATCCCGAATATGTCAGGTTGATTGCCGCTGAAGAGCACGAGATTGGAAATCATACCCTGACCCATCCCCACCTGAACAGCCTGAGCGGAGAGGAGATCCGCGCCGAGATTAAAAGGGTCGAACAGATGATCGAGAAGGTTTCGGGGCAGAAAACAAGCCTTTTTCGCCCTCCTTTCGGCGAATACAACAACGAGGTCATCGAGGCCGCCTCCGGGCTTGGTTACAGAACCATCCAGTGGAGCGTAGATTCCCTGGACTGGCAAAATCTGACCTGTGATGAAATCGTGGAGAGGGTTACCAGCCGCGCCCACAAGGGAGCAATTATCCTCTTCCATAATAACGGCCTTTACACCGCTGACGCCCTTCCCGAGATCATCGCCTCCCTTCGCAAGAAGGGCTATGAAATCCTCCCCATTTCCGAACTTATTTATGACGGTGATTATTTTATTGACCCCAATAGCGGCGCCCAGATCAAAGGCAAAAAGCAGTAACTCCTTCTCACCGGCGCGGTGGCTGCTGAAAGATAAGATCCCGCCAGGGTTTCTTATTCCAGGAAAAGCAGGCATGCCCTGCAGAGGGGCTCTTTCTTCCTGCTGCAAAAGGAAGAGCCTTTCATTTATGTAAACTTCCTGCGCCTAAAATTATACAGCCCTTAATCCCGCCCCCCCACAGATTGTGCACCTTGCAGCACTTCAATAATTTTGGTAAGATCAAGGCGCAGCAAAAGCTTGTTTGAACATAAGTTACCGGGGGCGGAAGCTGGTACATGAATCATCACAGGATTATCCCCTGCCTTGACCTGCGCGAAGGGCGCATTGTCAAAGGTGTGCATTTTTCCAATCTTCGAGATGCCGGAGATCCGATGGAGCGGGCAACCCTTTATGCCCGCGAAGGGGCCGATGAGATATTTTTGCTTGACATCGCCGCTTCGGCTAAAAACCGCCCCGCCACTCTCGGCTTGATTGGAAAAATTGCGGCATCCGCCAAAATCCCCATTACCGCCGGCGGCGGGATCAACAGCCTGGCAATGATCGATGAGACGCTGCAGTGCGGCGCAGAGAAGGTGTCAATTAGTAGCGCCGCCCTGGAGAATCCCGCTCTTATCGAAGAAAGCGCCGGGCGTTTTGGCAGCCGCCGCATTGTTGTGGCTGTAGATGCACGGCGGCTAAATGGGGAAACGGCCGGGACAGAGCCCTGCTGGGAGGTTTACAGCGGTGGCGGCAGCCGTCCAACGGGCCGGAGTGCTACCGGATGGGCCCGCGAAATGGAGTTGCGCGGCGCAGGTGAGATCCTGCTCACCTCCATGGATGCCGATGGAACCTGTGCGGGATATGATCTCGCCCTGCTGAAGAGTGTTACCGAAACTGTTTCCATACCGGTGATCGCCTCCGGTGGAGCAGGCAAGCTGGAACATTTTTACGAAGCGCTCACCAGCGGTGGAGCGAGGGCGGTCCTGCTAGCCTCTATCCTGCACCAGGGCCGCTATTCAATAGGGGAAATCAAGTCCTTTCTCGAAGCAAGGGGCTTGCCGGTTCACCAGGTGAGCAAAAACAGTACTTAAATTCAAGTTGAAGGAGACTGGGATATGAAGGATCAAAATAGCAGCTGCATCAGACACACTCCCTCCCAGATCAAACGGGGCGGCGTAATCATGGATGTAACCACCGTGGAGCAGGCAAAAATTGCTGAAAAAGCGGGCGCCGTCGCAGTTATGGCTTTGGAAAGAGTTCCCGCCGATATCCGGGCTTCGGGCGGAGTAGCAAGAATGGCAGATCCAGAAATGGTCCTCCGTATCATGGAGGCGGTAAGCATCCCCGTGATGGCCAAGGTGCGCATCGGTCATTTCATGGAAGCGAGAATACTGGAGGAGTTGGGCGTAGATTTTATCGATGAAAGTGAAGTGCTGACCCCGGCTGATGAGCGCTACCATATTGAGAAGCATGCTTTCAAGATCCCCTTTGTCTGCGGCGCCAGGGATCTGGGTGAGGCGCTGCGCCGCCTGTCGGAAGGGGCTGCCATGTTGCGGACCAAAGGAGAACCGGGAACGGGCAATGTTGTGGAGGCGGTGCGCCATATTCGCAAGGTCATGGATGGCCTGCGCCAGGTTATTCATGCACCCGAAGAGGAACTTTCCGTTCTGGCCAAGGAGATGCAGGCGGCGCCCGGACTTCTAAGGCAGCTCAGAGAAGAGAACAGTCTGCCGGTGCTAAATTACGCCGCCGGCGGCATCGCCACGCCTGCTGACGCCGCTCTGATGATGCAACTGGGTGCTGACGGGATCTTTGTGGGATCGGGCATCTTTAAATCTGAAAACCCCCAGGCCAGAGCTGAAGCGATCGTCGAGGCAACGGCACATTATAACGACCCGGCGGTCCTGCTGAAGGTATCCATGGGGCTGGGTGAAGCGATGAAAGGTATTGAGATCGCCTCCCTGAGTGATGCGGATCGGATGCAGGAACGGGGTAATTAAGTGGCAACAAACCTCAAAAAACATCAAAGGAGGCCCGGCAAAGGGGACCTCCTTTTTTTGTTTCAACCTATCCGACGTATAGCCATAATAAACCGGGGAACCGGCTCCTGAGGGTCCTGTAATCCTGCGGAAACCAGTTATGATTCCGCCACATTGATAACCTTTATCCCTTGTTGCTTTGCATAGAGTATCGTTTGATCCGCACCGGTCAGGGGATAGAGTGCCGCACAAATGCAGTAAGCGGAATGATCTACCATGTGGCAATTTCGTTCTTTTATACAGTCAGCGTGATACTCCTCTGATATATAATAGAGTTCATCAGCCTCTGCCAGCAGGTTGCGGTATAACTTTTTTTGCTCCGTGCTCCAGGATTTATCCTGGTTTTTGCAAGGCAGGACAAAAACCAGGCGTATGTTTCTGCCCATCTCCTTTTTGGCAACAATCAGGGAGGCAGCCACCTGATCAAATCCCAATGCTCCGCCAGAAATAAATGTAGTAACCCCTTCTTCAATAAGATTTTCCACCTCGCAGGCAAGGCGGCTCATGATGCTCTTAATCTTGTCTTTGGGCAGCTTCCGCTGCCCTGTAAAACAGCAGGTATTCGTTTTGCCCATCTAGATCAATCCCCCCAAATCATGTGCACTAATATTTAGTGCACAAAAGAATTATATCACAGCAATACACTTAAAATAAGTGTATAACCAGTGCACTTCAAAAGATTGGGGAAGAACAAATTGAAAAATAAACATATCAGCATTCGCATCAACGAGGAACTGCTTAAGAAATTCCATTATGTAGCCAGATATGAAGACCGTTCTGCCAGTGGGCAAATTATGTATTTGATTAATTTCTGCATAAGGGAATTTGAAGAGAAATATGGTGAAATTGAACTGCCTAAGGATGAAAAAAAATAAGGCACAACCTGCACGGAGGGCCTTACTTCATCACCATTCATGTGTTGTCTGTTACTTGCTGCTTTGCCGCTGCTGCAGTATTTCCGCCTGACTCTGGATAACAACCAGGACCCCGGTGAAAAAGTCTCACTCCTTCCCCCTAATATCAAAGCCTTTTTTACAGAACCTTTTGTGTTACGATGTGATTTCAGAGAATGCCCCGCCCATGCCAATGACCAGCGTTTTTTATCTATTCCCACTCAATAGTACCCGGGGGTTTTGAAGTAATGTCGTAGACAACCCTGGATACGGCTGCTATCTCGCCGGTGATACGCTGTGATACTTTATCCAGCAGGCCGGCAGGCAACTCCGCCCAGAGGGCGGTCATGGCATCGTCAGAAGTTACGGCGCGAAGGGCTACAACCTCTCCATAATGGCGGCAGCCGCCCTTGATCCCCACAGCATGGATGCCCGTAAGGACGGCGAAGTATTGCCAGAGCTGCTGCACCGAAACTGCTGCATCCATTTCTTCCCGAAAGATGGCATCTGCCCGCTGCAATATGGCCAGCTTCCCAGCGGTGATCTCGCCGATAATTCGCACCGCCAGTCCAGGCCCCGGAAAAGGCTGCCGCCCCAGGATGGCTTCCGGCAAGCCAAGCTCTTTACCGATTAGCCGCACTTTATCCTTATACAGCTCCCGCAGAGGTTCAATAAGCTTAAAACCCAGTTCTTCTGGTAAACCGCCCACATTGTGGTGCGTTTTGATGGCCGCCCCGCTTTCAACAACATCGGAACGAATAGTACCCTGGGCAAGGTAAGCAATATCGCCCAGGGAAAGCGCTCTTTCTTTGAAGAGGTTGATGAATTCCGCCCCGATGATGCGTCGCTTCTGCTCCGGCTCAGTCACTCCCCGCAGCGCTTTTATAAAGCGCTCCCTGGCATCGATGCGGTAAAAAGGGCCTTGCAATTTCTTATCACACAGTGCCGACACCTCTGCCGCTTCTCCCAGGCGGAGCATCCCGTGATCCACAAATATGGAGATGAGACGGTCCCCAATAGCCCGGTCCAGCAAAAAAGCAACCACCATGGAATCGAGGCCGCCGCTTACTGCGCAGACCACTTTTTCTTTCGCTTCAATGGTGCAATCAATCTTGTAAAGCGCCTCTTCAACAAATTTACGGGGACTCCATTCTCTGGCTTGTCTCTTATCCATGTAATCTCACCGGCCTTCATGATCTGTTCTTGCAATTTATAATGCGGACAAGAGCAGATCCCTCAATTTTTCTCTACTCTTGCTAAACAGGCGCCTTAACCTCGAAATGGCAAAGTCAAGCCCTTTTATCCCCCAAAGGTATCGTTTATCTGCGTAGAAAGCTTTACCATCTCTTTTAAATCATACCCGCCCTTTCAGAAAAAGACAAGTGAAAGCCGGGCCGGGCCATTTGCATTGTCAGCAAAAATAAAGTGAAAAAACAGGAATGATTTTCTGACCGCTTTTCTGGGATTCAAAGCATATTCACTCCAATAAAAAGTACAGCGCCTTTGGTAATTACACAGAAAACCCCGCTGTCCTGCCCGGGGCGCAGCAGGAAGAAACATCCATTGTAGCTGGAGCGCCTTCTCTCCCGAAAGGATATTTTTAACCAGGGGCCCTGCAGGGTCATACTATATAGTAACATAGGTAACCAACCAGGCGGGAGGCTTTCCGGCAATGCGTCATGGAAAGGTCAGAAAGATGTTTCCTGGCTCCAATTCAGCTTACGGGTTTTATTCATTTTACGACCAGATTATAGAAGACGACGCCCTGCGGATCTTTGTGATCAAGGGCGGACCGGGAGTGGGGAAATCCACCTTTATGCAAAATATTTCCCGGGAATTAATCAAGAGAGGCCGCGACGTGGAATTTCACTGCTGCTCTGCCGATAGCGCCTCCCTTGACGGTATTGTATTTCCGCAGCTGCAGATCGCCTGCATTGATGGGACCACGCCGCACATGGTTGATCCCAAGAATCCGGGAGCGGTGGATGAAATAATTCATATGGGGGAATTCTGGGATGAAGCCGGGATGATCGCCCGGCGGGAAGATATCCTCAGGTTAAACGGGGAGCATGCCCGCCTGTACCGCCGCGCTTATCGCTACCTGGCGGCGGCAAAACTTTTTCTTGACGAAGTTGAAGATTATTACCGGGAAAACAGGTGCCTTGATGCAGCGGGCCTTGACCGGACGGCGCTGGGGATGATCAGCGAAATCTTTGGCGATAAAGTCAACAAAAGCAGCACCAAAAGGAGAGAACGCCATCTTTTTGCCACTGCAATTACACCCGATGGCCCTGTAAGCTTCCTGGATAAACTTCTCCCTCCCGGGTTCCAACGTTACATCATCAGCGGCGATGATGGAACAGGTAAGAATGAACTCATTGCCCGGATCAAAGATGCCGCCGTCATGCGAAACTTTTTCGTGGAGGTTTATCACTGCGCACTCGATCCCCTAAAGATTGACCATGTAATCATCCCTCAGCTCAAAATGGCTGTGCTTAACAGCGTAATCCCCCACATTCTCCACCCCTGGAGTGAAGACCGCGTTATCGAAACCGACGCCTTCGTGAAAAATCCCGGGCGGCGCCTGGAAAAAGAACGCGATCTTGCCCGGAGGCTGTACCAGCAAGCCTTTGATGCAGCCGTTGATTTCCTCGCCCGGGCCAGGGAGTCGCACCGGGAACTGGAGTCATATTATATTCCCAACATGCGCTTTGGAGAGATCAACCGTCTGGCTAAATCAGTCCTGGAAAAGATATTAGCCTATTCAGAGTAGGGAGCTCTTCCGGCGGAGGGCAGCGGCGATGAAATCGCGGAAGAGAGGATGGGCACGCTGCGGCCTTGATTTAAATTCAGGGTGAAAAAGAACAGCCACAAACCAGGGGTGATGGGGCAGTTCGATCATCTCCACCAGGCCGGTTTTATCGTTAATTCCGCTAAAGATCATCCCGGCGGCTTCGAGCCTGTCGCAATAATCATTGTTGAATTCGAAACGATGCCTGTGCCGCTCCATGATCCCAGGTTTCCCATAGGCTTTCCGGGCCAGTGTCCCCTCTTTGACCGTGCAAGAATGGGCCCCCAGGCGCAATGTGCCGCCCAGATGGGTGTTGTTGTCCTGACCCGGCAGGTAATCGAATACAGGAAAGGGTGTTTTCCTATCGAATTCGGTGCTGTGAGCACCTGGCAATCCTGCTACATGACGGGCAAACTCGATTACCGCACACTGCATCCCCAGGCAGAGCCCCAGAAAGGGAAGGCCGCCTTCCCTGGCCTGGCGCACCGCCTTGATTTTGCCCTCAATGCCGCGGTAACCGAAACCGCCGGGCACAAGCACTGCGTCAATTCCATGCAGCAGCTCTTCCGGATCTCCTGTTTCAAAATCTTCCGCCTGTATGGCCTTTATCTTTACCTCTGCATCATTTTCCCACCCGGCATGGGCAAGCGCCTCGTTAACGCTAAGGTAAGCATCGGGATAGGCAATATATTTTCCCACAAGCGCCACGAGGACTTCACTCTTCAGGGAGCCGGCCCTGTCAAGCATCTCCTTCCATCGGTTCATCTCCGCTCCGGCACAATGGAGCTGCATCTTCTCCACAACCATCCGGTCCAGGCCCTGGCTCTGCAGCTGTAGCGGCACCTGGTAGATGGAGAGAGCATCAATATTTTCAACAACTTCATGGGGCTTGATATTGCAAAAAAGAGCAATTTTCCGCTTTAGATCATCATTTAAAGAATGTTCGGTCCGGCAAATAATGATGTCAGGCTGAATTCCTATGGAGCGCAGTTCTTTGACACTGTGCTGGGTCGGCTTGGTTTTCAGCTCGCCTGACATGCGCAAAAAGGGAACCAAAGTTACATGGATAAAGAGAACATTTTCCCAGCCCAGGTCATAGCGCAGCTGGCGAATAGCCTCCATGAAGGGAAGGCTTTCAATATCACCGACGGTACCCCCGATCTCTGTGATCACCACATCCATATCACCATTTTGAGCGATCTTCTGAATGCGCCACTTGATCTCGTCGGTGATATGGGGGATCACCTGGACAGTCTGACCCCGGTATGAGCCCCGCCGTTCGCTTTCGATTACAGACCAGTAGATCTTGCCGGTGGTGATATTATTGTCCCCTGTCAAATTCTCATCGATAAATCTTTCATAGTGGCCCAGGTCCAGATCAGTCTCAGCTCCATCTTCGGTGACAAATATCTCTCCATGCTGATGCGGCCCCATGGTCCCGGGATCATAATTGATGTAGGGATCAAATTTTTGGATGGTCAGCTTGAGCCCGCGGCTTTTCAGCAAACTGCCTAGAGAAGCAGCGGTAATCCCCTTGCCCAATGATGAAACAACTCCACCGGTAATAAAAATATACTTGGTCATCTGTAACCTCCGTCAAATATGCCCTTGCTCCTGCTTAATAGGAGATCCCATCAGGCTTCGCTCTTGGGATGACAAATTTTTCTGCCCTGATTTATAAAAGAATCCTTGCTGATGTAAAAGCATTCCTAAAATGGATTCTACACAGCTTTCGCTTTCCCTGCTTGAAACCGGTAGCGCTCTCGCTCGGCATCAATTTTTTACAGACTCATAACAGATCCATAGACAGAAATTGGAGAAGCCGAAAGCCCGGTGGAAATGTAAATTGGATGGCCATGGTTGTGGAAGAAGCCGCTCAGGGCTTAAGGCGGCTGCGAAGCAGGAAAATCATTTCCCGTAACAATCCGAGCAGCTCTTCTCCCTCAGCCTTCGCCTCGGCCCGGGTCTGGTTCAGTCTTTCACCGGACTGGCGCAGGATCAGCGCTGCACGGCTTAACAGGCGGCGGAGGACCGATTTTAGCACATCGATGGCGTCGCGCACCCTCCGGGGCAAAAGGCGGCTCTCATGGTGCAGCACTTTCCAGGCCTGCTCCAGGTTTTGAGGCGCCTCCTTCCAAAAAGCCACCGCCGCGCTGCGGCATTGTCCGGCAAAAGATAGCAGGCGTTTGACAAGTGCCCTTATCAGACGGGGGGCTATACGCCTTTCCAACTTCACCATCCTCCAGGCCCGCCTCAGGTTGGAGGGAATCTCCTGCCGGATCGTTTTTGACAATCCCGGCAGGCTCCTGAAATAGAGCCGGGTCTGCCGGGCCAGAACAGCGGCCCTGCGGGGAAGCTCCCCCCACCAGAGATAAAACTCCTTCAATGCACCGGGGTTGTTCAAAAAATAGAAACCCACGGCGCCCCCCAGCGAAGCCAGAAGCAGGCTGATTACTGTTCCTGAAAAGGCATGCATAATTCCATATGACTGGCGGGCGGCGGGGGCATCCTTAGGAGGAGCCGGCGCTATTTTTCTATCTTTTAAAAAGGCAGGACCGTAAAAATAGTAGGAAACCACATCGGCAAAATGGGCAATCCCCCGCTCAGCCGATTCCCTGGTGTTTGTATGGGCTCCCACCTCCAGGAGCAGGGACAGCGGTGAAAGATCCTGGTTGTAGCTGCCCCAGATGGTCAGCACGCCGTGAATCAGGCCGGGGCAAAGCCTGTCGGCATAACCTTTAAGGTCATAGGCAAATTGCTGGTTCGCCGCAGTGCCCGGGTTGCTCAGCCCCACCACGATCTGGATCTGTGTCACCGGCTCTCCCTCCAGTTCGAGGGCATATGTTTCCCAGGGCGCAGCATCACGGTGGACATCGAAGATGGCATCAGGACGCTGCCGGAGCAGGTTCAGCGCGGTAACGCGTGAGCGCCGGTAGGCGCCGCGATCATGGGGCAGGTGAAGTTGATCCGAATAGACAACAGTGACCCCTTTCTTCTCCAACGCTTCCTTGAAAGCCTGGCCCACTTCATGAATCCCTCCGGCGCCGTAAATGGTGTCTGTGCCGTCGCTGGGGACATAGGATTCGGCATTGTGGGTATGATAAAGGGCTATTTTGTATGCCGGCCTTACCTGGCTCTGCACTGGAAGAGCCGTTGAGGGTCCGGCAGAAAAACCGGGGGGATCAATGAGGCGGACTCTCCTGATTAACCTCGCCCGGGCCAGGTAACCTTCAACACTTTCAACCTCGTAAAGATCGTTTTCAGCGGTGAGATAGCGATCCTTTGCCCTGAGACGATGGCCGGTGATGAGAATGGTCCGCCCCTTCTCATTAACCATGTAGAAGTAAGGGCTGCCTGCAGGCTCCTCCTGCTCCAGTCCGGCAAATATTTCATTTCCGGCTGCAACAGTCCCGCCGACCGGTAAAAAGAGGGGTAGTGCCGGAAAGCAGAAAAAGGCCGGCAGAAATAATATGAAGAAGACAGCTATTTTTCTCATCACAGTACTCCCTTCCTATCCTATCCCGGGCAGAAAATCCTTAATTTTTTTCCCTGGGCCCGCCGCTGAGACGCTCTTTTATCTCACCCACCAGCTCAGCCAGCAGGGTTCCCACCACACCGGCGACAAGTGCCGCGTCGAAGACACCGCCGCCGCCCAAAACAACAGGTATATTCCGGAAACCGCGCACAATATTTTCAACCCAGGAGCTTAGATCCAGGAGCAGTATGGAACCGATCCCGCCAATAAATGCAGAGCGTCGTGAACGGCCCAGCAGGTAAGCGATGATCCCGGCCGCTGCCGCCGGCAGGTAGAGGGGATCCAGTTCATATCCGGTGCCTGGATGAAGGGGCAGGAGGCGGTCGAGGCTCCAAACCAGCGCCGCGCCTGCCAGGGCGGTTAGTGGTCCGCGCAGTTTCTCCTCTTTCTCCGGGGTTTTGATAATCAGGTAAAGGCAGATACCCAGTGGTATGGCCATACCGCCAGTGTTCAGGGCCAGGCCGCCACCCAGGGGCAGTGAGGGTAAAAAACCGCCCACATACATCAAGGCGATGAGAAGCAAAGCTGTTTTTTTGTCCATCCGCAGGCGATCCAGCACCCGGTGGAGCAGGATCAGGTAAATCACCGCAATAACAATAACCAGAAGCATAATTCCGGGGGCCCTAGCGTACATGAATTCTCCCACTCCTGTCACCATAAATAAAAAAGGGACAGTTTAGCTTTCCCCCGGGCTCTGAAAGGATATGCAAGAAAAGCCCCTTTGCCGCTGTTAACAGCGTCAAAGGGGCCCGGGAAACAATGTGTTCAAGTCAGCAACTGCTGCAGTTTCTAGAAGTACACCCGCTGCATCCGCTCGAAGCGGCAAAACCATCGCCTGAGCCACACTTTCCGGTGCGAAAGGCTGAGAGCACTTTTTTTGATTCAGCTGCACATTGTGGACAGGGAATACTCTCCAGGGATGCGCGGCAGAGCTCTTCAAATTTATGGCGACACTGGGGACAGTAAAATTCGTAAAGGGGCACCTTCATAACCTCCTCTCAGGCAAAAATAGTTCAACAATGTATGATCAGAAATCCCTGTCAAGATCAATATTTCTATCGGGAGATAGCTCCCTTTCATCAAGCTGGACAAAGCGGGCAGTCAGGATGCCTGCAAGTTGCGACAACCGGCTCAAAAGTTCCGAAGAGATCTGATCGTCCACCTGCAGTGCCATGACCGCCTCGCCGCCGGCGGAGCGGCGCCCCACCTGCATTCCGGCGATATTTATATCATTTTTGCCCAGAAAAGTTCCCACGCGGCCAATGACCCCCGGCTTATCGATATAGGTGGATATAATCATAAAAGACGAAGGGATCACCTCAATGCGATAATCTCCAATCCTGACGATGCGAATATCGGTGCGGTTAAATATCGTACCGGCAATGGTATGTTTCTCGCCACCGGCTTTTACAGTAAGCGCCACCAGGTTGGTGAAATTCTCTATATTTTCACTCACTGATTCACGCACGCGAATGCCCCTGTTGCGAGCGATATGCGGCGCATTGACATAGTTGACCTGCTCTCCCAGGATATGCGAAAATAGTCCGATGAGGCAGGCAGTGGTCAACGGAGCAACAGGATGTCCGGCTACAGCGCCGCCGTAATAGAGCTCAACCTCCTCGATCCGCCCCCCGTAGAGCTGGATATAAAAACCGCCCAGCAGCCGCATCAAGGGGAGGAAAGGCTTGATTGCGGCGATCACTTCAGGCGGCATCGCCGGCATGTTCACTGCAGAAACTACAGGATCACCGCGCAGGGCAAAGATAACCTGCTCCGCCACCTGTACCGCAACATTGACCTGTGCTTCCATTGTGGAGGCGCCCAGATGGGGTGTGGCGATAACACCGGGAAGTTTCAAAAGGGGGCTTTCCAGAGGCGGCTCATGCTCGAAAACGTCGAGAGCCGCTCCGGCCACTTTCCCTTCAAGGATCGCTGCATAAAGGGCTTTTTCATCGATAAGACCTCCCCGGGCGCAGTTCACCAGTCTGACACCGCGTTTCATCAAGGTCAGCTCTTTTTCCCCGATAAGATGATAGGTTTGCTTGTTGCAGGGCAGGTGCAGAGTGATGAAATCTGCTTTGCTTAACAGTAAATCAAGGGCGGCGGGGGTAACGCCCAGTTTTTCTGCCTGTCCGGCAGCGATGTAGGGATCATAACCCAAAATGGTCATGCCCATAGCCCGCGCCCTTTTCGCCACCTCGCCGCCGATCCTTCCCAGACCGATAATCCCCAGGGTCTTCTGGTGCAGCTCCACGCCCATGAAGGTGCCTCTTTCCCAGCGACCATCCTTTAAAGCCATATCTGCCGCCGGAATATTCCGGGCCAGCGAAGTAAGCATGGCAATAGCATGCTCCGCTGCAGAGATAGTGTTCCCCTCAGGGGCGTTGAGCACAATGATCCCCCGGGCTGTAGCCCTTTCCAGATCAATATTGTCAATCCCCACTCCGGCCCGGCCGATAACCTGAAGTTTTTTACCGGCATCGATAAGCGCACCGGTTACCCTGGTCCTGCTGCGCACCACCAGAGCATGATAATCACCGATGAGATCAATAAGCTGCTTTTCGCTAAGGCCGGTAATATGATCTACCCGGCAATGCTGCTCCAGCAGTGCGATCCCTTCAGGGGAAAGGGGATCGCTTACAAGCACTTTCACGGCGTAACCTCCCAGGAATCAGATGCAATTAATTGATGAAAAATATCTGCACGCCACCGGTGAAAAGAGAATTCCCCTTTTGTTATAAGAAAAAACCGTAACCTTGGTTACGGAAAAGATGACGTAATTAATAAAAACCCCGCCGGTCCTTTCCCCGGTGGAATATCTTTCATTCTCTTTACCCTTAAGGGCAGTTTTTAACCCTGATCAACAGCAGGAAAGGTCAGTGCAGCTAGGTCCGGCCCTTCAACCTCTTTCTCTTTTTAGCCCTGCGTCTTTTTTTACGCTGTCTTTTTAGCTGTTTGCTGGTTTTAACTTTTGCCAGATCCCTCTCCTCCTTTGCTTGCGCTGCCTTTCGCGGCCCGAAAGGGCGTCAAATCAATATACATTATACCATATACCATCAAGGGAAAAACAAAAAAAGAAGTTTTCGTAAAAAGTTTGTCCGCTGGCACTCGCCTGCTCTCCTGGCTGTTATTTGTACAAAGAAAATTATTCGCTTATACCGCAGAAAATTCCTGCTCCACTACGGCAACAGGGAGCAGAGGCCCTGTATAGAATAGTTGTATTGCTGAAAAAGTAACATTTCAAGACCTGACCCCATGGGGTTTCCGAAATATTTATTGCTCCGTTAGTCGTAAAAGCTCTTCGGCATCGGCGACTACAACATCAGCAGCCTGCTGCCAGAAATCAGGCCCGGTCAGATCGATTCCCAGGTGCTTTTCAGCCAGATCTTCGACGCGCATGCGCCCGGTGTCCTGCAGCAGATTAATGTAGCGCTCTTCAAAAGAGCTCCCCGCCTCCCTGGCCAGGGCGTAGATGCCGGCGCTGAAGAGGTAGCCAAAAGTATAGGGAAAATTGTAAAAGGGGACCCGGGTGAGATAGAAATGAAGCTTGGAGCACCAAAAATGAGCATGGTATTTATCCAGGCTTTCCCCATAAGCCTTTTTCTGGGTTTCAAGCATAAGGTTGTTCAGCTCAGCGACTCCCAGGGGGCCCCGGCGGCGGCGTTCATAAAAAGCTGTTTCGAAAAGAAAGCGGGCATGGATATCCATAAAGAAGCTGACACTGTTTCTGACTTTGCCATCCAGCAAATCGATTTTCACTTCCCGGGTGGCAGCCCTTTCCACCGCAGCATCTGCCACCACCATCTCGGCAAAAGTTGAAGCGGTCTCGGCCAAATTCATGGGATAGCGCCGTGCCAGAAAAGGCAGATGGGATATTACATGGTGGTGATAGGCGTGTCCCATTTCATGGGCCAGGGTGGAGACATTTCCGGGACTGCCGGCAAAAGTCATAAATATCCGGGATTCATTGCTTAAAGGAAAGCTGCTGCAGAAGGCGCCGGCGCGTTTGCCGGACCGGTCTTCCGCTTCAACCCAGCGCTTCTGAAAAGCGGTGGCACAAAAATGTGCCATCTGGGGGCAAACCCTGGCCAGCTGCTCCATCACAAAACGGCAGGCCCGGGTATAAGTATACTTTTGGCTTACTTTTCCCAGGGGAGCATTCAGGTCAAACCAGGAGATTCTCTCCAGACCCAGCAGCTGTTTTTTACGCTCCAGATAGCGTACAAAGACATCCTTGTTTTTCTCAACAGTATCCCACATCACATTGAGGGTTTCTTCAGACATGCGGTTGCCCGTTAAAGGCTCTTTAAGAATATTATCCCATCCCCGGTGCCGGTAGAGGTTTAATCTGAATCCGCTTAGATGGTTAAGAATGTCGGCGCAAAGTTCGGCTTCATCTGCCCAGGCCTGCTCCCATTTTTCTGCCATGGCCGCCCTCACTGCCGGGTCAGGATCGGCCAGAATGTTGGCTGCCTGGCCGGCTGAGAGCGCCCTCTCCTTGCCTTCCTGCACCCAGGGAATGCTGATCCGGCCCGCAACAAGGTCATAGTGATGGGACCAGCCATGATAGCCGTCCACTGCAAGATCATTAACGAGTTTTTCCTGTTCCACCGCCATTTTTTCGCGGGCATTTGTGCGGCGCTCATCAAGGAAAAAAGCCACCGGCATAAGTTCCGGTTCATCCAGCAACTGTTTCCACCGGACATCGTTCACGGCCAGCATCTTCCCGTCCAATTCGGTCATGAGCGAGCCCAGCGAAGCCTGCAGCTGCTGCAGACGCCCGTTAAGCAATCTAGCCCCATCATCTTTGACATCCTGAGCATTGAGGCAAAAAACAAAAGAGGAGGCCTGACCCAGCCGGGCGGAAATATCCTGCAGGGCATGGATCAGTTTCAGCCAATGTTCCCTGCTGTCAATACTGAAACTACTTTTCTGCAGGCCGGCGATATCCTGCTCCAGACGATCCATCCATGCCTTCAGCTCCGCAGAATCGCTCCCGCCTGGGAATATAGAGTGGAGATCCCATGTCATTGCAAGATCTTGCATCTTTGATCACCTTTCTGGACATTGCATCCGGTAAATATTGCTGCATTTATAGATTGCTGCCTTTTGCAGCTGCCGCATCAAAACCGGTCTTCGCGAGATTTTAGCGGATTTGCCCGTAAAAGGAAAACCGGTGACCTTCAAGGCGGGCACATGGCAGGTCCCCATACCGAAAAGGCCGGTTCGTTCCCGCTCTTTTGATACAGCTTCAACGCTGTTAAATGCATTCAGCATGCTTTCAGTAAAGCGCATGTTTT
>MTBK01202163.1_pt1 | contig 26850 bp, 17 predicted proteins | sample 1535981 | NCBI WGS metagenome assembly MTBK01 (sample SAMN06109225, study PRJNA356200) | anaerobic digester metagenome | isolation source: biogas reactors fed with pig manure or primary and secondary sludge | place: Spain | collected 2016-06-30
GCCGTACCAACTGGACCCCGCGCGGGTTCCGGTGGCCGGCAGCTACTCCGGCAACTCACAGCAGGAGAGCGTGCTGACATCGGCTTGGTACGGGTTGCCGCCCAACGACTCCGGCCATCCGCTGGTGGTGGTCACCGCCGCCGGGACCATCGCCGGGAACAGCGTCCTCAACGACCGGACCGACGGCCAGACGGTTGTCCTCGAATACGGCCGGCCCGGCCCCGACGGCACTCCGGTGGCTGCCGGCCGAGTCGAGCCCTATGACCTCGGTCCGGCCCCGTCCTGGCGCAATCTGCGGTTCGCGCGTTCGGCGATCCCTGCGGATGCGAACGCGGTCCGCATTGTCGCCGAGGACAAGTCGCTGTCGCTGGGAGACTGGGTTGCCGTCACGCCGCCACGGGTTCCGGAGCTGTCGACCCTGCAGGAGTACGTCGGGTCGACTCAGCCGGTGCTGATGGACTGGGCGGTCGGGATGGCCTTCCCGTGTCAGCAGCCGATGCTGCACTCCGACGGTGTCACCGAGGTTCCCCGGTTCCGCATCACCCCGGACTACACCGCCAAGAAACAGGACACCGACACCTGGCAGGACGGCCGCAACGGCGGACTGCTGGGGATCAGCGACCTGCTGTTGCGCGCCCACGTGATGGCCACCTACCTGTCCCACGACTGGGGGCGGGACTGGGGGTCGCTGCGGAAGTTCGACACCATCGTCGATGCGACTCCGGCCGAACTCGAACTCGGTACCGCGACCCGCGGCGGGCTGTGGTCCCCGGGACCAATCCGGATCAAGGCCTGACCCCTCAGTCGGGAAATGATGCTGACCCGGGTCCACGGCGCGACGGTTCCGTTTCTCGCGGCGGTTCTGGTACTCGCCGGTTGCGCCGCACCGCCGGCCTCGCCGCCGCAGGCAGCGCCGTGCGAGTCGGTTCCCAACGGGACGCCCACCCCGAAGACCCCGGAGGCAGCCGAACCGGAGCAGCGCGATATCGCCGCCGCCCCGGAACTGGCGACGGGCTATCGCAGCGATATGGCTGCGGTGCGCACCGGCCGGTTCGCGGTGGCCACCGCCAACCCACTGGCCACCCAGGCGGCCTGCCGGGTCCTGGCCGGCGGCGGGACGGCCGCAGATGCCGTTGTCGCCGCTCAGACGGTGCTCGGACTCGTCGAACCGCAGTCTTCGGGGATCGGCGGTGGTGGGTTCCTGCTGTATTACGACGCGCACTCGGGGAAGGTGCAGGCATACGACGGCCGGGAGACGGCCCCAGCCGGGGCGACCGAGAACTACCTGCGCTGGGTTTCTGAGTCCGATCGAACCGAGCCCCGGCCAGACACCCGCGCCTCCGGCCGCTCCGTCGGTGTGCCCGGCGTGCTGCGGATGCTCGCCGACGTGCACGCCGAACATGGCGAGACGCCGTGGCGGGACCTGCTCGCACCGGCGACCACGTTGGCCGACAACGGCTTTGCGATCAGTCCCCGCCTGGCCGCCGCGATCGCCAAGGATGCCGGGAGCCTGGCTGTCGATCCCGATGCGGCGGCCTACTTCCTCAACCCGGACCGCAGTCCCAAGGCGGCGGGTTCCTACCTGACCAATCCGGCCTACGCCAAGACCCTCGGCGCGGTGGCGTCCGATCCGCGGGCCTTCTACACCGGGTCGATCGCCGCCGGCATCGTCGAGGCCGTCGCGGAAACCTCCGGCGGGCGTACCCCGGGTGCGATGACCGTCGCGGACCTGGCGAACTACCGCTCGGTGAGGCGGGAACCGGTGTGCGTGAGCTACCGGGACAAGCAGGTGTGCGGCATGCCCCCGCCGTCCTCGGGCGGTATCGCGATCGCGCAGATCCTCGGTGTGCTGGGAACCTTTGATCTGGCCCAGTACCGTCCCACCGACGTCGACCGAAACGGCGGGCGGCCAACGGTTCAGGGTGTGCACCTGGTGAGCGAGGCCGAGCGGCTGGCCTACGCCGACCGCGACCGCTACGTCGCCGACACCGACTTCGTGGTGCTGCCGGGTGGGTCGCCACGGGTTCCTGCTCAACAACGAACTCACCGACTTCGCCGCCGACCCCGTCGGTCCGGACGGGGTGCCGGTACCGAACCGCCTGCAGCCGGGCAAACGCCCACGCAGTTCGATGGCGCCGACTCTGGTGTTCGAGCAGGGCCCGGACGGTGCCCGTGGTCGGCTCCACGCCGTGGTCGGCTCGCCGGGGGGGCGGCACGATCATCCAGTACGTGACCAAGACCCTGGTCGGCATGCTCGACTGGGGTCTGGACCCGCAACAGGCGGTGTCGATGGTCGACTTCGGCGCGGCCAACGGCCCCAAGACAAACCTCGGCGGCGAGCACCCCGTGATCGACACCACGGCCGACGGTGCCAACGACCCGCTGGTGACGGGCTTACGCAAGCTTGGACACGAGGTGAACCTCGCCGACCAATCCAGCGGACTCTCAGCGTTGGTGCGCACCGAATCCGGCTGGATCGGCGGGGCCGACCCACGACGGGAAGGTGAGGTGATGGGCGCGGGCCAGTGATCCCGGTCAAACGTGGATGAGCCCTGAAGTGAATGAGCCGGGAGCCACCCCGGTCTGCGGCTGAGCGAAAAGCTACCGCCCCGCTTCGACCGATTGGCTGGCCGGGGTCAGTCGCAGCAATGGATCACCGACACCGACGACCCCATCCGTGGCGGTGGTGACCGAGCCGAACTTCTTGCCGTTCAACACGATTACCGGTGTCACCAGCGAGTAGCCGGCAGCCTCGATGACCTTGCGGTCGAAGGTCACCAGCGGCGTTCCGGCGGTGACCTTCTGGCCCTTGGTGACCTTGACGTCGAAGCCCTCGCCTTTGAGTTGGACGGTGTCGATCCCGACGTGGATCAGCAACTCGATCCCGCCGTCGAGCACCAGGCCGAACGCGTGCCCGCTGGGCTGAGCAGCGACCACGATGCCGTCCGCGGGGGCGTAGACGGTGTCCCCGGACGGCTCAATGCCCACGCCGGGCCCCATGGTGCCCCTGCTGAACACCGGGTCGGGAACCTCGCTCAGCGCCAGCACGGTGCCGGCCAAGGGTGCGGCGATGTCCAGGCTCTGTCCCGCGTCGCCGACGGCCCTCGTCTCCGCGGCCGCGATCAGGGTGCTGGCGCTGGCACCCGCCTTCGGACCCTCCAGGTCCGCGACCGGCACCTCGGCGGCCGCCAGTTCCGCCGCGTCCTCCGGTGAGCGGTAGCCGGAGAGGATCACCAGCACCATGGAGGTGACGAAGGCCGCCAGCACCGCAACGGCGTACAGCCCCATGTTCGAGAAGGCGGGGATGGTCAGCAGCGAGGTGAACACGAACGCGCTGGTCTTGACGCCGCCGCCGATGCCGATGATCAGACCGCCGACCAGGCAACCCACCAGCATCCGCGGGTAGATCCGTTTGAATCTCAGATGGATTCCGTACAGGGACGGCTCGGAGATACCGCCGAGCAGACCGGCCGCCAGACCTCCGATCGCGGTCTGGCGCATCTGGGCGTCCCGTTCCCGCCAGGCCAGGAACAGCACCCCGGCGGTGGCACCGAAGCAGGAGAAGTTCCACGCACCCATCGGGCCCTGGATGAAGTCGTACCCGAGCGTCTGGATGTTGAGCAGCATGATGGCGTTGATCGGCCAGTGCAGACCCAACGGCACCATGAACGGGTAGGCCAACGGAATCAGGATGGCGAAGATGAACGGCGAGAAATCGTTGATGGACTTCAGGACGTTCGCCAGACCGGCCCCGGTGTAGACGCCGATCGGGCCGATCAGGAATGCCGTCAGCGGGAGCATGATCAGCATCGACAGGAACGGCACGAAGATCAGCTGCACGTTCTCCGGGATGAGGCGTTTGAGGAGCTTGTACAGCGGACCCAGGACGGCCGCCATCAGTAGCGGTGGGAAGACCTGCGAGCTGTAGTTGAAGATGGTCAACGGCAGCCCCAGAACCTGGACGACGTCGACCTGCGAGCCGAAGACGTTCTTGGATTCGGTGAAGTCCTTGAGGGCGGCGAAGCCGGGGAGCATGACGACGGCCATGATCGCGAATCCGACCCACGGGTCGGCGCCGAGCTTCTTGGAGGCGTTGTAGGCGACCATCAGCGGCAGGAAGACGAAGACGCTCTGCCAGCAGAGGTTGATGAACTGCCAGGTGGGGGAGAGCTGACTGGCCTCGCGGGGGTCTGCCCAGTTGGGGATCACGCCGAGGGTGCTCATCAGCGCCATGAAGGTGATGAACAGCGAAGCGCCGAGCAGCGCGCCCAGGATCGGGCGGAACGAGTCGGAGAGGAACTCGAAGAACGAATCGAGCCAGGCGAACTTTCCGCGCGGACCCTTGGCCCGGGCGGCGGCCTTCACCGCCGCGGCGTCGTCGGCGGCAACGCCACCCATTCCCGGCAACGCCTTGATGTCGTTGTAGACGCTTTGCACCGCCCCGCCGATGACGACCTGATACCGATTGCCCGCCTGCGGCACCGCGCCCATCACGCCGGGCACCGCCTCGATATCGGACTGCTTGACGCCGGAGGCGTCCCGCAACTGGAATCGCAGGCGTGTCGCGCAGTGCGACAGGTCGACGATGTTCGCCGCGCCGCCGACACTCGTGACGATCTCCGCTGCGGTGTTAGCGCCCATGATCCGACCCCTCAGGTTGTTGCGCGCGACGGGCAAATGCCAAAGCAGGATGCTATCGGCGGGTGATGGCTGCGTCTGCCGATTGATCGGCTGGTGTGACGGGGATGAGCCCGGGTGACCGGGAGGGCCCACACAACAGCGATGACTAGGGTCCGCCGGCCGGGTCCGGCGTGGGGGCTGTCGACGTCCGCAGCCGTTCCGGTTGCAGCGACCACACCGTGTCGCCCGGCTGGGCGTCGCTGGGTTGGGTGCTGTCACGCGCGCAGTAGGCGGGCGAGCCGTCCTCGGTCACCGCCGCCGCCCCGAGCACCGCGCAGTCCGCACCCATGACGACCACCGGCAGATCCATCCGTCCGGACACCGCGGGCGGGGGCACGGTGGTGGGCGCGGTGGTGTGGTGGCCGGTGGTGTGGTGGCCGATTCTCAGCGCCGCGACCAACCCGGCGGCGAGAGCGACAGCGACCAGGCCGGCCGCCACGAACAGGGCGGTCCGCCGCCGCGGTGGCGGCTCGGCCCGACGGTGCCGTGCCGCGCCGGTGCCGGGGGTGAGCGCGTTGTGCAGGGCCGCGGCGAAGTCCGAACAGGTCTCGTAGCGGGCCCCCGGGTTCTTGGCCAGCGCTTTGGCGAACACCGGGCCGAACTGGCTCAGCTCGGGCCGGGTTTCGGCGACGGCCGGTGGTGGGGAACTCAGGTGCTGGCTGATCACGATGGCCGGGTTGGTGGCGGTGAACGGGGCGGTACCGGTGAGCAGGTGGTAGGCGGTCGCGGCCAGCGCGTACTGGTCGGCGTGGCCGTCGATCTCGTCGCCCATGAGTTGCTCGGGTGCTGCGTAGGTGACGGTGCCGACGGTCATGTCCACGCCGGTCAGGTTGTTCTGCTTGCCGATCCAGCGTGCGACGCCGAAGTCGGCGAGCATCACGCGCTTATCGCCGCTGTCGGGCGAGCCGATGAGGATGTTGGCCGGCTTGATGTCGCGGTGCAGTACGCCGCGGCTGTGCGCGTAGTCCAGTGCCGCGGCCACGCCCGCCACGATGTCGACCAGTTCAGTGGCCGGGATGCCATGCGGGTACAGATCGGTGAGCAGGTGTGCGGCGTCGGTGCCGTCGACGAACTCCATCGCGATCCACAACTGGCCTTCGAAATCGCCGCGATCGTAGATGGTGACGATGTTCGGGTGGTTCAGGGTGGCGGCCATCTCGGCCTCCAGATTGAACCGCTGCCGGAACTCCTCGTCGGCCGACACGGTGGGCCCGAGCACCTTGAGGGCATCCCTGCGGGGCAACCGCGGATGGTGGGCCAGGTAGACCTCCCCCATGCCGCCGGCGCCGAGGATCCGCAGGATCGTGTAGCCGGCGAAAACCTGACCGTCGACGAGCGGCATGGAACCCCTGGTCAGCCCGGCAGGTTGGCCTTGAGGGCCACCAGTGCCGCCGTGCTCAACCGGGCCAGTTCCTTGGCCTCCTCGAGGCTCAGGGCGGCGTCGAAGATCTCGGCCATCCGGCGGTTGGTGGCGTCCTCGACCTCGGCGTAGCGCTGCTTCTTGTCCAGACCGTCGGCGAAGGGTTCCGGCCAGCCGAACATCCGGGTGTACTGCTCGTCGCCGTGCAACATGTGCGCCTCGACGGGGGTGATGCCCGAGTTGGCCAGCAGGTTGAAGTGCACGTCGGCACGCAGTTCGCGCAGCACGAACATCACCTGGAATGCCCGCGCGGGGTCATCGGCCGCCAACGGCATGTTCCGCCAGCCCGCGAACATCGGGACGCCCATCGTGGGTGTGGCGGCGATGATCTTCTCGCCCAGTTCGGCAATGCGGGCCACGCCTTCGACACCCGCCAGGTACTTGTCACCGAACGCGGCAACCTGGTCCCAGTAGACCTGGGCTGCGCCGGCCGCGCCCCGTACGGCGACGCCCTCGTCCCACATCGCGGCGACGAAGGTGGGCTCGAAGATGGCGAAGATCGAGGCGACGGTGACCCCGGTGGCGTCCCCGAGCACACCGCCGCGTCCGGCGACGTAACCGGTCAGGGGGTTCTGGTAACCCTGGGCGATGCTGCCGGCGAAGGTTTCCGGATGCAGCATGAAGGTGCCGATGGCCTCACCCATCGCGGCTCCCGCTTCGAGGGCGGCTTCGGACATCGGGTGGCTCACGGGTACCTCCTGGCTAGATGGGAATGAGCCCGTGCTTACGCTGCACGCGCTGAATCTGCTTGTCCCGCAGCAACCGCATCGACTTGCGGAGCAACAACCGGGTCTTGTGCGGTTCGATGACGGCGTCGATGTACCCGCGTTCGGCCGCGATGTAGGGGATCGCCATGTTGAGGTTGTAGCCCTCGATGAAGTCGGCGCGGATTTTCTGCACCTCCGGAGCGGTGGGGTCCGGAAAACGCTTGACCAGCAGTTGTGCCGCGCCTTCGGCGCCGATCACGGCGATGCGCGCGGTGGGCCAGGCGAAGTTCAGGTCGGCGGTGAGCTGCTTTGACCCCATCACCGCGTACGCGCCGCCGTAGGACTTGCGGATGGTCAGCGTCACCTTGGGCACGTCCGCCTCGACGACGGCGTAGAGGAACCGGCCACCACGCTTGATGATCCCGTTCTTCTCCTGTTCGACACCGGGCATGAAGCCGGGGGTGTCGACGACGAACACCAGAGGCACGTTGAAGGAGTCGCAGAACCGGACGAACCGGGCGGCCTTGTCGGATGCTTCGTTGTCGATGGCGCCCGACATGTGCATCGGCTGATTGGCGACGACGCCCACCGGACGGCCGTCGACCCGGGCGAAGCCGGTGATGATGGCCTGCCCGGCCTGGGCGGCGACGTCGAGGAAATCCCCGTCGTCGAAGATCCGGATCAGGATCTCGTGCATGTCATAGGCCGTGTTGTCGGCGTCGGGGATCAGGCTGTCGAGTTCGAGGTCGTGCGGGGTGACCTCCGGTTCCAGACCGGGATTGATCACCGGGGCATCGTCGAAGGTGTTGCCGGGCAGGAACTCCAGGAAGTCGCGCACGTACCGGAAGGCGGCCTTCTCCGACTCGACCACCTGGTGGATGTTGCCGTAGCGGGCCTGGTAGTCGGCGCCGCCCAGTTCATCGAGGCTGACCTCCTCGCCGGTGACGTCCTTGATGACATCAGGTCCGGTGACGAACATGTAGCCCTGGTCGCGGACCGCCACGATCAGGTCGGTCTGAATCGGCGAGTACACCGCGCCGCCGGCGCACTTGCCGAGGATGATCGAAATCTGCGGGACGATGCCCGACAGCAGTTCGTGGCGGCGGCCCAGTTCGGCGTACCAGGCCAGCGAGGTCGCCGCATCCTGAATGCGGGCGCCGCCGGAGTCATTGATGCCGATGATGGGGCAGCCCACCATGGCCACCCACTCCATCAGCCGGGCCACCTTGCGGCCGAACATCTCCCCGACGGTGCCCTGGAAGACGGTCTGGTCGTGGCTGAACACCCCGACCGGGCGGCCGTTGACGGTGCCGTGCCCGGTGACCACGCCGTCACCGTAGAGAGCGTTGGGATCGCCGGGGGTGCGGGCGAGTGCGCCGATCTCCAGGAAACTGCCCGGGTCGAGGAGTTCATGAATCCGCTCGCGCGCGCTGGGCAGACCCTTCTTGGCGCGTTTGGCGATCGCCTTCGCCCCGCCGGGTTCCTTGGCCAGTTCCAGTTTCTCGCGCAGTTCGGCCAGCAGTTCGGCGGTCGGCTTGTCGGTCACGTCCCGTTGCTCTCCTGCGCTGATGTCTCGCTCTGTACCTGGTCGAGGGCCGCACTCAGGTGTGCGCCCACCTTGGCAATGTACGGCTCGTCGATGGCCTGGATGTGCTCGCCCCCGATCGGTACCACCTCGAGGTCGGCGACGAACTCGCCCCACCCTCCATCGGGCTTCCGGGTGGCGTAGCGCGGCTCGAACATGATCGCGTCATCGTGGTACCGGTCGGCCATGTATAGGGTGACGTGCCCGTCGAAGCGCTCGATCTTGGCGGTGTCGATGGCGCGGTTGTCCAGGTACGACGTGCGTTGATGCTCGACGATGCCGCCCGGGATGTCGACCCCGCTCTGTTTGACCGCGTCGAGGATGAACCGCACCTGTCCGTCGTCATCGAGATTCTCGAGTTCCTCGTAGGGGATCTCGGGGATCTCCACGTTGAACGTGCGCTGGGCGAAGAGGGCGTAACGGTCCCAGCGGGCCCGGATTTCCTCCTTGGTCTGCGGGATGTCCTCACCGGCCCGGACGGTGTCGATGAGGCCGACGAAGCGGACGTCGCAGCCCGCCCGCCGCAGCCCGATCGCGCAGGCGTAGGCGAGCACACCGCCGAGTGACCAGCCGACCAGGATGTAGGGCCCCTTGCCCTGCATCTCCATCAGCTTGGGCACGTACTCGGCGGCCCGTTCCTCGATGGATCCTTCGACGCGCTCGAAGCCGTACATCGGCGTGTCCGCCGGCAACCTCTTGAGCAGCGGTTCGTAGACCACCGTGGAGCCACCGGCGGGATGGAAGACGAACACCGGGATCCGGTCGGAACCTTCCTTGCGGGCCCGGATGGTGCGGACGAATCCGTCGAGTTCGCCGGCCTCCAGGTGCTCGCGCACCATGGTGGCGAGTTCCTCGATGGTTCTGGCGCCGGTCACCTGCTCGACGGTGATCGTGCCGTCGCACCGCTCGGTGAGCCGGGCCGCAATCTTCGCGGCGGTGTCGGCGTCGACCCGCGGCAGCTCGTTGAAGATGCCGCCGGGCGACTTGCCGGTGACGATGGCCCAGGTGGCGAAGGTGACGCGTTCAGCGGCCTCCCGGGGTGGCACGTCGCTACCCAGCGCGTCGGTGACGGCCTGTTGGGTCAGGACTTTCGCCGCGGCCGCCGCGGGAGTGTTACCCGGGGGTGCCGTCGGGGTGGCGGCCGGTCCCGAGGGATCGGTGGGCGGGGGTGGGATGGCCGGTCCAGACGGATCTGTGGGGGGCGGCGGGACGTCTGCTTCGGGGTGCTGGGCTTCCGGGTGTTTGGCGGCCAGCTTCTCGGCCAGGTCGGCCGGAATCTCACCGGCGGCGATCTTGGCCTGCTCAGCGGCGATCTCCTCGGCGGACATGCCCTTCTGGTGCTCGGCAAGCTCGGCGACCTCGTCGCGGTGCTCGACCGCGTAGGTGATGATTTGCTCGACGTTGTTGAGGCTCGCGTCGCGCACCGCGGTCAGCTGGATCGGCGGCAGGTCGAAGTCGTACTCGACCCGGTTCTTGATCCGGACCGCCATCAGCGAGTCCAGGCCGAGTTCGATCAGCGGCACCTCCCAGGGCAGGTCCTCGGGTTCGTAGCCCATGGCGCTGCCGACGATCAGAGCCAGCCGGTCGTGCACAGTCTCTCCGGAGCCCGGCGACCACTTGCCCAGGTTCGCTGCGACACCGGCGCCGGCGGCGAGGTTGTCGTGCAGGATCGCGGCGTCATCGGGCTGGGATTCGGCCTGTGCCGCAACCGCTTCGGCGGCGACGGCGTTGGCGGCGGTGACGGCGGCGCCGGCGGCGACTGCGCCGGGCAGCGCGGACACACTCCCCGAGCGCGTGACCACGGCGTCGTAGACGAGGCAGAAGGAAGACTCGGCTCCATGATCCATCCGGGCGTGCACCTGAACCGAGGCCCCGCCGGGGTGCCGGGTCAGGGTGGTCACCAGCCGGGCGCCCTCGCCGGGCATCGCCCGCTGTTCGGCTGCGGTCAAGGTGGCATCCGGAAGCACCTGGACCGCAGCGGCTTTCACCAGTGCGGCCAGATCGGTGGCACCCTGTGCGGCGTACTCCCAGACGTGCCGGCCGTCCGGCATCGCGACGTGGGAGCCGGGGATCATCGACGATCCGTCAGCGGAGAACTGGGCGTTGAGCCAATGCTCTTTGCGCTTGAACCGGGTCGGTGGGATGGCGGCGAAATCATCTGGTCCCGACGCCGGGGCGAACAGGGTGCGGAAGTCGAGATCGTGGCCGTAGGTATAAAGCTGGGCCATCGCCGCGACCATCGAGTCGACCTCGTCCTGCTTGCGGGCCAGGGTAGGGATCAGTTGCCCGTCATGCAGCCCCGCCGCGGCGGTGGTCAGACCTGCCTGCATCAGCGCCACCGGGTTCGGTGCCAACTCGAGGAAGGTGGTGTGCCCGTTGTCGACGGCGTTGCGGATACCGTGGGTGAAGTAGACGCTGTGCCGTAGGCCCTTCTTCCAGTAGTCCACATCGTGGATCACCTCGCCGGGGCGGATGTAGCTGCCCTCGTGCACGGTGGAGAAGTAGCCGGTCTGCAGCGGTTGGGGTGCGATGCCCTGCAGTTCGGCGGCGAGTTCGCCGAGCAACGGGTCCATCTGGGTGGTGTGGCTGGCACCCTTGGTCTGGAACTTGCGGGCGAACTTGCCCTCCTGCTCGCAGCGCTCGATGATCGCGTCCACCTGCGCCGGCGGCCCGCCGATCACGGTCTGGGTGGGGGCGGCGTAGACGCAGACTTCGAGGTCGGGGAAGTCGGCGAACACGGTCGCGATCTCATCGGCCGAATACTCCACCAGTGCCATCAGTCGGATGTACTCACCGAACAGCATGGCTTCGCCCTCGCCCATCAGGTGGGAGCGGGCGCAGATCGTGCGGGTGGCATCGGCCAGCGACAGACCGCCGGCGAAGTACGCCGCGGCGGCCTCGCCGAGGGACTGCCCGACGACCGCGGCCGGATGGGCACCGTGGTGCTTGAGCAGTTCGCCGAGGGCGATCTGGACGGCGAAGATCACCAACTGCACCACTTCGATCGGGTACTCGCAGGTCTCGTCGGTGTAGTCCACCGTGTCGTCGAGGATCAGTTCGACGATCGAGTAGCCGCGTTCGTCCTGAATGAGGCTGTCGACCTTGTTGATCCACTCGGCGAACACCGCGTCGCGCAGATACAGGCTCTTGCCCATCTTGCGGTGCTGCGCGCCGAAGCCGGCCAGCACCCAGACCGGTCCGTTGGTCACCGGACCGTCGGCGCTGTACACCAGCGGACTCTGCTTGCCCTCCGCGATCGCGCGCAGACCCTTGACGGCCTCATCGTGATCATGGGCCATGACGACTGCCCGCGAGCGGCCGTGGTTGCGCCGCGACAGTGAGCGGCCGATGGATTCCAGCGAGGACGCCCGGCCCTCGGGGCTGTCGATCCAGTCGGCCAGTTCCGCGGCGGTCGCCCGCTTGCGGGAGGTGAGGAATCCCGACACTGCCAGCGGCACGACCGGGGTGTGCGGTTCGGCCGCATCGAGTTCGGCGCGGGCGACCTCCAGCAGACGTAGTGCTTCGTCGGTCAGGCCGGGGAGGTCCGGTTCGGCGGAGTCGTCGCCATCACCGCTGCCGTAGGCGAGGGCGCCATCGAAGTCGTCGAGGTCCTCGTCGAAGTCCTCGGTGAGAACGTCTCCGTCCTCGTCGATCCGGACGCCACCGACGTAGACGGCGTTCGCATCGGACGTGTCGTTCGAGTCGGCAGCCGTGTCCGGTTCCGGCTCCGGCTCGAGAAGGTCTTCGGGCAGGACCTCGCGCAGTACCAGATGCGCGTTGGCGCCGCCGAAGCCGAACCCGGACACACCGGCGATGGCGTGCCCGCTGTAGCGCGGCCAGTCGGTCACGGTGTCGGCGACCTTCAGGTGTATGGCGTCGAAGTCGATGTACGGGTTGGGCCCGGCGTAGTTGATCGACGGTGGAATCTTGTTGCGGCTCAGCGACAGCGCCACCTTGGCCAGGCTGGCCGCGCCGGCCGCCGACTCCAGGTGGCCGACATTGGACTTGACCGCGCCGAGCAGTGCGGGCTGATCGGCGCTGCGGCCGCGCCCGATGACCCGCCCCAGCGCGTCCGCCTCGATCGGATCGCCGAGGATCGTGCCGGTGCCGTGTGCCTCGATGTAGTCGACGGTGCGGGGGTTGATCCCGGCGTCCCGGTAGGCCTTGCGCAACACCTCGGCCTGGGCGTCGGGGTTGGGGGCGAGCATGCCGTTGGAGCGCCCGTCGTGGTTGACGGCGCTGCCGGCGATCACCGCGATGATCTTGTCGCCGTCGCGACGCGCGTCCTCGAGGCGTTTGAGCACCAGCATGCCGCCGCCTTCGGAGCGGGCGTAGCCGTCGGCGTCGGAGGAGAAGGATTTGATCCGGCCGTCCGCGGCCAATACCCCGCCAACCTCGTCGAAACCCAAGGTCACGGCGGGGGTGACCAGGGCGTTGACCCCGCCGGCGACCACTACATCGGCCTCGCCGTTGCGCAGCGCCTGAACGCCCTGGTGTACGGCGACCAGTGATGACGAGCATGCTGTGTCCACCGACACCGACGGGCCGCGGAAGTCGTAGAAGTACGACACCCGGTTGGCGATGATCGAACTGGCGGTGCCGGTGATGGCGTAGGGGTGCGCGGTGCGCGGATCCATCATCGCCAGATAGCTGTAGTCGTTGGTGGAACTGCCGACGAACACCCCGACGCTCCCACCCCGCAGGCTTGACGCCGGGATGCGGGCGTTCTCGAGGGCCTCCCAGGTGAGTTCCAGCGCCATCCGCTGCTGCGGATCCATGTTGTCGGCTTCCATCTTCGACAGCGCGAAGAACTCGGCGTCGAACCCCTTCAGGTCCTTCAGGTAGCCGCCGCGGGTCCGGGCCTTGGCGATTCGCTCCGCCAACCGGGGCTCGGTCATGAACTCGGCCCAGCGGCCGTCCGGCAGGTCGGTGATGGCGTCGCGGCCCTCAAGCAGGGCTTCCCACATGATGTCCGGGGTGCTCATATCGCCGGGGAACCGGGTGGCCAGGCCAACAATGGCGATATTCGCGATGCCTTCGTCGATCGCCCGCTGCCGGGTCCAGTCCTCGTCCTCCCCGGCCGCCTCGGATTCCGGCTCCCCTTCGACGATCACTGTCGCCAGCGCCTCGATCGTCGGATGCCGGAAGGCCACCGTCGCCGTCAGCGTCACCCCGGTCAGGTCCTCGATATCGCTGGCCATCGCAACGGCGTCACGAGACGACAGACCCAGTTCGACCATCGGTACGGACTCGTCGATCGACTCCGCCGCCTGCCCGGTGGCGTTGGCCACCCAGTTCCGTAGCCATTGGCGCATCTCGTTCACCGTCATATCGGTGCGAGGGGCGCTCATCTCCGGCTCCGGTGCCAGAGTGATCTCCGGCTTCGAATCAGACCGGGTGACGTCGGGGTCAGCGTTCTCAGACATGGGTCCTTCGGGGTGCGGGGATCGCCTCGGGCGATCACCAGTGGGGGATCAGTCCGACGCGTCGGGGAAGTCGTTGGCGGTCTTTCCCGAGCGCAGGCTGCCGTCGAGGTAGGCAGAGCGGCAGGCGCGCCGGCCGATCTTGCCGCTGGAGGTGCGCGGGATCGCCCCGGCCGGGGTGAGCAGCACATCGCGCACGGTGACGCCGTGGCGCACGGCGATGGCCGCCCGGATGGCGTCCGCGACCTGCGCGATTTCCATCTTGTGTGAACCGGGCGCCCGTTCGGCGACGATCACCAGTTGCTCGGAGGTGTCCGAGGGGTCCCGCTTGAGACCGGCGTGCGCGTCGGCGAACACCTCGTCGGGCAGTTGGTTGGCCGGCACCGAGAACGCCGCGGCGAAGCCGGTGCGCACCGCCTTGCTGGCCTCTTGCGCGGAGTACTCCAGATCCTGCGGGTAGTGGTTGCGGCCGTCGATGATCACCAGGTCCTTGGTGCGACCGGTGATGTACAGCTCGCCGTCGTGGTAGGCGCCGAGATCTCCGGTGCGGACCCAGGTGGCGTCGTCGGCCGCCCCATCGGCATGCGACGGGCTGGTCCGCGACTTCAGCGTGTTCTGGAAGATCTCGACGGTCTTCTCCGGCTTGTTCCAGTAGCCGGTGCCCATGTTCATACCGCTGATCCAGATCTCGCCGATCTGGCCGTCGGGCAGCTCGCTGGCCGTGTCGTGGTCGACGATGACCGCCCACTCGCCGACGCCGATCTTGCCGGCGCCGGCCTGGGCAACCGCCTTCGGGGAGTCGTCGGGTACCGGCACGAACCGCCCGGTGTTCAGTTCATCGCGGTCAACGGAGATGATCGTCGGCTCTTCCGCGGACGGGGTCGTGGAGACGAACAGCGTCGCCTCGGCGAGGCCGTACGACGGCTTGATGGCCTTGGGTTGGAAGCCGAACGGCCCGAACGCGTTGTTGAACCGGGCGACGGTCGCCGCCGAGATCGGCTCGCTCCCGTTGAGGATGGCTTTGACGTTGGAGAGATCCAGTGGCTCCTCGCCCTCCTTGGGCACACCGCGGGCGGCGGCGTGGTCGAAGGCGAAGTTCGGGGCCACCGAAATGGTGCCGCCGGTGTCACCGGGCTGCCGGGCGATCTCACGCATCCAGCGGATCGGGCGCCGGACGAAGGCCGCCGGGGTCATGAAGGTGAAGTAGTGGCCGATCATCGCCGGCAGGAGAGCTGTCACCAGGCCCATATCGTGGAAGAAGGGCAGCCACGACACCCCCCGGTCGGCTTCCTCGCCCTCCAGCGCCTCGATAACCTGAACCACGTTGGCGGCCAGGTTGATGTGGGTGATCTGCACGCCGGTGGGAATCCGGGTGGACCCGGAGGTGTACTGCAGGTAGGCGATGGTGTCCTCGATGACGGCTTCGACGTGCTCCCAGGTCGCCCCCACCTCGACCGGGACGGCGTCGACGGCGATGACCCGGGGGCGCTCTTTGGCCGGGCGGGAGCGGAAGAACTTGCGGACCCCTTCGGCGGACTCAGTGGTGGTCAGGATCGCCGAGGGGGTGCAGTCGTCGAGCACCGCGTGCAGTCGGCCGACGTGGCCGGGTTCGGCCGGATCGAACAGCGGTACCGCGATGCGGCCGGAGTACAGCGTGCCGAAGAACGCGACGAGGTAGTCCAAATTCTGCGGGCACAGGATCGCCACCCGGTCGCCCGGTTCGGTGACCTGCTGCAGTCGGGCGCCGACCGCCCGGTTGCGTGCGCCGAACTCGTTCCAGCGCAGTTCACGGGCGATGCCGTCGCGTTCGGTGGAGAAGTCCAGGAACCGGTAGGCCAGCTTGTCCCCGCGCACCTTGGCCCAGCGTTCGACGTGCTTGACCAGGCTGGCACCTTCGGGGAAGGTGATCCGCCCGTCCTTGATGAACGGGTTATGGAACGACATACCACTCTCCTGTCAGACCGCGGTCTCTGTCGGGTCTGTCGCACCCTGGCGGCGCGTCCCGATTCTCGTCATGTCGCGGCCGTAAACCCCACAGATGGTACCGAGGTGCGGACGGCCACGGTTGGTCCCGACCGGATCGGCAACTTCGACCCAACCGGCCGTCGGACCAGCGCTCTCGGCCCTTATTGTCCTCTTAATGTAAGGCGACGGCAGCGTCTTGACCAAATTGCAGCGCTGCGGTTGCGCGACCGCAACGCCGGATCAGCCGTGCTGCGGGCCGGATCAGCCGTGCGGCGGGTGGGGTGCGGTCTCGATCAGGCCACGGGCCCAGTTCAGCGCCCAGAGCGTGGCCGGCTGACCGTCGACGTTCCAGAACTGCGGCGTGTTGTAGAAGGCGTGGACGGGCTGTCCGGCCCCTCCGGCCAGTACGCCCAGGGTCTCCGGCAGGTTGGCGATGTTGAACGCCGACTGGGGTGCGGCGCAGATGAGATCCCCGGCCCCGCAGATCTGGAAAGTCCGGTTGTTGAGCGCGCCGAAGCCGCCTGGGCGGGCTCCGCTCATGGTCAGCCCCAGGGCGGATAGCGTCGGCACCTCGGCCAGGGTGATCTCCGCGCCCTGACCGGGCGGGTTGGGGCCGACGTCATTGCCCACCCCGGGTTGGCGCCGGCCGTCAGCGATGAGCGTGACACCGAGGACCAGATCTTCGTCCACCGGTCCGCGTCCGTTGCCGATGTCGCTGGCCAGGTCGCCGGCGATCACCGCGCCCTGGGAGAAGCCGACGATGACATAGCTGGTCAACGGGCAGCGGCCGTTCATCTCGGTCATCGCCCGCACCGCGGCCCGGGTGCCCTCGGCGCGGCTGTCGTTGTAGGACATCTGCTTGTCCGCCGCGAGCGGATTGTGGAACTGCGCGGTGTACGGAACGGTGTAGACCTGCACCCGGTCGGCGCCGAACTCCGCCGAGATCGGTCGGGTGACGTTGAGCAGCAATGCAATCGGGAACTGGCCGGGGTTGAGCGGATCGTCGGTGGGCGAGGATTCCCAGGTGCCAGGGATGGCGATCATGCTCACATCGGGGCAACTGGCGTCCTGGAACGCGGGTCGGGGCTTCTTACCCGGCTGGGTGGTGGTGGGCGGCACCGCAGTGGGGGGGATCGCAGTGGTCGACGGTTCCGGCCGGCGGATCACGATCACGATGATCGCCACCACGAGACCGACGACTACTGCGACCGCGCCGGCGGCGATCAGCGCGAGAATGCGGTGCCGTCGGCGCCGGGCATTGGCCGCCCCGGACGGGGACTTGCGCTGGGACTTGCGTGTTCGATCACGTGCCATGGGTCAGCAGAGGTGTGCGGTGGCGATCCGCACGTAGGTGGTGACCGCCGTGTCGGCCTGCACACCCGGGGGTGACTGGGAGGACACGTGAGAGTCGGCGACATCGCTGCGGACCATCGGGGCCACGTAGTCCCACACCGCCTGGTCGCTCTGGCCGGCGGCGCGTGCCTGGCAGACGTAGGAGCCGATGCTCAACGCGCGCAGTTCGCTGGACGGATGCACCCCCGCCCCGGAGAGCGCCTTGAGGTAACCGCGCTGGGAGTCGGTCAACTCCAATTGGGCCGACTTGGCGGCGGTGTCGGGGGAGGCGGCCACGTCGACGCCGTCGGTGTGGTCACCGAACCCGGCGGTGTGTTCGGAGGGCAAGGACACGGTGCTCACCAGTTCGGCGGCGGTGCCGCAGGCAGTCAGGAGTCCGGCCGCGGGCACCGCCAGCGCCGCCATCAGCAGCGTTGCAGCGGGCAGGACCAGCCCGGCGCGCGACCGCGCGGCGGATTTGCTGCGTGGATCGCTGCTCGGGCGTGGCACAGCGACCAGAGTACCGGTCACCGGCGAGTGGTCAGCCTCCGCGCGATTGCGGTTGCTTAACGGTTTGGCGGTTCGGGAACCGGCTGTGCGGGACCCGGTCGTACGTCGGCGATACCGACGTCCAGCGCCGCCCACGGAAGGGAACAATCGACCTAGTTGAGCGCCGCTGCGATATCGCTGGCCATCGGTCCCAGCTGTCCGGCCCAGGTGCCCCAATCGTGGTTACCGCCGCCGGTCACATCGAAGTGACCGTTGCGGCCGCCCAGTGCGCGGTAATGGGCGTAGAAGGTTCGGTTGCTGCCCTGCGCCTCGGCGCAGGCACCGACCATCGCCGCAGGATCCGAGCAGGACATGGCCGACGGGGTGTAGACCCACAACCGGGTGTTGTTGGCGACCAGCAGGTTGGCGTGCACGTTGGGGTCATGCCACTTCCAGCGGCCGAGTTGAGGTGCGCCCCACATGGCCTCGATATTGCCGCCGGCACCGTTGATGCCGGCGGAGATCGCGCCGTTGGTGAAGGTGTCGGAGGGGTTGAGGAACCCGGACAGGGTGCCCGCGTAGCTGTACCGGTCCGGATGGAAGGTCGCCATGGTCAGCGCTCCGGTTCCCCCCTGGGAGACGCCGACGATCGCGTGTCGGTTCGGAGCGACGCCCTTGTTGGCGGCCAGCCAGTTCGGCAGTTCATCGGCGAGGAAGGTCTCCCACTGCTTGCTGCCGTCGGCCTCCCAGTTCGTGTACATGCTGTAGGCGCCACCGGCGGGGGCGGCGACCGAAAGCCCACTGCCGGCCAGCGTGGCCATGGCGTTACCGGCAGTCACCCAGTTGCTGACCTCGGGTGCGGCGTTGAACGCATCGAGCAGCACCACCATCCGTGGTCCGCCGCCTTGGAACGCCACCGGAATGTCGCGGCCCATGGCCGCCGACGGGACCATGAGATATTCGACACCGGCCGCCGACGCGGCAGGGGCCGTGACGGTCATCCCGACCAGTAGCAGTACCGCCGCGAACACTCCCCGGAACAGACCCAGCAGGCCGCTCATAAGCACCTCATCACCCACGTTGACGTATCCGCACCGGCGCGGATCACCGTTTTGTAGTGAATCACACCCGCGGGCACACCATTGGTCAGTTGGCGGGGGCAGCGGCTGCCGGAGGTGCCGGAGACGGCTGCGGGGTCGCGCCCAGGACGCGCTGGATGTCCGGCTTCATCTGCTGGAGCTGTTGACCCCAGTATCCCCAGCTGTGGGTGCCGTTGGCCGGAAAGTTGAACACCCCGTTGGTGCCGCCCTGCGCAAGGTAGGTGTCACGGAAGGTCTTATTGGTCCGCAACGTGAAGCCCTCCAGGAACTTCGCGTTGATCAGATTGCCGGCCGTTGCGCCCGCGTCGAGGTCGGATTGCTTGCCGTCCCCGCAGTACACCCAGACCCGGGTCTTGTTGGCGATCAGGGTCTTGATGTTGACCATCGGGTCGTTGCGCTTCCAGGTGTCGTTGCCACCCTTGCCCCACATGTCCTCCGCCTTGTAACCGCCCGCGTCGCCCATGGCGAGGCCGACCATCATCGGCCACCAGCCTTCGGAGAGGTTGAGGAAGCCCGACAGCGAAGCCGCATAGGGGAACTGCTGCGGATGCCACACCGCCAGGGTCAGCGCCGCCGAACCGGCCATCGACAACCCGACCGCAGCGCTGCCGGTGGGCTTGACCTGGCGATTCGCCGCCAGCCACCCGGGAAGTTCGCTGGTGAGGAAGGTCTCCCACTTGTAAGTCGAGCAGCCGGCCTTCCCGCAGGCCGGCTTGTACCAGTCGCTGTAGAAGCTGGACTGGCCGCCGACCGGCATGATGACCGACAAGCCGGAGTCGACGTACCACTCGAAGGCCGGGGTGTTGATATCCCAGCCGCTGAAATCGTTCTGGGCGCGCAGACCGTCGAGCAGATAGACCGCCGGGGAGTTCGCGCCGCCACCTTGGAACTGGATCCGGATATTGGTGCCCATCGCCGGCGACGGCACATCGAGGTACTCCACCGGCAGGCCCGGCCTGGAGAACGCGCCCGCCGTCGCAGTGCCGCCGGCCACGCCGATCAGTCCGGGGAGCAGTGCGGCGACTCCGACGGCCACTGCCGCCCGGCGCAGCCATGAGCCGCGGACACTTTTGCTCGCACCGAACCCGGTCGCCGATTTCGTACCCAAACCCATCCCCAAACCCATCCGAAACATCCCATCCGCTGTGTCTGATTGCCGTGTGTGATTGCCGCACCGCCGGCGAGTCGTCAGCCGCGGGAGTTCCGGTAGTCAACCACAACCGGCGCCCCGATTTCGAACTCGATATCGGTGCGCATGGGCTGATGCGGTACCGGCCGGCCCGGAGTTGCGCGCGACGAAATGGCTGTTCAGGGCCCGGTTGCGGGTAATCCGGTATAGGCCGGGCGCAGGGGTGCCGGACCCGGGATCCCGCACCGTGCCAACTCGTACTCCGGCACCCGATCGATCCGGTAGCGGGTGAGATCCCAGGCCCGGTTCAGGTTGCCGATGAACCTCGGCCGGGTCATCGGGTCGCGGATCGCCGCCAGCATCTCCACGGTCTCGGGACACTCCAGCGCGGCCTGCGCCTGCCGGATCCAGCCTTCATCGAGATAGGCCGGCACCCAGGGCCGTTCTTTGAGCCACGGGCCGTCGGCGACGGCCCAGTCCGGGAACAGGTTCTTGTCGTGCCCGATCCGACCGTCATCCAGGCGGGCGGTGTGGGCGGCGAGTGGGTTGGCCAGGCCGATCTGGTCGATCACCCGGGTGTCCAAGCCGACGTTCATCCCGACCATGCCGAGGTTGGTGAAGAAGACCGTGTGCTCGGCGTGCTGACGGCGCCACGTGTCGGCGGGGACCCCCGGCGGCGGGGGAGGCGGTGGCAGCGCGGGGACGACGTCCCACACGTCGTAGTTGCCCGATGGCAGCAGCAGTGCGCCGTCGGGGGTGTTGTTGAGTGCGACCAGCACGGCCCGCATTCGCGGGTAGTCCAAGTAGTCCGCGGCGGTCAGGGGGTGCGCGTGGCCGGTCGCCTGGGAGTAGAAGCGCCGCTCGTCGACGATTCCGGAGTAGCTCACCCGGGTGGCGTCGGAGCCCATTCCCGTGGAGTTCGCCGCCCACAGCGCCCACCCGGCCAGCGCCAACCACAGTACGGCGACCGCACCCCCGGTCCGCCGATTCGCGGGCCGGCCAGCCGCGATCGGCAGCACCGCCACCGGAGCCAGCAGGCAGAACAACGGTGCCAGCAGCACCCGGCCGTGCATGAAGTCGCCGCCTTGCCGAATCCAGTACAGCGCCTGGATTGTCCCGCTGAACAGCATGAACACCACAACGGCCGACGGGCTCTGCGCCGTGGACGGCCGGCGCAGGCTGGGGCGGGCCACCACGATCGCCAGGACGATCACCAGCACGGCGGGCACCCACAGGGCGTACGGTCCGGTGAAATTGGTCAGGTAGACCAGACCCTGCTCCCACTTGCTGCCGGAGGCGTCTTTGGCCAGCGCGGTCTGGGGTACCAGCAGCCCGTAGTACCCCATCCGGAAGATCTGATAGCCCACCGGGAGCAGCCCGCCGGCGGCGATGATCAGCGCGCGCCGCCGCCAACCCGGAGCGGCCGCCACCATCATCAGCAGCGCGAGGCCGCCGATCAGCGCCAGTTCGGGGCGCACCAGCACGCTCAACCCCGCCACGAAGGCCAACGCGGTGGAAAACCAGGTCCGGCCGCGCGGCGGCTGCTGAGACCAGCAGACCAGCATCCACCACAGCAACCCCAGCCAGGCGGTCACCAGGCCGTTCTCCAGGCCCGACGTGGCGAAGTCCCGAGCGGGCGGCAGGGCGATGTAGACCAGCGCCCCGGCCGGCAGGAACAGCGCGGGACGGCCCGTCAGTGCCGGCGCCCACAGTCGGGCGGCGCCGAGCATCATCATGGCGACCCCGGCGACGCTGAAGATCAGCGACAGCGTCAGCGCCACATACTCCAGACGAAGCGGCCCACCTACGACGCTGCCGAGGTACACCAGGTAGGTCCATGCCGTGGAGGTGTTGGACTCCACCCGTTCGCTCGCGTTGAACACCGGGCCGTTCCCGGCCAGCAGGTTGCGGACGGTGCGCAGCACGATCAGTCCGTCGTCGGCGATCCAGCGCCGCTGCCATATCCCCCAGAACCACAGCGTCGACACCACCGCCACGGTCACCCAGAGACTGATCCGGGCGGACGCGGTGTAGGGAAACGCCGACCATCCCCGCCGGGCCGGATCCGGGTCGGCCGGTGGGCTCAGCGGGGTCCGGTCAGCCAAAGATGACGGCGGCAACAACTGTTCCGATCCACAGCAGGGCCAGCATTTGCAGGACCCGGTCGCGCAGGGCGATCTCCTCCGGTTCCCCGGCCAGGCCGCCGTCGACATCCACCGCGTAGCGCAGTATCGCGACGGTGAACGGGATCATCGAAACGACGAACCACGACCCGGCGTTACCGTCGCGTTCGAAAGCCCACAATCCGTAGCAAACCACCACCGCCGTCGCCGACAGGGTCCACACGAAGGTGAGATAGGTACTGGTGTAGCTCTCCAGCGATCTGCGGATCTTGGCGCCGGTTCGCTCGGCGAGTTGGAGTTCCGCGTAGCGTTTGCCGGCTGCCATGAACAGCGACCCGAACGCCATCACCAGCAGGAACCATTGGGAGAGTGGGATGCCGGCCGCGACGCCGCCGGCGATCGCCCGGATCAGAAAGCCGGAGGAGACGATGCAGATGTCCAGCACCGCCTGATGCTTCAGGCCGAAGCAGTAGGCGAGTTGGATGACCAGATAGACCGCCATCACCACGGCCAGGTGTGGTGTCAGCCAGGCGGAGATCGCCAGCGAGCCGACCGCCAGGGCGACCGCGATGCCGTACGCCATACCGACGGGCAGGACCCCGGCCGCGATCGGCCGGTGCCGCTTGGTGGGGTGCTCCCGGTCGGCCTCCACATCGCGGGCGTCGTTGATCAGGTAGATGGCCGACGCCGCCATGCAGAACGCCACGAAGGCGATGGACACCTTGTAGAGCACGTCGAGGTAGTCGTAACTGGCCTCCCCGCCCAGGGACGCCAGCGGCGCGGCGAACACCAGCAGGTTCTTCACCCATTGCCGGGGGCGGATCGCCTTGACGATGCCGGTGAACAGGTTGCTCGGCGGGCCGGTGACCGGAGCTTCACTCATGGGCCGACATCTCCACTGGACTGTCTCCTTCCGGGACCCGCGACGCGGGTGACCGTCTCGGCCACGGCGGCGCCCACCAGTGCGCCGGCGACCACATCGCTGGGGTAGTGCACGCCGAGTACCAGGCGCGACAGTGCCATCAGCGGCACCACGGCAAGGGGGAGCGGCGAGCGGGTGGCCCGGCAGAGCAGCATAGCCGCGGCGGTCGTGGAGGTGGCGTGCGCCGACGGGAAGCTGAGCGCGCTGGGCGTGCTCACGTTGACGGCGACCGCGGGATGGTTGGGCCGTGCCCGACGCACCACGAGCTTGATGGCGATGGCCGCTGCGTGCGCTGCGACTGCTCCGACACCCACCAGGAGCCACTCGCGCCGACGGCGTCGGGAGAGCAACGCGCCCACCCCGGAGAGCGCCACCCACCCGGCGGCATGTTCGCCGAAGTGCGACATAGTGCGGGCCACTGAGATCACCGGCGGGGTGGCCAGGGCCGACTGGACGTTGGCCAGTAGTGCTACCTCGCCGGTGGGTGGGGGGGCGGGTCGCTCAGGCTGTGGTTCCTCAGGCTGTGGTTCCTCAGGCTGTGATTCCTCAGACATCGGCCCGCGACCGCTCGAACAGCACCGTCTCCCACTTCTGCTGGCTGGACAGCACCGGCAGCGCCTCCCGGTAGACCCGGCGCATGTGATCGTAGCGGCGGCCAAGTTGGATGTGCTGGCGCAATGACTCCCGCAGCAGGGCGAACATCCTTGCCCGGTCGCGTTGCCGGTAGACCACCCCGCGGCCGTCGGCGGTGGTGACCGTCACCCCGTCGACGTTGCACAGCAGGAACCAGCGCGCGTCCTGGGTGGCGACGTTGAGTTGCGGCCGACGGTGGTGCTCCGGGTCGGCGCGGCGCAACTGGTGGATGAGGCCACGCGCGAGTCGCAGGCCGATGCTCGGCGGTGAAACCGGAGGTTTGTGCACCCGGGTCCGCCCGCTCGGGGCGGGCAGCGAGGTCGCGCCGGACAGCACCACCGCGTCGGGGTAGTCCTGTCTCATGGCGCGGATCGTGGGCAGCGCGGACTCCAGGATGGAGAAGATGTGTTCCGGACCGGCCAGGAAGTCCTCGATCGCCCGGTTCTGGATCGCCACCGTCGAATACTCAAGGCACAGTAGGTGTTTGAGGGTCGCCTTCAGTGAACTCTTGAGCAGACCGTTGACCGGGGCATCCCAGTGCAGCGCAGAGACGACCAGGCGGTTGCGCAAGTGGAAGTAGGCCTGCCAATCGATCGCGTCATCCTTATCGCTCCACGCCATATGCCAGATCGCGGTTCCCGGCATCGTGACGGTGCCGTAGCCGTGCTCGCCGGCGCGCAACCCGTAGTCAGCGTCATCCCATTTGATGAACAACGGCAGCGGTTGGCCCAGTTCCTCGGCCACCTGCCGGGGGATCATGCACATCCACCAGCCGTTGTAGTCCACGTCGATGCGCCGGTGCAGAAGTGCGCTGCGACCGTCCGCATCCTCGCCGTCCAGTGGGTACTTGGCGAAATCGTGGTCGTACTCGGTGAACGGGGCGTTCGTCCACATGAAGTTGGACCGGTCGACCACCTCGCCCATGACGTGCAGGTGGGAGGGTTCCTGCAGGTTGAGCATCTGACCGCCGATCAGGATCGGGGACTTCGCGAATCGGTTCAACGCCAACGCCCGCAGTATCGAATCGGGTTCGACGCGGATGTCGTCGTCCATGAAGAGAATCTGTTGGCAGTCCGTGTTCTTCAAAGCTTCGTACATCACCCGGCTGTATCCGCCGGCGCCGCCCAGGTTGGGCTGGTCGTGGATTGAGAGCCGATCTCCCAGTGCCGCCGCCGCGACGGCGAACTCGGGGTGGTCCACCGTCTTGTCGGTGCCCTGGTCGGCGACGATGACGGCGCCGATCACCTCGTCGACCAAAGGGTCCGAGGTCAGTGCGCGCAGGGCGTTCACGCAGTCCGCCGGCCGGTTGAAGGTGGGAATCCCGATGGCGATGTTGGCCAGACCGGGGGCCGGGACCGGGGAGTACCAGCCGGCGCTGTGCACGGTCACCCTGCTGTCGGTGGTGATGTCGAACCAGATCCAGCCGCCGTCCTCGAACGGAGCGAGTTCGATCTCGAACTCCGCGGCGGCCGGGGTCGACGAGTCCACGCTGGTGAACTCGGTTCCGCCGACGCTGATCCGGGCGCCGTTGGCCTTGGATCGGTACACATCGATGCGGCCGCTGCCCGTCAACTCCACACGCAGCACCACCGACTCCAGGGTCGACCAGCGCCGCCAGTAACTGGCCGGGAAGGCATTGAAGTAGGTAGCGAAAGAGACCCCCGACTCGGCGCCGATCTGCAGGGTGGTCCGAGTGGATGCGTGGGCACGTCGGGCGTTGGTATCGGACTCCGTTATGTACAGCTTGCGTACGTCGAGCGGTTCACCGGGCCGCGGCAGGATCACCCGGGCCAGCAGGCTGACCGCACGGGACTGGCCGGCCGGGATCGCACCCGACGGGATATCACTCAAAGGAACCTCACTCGTCGTGGTTGGTCGGTTGGCCCACCAGTGGCGCGCCGTCGCGCAGGTGCGGAGCCAGGATGTTGTCGTACATGTTCAGCGCGCTGGCGATGGCCATGTGCATGTCGAGGTACTGGTAGGTGCCCAGCCTGCCGCCGAACAGCACGCCTGCCGCCGCCGTCTCTGCCCGGGCGCGGCCGCGGTAGGCGGTCAGAATGGCGCGATCGGACTCGGTATTGATCGGGTAATAGGGCTCGTCGCCGATTTCTGCGGACCGGGAGTACTCCCGCACGATCACTGTCTTGTCGTCGGGATAGTTCCGCTCCGGATGGAAGTGCCGGAACTCGACGGTGCGCGTGTAGGGCACGTCGAGGTCATTGAAGTTCATCACCGCGGTGCCCTGGAAGTCGCCGCAATCCAACACTTCGAGTTCGAAATCCAAAGTGCGCCAACCTAACCGACCTTCGGAATAGTCAAAATAGCGGTCCAGTGGCCCGGTGTAGACGACAGGCGCGTCGGGGCTGGCAGCGCGAAGCTCATCGCGAACGTCGAACCAGTCGGTGTCGAGTCGTACCTCGATCCGGTCGTCGGCGGCCATCTTCTCCAGCCATGCGGTGTACCCGTCCAGCGGAAGGCCCTCGTAGGTATCGCTGAAATAGCGGTTGTCGAAGGTGTAGCGCACCGGCAGTCGAGTGATGATCGAAGCCGGCAACTCCTTCGGGTCGGTTTGCCACTGCTTGGCGGTGTAGCCCTTGACGAATGCCTCGTAGAGTGGCCGGCCGATCAGGGAGATGGCCTTCTCCTCGAGGTTCTGTGCGTCGCCGGATTCGATCTCGGCTGCCTGTTCCGCGATCAACGCGCGCGCCTCGTCCGGACTGTAGTAACGGCCAAAGAATTGGGACACCAGACCCAGGCCGAGAGGAAATGGGTATGCCTGACCGTCGTGCAGGGCTGCTACTCGGTGCTGGTAGCCGGTGAACTCGGTGAACTGCCGCACGTAGTCCCACACCCGGGTGTTGGAGGTGTGGAAGAAGTGGGGTCCGTAGCGGTGGATCTCTATGCCGGTGACTGGTTCGGCCTCGGAGTAGGCGTTGCCGCCGATATGGGGCCGCCGTTCCACCACCAGTACGCGCTTGCCCAACTGGGTGGCCGCCCGCTCGGCGATGGTGAGGCCGAAGAAACCGGAACCGACGACGATGAGGTCGAATCGGCCAGGGGAGACGGAAGGGGTCATGGGGTCTTACGTTATCGGACACAGGGGGTGTCGATCGCACGCCTGGGGCTGTGACCGTTGCGAATCCGGCAGCGCCAGGCTCGGGTCTGGCCAGCGCAATGTCGCGATTGCCTCACGATTGCGCATCGTCACTCCAGTCTCAACAGTCTCAGTCCTAACATCGTTTTTGTCAGTTCCGGAAGCGGCGATCGACCGGTTTCGAAGCTGGCGCAGAGGCTCAAACAGTTGAGCCCGCGGTATCGCAGATTGAGGAGACTTCCGTGCCG
>MTBK01279193.1_pt1 | contig 26846 bp, 17 predicted proteins | sample 1535981 | NCBI WGS metagenome assembly MTBK01 (sample SAMN06109225, study PRJNA356200) | anaerobic digester metagenome | isolation source: biogas reactors fed with pig manure or primary and secondary sludge | place: Spain | collected 2016-06-30
GCGATCGAGGCCCGGATGAAGTCCGGCACCGATGTGGTGATCGTGTCCTCCGGCGCGATCGCCGCCGGTATCGAGCCGCTCGGGCTGTCCCGGCGGCCCACAGACCTGGCAACGAAACAAGCCGCGGCCAGTGTCGGTCAGGTCGCACTGGTCAATGCCTGGAGCGCGGCGTTTGCCCGATACGACCGCACCGTCGGTCAGGTGCTCTTGACCGCGCACGATATTTCTCAGCGGGTGCAGCACACCAACGCCCAGCGCACGCTGGACCGTTTGCGTGCCCTGCACGCGGTGGCGATTGTGAACGAGAACGACACGGTGGCCACTAACGAGATCCGGTTCGGCGACAATGACCGGCTGTCGGCACTGGTCGCGCATCTGGTGGGTGCCGACGCCCTGGTGCTGCTCTCCGATATCGACGGGCTCTACGACTCCGATCCGCGTAAGGGCGGCGCGCGGTTCATCGGGGAGGTGGCCGGTCCGGACGACCTCGATGGGGTGATCGCCGGCCAGGGCAGCCGCCTCGGTACCGGCGGGATGGCCTCGAAACTGTCCTCGGCTCTGCTGGCCGCCGATGCCGGTGTACCGGTGCTGCTGGCCGCCGCGGCCGATGCGCCCGCCGCGCTGACCGACGCATCGGTGGGCACGGTGTTCGCGGCCCGGTCGGTCCGGATGTCGGCCCGCAGGTTCTGGGTGCGTTACGCCGCCGAAGCAAGCGGATCGCTGACTCTCGACGACGGCGCGGTGCGCGCGGTGGCCGACCAACGCCGCTCCCTGCTTCCTGCCGGAATCACCGCGCTGGCCGGCAAGTTCTTCGGCGGCGACGTGGTGGAACTACACGGCCCGGACGGTGCGATGGTGGGCCGTGGTGTGGTGGCCTACGACGCGCCGGAGTTGGCCGGCATGTTGGGACGATCCACCACCGGCCTGCCCGCCGAACTGCGCCGGCCCGTTGTGCACGCCGACGACCTTGTCGCGGTGTAGCGATTCAGGGTCTTTAGTCCCGTTTACTGCCCGGCGGGCATAAAATGTGCGCCGATTGAGCTGCTCTGTGGTCGAATAGCGGCGAATCCGGCCGTTGCTTGTCGGACCTCGATCGAAGATGGGGACTGCCGTGGCACGGAATTCGGGTCGGATCACTGTGGGCAAGCGTGGCGGCAAGGGCCGTACCCGCCAGAGTCGCCGCAACCTGCAGCCGTACGGCTGGCTGGGCGCAGGCGCGCTGACCCTGGGCGTCGGGGCGGCACTTGCCACCGGGACTGCCGTCGCGCACGCGGACACCGACGACAGCGCCGGCAGTGCCGGGCGCGCATCGGTGTCGGATCGCCCGGCTGCGAACCGGACGTCCGACAAGGCGCGGGGTAGCCACGGCGCCGGCGTCCGCTCGAAGCCAGCGTCGACGATCGCCCGTCCCGAGTCGGATGCGGCTCCCGGTGTGGCGCGCGCGGCGGCGACAGTCCGCCCGGCCGCCAGTGTGGTGAGCCCCGCCAGTGTCGCCACGTCCGCCGTGGTCCCGGGCGCGGCTGCTGCATCGACCCCGGTGGGCGCCCCGGATGTCTTCTCGTTCTTCTTCAGCGACGGCACCGCCGAGCATCCGAACGCCGGACTCATCGGCGGCAATGGCTATTCCTGGACTGATGAGACCTGCACCGATGCCAGCGGCTGCACCGGCGGGCGGGCTGGGCTGATCTACGGCAACGGTGGCAACGGGTACGCCGGTGGCGCCGGCGGCTCCACCGGATGGTTCGGCAATGGCGGCGATGGCGGCGACGGCGTTGCCTGGAACCCGGTCGTGCCCGCCGTCGGTGTCGGCGGCACCGGCGGGGCCGGAGGCAACGGTGGCCTGTTCTACGGCAACGGCGGCAAGGGTGGGGCGGGCGGCGACGCCATCCCACTCGGCTCCACCGGCGGCCAGGGCGGCAACGGCGGGGACACAGGTTTCCTGTCGTTCTTCGGGGACGCTGGCAGGGGAGGCGTGGGCGGCCGGGCGAGTAATGGAGGCGTCGGCGGAAACGGCGGCAGCGCCGGACCGTTGTCGCTGTTCGGCAACGGTGGCGGCGGCGGGGCCGGGGGTGCCGGCCCAGTCGGTGGACGCGGCGGCAACGGCGGAATCGGCGGGCTGTGGCTAGGCAACGGGGGCGACGGCGGCGCCGGCGGCGAAGGCGGCGGCGACGGCGGGGCCGGCGGCAGCGTCGGGCTGCTGTCGCTGTTCGGCAGCGGTGGCGCCGGCGGACCGGGCGGTGTCGGCCGAACCGGCCTGCGGGGGACCTTCGCACTCATCCCTGGGGCGAGCGGTGGTGACGGCGCTTCCGGCGGCCCCGGGGGGGCCGGTGGGACCGGCGGCAACGGCAGCTTCTTCTTCGGCCGCGGCGGAAACGGCGGCGAGGCAGGTCCCGGTGGGGCGGGAGGAACCGGAGGCAAGGGTGCCGACGGTGCCACCGGGGCCTCCGGGACCGGTACCGCGGGCAACGGTGGTACCGGTGCGAACGGCGGTGACGGCGGTAACGGCGGCGCGGGCGGCACCGGTGGGGCCCGCGGCGGGGAGGCCGGCAGCGGACGGTATTTCCTCTTCATCCCCTCCAACGGGGTCGCCGGCGACAGCGGTGACGGTGGCGTCGGTGGTGCCGGCGGTGAGGCTGGTTTCGGCGGCATCGGCGGTACCGGCGGGACAGGTGCTGCCGGTTCCGCAGAGCAGGCGGGCGGATCGGGCGGAAACGCCGGATCCGGCGGCGTCGGCGGAATCGGGGGTAAGGGCGGACCCGGCGGCAGGGGTGGTGCTGCGACAGCAACATCCGGGGCTGGCTACGGCGGTGTCGGCGGTGCCGGCGGCGCCGGCGGTGGCGGCGGCGGTGGTGGTGTCGCGGGTGCCGGCGGCACCGGTGGGACCGGACCCGAGGATGGGCCCGGAGCCAGCGGTGGGACCGGCGGAGCCGGTGCTAAGGGCGGACCTGCGGGTGCGGGCGGCTCGGGTGGCACCGGAGGTATCGGTGGTACCGGATCAACGACGAAAGCGGCCGGTGTTGGCGGCGCCGGCGGTGTGGGTGGGGTCGGCGGTAACGGTGGGTTTGGCTCCACCGGCGGTGCGGGCGGTGAAGGCGGCGACGCCGGCGCGGGCGGCACAGGTGGGGCAACCGGCCCTGCGGGAACACCCGGCAACGGCGGAACCGCCGCCAACGGCGGTACCGGGGGTAACGGCGGTACCGGCGGCAAAGCCGGCACAGCAGGTGTCGGCGGCGGTGCCGGCGGCGACGCTGGTTCAGGCGGTGCGGGCGGTCGCGGCGGCACTCCTGCTGAGGGCGGCTCGACCGGGAGCGGCGGCAAGTTCGGACCCGATGGCGCCAGCGGTGCTCCCGGCACAGCCCAGGTGGTGGCATTCTCCGCAGGCCAACCGCTGCCGTCTGCGACAGGTCCGCTGACGACAGGCGTTCCGGCAGGGAAGGCTCAGGCGGAGTCGGGCGCTGATCTGCCGCAACGCTTCAACTACATCTTCTTCAACCAGGAGCCCACCGCCAACCCGGGCACCGGCCCGAGCGACCCACAGACGGGTTCGATCCAGGGTCAGCTCAACGCCAGGGCCAACAACGGCTTCGCGCTCACTTACACGATCACCCAGAACGTGAAGTACGGCACCCTTGACTTCAACGAGATCACCGGCGCTTTCTACTACACACCCTTTGATGAGTTGGTTGAGCCGGGGATCGTCGACCAGTTCACCGTGACCATCGACAACGGGGCCAGCGCGGCGCTGCCCGGACTGCTGGGTGCGGTACAGGACTGGCTGCACAAGATGGCGATCGACCTGGGACTGTCGCAGAAGGACACCATCGAAAAGATGGTCACGCTCACCGTCGATGGAACCGGCGAGCAGCCCGGCGTGTATGGGGACATCGAGAATCAGAAGTACTGGGTGAAGCAGAGCTACGAGAACTGCACCTTGATGGCCACCGCGATGGCGGTCTCTCAGATCAATGGCACGGTGGGTGTGCCCACCGAGCCGCAGATGGTCGCGCTCGCTACCTCAAGGGACAGCGTGGCAAGCCCGGGTCAGAAGATGTACCTGGCGGCCAATATCGCCGAAGGTGTCGCCGTCGAGGATGCGGTGGTACTCCTCAACACCCACTTCAACCTGGACGCCTACACCACCACCTACCCCGGGACGAAGGACGACGACGGCGAAGCCGTGCCGGGAACTCTGCAGGATGGTCAGGCGGCCCTGCGTGATCTTCAGGCGGCACTGGCGTACGGGAAGGCCGCGATGGTCACGGTGAACTCTGCCGGCCTTTGGAGTGCTGCGATCAACGGCGAGTCGTCCGGAACCCCCAACTACTTCAGTGCCGACCATGAAGTCGTGGTCATCAAGGTCGACCTGCCGAACGGAAGGGTCTTCTTCAACGACAGCGGTCCGGCCTTCGGCAAGGGCATGGAGGTGCCGATCGGCGCCTTCTTGAGCGCCTGGCAACCCAACAACTACGAACTGACAATCGTCAGTAAGAAGACGCCACCGACCGAGGTCTGAGCGCTGCCGGTGCGGCCCGGCGCACTGGCTATGCCGGAGCGGGGGGCTATTCCGGCGCGCCGGGCTTGCCGGTCAGCACGCTCGCGACAGCGCCGACCGTCGCCCGGATGACGGCCGCGCGCCGGGCGGCTGCCTCCAGTGCGTCGTTGTCGGCCATCCGCACGGGCACGCCGTGCGCGGTCGCCGTCGCCTCCACCAGATCCCGAACCGAGGGGTCGGCCAGCACCAGGGCCGCCGGGATACCGGCCGTCATGTCCTTACGGCGCAGGATGCCCTGGTAGGCCACCTCGGCCGGGATGTACAGGGTAAAAACCCCGCGGTCCAAGCGGAGGTCGGCGGCGACGGCCACCGCCGTCAGCGCCGTCTTGCTGAGCCCGTCGAGCACCTTGTTCCGGCCGGGAAACCGCCACAGCGGCAGCCTGTCGACCTGCTTGGTGATCGCATCGGTGAGGAGATATCCGACCAGACGGTGGGCCCGGATCTCAGTCACCTTCGACCACGCCACCTCATCGCCGTCGAACTCGATGCCGTCGGGCCCGACGATGACCGCCCCGAATCTGTTGAGCTCACGGGCGATCCGCCGAACCGGCCCGGGCAGTTTCGGCAGACCGGCCACCGCCTCGCCAATCCCCACACCCCAGCGCTGGGTGGCCGGGCCGGGGCCGGGGCGCACCGGTTCGAGCACCGCATTGCCGATGCCGACGGCAAGCCCGGCGGCGACCTCTCCGAGGGAAATCATCAGGCGACCCTACGGCAGCGATGGCAGGCTGCCGGAAAGCTCATCGGCGAGCAGTGTCAGGATCGGTGAACACCCGGCGTCCACCTTCACCGCCGCCAGATCGTCGCCGCGGGTCGGTCCGCGATTGACGATCGCGACCGACATGCCGGTGGCCGCGGCGTGCCGAACGAAACGGTAGCCGGAGAACACCGTCAGCGACGACCCCGCGACCAGCAGGACGTCGGACGAATCCATCAGCGAATACGCCTGCGCGACAACTTCCTTGGCGACCGCCTCGCCGAAGTACACGATGTCCGGTTTCAGCATCCCGCCGCACGCGGGGCAGTCGACGATTCGGAAAGAGCCGGTTTCGGCCACCATTGCGTCGGCATCGGGCGCCACCGCGATGCCGCCCACTCGTTCGGCGCGCTCGGAGAATCCCGGATTGGCAGCTTCGAGCAGTTCGGCCAGGGCTGCCCGCGACATGGTGTGGCCGCAGTCCAGGCACACGACTCGGGCGTAGGTGCCGTGCAGGTTGATGACCGCCCTGCTGCCTGCCTTGGTGTGCAGCAAGTCGACGTTCTGGGTGATGACCCCGGTCAGCACCCCACGTCGCTCGAGGGCAGCCAGCGCCCGGTGGCCGGCGTTGGGTTGGGTCCGGGCCATATGCCGCCAGCCCAGATGGTTGCGTGCCCAGTAGCGCTGCCGGTACTCGCGACTCGCGGTGAACTGCTGGATCGTCATCGGGTTGGCCGGCGGGGAATCCGGTCCGCGGTAGTCCGGGATGCCAGAGTCGGTGGACAGCCCTGCCCCGGTGAGAACCGCGATGCGCCGGCCCGCGAGCAGGCTGACCAGTTCCGGGGCGCCCATGGCCGCCTTCTTACCCGACAAAGGTCAGTTGCACCACGGAGCAGTCGTCGCCCTCGCCGTCGTCTCCGACGGGCAGTCGTGGGGTGAGTGAATCCAACGAGTTAGACGGTCCGGCAGCAAACTCCTCGCACAGTGCGACGAACTCGGCCATCTGCGGCGGATCTCCGAGCACGCCGTCGCTGTACAGCAGGATCCGCGCCCCGGCCGGGACCGCGTAGGTCTCCACGGTGAACTCGGCGTCGGCGAACATCCCGACGGGCATGGCGGCCCCGGAGAGCGGGGTCGTGTCGACTGTGCCGTCCACCACGGTGAGTGCTAGGGCCGGTGGATGCCCCGCGCTGGCATAGCGCAACTGACCCGTCGACAGGCGATAGACGCCGTACCACATCGTGAAGTAGTGGTCGTGATGGCTTTCCATGCTGAAACGGTCGTTGAGTTCGGCGAGAACCCGGTCCGGTTCCAGCAAGGTCGGGGTCGGCAGGGACCCGGACCGCAGCAGGTTGTGCACCGATACCGACAGCAGTGCCGGTTCCACTCCGTGCCCAGAAGCGTCGATCAGATAGACGATCAGATGGTCGTCGTCCACCCAGGTGTAGCCGAACGAATCCCCGCCGACCGCGCGGGCCGGCAGGTAGCGCGAGCTGACCTCGACAGGTCCGGTCAGATCCCCCGGCAGGATCGATGCGACGTAGTTGGCCGCGCTGTCAAGATCGGCGGCCAGCTGGTCGGCGAGAACCCGGATGTGTCGTTCCCGCCGGACCGATTCGGCGGCCTCGAGCAGCTGCCGGATCAGCGTGGCCATGACGATGAGGACGCCGGTGGCGGCCACCGGCGTTTCGATCACCACGTTGGGCGGTGTCCTGGCCATGAACACCGCGGCCGCGGCCAGTGGCACCAGCGGCAACCACAGCGCGAACAGGCCCGGTGGCCGGGCGGCCGTGGCGGGCCCAGGCTCGGCGTGCTGGGCCGCGACCAAGGCCACGATGATCAGAATCACGCTGGCGGCGTAGAGGATGTTGGGCAGGCTTCCAACCGCGTGGCCGGCTGAATTCCATAGGTACGCCCACACGCTGTCGGCAACCGTCGCTGCCACCAATCCCGCCAGCAGCAAAATCAGCGGGAAGCGCAGCCCAGGCGGCACCCTGAGCAGCACCAGGATGCAGACCGTCACGATGAGGACATCGCCGGCGGGGTAGGCCAGCGAGATGGCGAAAGCCGGCCCGCTGGTTCCGCCGCTGTGCCACGCGGTCCGCATCACTGCGAGCCAGGCGATCACGAAGATGGAGCCGGCCAGGATGAGGCCGTCGAGAACCATTCGGCCCTGATCGCGCCAGCTTCGGGTGCTCGGGAACAGCACCAGAGCCGTGACCACGATGGGTATGTAGGCCAGGTAGCCGGCGTCGGCCCACGATGGAAACGGTTCACGGCCAAGGATGACCGCGTAGTAGCCGGACACCACGTCACCGAGGGCCCAGGTGGACAACCCGATCGCGAACGTCAGCCACGCTGCTCGCAGTCGGCCGCGCGCCGAGAGGGCCGCCAGCACCGCCAGCGGCACGTAAAGCAAGCCAAGCAGCGGGAAGACCAGCGCCGAGACGATCTCGACGGTGTCTCGGTTCGGCCAGCCTGCAAGCAGGAACACGGTGAATGCGCCGAAGAACACCAGCGCCGCCGCACCCGCCCGAGCGGTCGTCGGTATCTGCGGCGCTGAACCTCCGCGAACCGTCGTGACCGGAATAACGCCCCCTAAATCAGGTGCCCACCATGAAAGCAGGTGCGGCGGCGCGGGTGAGCGACAATAGGGCGACAATAAGGCGTGGAATTCTTCTCCGCCTACGTGCGCGGCTTCGCTCGGGTCGCCGCCTGCACCCACCGTACGGTGCTGGCAGATCCGGTGGCCAACGGGGAGTCGGTGCTGCGAATCGCCGCTGAGTGCCACGACGGCGGTGTCGCGGTCGCGGTGTTTCCCGAACTAACCCTCACTGGCTACTCGATCGAGGACATCCTGCTGCAGGACAGCCTTCTCGACGCTGTAGAGACCAGCCTGGCCGACGTCGTCGCCGGCTCGACGGGTCTGCTGCCGGTTCTGGTGGTCGGCGCGCCGTTACGTCACCTGCACCGGATCTACAACACCGCGGTCGTCATCCACCGTGGCGCTGTCCTGGGCGTGGCACCCAAGTCGTACCTGCCGACCTATCGGGAGTTCTACGAGCGCCGCCAGGTGGCGCCTGGTGACGATATGACCGGGACGATCACCGTGCTCGGTGCTGACGTCCCCTTTGGTCCAGACCTGTTGTTCGCCGCCGACGACGTCCCCGGCTTGGTGCTGCATGTGGAGATTTGCGAGGACATGTTCGTGCCGATCCCGCCAAGCGCGCAGGCGGCACTGGCCGGGGCGACCGTGCTGGCAAACCTGTCCGGGAGTCCGATCACGGTCGGCCGATCCGAGGACCGACACCTGCTGGCCCGTTCGGCCTCGGCGCGCTGCCTGGCGGCCTATCTCTACGCCGCCGCGGGGGAGGGGGAGTCCAGCACCGACCTTGCCTGGGACGGGCAGACCATGATCTATGAGAACGGCCGTCTGTTGGCGGAATCCGAACGCTTCCCGCGCGGACCCCGTCGCTCGGTGGCCGACATCGACCTGGATCTGTTGCGCGCCGAACGGCTGCGGATGGGCACCTTCGATGACAACCGCCGCCATCACGGCATCGGTCCGGAGTCGTTCCGCCGCATCGGTTTCCACTTGGATCCGCCAGCCGGCGATATCGGCCTGCGCCGCGAGGTCGAACGCTTCCCGTTCGTTCCCAGCGACCCCGAGCGACTCGAGCAGGACTGCTACGAGGCCTACAACATCCAGGTTTCCGGGCTCGAACAGCGGTTGCGGGCGTTGAAGTACCCAAAGGTCGTCATTGGAGTGTCCGGCGGTCTGGACTCCACGCACGCGCTGATCGTCGCGGCCAAGGCGATGGATCGGGAAGGCCGCCCGCGCAGCGACATCCTGGCCTTCACCCTGCCCGGATTCGCCACCGGTGAGCGAACTAAACGCAATGCGATCGCACTGGCGCAGGCCCTCGGGGTCACCTTCGAGGAGATCGACATCCGCGCGACGGCCACCCTGATGCTGACCGAGATGGGCCACCCGTTCGCCCGCGGCGAGCAGGTCTACGACGTGACGTTCGAGAACGTGCAGGCCGGCCTGCGCACCGACTACCTGTTCCGGATCGCCAATCAGCGCGGCGGCATCGTGCTGGGAACCGGCGACCTCTCGGAGCTTGCGCTGGGCTGGTCCACCTACGGCGTGGGTGACCAGATGAGCCACTACAACGTCAACGGCGGAGTGCCGAAGACCCTGATCCAGCACCTGATCCGGTGGGTGATGGCGACCGGCCAATTCGACGACGCGGTCGGCGAGATCCTGCAGTCGGTACTCGACACCGAGATCACACCCGAACTGGTGCCCGCAGGGGAGAACCAAGCGGTCCAGTCCAGCGAAGCCACGGTCGGCCCCTACCCTCTGCAGGATTTCACCCTCTTCAACGTCCTGCGTTACGGGTTCCGGCCCGCCAAGATCGCATTCCTGGCCTGGCATGCCTGGAGCGACCCGCGCCACGGCACCTGGCCGCCCGGCTATCCGCCGGACAAGCGGCCGGCCTACAGCTTCGCCGAGATCAGGCACTGGCTGGCGGTGTTTGTCCAGCGCTACTACTCGTTCAGCCAATTCAAACGTTCGGCCATGCCGAACGGCCCCAAGGTGTCCCACGGCGGTTCGCTGTCTCCGCGCGGCGACTGGCGGGCGCCGTCGGACATGGCCGCCACGGTGTGGCTCGACGAGATCAACCGGGACATTCCGCCGGACGCCCACTGACTGGACAATCCGGGCTACGCCGAGGTCGGCAAAACGCATCGCAGTCTCTTAGGTTTCTGTTAGCTTCTCGCTCATGTCGGGTCGCAATCAGCGTGCAGGGGGCAAGTCCGGTGCCCATCGGAAGCAGTCACGTCGTCGGGTCGAGCCCTACGCCTGGCTAGGGGCGGGGGTCGTCACCGTTGGGCTCGGTGCAGCGGTGGTGGCCGGTCCGGGTTCTGCTCATGCCGACGCGGACGGTTCGGATACCTCGGTGTCGCCGGCCCGGGAGGCCGGCCCGCAGCGTGGCGCGGCAAAGGAGTCCAGGCCGGCGTCGTCGGTCGGCTCGGTACGGGGCAGCTCCGGAACTTCGGTGGCGTCGGTGCCGGGCATCGTGCGGGGCGTGCCGGAGGGTCCGGCGCCGCGCGCCTCGGTCCGCCCGCCCCAGGCGGCACAGGCTGTCGAGGCCAGTGAGGCGAGCTCGGACAGCGGAGTCGAGGTGGAGGCCCCGACACCGACGCTGTACGACGCTCCGATCCAGACGACGTCGGTGCCGGACGAGACCGCAGAGCCGTTGGTCGAGCTGATGACGACGACATCCGCACCGTCGGCAGCGGCCACGGGCGGGCTGAATCTCGGCCTGGCCAATGTGGGCAGTTGGAATGTGGGCAACGGCAACGTCGGAGAGTTCAACTTCGGCAACGGCAACCGTGGCACCGTCAACATCGGTACCGGCAACGATGGCAACTACAACCTCGGGTCGGGTAACCGCGGGGACTCCAATATCGGTTTCAGCAACCTGGGTAGCAATAACTTCGGTCTGGGTAATGCCGGTGACGGCAATATCGGTCTGGGTAACACCGGTTCGGGCAATATCGGGTTCGGCAACACCGGTAACAACAACATCGGGATCGGGCTGACGGGGAACAACCAGTTCGGGTTCGGCGGGTTGAATTCCGGCACCGGCAACACCGGTCTGTTCAACTCCGGCACCGGTAACAGCGGGTTCTTCAACGCCGGCACCGGCAACCAGGGCCTGTTCAACTCCGGTACCAACAACTGGGGTATCGGCAACGCGGGCAACGCCAGCACCGGTCTGTTCAACGTCGGCCACGCCAGTACCGGTATCGCGAACGTCGGCGACCTGAACACCGGCTTCCACAACGTCGGTAACTACAACAGCGGCGCCAGCAACCCGGGTAGCACCAACACCGGGGATTTCAACACCGGGGACCGCAACAGCGGCTGGTTGAACTCCGGTAACGCCAACACCGGCCTGGGCAACTCCGGCAACCTCAACACCGGGTTTTTCAACTCCGGTAACGCCAGCAACGGCATCTTCGAGTCCGAGGACAACAAGAACTGGTTGCCGGCCATCAACATCTCCTTCAGCGTTCCGGGTCTGGATTTCAACGAGAGCCTGCCGATCACCCTCGATCAGGTCTTCGAAATTCCGCTGGACATCTTCCAGGACCCGCGCAACCTGACGATCACCGTCGGGCCGACGACCCTTAACGCCACCGCCTCCGGATCCACCGGTCCGCTGCAGGTCACGGTCATCGACATTCCCACCGGCCCAGGTTTCTTCAACTCCACCACCGCGCAGTCCTCGGGCTTCCTGAACTCCGGCGCCGGTGGCAGCTCCGGGTTCTTCAACGACGGCGGCGGGGTGTCGGGGCTTTTCAACATCGCAATGGCCCAGCTGGTCGGCACGGCGCTGTCCGGGGCGTTGAACGTGGGTTCGCTGGGCTCGGGTTGGGGCAATCTCGGCAGCGCCATTTCGGGCTGGTTCAACAGCAGCCCTCTCGACCCGGAGGATCCGGCCTGGCTGTCGGGTCTGTTCATGGTCGGAACCGAACTGGGGGGTGTGTTCTGGAACGAGGTCACCGGGAAGTCCACCTTCAACCTCGGGGTGGGCAACGTCGGGTTCCTCAACCTCGGCTCGGGCAACGTCGGGGATTACAACCTCGGCTCCGGTAACGACGGCGATGTGAATCTGGGCAGCGGCAATATCGGCCACTGGAACTTCGGCAGTGGCAACGTGGGCAACCTGAACCTGGGGTCGGGCAACTTCGGGGACTACAACCTCGGGTCGGGCAATGCCGGGGACTTCAACGTCGGTTTCAGCAACCTGGGTAGTAATAACTTCGGTCTGGGTAATGCCGGTAACGGCAATATCGGTCTGGGTAACACCGGTTCGGGGAACTTCGGGTTCGGCAATACCGGTAACAACAACATCGGGATCGGGCTGACGGGTAACAACCAGTTCGGGTTCGGCGGACTGAACTCGGGTACCGGTAACACCGGTCTGTTCAACTCCGGTAGCGGTAACAGCGGGTTCTTCAACGCCGGCACCGGCAACCAGGGTCTGTTCAACTCCGGTACCAACAACTGGGGCATCGGCAACGCCGGTGACACCAGCACCGGTCTGTTCAACGTCGGTAACGTCAACACCGGCTTGGCCAACGTCGGCAATTTCAACACCGGATCGTGGAACCCCGGCAATGAGAACAGCGGCACCGCCAACGTCGGCAATGCCAACACCGGTGGTTTCAACGTCGGGGACCGCAATACCGGCTGGATCAACACCGGCAGCGCGAACACCGGTCTGGCCAACACCGGCAACATCAACACCGGCGCATTCATCTCCGGAAACCGGAGCAACGGGTTCTTCTGGCGTGCCGACGATCAGGGTCAGCTCAACATCAACCTCGGCGTCACCATCGAGGAGATTCCGATCACCCTCGCCGCCAACATTCCGCTGAACATTCCGATCACCATGAGCCTCGGGGATGACCCGTTCGTCTTGGACAGCTTCGAGATCCAGCCGATCTCGGGCTCGCTGACGATCCCCCTCGACCTGTCCGCGATCACCGGTGTTCCCGGTCTCCCGACGATCATCCTGAACCCGGACTACGTCACCGCGCCGATCACCGTCCCGAATCTGTACATCGATCCGTCGGATCCGTTGCTGACGTTGACCATCGGCGGTCCGGACACCTCGATTCCGATCAACGTGAGCGGCTCCATCGGCCCGGTGTTCATCCCGCTGATCCAGACCGGCGGCCCCGGTCTGTTCAACAGCCCCGGAACGATCTCGTCCGGATTCTTCAACACCGGCACCGGTGGTGGATCTGGTCTGTACAACTCCGGGCCCGGATCGGGCTTTTTCAACACCGCGTTCGGGGAGCTGCTGGGATCCGGCGTGTCGGGCTGGCTGAACAACGGTGCCGGTGGTTCCGGCGCGGGTAACTATGGCGGCGCGACGACGGGCTGGTTCAACACCAGTTCCATCGACGCCGATGAGGCGGCGTGGCTGTCCGGGATCGGCAACATCGGCTCGCATATGGCCGGTCTGTTCTGGAACGAGGTCGTCGGGCAGACGACCGCCAACCTGGGCTTCGCGAACCTCGGATCGCTGAACATCGGCGGCGGCAACCTCGGCGACCTCAACATCGGCTCGGGCAACCAGGGCAGCACCAACATCGGCAACGGCAACAACGGCAGCTGGAACCTCGGCTTCGGTAACGACGGCAGCTTCAACCTCGGCTCGGGCAACATCGGCGACAAAAACATTGGGTCCGGGAACACCGGCGATTCAAACTTCGGGTTCGGCAACGCCGGAAGTGGGAACATCGGGCTGGGCAATAGCGGTTCGGGCAACTTCGGATTCGCCAACACCGGTAACAACAACATCGGCATCGGCCTGACCGGTGACAACCAGTTCGGATTCGGTGGGCTGAACTCGGGCACGGGTAACACCGGTCTGTTCAACTCCGGCACCGGTAACAGCGGGTTCTTCAACTCCGGAAGCGGTAACTGGGGTGTCGGCAACTCCGGCAGCCTCAACACCGGATGGCTGAACGCCGGCAGCCTGAACTTCGGGTGGGCGAACTCGGGCAGCAGCAACACCGGGTGGCATAACGCCGGCGGTTACAACACCGGCAACGGCAACGTCGGGTTCATCAACACCGGCGACCACAATGTCGGCAGCCGCAACACCGGCTGGTTGAACCCGGGCGACGCCAACACGGGCCTGGCCAATATCGGTGATGTGAACACCGGCCTCCTCAACTCCGGCAGCGGTAACAACGGTCTGCTCTGGCGGGCCGATAACCGCGGCTGGATGAATCTCGTTCTGGGCGGGGAGATTCCGGCGATCCCGATCAACTTCGATGTCGACATCCCGATCAACATCCCGATCACCGCGGCCTTCGGAGACTTCACGCTCCAGGGCTTCACGATTCCGGGCTTTAACATCTCCACATCCAATTGGCCCGTTTACACGAATGAGAAGCTCCCCCTGCCGGTGGGAGAAGCAGTGCTCAATCTCAACGTCGTCAACGGAGACATCCCGGTGAGCGATATCACCGTCAACGCGCTGGAGCTCGAACTCCCAACGTTCACCGGCCTGATCGGTGGACCGGACACCACGATCCCGTTCAGCTTCGACGCCAATATCGGTCCGGCCCGGCTGGCGATCGCATTGGCACCGACCGGCCCGGGCTTGTTCAACGCGACAGACAACTACTCGTCCGGGTTCTTCAACACCGGAGGTGGGGCAGGATCGGGGATCTTCAACTCCGGCGCCGGTGTCTCCGGTCTGTGGAACGTCGCGCTGGCACAGCTCGCCGGGTCGGCGTTGTCCGGATCGTTCAACACCGGGTCGCTGGGGTCGGGACTGGGCAACCTCGGGACGGCGGTCGCCGGGATGTTCAACACCAGCACCGTGGGTGGGGATACGCCGGCGTTCCTGTCGGGCTTCGCCAACACCGGTGCGGTCCTTGCGGGCTGGCTGCAGAATCCGCAGAGCCTGAGCACCTACTTCAACCGTCTGGCATCAAACCTGAGCGCCCAGATCCCCTGGGGTATCAACATCGGATTGTCCGAGGTGCCGATCGACTTCACCGCGTTGCTGGGAGTGGACATACCGCTGAGCATCACCAGCACCCCGATCGAGTTGACCCAGATCGATGTCAACCCGATTGTGGTCGGACCGGGTCCCCTGATCAATTTCAATGTCCTTGGGGGACTGTCGTCCGCCCTGGCTTCTTGTTTCAGTGGGGTGTGCGCCGCCGGTCAGGCGGAACTGGACATCACGTTGGGCCCGATAGCGGCGGGTCCGGTGGAGATCAACTTCGACGGCGGCCAGGTGCTCTCAGGGGTCATCGGCGGTCCCGGCAAGGGTGTCGGGGTGACCGGCCAGGCGGGTATCGGCCCGATCAACATCCCGCTGCCCAGGGAGTTCTTCTCCGATCCCAACTATCCGATCACCATCGAGGAGTTCCCGTGGTTCTTGAAGTACGGGGTCGGGATCGACATCCCGATCGATGCGGCCACCGGGCAGATCGACATCGATGAGTTCTCCGCGTCGATCCCGCTGTTGGCGAATGCCCTGCTGAAGGTTGGCTACTGCCTTACTGTTGCTACCTGCACGCCCTCAGGCGTCTTCGGCAGCATCACTCTGTTCCGTCCGAACGGAACGTGGCCGAACTTCACGATCCAGCCGCCGACGACCACCGTTCTGGTGCTCCAGACCACCCTGAGTGACGGCTACGGGCCGATCGTCTTCCCACCGGTGAACATCGACATCCCGATCGAGGAGACGATCACCGGTTCGGAGAGCGGCACGCTGGGTCCGTTCGTGATTCCACGTGGATAGTCCGGGGCTCGGCTCGCCGATCGTGTATCCCGACCGGGAGATGTTCGCTGAGCCGCCGCTCGTGCTGGTGGCCGCCGAGATTCGTTTCAGCGACGCGCCGCGCCTGCGCCAGCAGGAGACGCTCGACGCCGTGTCGATCGCCTTCGACCGCCGGTTTCCGCTCAGCGGACCGATCGGCGGAGTCAGCCTGGTCAGTGCGGGCCCGGGGGCCGCCCCCCAACTGGCGCAGCGGCGCGGGGTGGTTCTACGCAACGCCGACAGTACGGAGGCGCTGACCGCCACGCCGACATCGCTGACCTACGAGACCACGGACTACCGGGGATTCGCGGCCGTCCGGGATGCGCTGGCCGACGGCTGCCGGACTCTGACCGGCCTGGATGTCCGGCCGGCGATAGCCCGGATCGGTCTGCGGTACATCAACGAGGTGCGGGTTCCCGAGGCGCCGGCCGATGTCAGCGGATGGTCCCATTGGATCGAGCCGGCATTGTTGGCTCCGTTGTCGGTGACGGCCGACCGGGCCGTCAGTCGCGGGATCCAGGGTGCGACCCTGTTAGATCTCGGGAGCGGACTGCTGAACGCACGTTACGCCGCGTTCAACGACGGGGCGACAAATGTGCCCGGCCACCTGCGGCGTCGGCCGTTCAATCCGGGGCCGTTCTTCGGGCTGGATTTCGACGGCTTCACCGAGTTCGGCACCAACCCGGCGGTTCTGCTCGACGCCGGTGTTGTCGCCGAAGCACTGCCGGTGCTGCATGGTGCGGCAGGCTCGGTGTTCCAGCGGTCGATCACCGATGAGGCCCGTGCACTGTTCCGCGGTGGCGGGCTGACGTCCCTACCCGAGGCCGCCGGATCCGGCCCGGCAACCTCGCCCGGGATCTGATCGGCGGTCGGTGACCGAACGGGAGGCTGGGGTCTGACCTCCAACCCGATACGCTGGCCCGATGAGCGCAGGAATCGGCGTGAGCGCAGACGTCCGTGAGACCGTGCATGCCGCGGCGCGCCGGGCGCGTGCGGCGTCTCGCACCTTGGCGACGATCAACACCGCCGTCAAGAACCGTGCCCTGCATGCCGCCGCCGACGCAGTCTTGGGGCACACCCACCAGATCCTGGCAGCCAACGCCGCTGACCTCGACGTCGCGCGCGACGCAGGCACCCCGGAAGCGATGCTGGACCGTTTGGCGCTGAACCCCCATCGCATCGACGGCATCGCCGCGGGCCTGCGTCAGGTCGCCGGCCTACCCGACCCGGTCGGGGAGGTGTTGTCCGGCCGCACGCTGCCCAACGGACTTCGGACCCGGCAGGTCAGGGTGCCGTTGGGGGTGGTGGGCATCGTCTATGAGGGGCGGCCGAATGTCACCGTCGACGCCTTCGGGCTGACCTTGAAGTCCGGCAATGCGGTGCTGCTGCGTGGCAGTTCGTCGGCCGCCCGGTCCAACGCCGAACTGGTGACCGCGTTGCGGGGGGCGTTGTGCGGCGAGGACCTGCCCGAGGACGCCGTACAACTGCTGCCCAGCGTCGACCGCTCCAGCGTCACCCACCTGATCCAGGCCCGCGGGTTGGTCGACGTGGTGATCCCGCGGGGCGGCGCCGGGCTGATCGACGCGGTGGTGCGGGATGCGACCGTGCCGACCATCGAAACCGGGGTCGGCAACTGCCATGTCTACGTCCACGCCGCGGCCGATCTCGACATTGCGGAGGCGATCGTGCTCAACGCCAAGACCCGTCGGCCCAGCGTGTGCAACGCCGCCGAGACCCTGCTGGTCGACGCGGCCGTCGCCGGCATCGCGGTGCCCCGACTGGTCGGTGCCCTGCGTGGCGCCGGGGTCACCGTGCACCAGGACCCCACCGAAGAGGAACTGCGGGCCGAGTTCCTGTCGATGGACATCGCGCTGGCGGTGGTCGACGGCGTCGACGCAGCCATCGAGCACATCAACAGCTACGGAACCGGGCACACCGAGGCCATCGTCACCACCGACCTCGCCGCCGCTCAGCGCTTCACCGAACGGGTCGACGCGGCCGCGGTCATGGTGAACGCCTCGACCGCGTTCACTGACGGTGAGCAGTTCGGGTTCGGCGCCGAGATCGGCATCTCCACCCAGAAGTTGCACGCCCGCGGACCGATGGGGCTGCCGGAACTGACCTCGACCAAGTGGATCGTCTACGGAGACGGTCACACCCGGCCGGCCTAGAGACTGGAGAACCCGAGTTGACCGACTCCACCGCTTCCTCTGCCTCCCCCACCACCGGGGCGGTGGTCCCGTTGTTCGCCGACATCGACGATGTCACCCGTCGGCTGACTGAGACCGGCTACCTACCCGACACCGCCACCGCCACTGCGGTCTTTCTCGCCGACCGACTGGGGAAACCGCTGCTCGTGGAGGGTCCTGCCGGCGTCGGCAAGACCGAACTCGCCCGCGCCGTCGCCCAGGCCACCGGCTCGGAACTGGTGCGACTGCAGTGCTACGAGGGGGTTGACGAGGCCCGCGCGCTCTACGAGTGGAACCACGCCAAGCAGATCCTGCGAATCCAGTCGGCGACCGGCGCCGACCACGACTGGGAGCACACCAAGGACGACGTGTTCAGTGAGGAGTTCCTGCTGTCCCGGCCGCTGCTGACCGCCATTCGCCGGACTGAGCCCACTGTGCTGCTGATCGACGAGACCGACAAGGCCGATATCGAGATCGAGGGCCTGTTGCTCGAGGTGCTGAGCGACTTCGCGGTGACCATCCCGGAACTGGGCACCATCACCGCCACCCGGCGCCCGTTCGTGGTGCTGACCTCCAACGCCACCCGCGAACTGTCCGAGGCGCTCAAACGGCGGTGCCTGTTCCTGCACATCGACTTCCCGGACCCCGATCTGGAGCGCCGGATTCTGCTGTCCCGGGTGCCTGAACTGCCTGAACGGATTGCCGCGGAACTGGTCCGGATCATCGGGGTGCTACGCGGCATGCAACTGAAGAAGTTCCCGTCGGTGGCCGAGACCATCGACTGGGGCCGCACCGTCCTGGCACTGGGGGCCGACACCATCGACGACGCCACCATCGCGGCGACGCTGGGGGTGGTGCTCAAACATCAATCCGATCAGCAGCGCGCCGCCGGCGAACTGCGGCTGAACTAGCAGTCTCATGGCCCGTCGTCCGCGCCCTCCGCAGCCACTGGCTCCGCACGGCCTGCCTGGGCACCTGGTCGGCTTCGTCGAAGCGCTTCGCGCACAAGGTATTTCGATTGGACCGTCGGAGACCGTCGACGCCGGTCAGGTGGTGTCGGTGCTGGGACTGGGCGACCGGGAGGCACTCCGGGAAGGCTTGGCCTGCGCTGTGCTGCGGAGAGCCGACCACCGGCAGACCTACGACGCGCTGTTCGACCTGTGGTGGCCGGCCGCCCTCGGCGGGCGAACGATGCCGGTCGATGACGATGCGGCGCCGGGCGACCCGGCGGGGGTGGACCCTCAGGATCTTGAGGCGATGCGGGGCATGCTCCTGGACCTGCTCACTGAGAACCCCGACATCGGCGAACTCGATGACCGCCTGGTGGCGATGATCGCGGCGATCGTCGAGGCGCACGGACGTTACACCTCCAGTCGTGGTCCGTCCTACTCGGCCTATCAAGCACTCAAGGCGATGGAGTTGGACACGCTGCAGGGCCGTTTGCTCGCCGGTCTGCTCGCCCCGCACGGTGATGATCCGTCACCCGTTCAGCAACAGGTCGCCAAAGCCGTTGCCGCCCAGAAGATCGCGCAGCTGCGGCGGATGGTCGAGGGCGAGACGAAGCGCCGTTCCGCCGAGCAACTCGGCCGGGAGCACGTGCAGATGTACGGAATCCCGCAGTTGGCCGAGAACGTCGAGTTCCTGCGGGCCTCCGGCGACCAGCTTCGCCAGATGCGGCGCGTGGTCGCGCCGTTGGCCCGGGTGCTGGCGGCCCGGCTGGCTGCGCGGCGCCGTCGGGCCCGGGCCGGATCGATCGACCTGCGCAAGACGCTACGCAGGTCGATGTCCACCGGCGGGGTGCCGATCGACGTGGTGCTGCGCAAACCCCGGCCGGCCCGCCCGGAGTTGGTGGTGCTGTGTGACATGTCTGGTTCGGTGGCCGGATTCAGCCACTTCACCCTGCTGCTCGTTCATGCGTTGCGCCAGCAGTTCTCCCGGGTCCGGGTCTTCGCGTTCATCGACACCACCGACGAGGTCACCCACATGTTCGGCGCCGACGCCGACCTGGCGATCGTGATCCAGCGCATCACCCGGGAGGCCGCCGTGTTCACCCGTGACGGGCACTCCGATTACGGCAACGCCTTCGTCTCCTTTACCGAGAAGTTCCCCGGGGTGCTGTCCCCGCGCAGTTCGCTGCTGATCCTCGGGGACGGCCGGACCAACTACCGCAACCCGGCCGTCGACGTGCTGGCGCATATGGTGACCGCCAGCCGGCATGCGCACTGGCTCAATCCCGAACCGCGGCACCTGTGGGGGAGCGGCGACTCTGCGGTGCCCCGCTACGAGGACGTCGTCACCATGCACGAATGCCGCTCCGCTAAACAGCTTGCCGCTGTGATCGACCGGCTGTTGCCGGTCTGAGAAGTAAGCTCTCCCACCGTGACGTCTCGGCTGGCTTCCCGGCGCAGGCTGGGCGTGATGGGCGGAACGTTCGACCCGATCCACAACGGCCACCTGGTAGCCGCCAGCGAGGCCGCCGACCTGTTCGGACTCGATGAGGTCGTGTTCGTCCCCACCGGACAGCCCTGGCAGAAGAACCGGCACGTCACCGCAGCCGAGGACCGCTACCTGATGACCGTCATCGCCACCGCGTCCAACCCCCGGTTCTCGGTGAGCCGCGCCGACATCGACCGGGCGGGGCCGACCTACACCACCGACACCCTGCGCGAACTGCACGGCCTGCATCCCGATGCCGACCTGTACTTCATCACCGGCGCCGACGCACTGGGCTCGATCCTGACCTGGCAGGGTGCCGAGGAACTGTTCGGACTGGCCAGGTTCGTCGGGGTGAGCCGGCCGGGCTATGAACTCACCGACGCCCACATCACCGAGGCCTTTCACCGGCTCCCCGACGACGCGCTGCATCTGGTGGAGGTGCCGGCGCTGGCGATCTCCTCGACCGACTGCCGGGAGCGTGCCGCGGTCGGCCGCCCGATCTGGTATCTGGTTCCCGACGGGGTGGTGCAGTACGTCGCCAAACGGGATCTGTACCGGGCCTGTCCCCCCGATGCTCGACCCACCGATGCCCGACCCCCCGATGCTCGACCTAACGATGGAGGTGCCCCCGCATGACCGCATCCGCCGAGGCCGTTGCGATGGCGGCGGTGGCCGCCCGGGCCGCCGCGTCCAAGCTCGCGCAGGACGTCGTCGTCATCGACGTCTCCGACCAACTGGTGATCACCGACTGCTTCGTCATCGCCTCGGCAGCCAATGAGCGGCAGGTCGGCGCCATCGTCGATGAGGTGGAGGAACGGATGCGGCAGGCCGGCCAGAAGCCGGCCCGCCGGGAGGGCACCCGTGAGGGTCGTTGGGTGCTGTTGGACTACGTCGACGTCGTCGTGCACATCCAGCACACCGACGAACGGGCCTTCTACGCGCTCGATCGGCTGTGGCGGGACTGCCCGATCATCGCGGTGGACCTCGACGCCGAGCCGGAGGCGTCTTCATGAGTGACGGCGTCATGAGACGGGCCCGCCGGCTGGTGATGCTGCGTCACGGCCAGACCGAGTACAACGCGGGTGGCCGCATGCAGGGCCAGCTGGACACCCCGCTGTCCGACCTCGGCATCGCCCAGGCGGTGGCCGCTGCCGAGGTGCTCGCGATCCGGCAGCCGCTGGCGATCATTTCCTCGGACCTCAGCCGTGCTCTCGACACCGCGGTCGAGCTCGCCGGGCGCAGTGACCTGCAGGTCAGGCTGGACGAACGGTTGCGTGAAACCCACCTCGGAGACTGGCAGGGCCGCACCCATCAGGAGGTCGACGCGCTGGCACCCGGGGCGCGGCAGGCCTGGCGCGAGGATGCCAGGCTGGCGCCGCATGGCGGCGAAAGCCGGATCGACGTCGCCGCCCGCAGCCGACCGCTGGTCGCCGAATTGGTTGCCGGCGAGCCCGAGTGGGGCGCCGACGACTGTGAGCGACCGGTGGTGCTGGTGGCGCACGGCGGGCTGATCGCCGCGCTCACCGCGTGCCTGCTCGATCTGCCGGTGAACAACTGGCCGGCGCTGGGCGGGATGGGCAACGCCAGCTGGACGCAACTCTCCGGTCATGGACCGGCCGAGGCGGCACTCGAGGATCTGCGTTGGCGGCTCGACGTGTGGAACGCCTCGGCCCAGGTCTCCAACGATGTCCTCTGAGCCTGATTCCCCACCGAGCACGCCACGACCGCCGACCCTGTTGGTCTTCGCCGACTCGCTGTCCTACTACGGCCCGCAGGGCGGTCTGCCCGCCGACGATCCCCGGATCTGGCCGAATATCGTTGCCGCCAGGCTTGGTTGGGAGTGCGAGCTGATCGGCCGGATCGGTTGGACATGCCGCGACGTCTGGTGGGCCGCCACCCAGGATCCGCGGGCCTGGGCCGCACTGCCGCGGGCCGGAGCGGTGATCTTCGCGACCTCGGGAATGGATTCGCTGCCGTCGCCGCTGCCGACTGCGCTGCGCGAGTTGATCCGCTACCTGCGGCCGGCCACGCTTCGCCGCTGGGTTCGTGATGCCTACGGATGGGTTCAACCGCGCTTCTCGCCGATGTCGCGGTCCGCGTTGCCGCCCCGGCTGAGCGCCGACTATCTGGAGATGACCAGGGCGGCAATCGACTTCAACCGGCCCGGAATCCCGTTCGTCGCCTGCCTTCCGTCGGTGCATATCGCCCCCAGCTACGGGCATGCCCACCACGGCAGGACGCCGACCGTGGATGCGATCACCGATTGGGCTCAGCGCCACGCGGTTGCACTGGTCGACCTCAAGGAGGCCGTCGGTGGCGAGGTCCTTGCCGGGCGGGGCAACCCGGACGGAATCCACTGGAACTTCGAGGCCCACCGCGCGGTCGCCGCACTGGTGCTCCAGGCGCTCTCCGAAGCCGGTGTCGCCGTCGAGGGGCGCTGACCTGTGCCGGTCGTCACCGTGACCGACTCGGCGGCGCGACTGCCTCGTAATCTCCTGCAGTCCTTGGGAATCCGCGTGGTTCCGCTGCACATCCTGCTGGACGGCCATGATCTGCGCGACGGTGTCGACGAGCTTCCCGCGGACCTCTACCAGCGGGAGGCCGGCACAGCCGGCGCTGCCCCGGCCGAACTCGCGGCCGCTTATGAAGCGGCCCTCACCGACAGCGTGGGGGCCGGCGTGGTGGCCGTGCACCTGTCGGCGGAACTGTCCAGCACGATGGGGTCGGCCAAGCATGCGGCCCGGGCCTTCGACGGCCGGGTCGCGGTGGTGGATTCGCGGTCGGCCGCGATGGGCAGCGGATTCGTCGCGCTGGCCGCCGCGCGGGCCGCATCGGAAGGGGCGGATCTGGAACACGTTGTCGCGCAGGCATCCTCGGCAGTCGACCGGGTGCACGCCTTCATCGTGGTACAGCGGCTTGACAATCTGCGGCGCAGCGGCAGGATCGGAACCGCTGCATCCTGGCTGGGCACCGCGCTGGCCATCAAGCCGTTGCTGCGCATCGACGCGGGCAGGCTGGTGCTGGGGCAGCGGGTCCGCACCACATCCAGGGCCATCGCGGCAATGGTGGAACAGGTGCTGGAAGTGGTGGGGGAGCAGCGGGCCGAGTTCGCGGTCCAGCATGTGGACAACGCCGGCGCGGCGGCGGAGGTGGCGGCCACCCTGGAAAGCGCACTGCCGGCCTGCGGGCCGGCGATCGTGACCGACCTCGGTCCGGTCCTCGGTGTGCACCTGGGTCCGGGCGCGGTCGGCGTGGTGGTCTGCGTCGCGCGCTGACGCGGTCTGACGCGGACTGACGCGGACTGACCGTCAGCGGAGCGGGATCGCGATGACCGGCGGAAGGCCCCCGGTGCGTACGTTCCAGTGACGGTTTGTCCACAGCTCACGAACCATCCACATGGGCAGGTGTTTCCGGGTGGCTCGGTGATCGAGTCGGTCCCCGGACCGCCCTACCGTTCGGCCCATGCGATCTCAGCACCAGTCCCCGTTCGGGCGGCTCAGCCGCCGGTCGGACTCCGGCGCAGACGGCGATCCTGACGGCGCAGGCGGCGATCCTGACGGCGTCGACGACGGTGCCGACCCCGGCGACACCGGATCGGAGGATGCCGATCCGCCCGTCCCGGGCTGGGTACCCGACGGGCGGCCGCCGCGCGGGCGGGAATGGCTGGCGGCGGTGCGCGCCGATCCGGGCCGGGCCGGCGGCCTGGCACTGGCGGCGGTCGCTGTGCTGGCGATTCTGATCACCATCTTCACCCTGGTCCGTTCGCATCCCGCCCCGGTGGTGTCGGCGAAGCTGCCGCCCGTTCAGGCAGCGGCGGGCGCCCCGGCTTCGTCCGGCGGCGCCCCGCCGCCGCCACCGCAGCAGCCGGTGGTGGTCAGCGTTGTCGGACTGGTGAACCAGCCCGGTCTGGTGACCGTGGCACCCCAGGCCCGGGTGGCCGATGCGGTACAGGCCGCGGGCGGACCGCTGACGGGTGCGGACACTCTGGGGCTGAACCTCGCCCGGCGAGTCGCCGACGGGGAGCAGATCGTGGTCGGTATCGCGACCCCGGCCGGCCACCCGGTCTTGCTGGGAAGTTCGGCCGGAGCCGGACCGGCTGCCGCGGCATCTGATGGCGGGGGGCCCGCCGCGGCATCTGATGGCGGGGGGTCCGCCGGGGCCGCCCGCCCGCTGGACCTCAACAGCGCAACAGCGGAGCAACTCGATGCTCTACCGGGTGTGGGCCCGGTGACGGCCGCGGCGATTCTGGGCTGGCGTCAGGCCAACGGGCGCTTTACCAGCGTCGACCAACTGGGTGAGGTCGACGGTATCGGACCGGCGCGGCTGGAGAAGCTCCGTCCGCTGGTCCGGGTGTGACCGACACCGTCGACCTGCGACTGGTGCCGGCCGCACTGACGGCCTGGGCGGTCACCGCCGCCGGGATTGTCTGGGGCATCGGCCCGTTGCTGGCCGCGGCGTGTGTCGCCGCAGTGCTGATCTGGTGGCTACTGGGCAGCTGTCTCGGCGGGCGTCTACCAGTGCTGCGCGCGACGATCGCCGGTGTGGCCGGGGTCGCCGCGGTGGGCGCCGGATTCGGTCTGGCGGCGGGCTTGCGCAGCGATGCGGTGCTGCAGCACCCGCTGGCCCGCCAGGCCGGTGCCACCATGGAGGTGACGGTCAGACCCACCGAGAGCCCCCGCGCGGTGGGCGGCGGCAGGCTCATCTTTCACGCCGATCTCATGGACGCCGGTGAGCACGGATCGGGTGGCCGGGTGGTTGTCTTCGGGTCCGCCCACGAGTTCGGCGCACTCACCGCCGGCCAGCCGGCCCGGTTCCGGGCCCGCGTCTCCCGGCCGGACCGGCGGGATCTCACCGTGGCCGTGCTGACCGCGACGGGCCGACCGGTATTCGGACGGGCATCGGCGGCGCAGCGGACCGCCGCCGACATCAGGGCCAAGCTCGCATCAGCGGCCCGTGAGGTGCTGTCCACCGAGCCGGCCGGACTCCTGCCGGGACTGGTCCTCGGCGACACCAGCGGCGTCCCGGCCACCATCGTGACGCAGTTCCGCACCGCCGGGCTGACCCACCTCACCGCCGTCTCGGGGGCCAACGTCACCATCGTGTGCGGGGCGGTGCTGCTCACCGCGGCGTTGATCGGCCCGCGTGCCGCAGCGGCGTTGGCGGGCGTGGCGCTGGTCGCCTTCGTCGTGGTGGTGCAGCCCAGTGCCAGCGTCCTGCGGGCCGCGGTGATGGGTGCCGTCGCTCTCGTCGCGGTGATGTCGGCGCGTCGGCGTCAGGCCATCCCGGCGCTGTCCGCCTCGGTGATCGTCCTGATGGTGGCCGCTCCGCAGCTGTCGGTCGACATCGGCTTCGCGCTCTCGGTATCGGCCACCGCAGCCTTGGCGGTGCTGGCGCCGGCCTGGTCCGCCCGGTTGGTGGAACGGGGATGGCCCAAGCCGCTGGCCGACGCGGTCGCCCTCGCTACCGCCGCCCAAGCGGTGACCGCACCGCTGATTGCGGCGATCTCCGGCCGATTCAGCCTCGTCGCCGTGCTCGCCAACATCTGCGTCGCGCCGGTGATTCCCCCGATCACCCTCCTGGGCACCGGCGCGGCGGTGTTGTGCCCGATCTGGCCGGCGGCGGCCGGACTGCTGCTCCGCTTCACCGGGCCGGAGCTGTGGTGGCTGCTGACGGTGGCCGGCACGGCGGGGTCGGTGCCCGGTGCCGCGCTTCCCGTCCCCTCCGGGTGGGCCGGACTGCTGACCGTCGGAGCGGCGACGGTGGCGTCGGCTCTGCTGTGGCGGAAACCGTGGTTCCGGGTGACCCTCGGCGGGGCCGGGCTGTGCGCATTGGCCTGGTCACTGTCGGGTCTCGTCGGGGCGGCGTGACACGATCGTCGGGTGAGCGTGACACGGCCCGGGTTGCATCTGGTTCTCGGCGAGGAGGACCTGCTCATCGAACGCGCGGTGGCGGACATCCTGCGGGCCGTCCGTGCCGCGGCGGGTACCGACGATGTTCCGGTGAACCGGTTGCGGGCCGGGGAGGTGTCCAGTTACGAACTCGCCGAACTGCTCAGCCCCTCACTGTTCGCCGATGAGCGGGTGGTCGTGCTGGAAGCCGCCGGTGAGGCGGGAAAGGATGCCGCCGCACTGGTCGCCGCCGCCGCCGAGGACCTTCCGGCCGGCACTGTCCTCGTCGTCGTGCACTCCGGTGGTGGCAGAGCAAAGGCACTGGCCACCCGCCTCAAGGAACTGGGGGCGCAGGCCCACCCGTGCGCCAAGATCGCGAAGGCCGCCGACCGGGCGGACTTCGTGCGCCGGGAGTTCCGTCGCCACAAGATCGCCGTGGACGACGACACCGTGGCACTGTTGCTCGACGCGGTCGGCTCGGATATCCGCGAACTGGCCGCCGCCTGCTCACAACTGGTGGCAGACACCGGGGGGGCCGTGGACGCTGCGGCGATCCGGCGTTACCACAGTGGACGAGCCGAGGTGACCGGCTTCGACGTCGCCGACAAGGCGGTACAGGGGGACGTGCCCGGGTCTGCGGAGGCGCTGCGCTGGGCGATGGCCCTGGGAGTGCCGCACGTCCTGCTGGCCGATGCGCTGGCCGAGGCGGTG
>MTBK01056671.1_pt2 | contig 26763 bp, 7 predicted proteins | sample 1535981 | NCBI WGS metagenome assembly MTBK01 (sample SAMN06109225, study PRJNA356200) | anaerobic digester metagenome | isolation source: biogas reactors fed with pig manure or primary and secondary sludge | place: Spain | collected 2016-06-30
CCCAGAGTAACGGTTGCACCAGGTATTGGTACCTGATTCTGATCCTGAATTACAAACGTAACTGTATACCCTGGTATAGAGGTAAGAGTTACTGTGCCATTAATTACTCCAGTAATAATATTTTGTGCATTTATATCACCAATTATAGCGTCTTCGAGGTTCATGTTATATACGCCAGCTGTAATTGGTGTAGTAAATGTATATGTTGCAATAATTCCAGAATTACCAAGATATGCAGCATTGGTAAGCGAGAATGAAATTGATCTGAAAATATTGGTATTAGGTAATATGTTTGCCTGAATCTGATGATTGGTAATACGTGCAGGATTCAATACTGCTGAACCTTCCACATAACCAAAGCCTTCAGGTAAAGGAATATCATGCTGGAAACCAACAAATGCATCCTGATTAGTAATTTCAAGATCCATTTCCACATTCTCACCTGCAACAGCAGTTGCATCATGCAATATCATAACGTTACCTTCAGGCACTTCTCCTTCAAGAGTAACTGTACCATTGATGGTCTCGTCAAGTATATTCTGTCCCTGGATGTTTCCAAGAATTGCATTTTCAATACTCAGTGTATAAGTTCCAGGTGCCATAGGAGTAGTGAATGTGAAATAAGTTAACACTCCAGAGTTACCAAGGAAATTAGTATTGGTCATTGAGAATGCTACTGCCCTGAAAATATTGGTGTTAGGCAATACATTTGCCATAGCCTGATGATTAGTAATACGCGCAGGGTTCAAACCTATTGATTCCTGAACATAACCAAAACCTGTTGGTAAAGGAATATCAAACTGAAAAGCACAGAAATCATCTTCGTTAATAACTTCAACTTCAACAACCACATCATCACCAATTTCCGCAGTTACATCAAGAACCTTCATTATATTACCTGATACCTGAACAGGAACCATTGTTACTGGAACGGTAATGTTACCATCAACTACATTAACAACACCGGCTACGGTTTCATAGCCTGACTCGGTAACAGTCCAGTTATAAGTTCCAGGAGCAACGTTCGGGAATACATAAATACCTGCAGGATTTGTAACAGCTCCCAAAGTTACTGTTGCACCGGATATTGGCTGCTGGTTTGGATCTTTTACATCAAATGTGATGGTATATAATGCATCTGAAATCAGAGTAACTGTACCACTAATAGTCTCGTCAAGTATATTTTGTCCTTGAATGTTTCCAAGAATTGCATTTTCAATGTTCAAAGTATATACTCCCGGTACTTCTGGTGTAGTGAATGTAAAGAATGTCAAAACTCCATCGTAACCAAGGAAGTTGGCATTGGTCATTGAGAAGGCTACTGCCCTAAAAATATTAGTGTTGGGCAATACATTTGCCATAGCCTGATGGTTGGTAATACGTGCAGGATTCAAACCTATTGATTCCGGAACATAACCAAAGCCTTCTGGTAATGGAATATCGAATTGGAAAGCGCAGAAATCATCTTCGTTGATAACTTCCACTTCAACAACCACATCAGTACCAATTTCTGCAGTAACATCAAGAACCTTCATTATATTACCGATTAACTGAATAGCTGTCATTGTTACTGGAACTGTTACATTACCATCAACAACATCAACAACGCCGGTTACGGTTTCAAATCCTGATCTGGTAACTGTCCAGTTATAGGTACCAGGTGCAATATTCGGGAATATATAGTTACCTGCTGGATTGGTAACATCTCCCAAAGTTACTGTTGCACCAGCTATTGGCTGCTGATTCTGATCCTTAATATCAAATGCAACTGTATATCCGGGTAAAGCGGTAAGAGTAACTGTACCGTTAATAACATCTGTAATAATATTTTGTGCATTTATATCGCCAATGATAGCATCTTCGAGATCCATATTATATACACCTGCCATAGTTGGTGTGATAAAGGTGTACGTTGCAATAATACCCGAATTACCAAGGAATGCACTATTTGTTATAGAGAATGAAAGAGCTCTGAATATATTGGTATTTGGTAAAACATTAGCCATTATCTGATGATCTACTACACGAGCAGTATTCAATGTGGCTGTTTCTGCAACATAATCAAAACCTGTAGGCAATGGAATATCGTGCTGGAAGCCAACAAAAGCATCATCATTCAGGATTTCGAGTTCCAATTCAATATTATCTCCTGCGGTTGCTGTAACATTATGCAATTTCATTACATTTCCGGTAGGAATAATTACTTCTTCCAAAGTAACCATACCATCAATGGTACCGGTAAGAATATTATCTCCCTGTGCATTTCCAATAATTGCATTTTCAATAGTTAAAGGATAAACTCCTGCAATATCAGGTGTTGAAAAAGCAAATGATGCAATTATTCCTGAATTACCAATATAAGGTGCATTTGTTATTGAATATGACAATACACGGAAAATATTGGTGTTTGATAATACATTTGCCAGAATCAGATGATTGGTAATACGAGCCGGGTTTAAAGCTACTGACCCTGTCACATAGTCAAATCCCTCAGGCATAGGCACATCCAACTGGAATCCTACAAAATCATCATCATTAAGTATTTCCAGATCAATATTAACGTCACTTCCTGCATCAGTTGTAACATCAAGAATCTTCATTATATTCTCACCCGGAGCAGTTCCTTCTAAGGTCACAGTTCCACCTATAACTCCAGTTAAAATATTTACTCCGCTAATATTGCCCAAAATGGCATTTTCAATACTTAAAGTATAATTTCCGGGAACAGTTGGAGTAGTGAAAGTAAAGAAAGTTAGTACGCCATCGCTGCCAAGAAAATTGGTATTGGTCATTGAGAATGCTACTGACCTGAAAACATTGGTATTAGGCAAAATATTTGCCATAGCCTGATGGTTAGTTATACGAGCTGGGTTCAAACCTATTGATTCCTGAACATATCCAAAACCTGCAGGTAATGGAATATCAAACTGAAAAGCACAGAAATCATCTTCGTTTATAACTTCCACTTCAACAACCACATTAGTACCGGAAGTAGCAGTAACATCCAGAACTTTCATAATATTTTCATGAGGTATTTCAGTCAATGTTACATTAACATTAACATTCTGATCAACAACTGCAACACTTCCATTAGCTGTAACATAACCTTCTTTTACTACTTCCCATTCATAAGTACCAATATCAGTGTTCGGAAATACGTAATTGCCAGCAGGATTAGTAATAGCTCCTAATGTTACTGTTGCATCAGGAATATTAACCTGATTTTCATCTTCTATAACAAATGTAACAGTAAAATTTGTTGGAGCTGTTAAAGTAAGTGTACCATCAACTGTGCCGGTAATTATATTCTCAAAATCCTCATCAGCAATAATACATTCTTCAAGGATTAATGGAAAAACTCCAGGTGTAGCAGGAGTTGAAAAAGTATAGGTTGCAATAACACCTGAGTTTCCAAGGAAAAACTCATTATTGGGTGAATATGCCAATGATCTGAAAATATTTGTATTAATAACATACCCTGCATCTATAACATGATCAGTAATACGGGCAGAAGTCAATACTCCTGTCAAGAAGCCAAAACCGGCTGGCATAGAAATATCGTGCATAAAACCAACAAAATCATCATCATTAATGATTTCCAATTCAATTGTAACATCTTCGCCTATTTCTGCTGTTGCATCAAAAACTATCATGATATTTTCAGCAGGTGCGCTTCCTTCTTCAAGAGTTAATGTACCATTAACGATTCCTGTAAGAATATTTTCTCCCTGAATATTGCCTATAACGGTATTTTCAAGAATCAAAGAATAAGTTCCGGCTACATCAGGTGTTGTAAATGTAAATGATGCAATAACTCCGGAATTACCGATATATGCAGAATTTGTCAGTGAAAATGATAATACGCGGAAAATGTTGGTGTTTGGCAAAATATTAGCATCAATCAAATGATCAGTTTTACGGGCAGGATTTAACTCTACTGAACCAGCCACATAACCAAAACCCACTGGCAATGGTATATCAAACTGAAAACCCACAAAACTCTCATCGTTAACAATTTCCAGGTCAATAATAACATCATCACCAGCTTCACCAGTAGCATCAAGCACCATCATAATATTATTGGTTACCACTGGTGTCATGGTCACATTAACCTCAACATCTTGATCAACAACTGTAACGCTTCCATTAGCTGAAACATATCCGTCTTTTACTACTTCCCATTCATAAGTACCAATATCAGTGTTCGGAAATACGTAATTGCCAGCAGGATTAGCAATAGTTCCTAAAGTTACTGTTGCATCGGGAATGACTACCTGATTTTCATCTTTTACAACAAATGTTACAGTAAAACTTGTTGGACCTGTTAAAGTAAGTGTACCATCAATAGTACCGGTAAGAATATTTTCTCCCTGAATATTGCCTATAACGGTATTTTCAAGAATCAAAGAATAAGTTCCGGCTACATCAGGTGTTGTAAATGTAAATGATGCAATAACTCCGGAATTACCGATATATGCAGAATTTGTCAGTGAAAATGATAATACGCGGAAAATGTTGGTGTTTGGCAAAATATTAGCATCAATCAAATGATCAGTTTTACGGGCAGGATTTAACTCTACTGAACCAGCCACATAACCAAAACCCACTGGCAATGGTATATCAAACTGAAAACCCACAAAACTCTCATCGTTAACAATTTCCAGGTCAATAATAACATCATCACCAGCTTCACCAGTAGCATCAAGCACCATCATAATATTATTGGTTACCACTGGTGTCATGGTCACATTAACCTCAACATCTTGATCAACAACTGTAACGCTTCCATTAGCTGAAGCATATCCGTCTTTTACTACTTCCCAGTCATAAGTACCCGGATCTATGTCGGTGAATGTATAGTTGCCTTGTGGATTTGTAATAGAACCAAGTGTTACTGTAGCTCCTGCAACAGGATTCTGGTCCGGATCCTTTATAATGAAATTAACATTATAGGAAGTTCCTATTAAAGTAACAGAACCATCGTTTGTACCTGTAAGGATATTAACTCCCTGAATATTTCCCAGAATAGCTCCCTGAAGTATCAGATCAAAAGTACCTGAGGTTTGGGGTGTTGTAAAATCAAAGAATACAATAGCTCCCGAGTTACCAAGATACGCTGCATTAGTCATAGAAAAACCAATCGCCCTGAAAATATTTGTATTGGGCAATACATTTGCCTGAGTCATGTGCCCATTTGATCGTGCCGGATTAGGAATAATAGAACCAGCCACATAACCAAAGCCTTCAGGTAATGGAACATCCACCTGAAATGCAACAAACTGATCATCGTTAAAAACTTCAAGACCAAGAGTGATGTTTTCGCCCGCCTGAGCTGTAACATCATTAAGCTGCATAATGTTGTTGCCAGCATAAACAGCAAACATCCCCTGCATTGAAAGGAGGGTAATCAAAAGTACTAATTTTCTAATCATGGTGTTTTTTTTTTGATTTAACCTTTGTAAATAGTTGTAATATGAATATTTATAATTTAAATAAATGCTTAAAACGTTGAATATCAAGCAAACTCAAAAATTTTTTGAACTAGCTTTTTAAAAAATATGTCTTTAGTATACAAAACCTGCATTATAGAGCGACCAAAAATAATACTTTTTTAACTACTGACGATAAAAAAACACAAAAATTTTATTACTAAAACATAATTTTTCAAACTTTTTCACAGATTAATGAACAATAATAACTTTGGCTGCCTTACTAAAAGGTGCATATGAGCCCTTGGGAACAACCAAAAAATTAATGAAATAAATCCCTGAAGGCAAATTATTATCTTCATTGATCTTAACAATATGGCTACCTGCGGGCCATGTTTTTATATTAAAAGCTTTTAATTCCTTACCTGTTTTATCTGTCAGTTTAATCTGAACCTCGGCTTCATGCTCCAGCTTTACTTCAATATCAATATTACCTGATGAAGGATTGGGGAATATATTTGCTTTAAAAAAATCAGAAAGTTTACTTGTATGGTTGTTTTGCTGTCTGATAACTTTAACCTCATTTGCATTGAGATTCGCTGCAACAGCTTCTCCCCAGACTACATTATCAATTTTTCGTTTGAAGGTAAACAGATCAATGTTACCTGAAGGCAAGGGGGTGTTAGTAAAACTAAAAATAATAGCTGTTAACTTTCCGTTATTTTCAGCCATTTCACATTCATAACCTTCCTGAACAAAGGTGATGTCTTCTTTTTTTACTCCTTCCAGTTCAAATTGTAATCCTGCAAGAGTTCCATCACTTAATAAACTGATTTTATCATTATTAAAGTTTAAAAATGCAGGATCCGATTTTATTGGAATATTAGCTGATTTACTTCCGGCAATTATGATATTCACAGTGGCAACAACATCAACCACATTTATAACTCCATCAGCATCTAAATCTGCATTTCCAAAGCAGAAAGGCTCAGGAGCAGCGCCAAGAATATAGTTGACAGTGTTTACCACATCGAGTACATTAACTAAATCATCGCAGTTTGAATCACCAGGCAGACCAAAGCTTGAAACCTGCTCAGAATATGTTGACTGAAAAACTGATTTATTTGCATTATTCTGAACAAAAACAACCACAGCTAAATCGTCCATTTCTTCAACATGTGTACTGGCCATATTATGGCTATATTGTAATGTGTATGGTTCTCCAGCAATTAAATTTGCAACAGTTCCGGTAGCATTAGGCAGCATTTTCATCATAACATGCTTAAATGATGTCTCGCCATTGCCGCCAACGTTATTTACTGTAGTTTTCTCAACTACAACCATATGAACAATGGCATTGTTTATATTAATATGAGCTGTTATTGTTGCCTTGACAGTTATATTATAACCTTCTATTAAATGCTGGGAATTTATTTCTACGAATGCAGGTGAACTAATGGCATTATTGTAGGCTGCTGTAATAGCACCCATACCAGTCTGTACATTTGCTCCTTCAATAAACAACATAGGAACAGCATTTACTCCATAGAATGTCCTGCGAATTCCGGCCTCGGCAGTATAATAAGGATCTCCGGATCCGGGCCAGTTCATCTGATATTTTATCAATGTGAAATTCTGCGCGTATTGATTGTAAAACGGGTTCATCACAGAATTATTAAATGAAGCACAAGGTCCACAGGTTGAACTAGTAAACTCTTCAAATAATGGTATTTTAATACTTGCCTGATCAACTACTGTAATTGTTTTTACAATAGTATCATTTTCAGGCACATCATCACCAATAAAACCATTAACATCCGAAATCCATACTTTTAACTGATAAGTCCCGGGATCTACATCAATTTGCTGATCGCAGGTGAAATTAAATGACCCAGCTGTTGGTAAATTTAAGCCCGCAAACGCAGTTGAGTTAATAGTGCCTCCGTTAATCTGCCAGTTAATATTCATAGATGTGATGCTGGCAGACCCAAGATTATTTACTTTGCCCGATACGGTTTGAACACCGGCAAAGACTTCAGGTACACTGATTGATCCCATGGCTGCATCAAGTTCATTAACAAGGTTGATCTCAACATTATCAATGTACCAGTAATTTATATTATAGCTATTACCGTTAAAAAACAAACAAATCTGAAAATCAGAAGTATTAACATCAGAATTCTCAACAACAAATATTTTCTGTTCTGCCATAACAGAAGTGTTTACTGTTTGTGTCCAGATATTATTCCAGATGCCAAGAGCACCGCCCGAGCGTGTTGCTAATCCAATTTGAAAATTAGCAGAATAATGATCAACATTGTGCCGGAACTTCACAATCACCTGAGTTTTTCCAACAAGGTTTAATTCCGGAGAAACAAGACGGGTTACACCATTAAATTGAGGTGACCAGCTCATACGGGCTTCCGGAGCAGTTCCTCCGGCATTATTTGATTGTGAACGTGCCCAATTCGAAGATTGATTAATTATTGACCATCCTGTAGGAGGCCAGACAGTACCAGAAAACTCTTCATTCAAAACAGTTTGACCAGTAACTGTTTGAAATACAAACAGAATGAAAATAAAGGTTAGAATTCGTTTCATATAATAACGTAAATGATAACACTAATAAATGGAAATAGAAAAGCTTATAGCCAATGTCAAAAAAAACTGTCCTTGCCGGAGAGATTACCGACAAGGACAGTAAAATTTTTATTTTGTAACGACCAGTTTAAGATTATGCATTACTGTAGATTCGCCTGAATCAACCGGGGTAGATTTTACCTGTAGGAAATATACCCCTGCCTTGATATCTTCCTGCAAAGAAGCATCAAAACGGCGATTTCCTTCCGGCAATATACCGTTATACAGTTCTTTTACTTCTTTACCTGTATAATCATACAATTTTACTGTTGTTAATGAAGCAACGGGTATAAACATGTCAACTGAAAATTCTCTCTGGGCAGGATTAGGGAAAAGATTAACTGTATAATTTTCAGAGAGTAAAACATTGTTGCCTTCCTGATGCTTTACAACTTTTATTTCATTTGCATTAACATTTGCAGCAACCAATTCGCCTACTTTAACTTCTTTCAGTTCCTGTACAAACCGGAATAATTCAATTCTACCTGAAGGAATCGGAGTATTATCAAAACTATAAACAACACCTGTTAGTTTACCATTATTTTCTGCTGCTGAAAACTCATAACCCTCTAACATAAATTGAATATCATCAAGGCGAATACCTTCAAGTTCAAATTGTAAACCGGCCATAGTTCCATCGCTCTGCAGTTCAACTCCCTTATTATTAATATAGAAATGAGCCGGCATTGATTTTATAGGAATATTAGAAGATTTGGTTCCGCCAATAATAATATTGATAGTTCCCACCGCATCTATAATATTAATAATTCCATCGCCATTTATATCAGCGTTATCAAAGCAGAAAGGCTGAGGATTATTACCAAGCAAATAATTTATTGTAGTAACAACATCAATAATATTAACAATTCCATCGCAATTAGAATCACCAAGGGTTACAAAACTGCTAACTCCTTCAGAATAGGCTGATTGGAAAATAGATTTATCACTTTTTTGCACAAACACCACTACTGCCAGATCGTCCATTTCTTCAACGTTAGTACTTGCCATATTATGGCTATAATTAAGTGTAAATGGCACACCTGAAACCAGGTCAACCAATGCACCATTTGCATCTGGTAACATTTTCATCATTACATGTTTAAATGATGTTTCACCATTACTGCCAACATTGCCAGTTGTAAGCTTCTCAATAACAATAACATGCGCTCTGACGTTTTCGGCAGAAACATATGGAGTTATCTCAGCCTGAATAGTAATATCATACCCGTTTATAATATGCTGAGAACTGATTTCCATAAAAGCAAGATCGTTCATTGCAGTTGTGTATGCATTCATGACAGCGCCCTGGCTTGTACTAACATTTGCACCTTCAACATACAGCATTGGAACTGCATTAACTCCATAATAGGTCCTTCTAACTCCACCTTCTGCAGTATAATAAGGGTCTCCTGATCCAGGCCAGTTCATCTGATATTTTATCAAAGCTATATTGTCTCCATATTGATTTACAAATGGATTGAATACAGTATTATTAAATGTTGCACACGGGCCACAAGTAGAACTTGTAAATTCTTCAAATAAAGGTCTCCTCTGAATTAATGCCACAAGAACACTAATGTTCTTCTGAAGCATATCATTATTTATATTATCATCGCCTATCTGTCCGTTTACTTTCGAAATCCATACTTTAAGCAGATAGCTGCCCGGATCAACGTTAATATTCTGATCACAGGTAAAATTATATAAACCACCAGTTGCAAGATTCAAACCGGTGAAATTGGTTGTATTAATTACACCTTCATTAAGTTGCCATTTAACTTCTATAGTATTTATAGTAGTGCTTCCAAGATTAAATATTTTACCAATTACCGGCTGTTCGCCAACTATCATATCAGGCACATCAATAGCGATTAATGCCGCATCAAGATTAACAGGATTGAAAAACGAAACAGAGATATTATCAAGATACCAAAAATTAATATTGGCACTGTTTCCATCAAAGAAAAATCCTACCTGAAAGTTAGTGGTTCCAACATCACTATTATTTATAACCACTAATACTTCCTGAGCAGGAATGCCTGAAGTAGCTTCCTGAGACCAAACAGTATTCCACGTACCACCGGCTCCTCCTGATCTGGTTGCCAGCCCAACAGTAAAAGGACCACTGTTGTGATCAACCATTAATCTGAATTTAGCAAGAACATGAGTAACACCAGTAAGATTAACTGTAGGGGAAACAAGAGTTGACGTGCCTGTAAAAACCGGTGCGCTTTTAAATCTTGCTTCAGGAGCAACACCACCGGCATTAGCTGTTTGGGATCTTGACCAGTTACCGGTTTGATTGATAACTGACCAGCCAATCGGAGGCCACATGGCGCTAGTAAACTCCTGTGAAATGTAAACCTGTGCATCCATTATCTGAAACACAAGTAACATGGCTAAAAGGGTAACAAATTTTTTCATCTTTTCTGTTTTTGGTTTAACAATTAGGATAAATGATTGTGAAAATAATTTCGTGCAAAGATAGAATAATTAATTAAAAAAAAGCCTGCCGGATTTTAACCAGCAGGCTTTTTTTTATTCAGTAACTATTAATTTTATTCGTTTTGTAAATAGCCCTTCAGTACTGTTATCTGGTATTACATTCATCTGGAGAAAATAAATTCCTGATGAAAGTTTTTTATCAGTAGTCAGGTCAAACCTGTGTAAACCTTGTTCAAGTAAACCTTCATGCAATTGGCTGACCTCACGACCTGTTATATCAAGAACTGTTACTTGAGTTTCAGAGGTAAAGGCAAGGCTAACTTCAACGGTCATTTGTCCTTTTGAAGGATTAGGAAAAGCTGACAAACTAAAATCAGTATCGTTTACCTGTAAACTACCATACTGGTGTTTTATAACTTTAACTTCTTCGGCATTCAGATTGCCTGCAACAACTTCAGCAAAGGCATATTTATTGTTTTCATTGCTGAATCTGAACAGATTGATCTTTCCGGCAGGTATAGGAGTATTATCAAAACTGAAAATAACGCCTATCAACTTATTGTTTACAACGTTTGAAGCAAATTCAAATCCACTTAAAAGGAAATCCAAATCATTAATATTGGCTCCCTCAAGTTCTATCTGAATTCCTGCTAAAGTGCCATCACTTTCCAGTTCAATTCCATAACGGTTCAAATAAAGATTAGCAGCAGAAGAATTTATTTCTAATCCTGATGTTTTTTTACCATTCATAATAATATTAACGGTAGCAATAAAATCAAGCAAATTCACTACTCCATCTTCATTAACATCAGCATTGTCAAAACAGAACGGCTGAGGATCTTCACCGGTTACAAAATTTACAATAGTTATTCCATCAAGCATATTAACAACTCCGTCACAGTTGGCATCGCCTGGCAATACAGATGGCAGCTCTTCTCCATGAACATGAATATCATCTAATCCCCATCCATTAATATTATAGCTATTTGCACCATAAGCACGGAAACGTACCTGGAATTCCTGCCCTGCCATACCATTAAGAAGCTGATTAGTGCGAACAAACTGAACTGTGCCACCGGAATTAGTAAAATTCTCAAGCAAAATCCATTCGTTGCTACCTATTGTCTTATACTCAACCGCCATTTGTTCTAAAGTGGAAGTGCTGTAATTATTGATATATAATTTAAAATCGAGTTTTATTTCGCTGAAACCAACCCCATTGAACAATGGGCTTGTAAATGAATGTGAATAGTTGGTTATTGAAGGGCTCCAACCAAAATATGCATTGGGTGCGGTACCTGATGGTGGTGTATATGATGAGCCAAAATCCCAGTTACCCTGACCTTCAGGAAATGACCAGCAAGTTACTGATGGAGTTCCGAATGGCTCAAGATAAGGTATTGAGAATATATCACACAATGTGGTAAAGCTTGACGGACCATTCCATGCACTTATCTCCGACCCACTACAATGAGCTCTCACATAAAAATCATATACGGTAACAGGGGTTAAACCTGTAAGAGCATAAGGTGATGAAGTAAGATCAGTAATTAAAGTTCCGGCATTTTCAGGATTAAAACCAGTAGGTCCCCAGATGATGTCCCATGTGGATTCAGTGCCACCGGGAACCCAGTTTAACATTGCACTTGAAGCTGTAATTGAAGTAGCATGAATGTTTTTAGGACTCGGACATGAAGCCAAAGCAGGGAAAACAACATAATCAATCCATGCACGGTCTTCGCCACCAGCTACTGAAACATCTTTAACATATTGCCATTTAAATATTTTCAAACCTCCTGTGACAGGGAATACAGCTCTTGTCCAGGGGACATTACCAGCCCACTGCCCAACCACTTGATTATTAATATAAAATTTCAAAAAATCATAATTGGCTTCTGAAGAGACTTTATAATAAAATGATATAGAGTCGTTTACACCAACATCATATTCAAGAATCAATTCTGATGACTGGCTATTTGAAATTGCACCCGACCTTGCTGAAAATGTTCCTTCATAAGGAGAATCATTTGAAATAGTCCATGGCTGATTACCACCAAAAGACCAGGGGAAAGCAGTAAAATCACCGGTTTCAAAATCTTCGAAAATAATTCCAATTTTCTGATAATAAATTTTTACTATTGTATATGCTCCTCCTGTTATTGTATAAATAAAGGCAGCACTATGTCCAATTGGAGCATCCTCAGTAACAATAACATCAAACTCAGCAATCGCTGATCCACCCGTCGGGATTACTCCAAGGCTTGCAGATCCATTAAGTATAGTAACATATTCACTTTCAGTTGATAGTGTAACATTTACAGGATCTGAATCAATCTGCCCAACGTTTAGTGTAGGTATCTTCAAAGTAGCACTTTCGCCCGGATCAAGATTTCCGTTTGAATTACCCTGCGGATCATAAACTGTCATATTACCTGATGTAAGGTTAGGAGCATGAGCCGAAACATTAAAATAGCTTTGCCATGATTCGTCACCATCAGTAGTTTCAACATAAAATCTTATATCATGGCCGCCGGGTATATCATTAGCAACCTGAAATGAAAATGCACCTGCAATTTCAATAGTATCGCCGGGGTTGAATGTACCATAGTATTGCTGACCATCTACCATAGTAATATAGGGTGAATCTGTTGTAAAAATTGCACTAACATTGTTATAGACATTCTCGGTATTATTCTGAAGTGCAATATTTGCCTCAATAAATTCTGATGGATTTATCAAACCATTGTTATTTCCCGCAATATCATTTAATGAATGAGAGGCATAAACAGGACCCGGGAAGGAAGTAGCCTGAATAGCTGCCAGAGCGTTCACACGTCCTGAACCTGTAGTGTTATTTTTGATAGGAGAAAGCTTCAATGCTGTCTCTTCAAGAATTTGTGAAATAACGTCAGGGGTAAGGTTATCATTTTTTGAAATCATCAAAGCCATGATACCAGCCACACAAGGAGTAGCCATTGATGTACCACTCATAGTTGTATAACCCGTATTGCTTGAATATGACAAAGATTTAACATCAACACCCGGAGCAACAATATCAGGACGAATAAGGCCAATGCCGGGATTGTAAGGATAGTCATTAAATGGTGCAATTGACTGCCATGTTACAGGTCCGCGACCTGAAAAACTAGCTATTGCATCGCTGCTGTTTGTAGCTCCAACGCTAACTACAGCAGAAATCCCTCCTTCAAGAGTCTGGTCAGGATGTAACCACGGCGGAGGACAATCGCCAGGAGTACGAATGTTATCAGGAATTGGATATGAAGATTGCTCATCACCTTCATTGCCCGCTGCTACTGAAGCAATAACTCCGGCAGCCAAAGTATTGGACATTGTAGTACGCCATGCCTGCCTGTCAGGACCCCATGCATGAAGCCACCCAATAGACATGCTTAACACGTTAGCACCATGTTCAACTGCAAACTGAATACCAGCCCATACCCCTGATTCGGTACCACTTCCACTGTTGTTCAAAATTTTCAGAGCCATGATCTTGGCATTGGGAGCTATTCCGGTTTGTGATCCCGAAGCTCCGTTTCCGGCTATGGTTCCGGCACAGTGAGTTCCATGTCCATGATCATCATTAGGGTTATTGGTATTATTGATAAAATTCCAGCCATGATAAGGATAATCCGGATGTGTCCACATATTTCCATTCAAATCATTATGTGTATAACGAACTCCTGTGTCAAGCACACCAACAACAATGTCTTGCCCGGTAAATCCAAGATCCCAGACTGCAGGTGCATTAACCTTCAAAACATTATAGGTTATTTCCTTTGATCCATCGCTACCGTCTTGAGTAATGCCGTATTCAGGATTAATCAATACTCTTTCTTCATCAAGATCAATCCGGACAACATCCGGTCGGGTGGCAAGCTGTTCAATTACTTCAGAAGTAGCATAACAGTTTATAACGTTAACAATCCACAATGAGCGTATTTCATTTACTTCACCGCTGCGTGAATAATAATTAAGTTCAGCCAGAATTCCCTGCTGACTCTGCGCTGTAAAACTTTGAAGTTCATTTACAACGTACTCACGTAGTTCATTGGGTTTAAGTGAATGACGCAGATTTAACAATGATTCTACATCATATTGATCTTTCATCCGGATGTTGATCCTGAAAAGATCATTCTCAGCAGCCTGCTGCATTTCATATTGCAGCTCCTTGGTTATTGGGTTTATTGACTGGGGTTCCTGTGCTGTAATGTATAAAGTACAAAAGAGCAAAAAGACGAGTGGAAATACTTTTTTCATGCTAAAATTAAATTATTTAAAAAATTGATTTAAGAAAAGCCATGCCGGGTATAAAAACCCGGCATGACAAGAATTAATTAATGATTAAACGCTGATATTTATTTATAACTGATCCTGGTGAATCAACAGGAGTTGCGTTGTATTGGAGAAAATAAACTCCCGGGCTTAATTTATTGCTTTCATTAATCACAAATCTGTGAGACCCATTCTGCATAAAGCCATTATACAATACCATTGTTTCAGCTCCCATCATGTTCAGGATTCTGATCTGAACATTTGATACTAATGGCAATTCAGTTTCAACAACAAACTCTCCATGTGAGGGATTTGGAAACGCACGTAATCCAAAATCAGCGTTAGTTATATCAATATGTCCGTTATTATGCCTGATGACTTTCACTTCGTCTGCATTCAGGTTTCCGGCAACAACATCACCCCAGTTCAGATTGTCATACTCCTTATTAATATATAGCAATGTAATTTCTCCTGCCGGTATGGGTTTATTATCCATACTGAAAATCATTCCTATGAGCTTATTATCCTCAATATTGGTAAACAGCTCAAATCCTTCCAGTGCAAGGTCCAGTGCCGGCTGATCCATACCCAGAATTTCAAACTGAATACCTGCAAGGGTTCCGTCGCTTTGAATTGTAATATTATTGCTGTTCATGAACAAATGAGCTGTTTCAGAATTCAACTCAAGTCCTGCTGATTTAGTTCCTCTAAGCAGGATATTAACAGTTCCAATAACATCAAGAACATTGACAACACCATCACCGGTTACATCAGCATTTTCAAAACAGAAAGGTTCAGGATTCAAACCTGCTGCATAATTAACAGAAACGATTACGTCAAGAACACTAACTACACCATCGCAATTTGAATCACCGGGTAATATATCCGGTAGTTCTTCTCCATGAACTTTGATTTCATCCAATCCCCATCCGTTGATATTATAGCTGTTTGCTCCATAAGCACGGAAACGAACCTGAAATTCCTGTCCAGCCATTCCGGTAAGCACCTTATTAACACGAACAAATTCAGCGGTTCCTCCACTATTATTGAAATTCTCCAGCAAAGTCCATTGGGTTTGGTCAAGAGTTTTATATTCAACAGCTATTTGTTCTAAGGTAGATGTACTGTAATTATTAATGTATAATTTGAAATCGAGTTTTATTTCGCTAAAATTAACACCATTGAATAATGGGCTTGTAAACGGGTGTGAGTAATTTGTAATTGAAGGAGACCAGCCAAAATATGCATTGGGTGCAGAGGCTGATGGTGGTGTATATGATGAACCAAAGTTCCAGTTGCCCTGCCCCTCAGGGAATGACCAGCAACTAACGGTAGGAGTTCCAAATGGCTCAAAATAAGGAAGGCTGAAAATATCACATAAGGTTGTGAAGTTTGCAGGACCATTCCAGGCGCTATGCATATCTCTTACACATTTTGATCTTACATAGAAATCATAAGATGTAACTGCATTGAGTCCAGTAAGGTTATAAATTGGAGTAGTAAGGTTTTCAACCAGAGTTCCTCCATTATTTGGATCAAATCCTGCAGCGCCCCATTTCAGATCCCAGGAACTTTCGCTTCCACCAGGTAACCAATTCAAAATAGCTGAATTTGCGGTAACAGAAGTTGCATGCAAATTAACAGGAGATGGACATGGTGAAGGTGGAGGGAAAATTATATAGTCAATCCATGCACAGTCGCTTCCTGAAGAAACTGATCCATCTTTCATATATTCCCATTTGAAGGTTTTAACACCGGCTGTAACCGGAAATACTACTCTACCCCATGGAACATTACCTGACCACTGAGCTATTACCTGATTATTGATATAGAATTTAAGGTGATCATAATTACTTTCAGACGATACTTTACGATAAAAAGAGATTGAGTCGTTTGTACCAATATCATAATCAAGTATAAGTTGTGATGATTGGCTATGACTTATAGCTCCAGATTTTGCAGAATAAGTACCTTGATAAGGATCAGTGCTTGTAATGGTCCATGGCAAATTACCACCATTTGCCCATGGGAACATTGAAAAGTTTCCGCTTTCAAAATCTTCAAATATTAAACCCACCTGAGTTATAAAAGTCTTATAACCTGAATAAGCTCCGGAGTTAATTTCAAATTCCAGGCTAATTGGTGTTCCAATAGGAGTGTTTTCGTCAACTGAGATTGTAAAAACAGCATCTAATGTTTGTCCAGGCTCAAGAGAAGCTATGGTAGCATTACCAACATCTACTGTTACATAAGGGCTAATGCAGGCGAGAACAGCCTCAAGGTCAGTTGCGAGACTATTTCCTGAATTGGTGGTTGGAATCTTAACGTTAACAGTCTCGCCCGGGTCTACCTGACCATTACTGTTTCCTGTTGGATCCCAAATAACCATATTGCCAATTGTAAACTCAGGGGCATAAGCTGTTTTGTTGAATGCCGAAGTCCATGTTTCCTGACCATCAGTGATCTGAAGTTCAAACTGTAATGCCGTATTATTTGGAACATTGTCGGCAACGGTAAATGCAAAAGCATCTTCAATCATTAGCAATTGTTCAGGCGAAATATTGCCATAATTTTCAACGCCATCAGTAATAGTAATATAGGTTGAAGTTGTGTTAAGGTTAACTACAAGATTTGTAGCTTCTTCAATACCAATATTTTTAAGCTCAACGCCCATAACAACAGATTCGCCAAAATCAATCTGACCATCCCCATTTCCACCAATGGCATCGTCTATAATGCTTGAATTGTAAACCAAATAAGGACCTGAAGCAGGAATAACTTCAACATCCTGTAAATAAACAACCCTGTTAAAACCAAAAACAGCTACTGTCATCATACCCGGATTTGTAACCGTGGGGAACTGTACAGTTGCTGAACCATTGTTAATGTATGATGTACCAAGTATTTCGCCATCAATTGTTAGTGAAACAATTGCATCTTCAGCATCTGCATTCACAGTAAACTCAGTTGAGCCAAGAAATAATGTAGGCATATGAGTAACATTGATTGCAGTAGGATTAGCAGTACGAAGTGTAAGACTCGGATCTCCAAAAAGAATCCATGTGTCATGTGTTGACTGACCTGAAGAACCATGAGCTTCTATCATTTTTGCACTGCCATTAATGGAAACACCTCCCATAGTGCGTTTAATATGATTTCTCTTTTCAACCAAGATAGTAACCATTTCATCCTGGCCGGTCATAGGTGGTTGCCATGGCTGCGAAATCCACGACATCATTGTTGCTATAGCACCCACAGGTTCTCCTGTAGCACTATGACGTGAACGCATCCATACTTCAGCAAAACAGGTACCTGATGTGAACTGCCCATTATCGCAGGCTACAGCCCAAACATAAGGAAGCTTTCCAAAGTTGGTCAACTGGCTTACATGAGTTGTATTATAGTTGGCAACACTCCAGCTTGTCATTGATCCATGATTACAATAATTAATAATGCTGGCACCTTCGTTAATCCTTTGAGATATCTGCGCAGCAGTAGTATTGGGAACACCGGGAACACTACCGTCATACTCACGATGAACTGTGGTATAAGTATAGTTTAAAAGGCTGTCCCGTATGAAATCCATATGTACATAATCTGCTTCACCATAATGACCACTTCCTGCACCTTCATTTCTAGCAACGCCTATACCGGTACTGAGCCAGGTATCCGATTCGTCAATATCTCTTTCATAATAAATCGTTCTTTGAACCTGAGTTTGAACATCCAATAATGATTCAGCCGAAAATCTTCCTATAAATACTTCACTATATGAGTCGTTACCAAGAATATAGCCATAAAAACTATCAGAATATCCTCCTGACATTGACTGGCTTGGCACATGCTGATGGTCGCCCACAAGTAATATATGGGTCAACCCATTAGTATTATAATAATTAGTAACAAAAGATTTGATAGCCGAAGATGTTGTACCAATAGTGGACACATTCACTATTTCTGTCGGTCTTCCAATAGTCTTTTTCCATTCTACCAAAGGTTGAACAGCATCCACCCATGGTCCATGGCATATAATAAGTAAGTTTCCTTCTTCTTCAAGTATAGGATATCTGGTTTGTGAAGCATTTATAAAATGAGAATTATAAATTTCCTTAAATTCACGTACCATTCTGTCAGCAACACCATCACGTACATACTGGTTTGCTCCCCCGATACCATCATTATAGATTTCAACAGTAATATCATGATATACTCTCAGGATTCTTTGAACCGGGTTGTAGCTTATTGGGTAAACTACAAGGGTCTGGCCACGATAGTCTCTGAAAATATAGGGTTCGCGAAGCTCTGACAAAACATTCGGATAAAATTCATCCTGTGTATATGCGTAACCATAGGTGAATGGAATTTTTTCAGGATCTTCACTTCTGGTATAATGACCTTTTGAAGGAGCTATATCCATATCAGTAAAATCAGTATAGTCCGAACTTAATATCCTTACATTCATAAAGGCAAGGTCGGGGATAATAGCTGAAACTCCATGCATGGGTAACTCAGGCATTGATTTGTCGTTAATGAATACCATATCGGGTACTGAAATCTGATACTCAGTCCCACGAGGAGTCTCAACCGAAGTCATAAAAAAACCTTCGAGGTTAAATTTGATAACAATACGTTGATCAGATGATTCAATTAATTCTTTTTGAATCGGAGTTGGGTTATCTGAACTGATCTTTGTCCAGTTCTGGCTAAAAACACCAACAGACAACAGCATTAGGAACACAAAAAAAGTAAACTGTTTTTTCATTTTTAATTTAATTAGTGTAACATGACAAAACATCGTAACTGTTATAACAAACAAATGTGTGTTTTGTCGGATTTCATTTTAATTATTTAGTTTTATTGAATAGCCAACTTTTTAACTAATGAACAAAGCTATAATTCTGAAAACAGACCTGGATATTCCAGGTCTGTTTTCAGAATCCTTAGCACTCTTTATTAATTAATAACAAGTTTCAGGTTTTTACGGTATACTTCACCTGGCATATCTACCGGGTTTGCAATTAACTGAATATTATATATACCCGACTTCAACACTCTGCCTTCATTGGTAACAAAATGATGAATACCTCTTTCATAAGCATTTTCAGTAATTACCGAAATTTCTTTACCATGCATATCAAAAATTCTTATTGATACCCATGAAGAGACAGGAGTCGAAGCTGAAATAGTTGTAGCCCCGTTTGATGGATTTGGATAGGCATTGAGTTGGAATTCTCCGGCAAAAACATCTTTGCTACCTGCCAGATACTTAATTACTCTTACTTCTTCAGCATTAAGATTACCAGCTATAACCGAACCCCATTCAGCTTTTGCCGATTCATTATTTATACTGAAAAGATTTATTCTGCCTGCAGGTATAGGAGTATTATCAAAACTAAAAATCATACCCATAAGTTTTCCATTCTTCATTGTGGTAACAAACTCATATCCTTTCATCAAGAAGTTTAAATCTTCTGTGTTCAGACCACTAATTTCAAATTGCAATCCGGCAAGTGTTCCATCGCTTTCAAGTTCTATTGTTGTATTGCTCATATATATATTAGCCGGTGCAGAATTAACTTCAAACCCTGAGGATTTTTTACCATTAGTGATAATATTTACAGTACCAATAACATCAAGTATGTTGATTATTCCATCTTCAGTAACGTCGGCATTTTCAAAACAGAAAGGTTGTGGGTCCAGACCTGCTGCATAATTCACTATAGCTATGGCATCCAGTATATTCACAATTCCATCACAATTGGCATCACCGGGTAATACTAATGGTGCTTCCGTACCATGAACAACCACATCATCAAGTCCCCATCCATTTATATTATAGCTATTTGCGCCATGAGCATGGAAACGCACCTGAAACAATTGACCAGCCATTCCATCAAGAGGCATATTTGTGCGATTAAACGAAACTGTACCACCACTATTAGTGAAATTCTCCAGCAAGGTCCATTCAGTATTTTCAAAAGTTTTGTATTCAACTGTCATCTGTTCAAGTGTTGAAGTACTGTAATTATTAACATACAATTTAAAGTCTATTTTTATATCAGTGAAACCAAAAGCACTAAAAAGAGGGCTGACCAATGAATGCGAATAATTGGTTATTGACGGGCTCCAGCCAAAAAATGCATTGGGTGCGCTGCCTGAGGGTGGTGTATATGAAGAACCGAAGCCCCAGTTACCCTGACCTTCAGGGAAAGTCCAGCAACTTACTGACGGACCTCCGAAAGCTTCGGTAAACGGCAATGTAAACGTGTCGCATTGAGTTTGGAGAGTAACAGGACCGTTCCATGCACTTAAGGTTGTAGCATCACAATAACCTCTTACATAAAAATCATACTGTGTTACTGCCTGCAATCCTTCAAGAAGATATGGAACTTCAGTAATATTGGTTATCAATGTACCGGATGTAGATGGATTAAATCCTTTAAGTCCCCAGATAAGATCCCATTCAGTTTCGCTTCCTCCGGCAGTCCAGTTTAGCAATGCTGAGTTCGAAGAAGTTGATACAACCTGAATATTCCTTGGAGAAGGACAAACTGCAGGAGTCGGGAATATAATGTAGTCAATCCATGCACAATCATTGCCTGAAGAAACAGATCCATCTTTCATATATTCCCATTTAAAAGTTTTAAAACCCTGAGTTACCGGAAAAGCAACCCTGCTCCATTCCTGAGTACCTGACCATTGTGCAACTACAGTGTTATTAATGTAGAATTTAAGAAAATCATAATTGTTTTCTGAAGACACTTTACGATAAAACGAAATACTATCATTAGCTCCAACATCGTATTCAAGAATAAGCAGAGATGACTGGCTATGAGAAATCGCTCCGGATTTAGCTGCATAAGTGCCTTCAAAAGCGCCGGTATTGGTAATAGTCCAGGGCTGAACACCACCAGACATCCAAGTAAACGATGAGAAATCCCCTGTTTCAAAATCTTCAATGATCAAGCCTACCTTAACAATAAATTCCTTACTTGCAATATAATCACCGGTACTAACAACATAGTTAAATAAAACCGGAGTACCTATGGGTGCATCTTCTGATATGGTTACTGAAAATACAGCATTTGATGTTTGATCCGGATCGAGGGTTGCAAAACTAATCTGCCCGACATTAATGGTAACATAGGGGCTTGTTGATGTAATAACACCTGTAAGATTTACTGCCTGACTATGACCAACATTAGTAGTGGCAATAATAAGATTTACTGTTTCTCCGGGATCTGCCTGTCCGTTACCGTTTCCACCCTGGGTATCATTAATGGAAAGATTATTGGCTATTGACAACTCAGGAGCCTGTACAGTAATATATAAATTTGAAGTCCAATTGTCAGTACCATCAGTAATTTCAAGAACGTAAGTAGCTTTGTGCTGATCGGGAACATAATCTGCAATTGAAAAACTATAAGCATCATTAACAGTTGCTGTTGCATCATTGGCAATAACACCAAAGCTTGTTGAAGCAGTACTGGTAAGTGTAAAATACGGATCTGACCCGGTGATTGTTGCCACAACTTCTGCAGAAGGATCTGCACCAACGTTTTTCAATGTAACATTGAGACCAATATTTTCACCATAATCGGCTAAACCGTTATTATTTCCACTTGCATCATTAATAATGTATGAATCAAGAACCACATACGGACCAACCAGAGCTGCAGCAGGAATCTGAACCATGTATGGTATATGCTGAGGTTTGGTAACAACAATATCAACCATCCCTGATGAAAGTACAGGATCAATAGAAACCATTACCGTACCTGTAGCATCAACTAATGCTGAACCATGTAATACACCATCTTTTGAAATACCAATATAAGAACCGGGAAGAGCTGTAACTTCATAAGTATTCAATCCTATAGGTAAAATAGGCATATGACTTACTGTGTTAGTACTACCTTCAGTATTATAGGCTACCAATGATGGATCGCCCAAAACATTGTATGCCTGCCAATAATAAAGTGGACTTGAGTGGCTTGGATAGCCCTGAATATGAACTTCAGTAACAGCAAGGTTTCCAACAAACACAATACCTCCGGTTGTAACATAGTCGCTCATCCATGGCGCATCATAACCTCCCCAGGTAGTTTCTTCATAGCTGGGAACATAACCATTGTTAGTTCCCTGAAGTGGGAAAGCACCAACAGCCCAATAGAAATCTTCAAACCAGTATGAACTTGGTGATGAACCTATATAGGCTACCGAACCCTTATTAACACCCCTTTGCCATGTTTCGCCTATACATTCAGCGTAACCAAAATCAGCAGCAAGGCAACAGTTACCAATAGCTAAAGGATATTTGTTTACATTAGTGAATGCATTAACTGCTGACTGAGAAAGTGCAGGATCACCCCATGATGTTTCGCCACAGTGAGCTGAATAATTAATAAAACTTACAGCTATCTTCTCAGGAGAGTAACAACCTGTGTAAGGAGAAGTAAGATATGAAAAAACATCTGTGTAACCATGCGCAACATTCCAGTAATTGTTAATTGCATATTGAACTGTTGGCTGACCAATACGAGGATTCCATGTACCATCAGCTCCTGCAATTATGGTTGCTTTATTCAGATAACTGGGATCTTCAAATTCATATCTTTCGTGATAAAGGGTCTTATTGATCTGTGTAACCAATTGAGCCGAGTTAGTAGCCGAAAATCTTCCGTAATACATCTCAGGGAAGTAGTCACCATCAACACTGGCATAATATAAGTCAGTCATTTTACCCGATGAAGACCCGGTTGCAGAAGGCAACTGAGGAGTATCTCCAACAAGCAATACAAAGCTTGGAGCAGGATCGGCAGGAGTTCCTGCATTATATTGTCCATGAATATATGATTGTATTGCAGAATATGTTGTTCCAATCACGTCAGTGTATGCAACTATAACCTTAAATCCTTTTTTGGTTTTCCATTCAATGAAAGGCTGCAAATCGTTTTCAAACATACGGTGTGAAACAATTAAATATTTCACCGGATATTTTGTAAGATTGGGATGTAAGGGATAATCGCGACCCGGACTATTTAAAAGGCTCTTGTAAATAACATCAAAATAAGGAGAGTAAGTAGCTTCTTTAATATATTGGGTTTGGGCGATATCGGAATTTACAAAATTTATTTCAACATCAATATCATTGTAAACCCTTATTATACCCTGAACAGGATTATAGCTTACCGGAGCTACTGTGAGACGTGCAATACGTGCACCACGAAGTACGCCCAAAACTTCAACACTTGCCAATTCATGTCCTATAAATGCATCCTGCTGGTAAACTTCTCTTCTGTATTCAAAAGGAACCTCATCAACATTCTGATCTTTGCGTATCGAAGGTTGAGCAGGAATTACCAGATTATCAATACCATAGCCGCTTAGCTTATACTCTGACATTGTATAATTTCTAACCTTCACTATAACTTCAGCGCCAAAAGGAATCTCTATCAAATCTTTTGAAGCCGGAAGTTTGGGAGTACCTAATTCGCCAATCCAATAAGCATCGGGCATTGACAATTCGTTAAACATACCCTGATCGGATTTAACGCCAAAAGTAGAAATCCCAGGATACGTATAAGTAACCCTAAGTTGCTGCATATTATCAATAGCAACATTGGCTCCGCTGGTGGTTCTGCCAAAATCAATGGCAAAATCCTGAGCGCTGACGTGAGAACCGAGCAATAAGCCCAGTAATAGAAGCATAGCAAATTTTGAGAAGATTTGCTTCAGAAAAACTTCATAGTAATAGCGTTTCATAAATGGAAATTAAATTAATTAATAAAGATATGAATTATATAATTGATTATCAGGCATCTATAAAAAATGACGAGGTTAAAAAACAACCTTTCCCCTTTTGTATAAGTGTTCGCAAAATTAGTTATTATTTTTTATTTAACACTCATTATTATACCATCAAATTTTAGGACCTTAACATATCATTAACATTAAGCTCTGATAATTATCAATAGATTGATAAAACTGAAGCATTCTAATTAAATAAAAAATCACTCATTTATTAAAAAGTCAACTATGGATTTTATAGTCAGGCATAATCGAGTAGGTAGGGGGATTACTCCCCCGCCCTCTCACACCACCGTGCATGCTCTCGCACACGGCGGTTTCTTTTAACTGTTTAACTTCTCGTAATTTAATGTGAGGTTGTATAAACCTATCTCGTCAAACCAATTATTGCTGAGAGCTTGGTGCGCCTGAGGACATCCAGATTTGCGCCAATAACCCTTGCCCGAAAGAGCTAATATCCAGCTTTGCCATGTTTCAACACCTCGGCTTTTCAGAAACTGTTGTAGTGTTATTACTCTTTTGCATTGCTTGAGCCTGTAACATCGGAGCTTCCTCCGAATCCAACTGTCAAGGTTTATCAAAAGATTTTTGCAACGTGCATGGTGAAAATAGTTCAGCCAGCCTCGCATGACGGAAGTAAGTTCGGAAATGACTTGCTCGAACTTTAATCCTCTGTTACGCTTGGTTATGATGCGTACTTTTTCTTTAAAGCGGTCTATGCTTTTGCGTGAAATACGTAAGCTGCCATCTTTTTGGATGGTATAGCCTAAAAATTTAGATTGGTTGACTTTGCAAACATGACTTTTGTCTTTGTTGACATGCAGTTTTAGTGTGCTTTCGATAAACGTGCTTATAGATTCCATTACTCTATCGCCTGCCGTTTGGCTGCGTACGTAAATATTGCAATCGTCGGCATATCGAACAAATTTATGACCTCTGCGCTCCAGTTCTTTGTCCAGTTCATCCAAAACTATATTGGAAAGTAATGGAGAGAGTGGACTGCCTTGCGGTGTCCCTTCAGTACGTTGACTTACAATGCCGTCAACCATGATACCACTTTGAAGGTATTTTCGTATCAATCTCAATAGCGTTTTGTCGCCAATACTGGTTGATAGACGATACATCAAGCGGTCATGGTTTACTACATCGAAGAAGGTTTTCAAGTCTATATCTACAACTACACATCTGCCATCTGATACGTATTCGCTACCTTTGCGAAGAGCTTGATGAGCACTGCGGTTGGGACGGAATCCATAACTGTGATCGGAGAATTTGCGTTCGTAAATAGGACTTAGAACCTGTGCAATGCCTTGTTGGATTATCCTATCGGTTACAGTTGGGATACCCAACTTGCGATTGCCACCGCTTGGCTTGGGTATTTCAACCTGTTTCACAACTTGTGGTTGATATGTACCATTGTATAACTGACTTAATAGAGTTTTCTCGTTCTTAGCATACCATACAGCAAATTCTTCAACAGGCATTTGGTCAATTCCAGCCACGCCTTTGTTCCGCTTTATCTGGAGATAGGCTTGTAGGATATTGCTGTGACACAATATCGCTCCCATCAAATCGTGAGTTAAGGCTCGTTCTTGTTCGCATGCTTCTTTTACTTGCAACGCCTTTATTGAATGAGCTCCGCTTACGACTTCACTCTGGACAAAAGGGCGAATAGCATCCTTGCCTATACGACTAAATAGGTCTCCTTGGTAAGTTATTTCTTGCTGTTGCGCCATAAAACAAATTTTGAACTAACTGCTCCTTAAGTTAAAAGATTCAGACCTTCTTCTGTGATGTTAATGCACAGAATACTATGTCTTCTGCTGACTTCTTGATGAATATAAAGAACATCAATATACTTCTCGCACTGTTGGTGCTTCATCAAGACCTCTCGGGATAAGATATTAAACTTTCTCTGCGTTCTGCCTGATTTACTCAACTTGAGTTACGGTTGAATTTCGGGCGTTCCCAATCCATTGCTCGGTTGCCCCTCAATTGAGCCTTATATCAGATTTCTGTGCGTCAGAACTTCAGATTTGCTAATGACTGTTTATTCCGGTGATACTGACCCCCTATTCCGGTGATGCTGACCCCCCTCATTCGGGATCAGTTTTTTGTGGCTAAGCTAAGTCTATTACAAAGAACA
>MTBK01181972.1_pt1 | contig 26641 bp, 23 predicted proteins | sample 1535981 | NCBI WGS metagenome assembly MTBK01 (sample SAMN06109225, study PRJNA356200) | anaerobic digester metagenome | isolation source: biogas reactors fed with pig manure or primary and secondary sludge | place: Spain | collected 2016-06-30
CGCAACAAAGGGGCAAAGGGTATTAGTGGTAAAATGGATCATTTTCGCTGGCCGAATAAATTCTTTCAGGAGCTTGGGCTGTATAGTCTTGAGGAGGCCCATGCTCTGTTGCTCCAGTCCTCAAAGAGGTAAAACCACCAACTGGAGAGCCGGATGCGGGAAATCCGCCAGTCCGGTTCGGAGGGAGGGGCGACGCAAATCAATGCGTCGTTCCTACCCCTATCTAAAAGGTGCCGAAATTGACTTTTTATTAGGACGTCAAGAATTAATTTCAGCAAAATCTCCCCTAACCCCTCTTTAGAAAAGAGGGGGACTGGATCGGTGGTTCTTTGGAAAAGAGGGGGATGATCTGGAAGGTCCCCCTTTCCTAAAGGGGGACTTAGGGGGATTTTTTGAGAGGTTGAAGAATTGATGAACTTGTAGATGTTGGATCATTATGTTCTGCAAGACGCCGATCAAGACTATCTGTCTGTCCTATGTAGTATCGACCGCTTGTTTCAGATTGAAGGATATAGACGTAGAACATCATAATAAATAAGGCGCGCCAAAGTTTGGCGCGCCTTCTATGAAATGGCTCCCCAGCGCGGACTCGAACCACGGACATGCTGGTTAACAGCCAGCCGCTCTACCGACTGAGCTACTGGGGAACAGGTTTTACTTTCACATTTTCCCCGGCGCAAACGGGGCTGACGCCCGGAAAAATTGAACGATTTTCATATTACAAGTCGAAGCGGATGTCAACCACTTCCAAAAAATAATTCGCCCCTTCTCCAAGCGGCTTTTCTCTGCCGTTCCAGTCCCGTTGACCGGCGTCAATCCATTTTTCTGCCGAACACGGAGCAGCAGACCGGTCCGGTCAAAAATCAGCACAGCGCCAGGATCTCCCGAATGGTGTCCGGAGTCACATCGCCGCTTTCGCCCATCGCGGTCAGGCCGTGTTCCGCGAGGAGTTCAGCTACTTTGTCGGCATCGACTTTTTGCACGCCATAGCCCGCGAGGCGCGTGGGGAGGCCCATCGCCTCGAAAAACATCTTCGTCCGGTCAATTGCGGCGTCAATGCGCGACGCCTCCGCGCCGGATGAAATTCCCCAGACGCGCCGGGCGTACTGAAGCAGTTTTTGTTTTTTGCCCGCGGACCGGACTTTCAGCATGGCCGGCACAAGCACGGCCAGCGTCTGCGCGTGGGCCAGCCCGTATAAAACCGTCAGTTCGTAGCCTGCCCGGTGCGCCGCCCAGTCCTGGGGAACCCCGGCGCCGATCAAACCGTTGAGCCCCAGCGTCGAGGCCCACATGAGGTTGGCGCGCACGTCATAATTCTCCGGTTCCCGGAGCGCTTTTGGCCCTTCCTCGATCAGCGCGAGCAACAGGCCTTCGGCAAGCCGGTCCTGAACCTTGCCGTCCACGGGATACGTCAGGTACTGTTCCAGGACGTGAACAAATGTATCCACCACGCCGTTGCCGGTTTCGGCCGCGGGCAGCGTGAAAGTTTTCGTCGGGTCCAGGACGGCAAAACGGGGAAACAGAAAGTCGTTCATGATGGCGCGTTTCCAGCTGACGGCCCGGCGCGAAATAATGGCGCGGTTGTTCATCTCCGAGCCGCTGGCCGGCAGCGTCAGGACCGCACCCAGGGGCAGAGCCCGGCGGATGGCGTCGCCCTTGTTTTCCAGCAGAAGATACGGCTCGCCGCCAAAAGGGATGGCGGCAGCCATGAACTTGGCGCCGTCGATCACGGAGCCGCCTCCGATGGCCAGCAGAAAATCAATTTTCGTCTCCCGGGCCAGCGCGATCCCGCTCGTCAGCGTGTCGTATTCGGGATTCGGTTCGATACCGCCAAATTGAGTGATGTCGAAACCGGCTAAAGCTCCGAGAACCTCGTCCAGGACGCCATACTTCCGGGCGCTTTGAGCGCCGAAGACAACCATCACCCTGGCATCCCGCGGAACTTCACCCGCCAATTGACGGATCGTGTTTTTGCCGAAAAGGACTTTGGTCGGATTCTGAAAAGTAAAATTGATCATCTTTCTCTCCACCGGATTCAAGAAATGTTTTTGACAAACGACCGTAATCAATGCATTTGTTCATAGAAAAGACTACCCCGTCTGTCAACAGAAAAATACCTGCCCATGACAAGAACAGGGCAAAGCGATGAGTGAAAGGTGGAAAGCGAAGCGGGGCTGAACACTCGCATTGCAGCGGATTGGAATCAATGTAAATGCAGTGCGGACATTTATGCCTGCTAACAGCGGATCTGAAGGTCCGCGCTATATTGACCCCGCTTCTGTCTCCTGTCTCCTGTCTCCTGACTCCCGACCCATTGCCTTCCTGTCCACCACCCACTATCTTGACCCCTCTTGCCTTTCGTGCTAGGAAACCGCTGGCAGATGTAAAGCCCCGAACCCGCGCGACCGGTCAGGGTTCCTGCCGGCATTCCCAAGGAGGAAATTGTGACTTTTCAGGAATTGATCTTCGCGCTGGAAAAATACTGGCATTCTCAGGGCTGCGTTATCCAGCAGCCTTATGATATGGAGGTCGGCGCGGGAACGTTTCATCCCGCCACCTGTCTGCGGGCGCTGGGCCCGGAACCCTGGAACGTGGCCTACGTGCAGCCGTCCAGGCGGCCGACCGACGGCCGCTACGGCGAAAATCCCAACCGCCTGCAGCACTATTATCAGTACCAGGTAATCATGAAACCGTCTCCGGTCAATATCCAGGAGATCTACCTCGATTCTCTCAAAAGCTTCGGCATCGATCCGCTGGAACACGACATCCGTTTTGTGGAAGACGACTGGGAATCCCCGACGCTGGGCGCCTGGGGTCTGGGCTGGGAGGTGTGGCTTGACGGTATGGAAATTTCCCAGTTCACGTATTTCCAGCAGGTAGGCGGGTTCGACTGCAAGCCGGTTTGCGCCGAGCTGACCTACGGAACGGAGCGCATCGCCATGTATATCCAGGGCGTCAACAACGTCTATGACCTGCAATGGACGGATAAAATCAAGTACGGCGACGTGCATCATAAGGGGGAGGTCGAATTTTCTACTTATAATTTTGAAGTGGCCGACATCCCGATGCTGCGCAAACTCTTCGACGTGTATGAAGAGGAGGCGCTGCGCATCGCCGAAAAAAACCTGTCGCTGCCCGCCTATGACTACTGTCTGAAATGCTCGCACACGTTCAACTTGCTCAACGCGCGCGGCGCGATCAGCGTCGCCGAACGCACCAGCTACATCGGCCGGGTGCGCAATCTGGCCAGGATCAGCGCGGAACTTTACATGAAACAGCGCGAAGAGCTGGGCTACCCTCTGTTACAGAATCCATAGGACCTCTGGAGAAACGATGAACAACGAACTTCTTTTTGAAATCGGCGCCGAAGAAATTCCCGCCGGGTTTTTATCCAAAGCGGTGGCGGATATGGAAGAGCTGATCCGCAAAGCGCTTACGGAAAATCGAATTGCCTTTGAGGGCATCCGCTGTCTGGCCACCCCCCGCCGGCTGGTGCTGCACATCGCGGATCTAGCGCCGCGGCAGGATGATCAGGTCATCGAAAAAATGGGACCGGCCAAAAAAGCGGCCTTTGACGAAAACGGCCTGCCGACCAAAGCCGCGCTGGGGTTTGCCCGGGGACAGGGACTGGAAGTCTCGCAGCTCGAAACGGTCACGACCGACAAGGGCGAATATCTGTGCGCGCGCAAGACGATTGCCGGACAACCGTCCGCCGACCTGCTGCCGGACCTCCTCAAAAACTTTCTGCTGTCCATCCCGTTTCGCAAATCCATGCGCTGGGCCGCCTATGATCTGCGCTTTGCCCGGCCGATCCACTGGCTGCTGGCTCTTTACGGCGGCAAGGTCGTGCCTTTCACGGTAGAAGACATTGAAAGCGGCAACCGCTCGCGCGGCCATCGCTTTATGAGCCCGGAGGACTTTGCCGTCGAAGGGTTTGAAGATTACCTCGCCAAAGCCCGGGAGCATTTTGTCATCCCCGATCCCGCCTCGCGGAAAAAAATCATTCTTGAAGAAGCGCAAAAATCGGCTGCGGAAGTCGGGGGAAAGCTTTTCTCTACGGAAGACCTGCTGGACACCATCACGTTTATCGTGGAATACCCGGTGATCGTTCGCGGCAGCTTTGACCCCCATTATCTGCAAATCCCCAAGGAAGCGCTGACCACCACCATGATTTCGCACCAGAAGTATTTCCCCGTCGTGGACGACGCCGGAAAGCTGATGCCCTATTTCATCGCCGTCAGCAACACGCGCGCCCGGGACATGGAAGTGGTCGCCCGGGGCAATGAGCGCGTGCTGCAGGCCCGTCTGGCCGATGCCTCGTTTTTCTTTGAAGAGGATAAAAAAATCCCCCTGGAAAGTCGCGTCGAATCCCTGAAAAAAGTCGTCTTCCACACCTTGCTGGGGACCTCCCATAAAAAGGTTATGCGCTTCCGCAAGCTGGCGGTCAAAATCGCCGCCGGGGTGAAACCCGCGGTCAAGAAAAACGTGGATCGCGCCGCGCTTCTGGCCAAGGCCGATCTGGAATCGCTCATGGTGGGCGAATTTTCCGAACTACAGGGCATCATGGGCCGGGAATACGCGCTTCTGGCCGGGGAAAAGCCGGAAATCGCCGATGCCGTTTATGAGCATTACCTGCCGATTGTCGCCGGAGGCGATCTGCCTCTCACGGATGAAGGCGCGATCGTCGGCATCGCCGACAAAATGGACACCATCGTCGGCTTCTTCGCCGTGGGTATGCCGCCTTCCGGTACGGCCGACCCCTATGCCCTCCGGAGGCAGGCGCTCGGCGTTATCCATATTATTCTGTCGCGCGGCTACAGCTTGAGCCTGAGCTTCCTGATCGACGAATGCCTGGCGTCCCTGAAGGATGTCCTGAAGAAGCCCGCCGAAGACGTCAAAAAAGACGTTCTGGAATTTTTCCGGGGGCGTCTGCAGAATCAACTGATCAGCCAGGGCTACGCCTATGATACTGTGGATGCGGTTCTGGCCGCGGACATCGACTATTTCGTTTTGGTGACCGAAAAGGTTCAGGCGCTGCAGGCCTTCAGGGCCAATCCCGAGTTTGAACCCCTCTCTATCGCCTTCAAGCGGATCGACAATATCCTGAAGGATTTCCGCGGCGGTGCCGTGGACGTCAACCTGCTTTCCCAGGACGCGGAGATCAAACTGTTCGCAAATTTCGAAAATATCGGCACGCGCGTGGAAAAAGGCATCGCCGAGAAAAATTTCACCGACGCGCTGAACAAACTGGCCGCCCTGCGCTCCCCCGTGGACGCCTTTTTTGATTCCGTTATGGTCATGGACAACGACGAAAAAATCCGCTTCAACCGTCTGTCTCTGCTGGCGGAAATATCGGCGCTGTTCCATAAAATCGCCGATTTCTCCAAAATCGTCACCGCCGGCTGATCCGTACTGCACTGCGCCGCGCCACATCCTTTTCGACGCATCGGACATAATTCGTTTGATTGACATTCCCCGCGGGGCTTGCTAGGATGTGCGCGGATTTTATGAGAAAAAGGAAAATGGAAAAATAACCGGATGATCACAAAGGCGAAGCCCACGGTAAAAATAAATATGGAAGAAAGACTGCGGCTGCAGAAAAAGCTTCAGGACATCACCAACCGCATTCACGCCGCGCAGAATATTGCGCAAATCCTGATTGACCTCAAAGACGGTATCCTGAATCTGTTTGACGCCCATTCCATCACGCTTTATGTCGTCGATAAGCCGCACAACGAAATCTATTCCATGTTTCTGGCAGGGTCCCGGCTCAAAGAAATCCGCGTCCCGATCAACAATCACAGCATCGCCGGGTACACGGCCAATACCTTCAATATCGTCAACATCGCAAACGCATACAATCAAGCGGAACTCAAGGCCATCGATCCTGATCTGATCTTTGACGTCAGATGGGATAAAAAGTCCGGTTTCAAAACCAAACAGATTCTCGCCGCCCCGATTTTTTATAAAGATCAGCTCATGGGCGTCATTCAGATCCTCAACAAAAAACAGGGGGATCTCAAATTCACCGAGGAAGACATCGGTCTGGTCATGGAGATCGTGGAAGTTTTGGGCATTGCCTTCTACAATCAGCAGCGCTTCCAGCGCCGCCGCAAAACACGTTTCGATTTTCTGCTGACCCGTAACCTGCTCAAGGAAGACGAACTGGAAGCCGCCTGGAGTGAGGCGCGGGAGCAGAAGGAATCCGTCGAGCGGCATCTGATGAACAAGCACAAAATCTCCAAAGACGATATCGGACATTCCTTCGAAGAATTTTACCGCTGCCGGTTTATCCATTACAACGAGAAAGTCATCATCCCCGGCAATTTGATTTCCAACCTGAAAAAAGACTACCTCCAGCGCGAGCTGTGGGTGCCGCTGGAAAAAATTGACGGCAATATCCATGTGATTGTCGATGACCCAAACAATATCATCAAAAGAGACGCCATCGAAAATCTTCTGAAAACCAAGAAAGTAAAATATGATGTCGCGCTGTCGGAGGATATTTTAAAATTCATCAACCTTTTCTTCAGCTCGAGCGACGACGAGCATTCCTTTACGGAACTTCTGGGCAAAATGGATGAAGAAAGCGGGGGTGCCGAAGAAGAGGAGGGGGGAGACATCGTCGCGGAAACCGACAGCGTAATCATGCAGCTCGTCAATAAAATCATCAACGACGCTTCCTCCCGCCGGGCATCCGATATTCACATCGAACCCAACGTTGGCAAGAAAAATGTCGAGATCCGGTACCGCATTGACGGCGACTGTATGATTTATCAAACCGTCCCCTTCAGCTACCGCTCTGCCATCATTTCACGCCTCAAAATCATGTCCAATCTGGATATTACGGAAAAAAGAAAGCCCCAGGACGGCAAAATCAAGTTCCGGCGTTCCACCGGCGACGAACTGGAGCTGCGTGTCGCCACCATCCCCACCCAGGGCGGAGTGGAAGACATTGTCATGCGTCTGCTGGCCAAGAGCGACACGCTCCTGCCGCTGGAATCCATGGGGCTGCTCAAACGTAATTATGATGGAATGATCAACATCATCAACAAGCCTTACGGCATGATCCTGGTTGTCGGGCCGACCGGCTCCGGAAAAACCACCACGCTGCATGCGGCGCTCCACGTCATTAACCGGCCGGACAGGAAAATCTGGACCGCTGAAGACCCGGTAGAAATCACGCAATACGGGCTTCGACAGGTTCAGGTGCAGCCCAAAATCGGCTTCGACTTCGCGGCCGCCATGCGGGCGTTTCTGCGCGCCGATCCGGATGTGATTATGGTGGGCGAAATGCGCGACTTTGAAACGGCCAAAACGGGCGTTGAAGCCTCGCTGACCGGCCATCTGGTCTTCAGCACCCTGCACACCAACAGTGCCCCGGAAACCATCGTCCGGCTGCTGGATATGGGCATCGACCCGCTGAACTTCGCGGACGCCCTGTTGGGCATTCTCGCCCAGCGCCTGGTGCGCACGCTGTGCAAAAATTGCAAAGAAAAGTATCATGCCACCCGGGAGGAGTTCGACGAAATCGTGGAAAGCTACGGTCCCGAAGACTTCGCCAAACTGGGCGTATGCTATGATGATGATTTCAAGCTCTATCGCGCCAAAGGATGCGACGCCTGCGACAAAACCGGCTACAAAGGCCGAATGGGCATTCACGAGCTGGTCGTGGCCACCGACGCCATCAAGAAACTGGTGCAAAAGCATGAAACGGTTGAAGTCATTCGTGCCAAATCCATGGCCGAGGGGATGACCACGCTGCTTCAGGACGGAATCCAGAAAGTGCTTCAGGGCGCTACGGATTTTAACCAGGTCCGCCGGGTCTGCATCAAATAGGGGTCCGGCGACCAAAACAATTCATCAAAAAAAGGGTGGAAGCTGTTTCGCGTTCCACCCTTTTTTGATTCCAGTCCGTAAAATATTATACTTTCCCCGCAAAATCCTTTCCAAACGCCAGTGCCTGCGCGAGCGCTTCATCTCCCGGCCGCCACATGGCTTTGAAGCCGTCGCCGATCATTTCAAAGCCGGCTTTGGACAAATGATCGTTTAAAATCTTCACGCTCTCGCCGCTCCAGCCGTAGCAGCCGAAGGCCGCGGCCTTCTTTTTCTTGAATTTGAGCCCAGTGATCATTTCGACGAGCGCCGACATGGCGTTGAGAATGCCTTTGTTGATCGTGGGCGATCCCAGCAGGATCGCTTTGGATTTGAAGACCTCAGTCACCACGTCGTTGATATCGCGGCGGGAAATATTGAAGAGCTTCACCGTCACCTTGTCGTCGGCCTGTTTGATTCCGCGGGCAATGTGCTCGGCCAGCATTCTCGTTCCGTCCCACATGGTGTCGTAAATGATCGCGATCTGATTTTCCTGATAGTCCGCCGCCCACTCCAGATATTTCTGCGCGATCTGCAGGGGATTGTCGCGCCAGATGACGCCGTGGCTGGGGCAGATGAAATTCACCGGCAGATTGAGCCCCAGCACTTCATTGATCTTTTTCGTCACGAGCGGCGAAAACGGCGTGAGAATGTTGGCGTAATACTTAGTCGCTTCTTCAAAAAGTTCGGAGGGTTCGACCAGGTCATTAAACATGTTTTCGGTGGCAAAATGCTGGCCGAAGGCGTCGTTGGAAAACAGGATCGCGTCGCCGGTGAGGTACTCCATCATGGAATCCGGCCAGTGCAGCATCATGGCTTCGACAAAAACCAGTTCCTTTTTGCCCAGGCTGAGCTTGTCGCCGGTTTTCACGACCTGGAAGTTCCAGTCCTTGTGATAGTGGCCCTTGAAAGATTTCAATCCGTTGGCCGTGCAGTACACGGGCTTGTCCGGAATCCGGTGCATCAAGAGCGGCAGCGCGCCGGAGTGGTCCATTTCCGCGTGGTTGGCAATCACGTAGTCGATTTTGTCAAGGTCGATTTCTTTGGCGAGATTGTCCACGAATTCTTTCGCGTAAGGCGTCCAGACCGTGTCGATGAGCGCGGTCTTTTCGTCTCTCACCAGATACGCGTTGTACGAAGAACCGCGATGCGTCGAGTATTCCTCGCCGTGAAACTTGCGCAGTTCCCAGTCAATCTTCCCCACCCAATCAACACCAGGCGTAATCTCGAATTTCATAAAACACCTCCTGTTTTTTTATTTAATCATGACCAGCAGCATCTTGAAACGGGTAACGGCCTTGAGCGCATGCGGCTTGTGCGCCGGCATCAGGATCATCTCCCCTTCCCCGGCGCCGTAAGGCTTCCCCCCAATGGTAATTTTCGCTTTGCCTTCCAGCAGATAGACAAACGCGTCAAAAGGCGCCGTGTGCTCGCTCAATCCCTCGCCGGCATCGAAGGCAAAAACGGTCATGGTCCCGGAAGGTTTCCGGATGATTTCCCGGCTGACCACAGAGTGCTCCTGATAGTCAACCAGCTCCAAAAGACGAAACGCACCTGTGAGATCCGTGATTTTGGCCAGATTTTCAGTCATCTTTTCCCCACTTATTTCTTTTAGCACTGCTGAAGCTGAGCATTATGTTGCCTGCCCTTATAGCACACTTGAACAATAATGTATTTGACTTAAGTCAAAAATTGTTATTTTACTGACGCCTCGAAAGTTTCAGCCGCGGCCGCTTTGACCATAGGTCACGGGAGGGGCGATTGCGGTTTAAATTTCTTGAGAAAAACGCTTAATGCTGGTATGTATGCCGGCATTAAAAAATCTATTTTAAGGATGGTTATCTATGTTAAATCCAAACTTTAGCTCCGGCCCTTGCAGCAAGAGACCAGCGTGGACAATCGACACCCTGAAAGACGCGCCGGTCGGGCGTTCACACCGTTCCGCGCTGGGAAAAGAAAGAATTGTCAAGGCCATTGACGAAACAAGAAAAATATTAAATATTCCGCCGGATTACCTCGTTGGCATTCTGCCGGCTTCCGATACGGGCGCGTTTGAATGCGCGATGTGGTCCCTTCTCGGTCCCAAACCGGTTACCGTTTTGGTCTGGGAAAGCTTCTCCAACGGCTGGGCAACGGATGTGAGCAAACAGCTCAAGCTCAACCCCGCCATTATCAAGGCCGACTACGGCCAGATTCCCGATTTATCCAAAGTGGACTGGAAGGGCGACGTTGTCTTTGTATCCAACGGAACCACCAGCGGTGTGCGCATTCCCGATTGGGACTGGATTCCCGCCGACCGCGAAGGACTCTCTCTTTGTGACGCTACCAGTTACGCTTTTGCCAATGACATCGACTGGAGCAAAATCGACCTCCTGACCTACTCGTGGCAAAAATGTCTGGGCGGCGAAGCTGCGCACGGCATGATGATTTTGAGTCCCAGGGCGGTCGCGCGCATTGAATCCTACAATCCACCCTGGCCGATGCCGAAAATTTTCCGTTTGAAGAAAGACGGCAAAATAAACAAGTCCATCTTCGACGGGGATGTCATCAATACGCCTTCCATGATCTGCGTGGAAGATTATCTGGACGCCCTGGGCTGGGCGGGACAAATCGGTCTCGACGGTCTGTTCAAGAAAAGCTTGGCCAACCTGAAAGTCGTTGAAGACTGGGTGGCCAAAACCGACTGGGTGGAGTTTCTGGCCGCGGATCCGGCCGTCCGCTCCAACACCTCCGTGTGCCTGTCCGTCACGCACCCCAAAGTGGCCTCGATGGACCCGGACGCGAAAAGCAAGTTCCTCAAAAGCGTCGCGTCGGAGCTGAGCAAAAAAAACATTGCGCACGACATCAACTCGTACAAGGAAGCGCCGGCCGGCTATCGCTTCTGGTGCGGCCCGACTATCGAAGCGGCGGACCTCCAGGTCGCGCTGACCGAGCTGGAAAAAGTGTTCAATGAAAAGGTCAAGAGCCTGTAGCCCAAAGCTCTTGCGGGAAACGGCATGAGCGGAAATTGCCTTATGTCGTTTCCGTCACACCGACAAAGATGTAAGAGGAAAAATAACTCATGTCCAATGTTGCGGTTGTAGGCGCCCAGTGGGGGGATGAAGGCAAAGGAAAGATTGTTGATCTTTATACAGGCAAGGCGGATGTCGTCACCCGCTTCCAGGGCGGTAACAACGCCGGGCATACGCTCGTGGTAAAAGGCCGGACCACCATTCTCCATCTGATTCCTTCGGGTATATTGCATGATCACAAAATCTGCATTATCGGCAACGGAGTGGTCTTCGACCCGAAGGTTTTTCTTCAGGAGCTGAAAGAGCTCAACGAAGGGGGCCTGTTCCCCCCTTCCACCGAACTCTACGTCAGCGAAAAGACGCACGTCATCATGTCCTATCACCGCTGCCTGGATCAGGCGCGTGAAGCCCGCAACACCGGCAAAAAAATCGGCACCACCGGCCGCGGCATCGGACCGGCTTACGAAGATAAGGTCGCCCGCACGGGCATCCGCGTGGGCGACTTCTATGAAACCGGGCTGTTCCTGGAAAAAGTGCGCCACAGCCTGGAAGAAAAAAACTTCCTGTTCAAGAATTTTTTCGGCGTGGCGCCGCTGGATCCCCAGGCCGTCGCGGATGAGTATCTGGAGTACGCGGAAAAAATCAGGCCGTATGTCGCCGATACGTCCCTGATTCTGGCCGGAGAAATCCAAAAGGGGAAGAAAATCCTGTTTGAAGGGGCCCAGGGATGTCATCTGGATGTCGATCACGGCACCTATCCCTATGTCACTTCTTCCAACACCGTCTCGGGAAACGCCTCCTGCGGGAGCGGCGTCGGCCCCGGCGCCATTTCCACGGTGGTGGGAATCTGCAAAGCCTACACGACGCGGGTCGGAGAAGGCCCCTTCCCGACAGAGCTCCATGACGCGATCGGAGAGCATTTGCAGAAAGTCGGGCAGGAATTCGGCGCGACCACCGGCCGCAAAAGGCGGTGCGGCTGGCTGGACATGGTTCTGGTGCGCCATGCCGTCCGTGTTTCCGGCATCTCGATGCTGGCGATTACCAAGCTGGATGTGCTGACAGGGCTTCCCAAAATCAAAATCTGCGTCGGCTATAAAACCGCCGGGGGCGAATGCCGCGAGGCGGTTCCCGCCAGCCTGAAAACGTTTTCAACCTGCCAGCCGGTTTACGAAGAATTCGACGGCTGGACGGAAAACATCGCGGGCGCACGGGACATCAGCGAACTCCCCGTCAACGCCCGAAAATACATCCGGCGTTTGAAAGAATTATCCGGCGCCGGCATCGCTCTGGTTTCCGTGGGCGCGGGCCGCGATGAAACCATTCTATTGGAAAATCCTTTTGAAAATTGAAAACGTCCAGTTTCTTCTTGACAGGCCCCCGATGAGTTGCTAGAGAGCTTTGTTCTTTTAAATACGCTTCAGATGTGGGCCGTTAGCTCAGAGGTAGAGCAGCGGACTTTTAATCCGTTGGCCGCGGGTTCAATCCCCGCACGGCCCACCAAAAAACAAAAAGGTGTGGGAGGTATTGTATGTATCGGATTGATCTGTTGAACAAAATTTCGGAAAAGGGCCTGAACCTTTTTACCGACAAGTATGAATACCGCACGGATATTCCAGATCCCGACGGCATTCTCGTCCGCAGCAAGGAAATGAAAGAGATGACGCTGCCGTCCAGCCTCAAAGCCATTGCCCGCGCCGGCGCCGGCGTTAATAATATTCCCATCGACAAATGCTCGGAAAAAGGCATCGTGGTGTTCAACACCCCGGGCGCCAACGCCAACGGCGTGAAAGAACTGGTCGTTTTGGGCATGCTGCTTGCGGCGCGCAACATCGCGGAAGGCCTTGCCTGGGCCAAAGGGCTGGTGGGTGAAGGCGACAAAGTACCCGATCTGATCGAAAAAGGAAAATCCCAATTTGTCGGAACCGAAATCCTGGGAAAAAAACTAGGCGTGGTGGGTTTGGGCGCCATCGGCACCATGATCGCCAACACAGCCGAGGACCTGGGCATGGACGTCATGGGGTTCGACCCGTTTTTGTCGATCGAGGCGGCCTGGAGGCTGTCCCGCAACGTCAGGAAAGCTCCCAGCCTGGAGCGTCTTTTGGCCGAATCCGATTACATCACGCTGCACGTCCCGCAGAACAAGGACACCAAAGGCTTCATCAACGCCGAGAAATTCGCGATCATGAAGAAGGGCGTCGTTTTGCTGAACTTCGCCAGAGGCGGACTCGTGGAAACCGCATCCCTGAAAAAGGCCATTGCCGACGGCATTGTGAGCCGTTACGTGACGGACTTCCCTGATGGGGAAGTCATTGAAACGGACAGGGTCATCGCCATTCCGCACCTGGGCGCGTCCACCGAAGAGTCCGAGGAAAACTGCGCCATCATGGCCGCCATACAACTGATGGATTTTCTCGAAAACGGGAACATCAAGAACTCGGTCAACTTTCCGGAATGCATCCTTGACCGGTCCGGCAAAACCCGGATCACGATCTCCAACAAGAATGAGCCGGGCATGATCGGAAAGATCACACACCTGCTGGCCGACAACAAGCTCAACATTGCCGACATGATCAATAAAAGCAGAGGCAACATCGCCTATAACATTATCGACGTGGAAGGCGAAATGGCCGCCGCGGACCTGGTCAGGAAATTTGAGGCCATCGACGGGGTTATCGACGTCAGAATTCTTTAAGCAACGCAAGAAAGCAAAGCGAAAAGCGCCCGGCCTCAAACCGGGCGTTTTTTTTGACGGAGACGGACAAACGCGGCGGTTTTGGTTGCCCTTTGCCCGCCAACCTGTTAAAAGAAACAGCCAGATACGTAAAAAGCCGCAGGAGACCAGGAATGGATGAAAAAATCAGAAAAGCAATCTTTCAACGGATGGATCAGGAGCCTTTCGGCAGGAAATTCGGCATTACGTTGGTTGATTTGAAAGAAGGCTACGCCCGGGTGGAAATGCGCTTTACGTCCGACATGGAAAACATGTTCGGCATGGCGCACGGCGGCGCTGTATTTTCCCTGATGGACGCGGCGTTTGAAGCAGCCTCCAACTCGCACGGCACGATAGCCGTCGCGCTCAGCATGAGCATCCAGTATCTGGCCTCGCCCCCCAAAGGATCGCTGATGAACGCCGAAGCCCGGGAAATCAATAAAACGAAAAGAACCGCCGCCTACGAGATCCGCGCCGCCGACGAATCGGGAAATCTTCTGGCGTCCTGCCAGGCGATGGTTTACCGCCTGGAGAAGCCCCTGCCCTTTCTTGAGCATTAGAAATCTCCTTCCGAAATCACAGTGCGAAATCAGATTGCATTGGGGATAAAGGTTTGAAATCCGGGATTATAAAATCATGTCGCGATCGATCATTTGGGAAAATGATTTTGGATTGTGGTTGATAAATTCGTTGAAGCCGCAAACGAACCGGATATAAGCATCAACATCCGCTTTGCCATTTTTCATAAACGGATTACGCCGCCGGCTCTCCATGGCTTTGATATCTTCCGTGATCGTTTTGTCGAACATATCTTCGCTGCCGGTCGCCGGGTTCATAGAGACACCTCTTTTTTGATCTCATGCCACACCTCTTCCATATTCAGCAATTTGGCGTAACGATCGATAAGACCGTAATCCATGTCTCGTTTGTTGATTTCAGCCAGCTTTTTAATATCCTGCAAATCGACGGCTGTCCTTGAAGGATTGTTTTTTACCGCCTGTAATTTAAAAGCAATCAGACTCTCGGGGTTTAATACACGAATTTTCAAATCACCGTTAAAAATGGTTTTTTCTTCGGCGGTCTCCAACATCGCAAGACTTGTCTCTCTGAAGGCGTGAATAAAATCAACTTCGCCGAATATTTTCAGGGGAGACAGATATTGAGAAACATTGTCGCTTTTATACCGGCATTCATAGCCCAGGCTCTTCATGACGGCATCGACTTTACCCATATCATCGCGATGCGCCAGAAAATCAACATCAGCCGTTGCGCGTCCGTAACCCCACAATCCCAGCGCAAAACCGCCCATCAGCGCGTAGCGAATGTTCAGCCTGTCGAAATTCGTTAAAAGTTTTTCCAAAACAGTTTTAAATTCCATGAGCATCCTTTTGCGATGCATTTTAACATAGAATTTTTCTTTTACAATCCATTGATTCAGAAAATCCTGATGACATGGAACAAGTATAAGCGAGAGTTTCGTCTTTTGATTTTCCTCTCGCCCATCGTTTATCACCCTTCGCCTGGACCTTCGGCCTTCAGTCGCGGGCCACCGCAGGGGGATCAGCCTAATCCCCTATTTCCACAATCAGATATTTTTTCTTGCCCTTGCGGATGCGCAGTTCGCGGCCGCCGGCAAAGTCGTCAGGCGACAGCTTTTCATCCGGAGATTTCGCTTGGCGCTCTCCGACATAGATCCCGCCCTGCCCGATCAGACGCTTGGCCTCCGACATGGACTGCGTCAGCCCGGCTTTCGCACACACGGAGGCCACCAGCAGACCGGCGTCAATATCTGCGACGGAAATGCGATGCCGCGGAATCGCGGAGGTGTCGGCCTGCGGGACTTCACGCGGGATGTCGCTTGACGGAAATAAATCGGCATCCACTGTCCGCGAGTGGAAAGCCTCCATCGAAGCGCGCCACGCGGCTTTCGCGGCATCCGCGCCGTGCGTGACTTTGGCGGCTTCGTAAGCCAGCACGGTCTTGGCCATATTGAGCCGCGCGTCCGCCAGCGTTTTCACGACGGCGATGTCCGAAAGCGGCAGGAAGGTAAAGAGTTTGAGAAATCTTTCCACATCGGCGTCGTCACAGTTGACCCAGTATTGATAATATTCATAAGGCGAGGTCAGCGCGCCGTCCAGCCAGACGGTGCCTTTTTCCGTTTTGCCCATCTTGTGGCCTGTCGAAGTGGTGATCAGGGGAAAGGTGACGGCCTGCGCATCTTTGGCCTCGACTTTGCGAATCAGCTCTGTGCCGGCCAGCATGTTTCCCCACTGGTCGTTGCCGCCCATCTGCAGCGCGCAGCCGTAGCGCTGAAAAAGGTAGAGGAAGTCGTATCCCTGAAGCAGCATGTAATTGAACTCGATAAAATTCAGTCCCTTCTCCAGCCGGATCTTGTAGCTTTCCGCCGCCAGCATCCGGTTGACGCTGAAATGACGTCCGATGTCGCGTAGAAATTCGATGTAGTTGATCTTCGTGAGCCAGTCGGCATTGTTGAGCAGCAGGGCGCGGCCGTCGGAAAAATCAATATATTGCGAAAGCTGCTTCCCGATGGACAGGGCGTTATGGTCAATCTGTTCGCGGGTCAGCACCTGGCGCATTTCCGTCTTGCCGCTGGGATCGCCGATGAGGCCCGTGCCGCCGCCAACCAGCGCGATGGGGCGATTGCCGCATCGCTGCATATGGGCCAGCGCCATGATGGGCACCAGGCTGCCGATATGCAGGCTGGCGGCCGTGGGATCGAAGCCGGTATAACAGGTCACGGGACCTTTGGCAAAAAGTTCGGCAATCAGGGCTTCGTCCGTGACCTGCTCGACAAAACCTCTTTCCTGTAAAACCTCATACGCGCTTTTCATCCCTTGCCTCCGTTTATGGATGTAATGGAATGCTGATTCTCTCAATGGCCCCGGCGCGGCCGCTTTGCCCGTCAATGTCCAGCACAACGCCCTGCAGGCGGATGTCGCCCCTGGCCACATCAAATTTGGCGGGCAACTGATTCAAAAATTTTTTGATAACGGTTTCTTTCTGAATGCCGATCACGGAATCAAAGGGACCGGTCATGCCGGCATCCGAGATGTAAGCCGTGCCCCCAGGCAGAATTTCGTTGTCCGCCGTCTGCACGTGTGTGTGGGTGCCCAGAACCGCGGAAACTTCGCCGTCGAGATACCAGCCCAGGGCTCTTTTCTCGGAAGTCGCTTCCGCGTGCATATCCACGATGATGACATTGGTCCTGGCTTTCAGCCGGGCAATCTGCTCCCGGGCGGCCGTAAACGGACAATCCAACGGCTGCATGAAAGTTCTTCCGACCAGATTGATCACGCCGACATAATCGCCCGCGGCCGTGGGCATCAGCGCCGATCCCGTCCCCGGGGCCGCTTCCGGATAATTAGCCGGCCGGATCAACGTTTCGTAATCGCCGATAAAGTCCACGGCTTCCTTTTTATCCCAGACATGATTGCCGGACGTCAGCACGTCAATGTGCAGGCCGTACAGCTCCTCGACGATCTCCCGGGTAATGCCAAAGCCGCCTGCGGCATTTTCACAGTTGGCGATCACCAGATCCACGGCATGCCCGTTGACCACGGACGGCAGCAGTTCCCGAACCGCCCGGCGTCCGGGTTTACCGACAATGTCTCCAATAAAAAATATTTTCATTTTTTCACCCAATCTCCGGTGAGTCTATTTGGCAAAATTGGACACGCGGGTTTCCCGGATGACCGTAACCTTGATCTGCCCCGGATAGGTCAGCTCCTTTTCGATTTTCTTCACGATATCGTTGCACAGCATGACGGCGTCGTTGTCCGAAATTTTTTCATTTTCCACCATGATGCGGATTTCCCGCCCCGCCTGAATCGCAAAACATTTATCCACGCCGGTAAAGGAATGGGCGATCTTTTCCAGCTCCTCCAGACGCTGGACATAGGATTCCAGCATTTCCCGGCGCGCGCCGGGCCGCGCCGCGGAGAGCGTGTCGGCCGCCTGGACCAGAACGCCCAGCAGCGTATTGTTGCGTCCGTCGTCATGGTGGGTGGCAATGGCCTGAACAATACGGGGATTCTCCCCGAACCGCTTGGCAAAATCCGCGCCGATGGCCGCGTGCGTGCCTTCGATCTTGTGATCCACCGCCTTGCCGATGTCGTGCAGCAAACCCGCCCGCTTGGCTTCCTTGATATTCATTTTGAGTTCGGCAGCCATGATCCCCGTCAGGTAGGCTACGTCAATGGAATGCTGCAGAACATTCTGCGAGTAGCTGGTGCGGTATTTCAGCGCGCCCAGCATATTGATGATTTCCGGATGGATGTCATGAACGCCGCAGTCAAACGACGCTTTTTCGCCCGTCTCCCGGATAATCTGCTCCACTTCCTTTTCCACTTTTTTCACGATTTCTTCAATCCGGCCGGGATGGATTCTTCCGTCCTGAATCAGGCGTTCCAGCGAGATGCGGGCCACTTCACGCCGGATGGGATCAAAACTGGAAAGAACCACCGCCTCGGGTGTGTCATCAACGATCAGGTCAATGCCGGTGGCCGCTTCAATCGCCCGGATGTTGCGGCCTTCACGCCCGATGATGCGGCCTTTCATCTCTTCACTGGGCAGGTTGACCACGGACACCGTGCGTTCCGCCACGTAATCCCCGGCATACCTTTGAATGGAATAGGCAATAATTTCACGAGCTTTTCTGTCCGCAGTCAGTTTGGCTTCTTCTTCCGCTTTGCGGACCAGCACCGCCGCGTCGTGCCTGGCTTCCTCTTCCATCGACGAAATGAGAACATTTTTAGCCTCTTCCGGCGTCATCCCGGCGATTTTTTCCAACTTAATTTTTTGTTCTTCCAGCAGCGCGTCCAGTTTCCTGTGTCTTTCCTCCACGGTTTGCTCTTTCTGGCTGAGAGCTTTGTCCCGGTTCTCGATATTGGATTCTTTCTGGGACAAGACATCCATGCGCTTATCCATGTTTTCTTCTTTGCCGCGGATGCGCCGCTCCAAAGCTTCCAACTCGCTTTTGACCTCTTTTGTCTCCGCGTCGAAATCCGCTTTCATTTTCAGCAGATTTTCCTTGGCCTGCAAAATGGCTTCTTTCTTGATTGTATCGGCTTCCTTCTTGGATTCCTCCACAATCCGCGTCGCCAGGCTCTCCGAAGCCCTGATTTTCTTTGCAGTAAAGATTTGCTTCAGAATATAACCCGCAACCGCGCCCGCAAAAACCGCCACTATGATAAACAAAACAAACAGAATACCGTCTGGCATTGTTGCAACCTCCTCTTTTATCCTGTTGAAATTTAAAGCGGTTATTTCAACAGGATTATATTTAAACCTTTCGGCACGGCAAACCTGCCGAAGGATTCATGGTTTCATTCAATATTTTATTTACTTACGATGGGAAAAGGAGAAAAAGGGGGATAGAAAAACCCCCGCTTATGCCGTGTTGATCACGATTTTGAACCTTTTAAATAGGTGGGCGCCGGTTTTGTTTGCTTCAGGCTTTCTGCCCCCGACCAACGGAACAAGGCAGACATGCACACCGCAAACAAGTATAGCCCCCAGGTTCAAAATGTTGGCTCAAAAACAAATGACAATCACGCGCATCGCAGGGGTAAATTTCTCTTAACTTGCGTTTTCAATCAATTGAATCAACTTTTCGGACCGGTGGGTCAATTGATCACACAGGTCCTGATTAACTCCCTTTAATTTTAAATAATCTTCTGAAATGTTCAAAGCCGCCAGGATGGCCACATCCACTGTCCGGAGTCCTTCGCTCGATTTCACAATGTCTTCCATTCGTTCGTTGACATATCGGACAACCTTGGCCACTTGTTCATCTTCCGCATCACTTAAAACCGCAAGTTCCCGCCCAAAAATTGTAATTTCGTAACGCTTTTTCAAAACCCACGCCCTGGAAGCTTATTGGACCACCTTTATATCTGCAAGTAAATCAAGCAATGAATCCACCCTTGCGCGTACATGGTTCCTTTCCTCATCTAGTGCGATAATTTTGCTTTTGTACCCTTCTAGTTCCGATTCTTTATTTCTTAACGTTTCCTCCAATGTTGAAATCTGTTTTTTCAAAAAACTCTGTTCGCTGACAATTTGTTTGATTTTATCCTCAAGCTCATTAAATTTCCCGATTTCCACGTTTTTTCATCCTTTGTGCATTAAGAATATACGCCAGTGAACCTGCTTTTCCTTTGGTTTCATTTATGCCAATTCATTCCCGAGATGTCAAGTCATTATTTCGGCTTGCGCTGCCGTAAGCGACCGGAAATACCGGCCCACTTCCGAGCGCATCGCGTCGCTGTCCGTCATTTTTCCCAGCGTTTCCCTCAGCCGGGCCGACCCGGCCAGCCCCCTGGTGTACCAGAGCAACTGCTTGCGAAAAGACCTGTCGGCAAAATGCCTGCCACAATAACGAACTTCTTCTTCCCAGTGCTGCTCTATGACCTTTTGCCGATCCGACAAGGAGGGATGGCTGCAATCCTTTTCTCCCGCTAATAACTGACGAATCCCCTGAAATATCCATGGATTTCCTAATGCGCCTCTCCCTACCATCACGGCGTCGCACCCGGTTTGCGCCAGTATCCGAAGCGCGTCTCCGGGCTTACGAATATCGCCGTTGCCGACCACCGGAATGCGGACTGCGCTTTTTACCCGGCCGATTACGTCCCAGTCCGCTGAGCCGGAAAAGCCCTGATCGGCCGTGCGGCCGTGAACGATGATCATGGCAGCCCCGGAATCCTCGGCAATTTTGGCTATTTGAACGGCATTGATGGCGCCGGAATTCCACCCGGAACGAATCTTGACGCTCACCGGCAGCCTCGTCGCCCGGACAACGGCCGCTATGATGCGGCCCGCGAGCAGAGGATCTTTCATCAACACGGCGCCGGAACCGGTTTTAATGACCTTTTTCACCGGACAGCCCATGTTGATATCAATTAAAGCGGGTTTTTGCGCGGCAACCACTTCGGCGGCCCGGGCCATGACACGGGGGTCCGCCCCGAACAACTGGACACCCAGAGGCCGGTCCTCCGGGGATGTTTTCAAATATTGAAGCGTTTGCGCCGATTCGCGAATCAGGCCGTTGGCGCTGATCATCTCGGTGAAGCATAGCGAACAGCCACACCGGCGGGCGACCAGCCGAAACGGCAGATTCGTAACGCCGGCCAGCGGCGCGAGCAGCGCCCTGCCCTGAAGATCAGAAATTACATTGGACACAAATCAAACCGCTCTCTACCAATCGGTCCGATGGTTCGACAAGCAATGTCACCATAAGCCCGTCGAATGGCCACCATGACGTTCAAAAACACCATCCACCATCCACTTCTTCTGAACGTGATAGCATAGGCTTCACCAATATCAAATTCGCCAGCTCCCGGATCACGCTATTCATCGGGCATATGGCACCAGTGTGTATACGGCCTCATCATTCCGGGCACCTGAATGACTTTAACCTATTATCTCGGGATCGGCAAGTTACAACAAAGCTCCAACCCGTGGAGTGGATCGCTATTTACTCGTCACTCATATCCCTTCTTGACCCCCGCGCTTTTTCAGTGTAGGAAACCGGTCAATGATCCGAAAGAAAGGAGGCCGTTTTGCCTACAGTTTCCTTTTATTATTTTCGGGGCATGAACCATCACCCCATGTTAAAAGGAGCCCATCATGAGCGAAGCGGACGAGCCCAGAATCACAAACATCAAGATCAATCCCGACAATTTATACAAAGAAGAGTCTTTCACGGACCTGACCTTCGCCTCCATCCGTCGTCTTTCGCCTGTCAAAATTGACGGTTCGCCGGATGAGAGCCGGGAGCCTCTTTTTACCGGGATGGCTCAACTCATATCCCCCAACGGCCCCATCCCGGTTCAGTGTCTGATTGAAGGCGCCAAAACGCTCAATGAAGCAGCAGCCAAACTGCCCGACGCTATTGAAAAAGCGGTAAAGGGCATGATCGCCGAAGCGCAGGAGATGGAGCGGCAGGAAGCCTCCAGGCTCATCGTTCCCGGCCAATAAGAAAGGGGCACAACCATGATTGAAAACACCATCGTCACCTGGCACAAACTGGTCAAAGAAAGAGATGCGGCGGGTCTGGACGACATTCTCGCGGAAAATGTTGTCTTTCACTCGCCCGTGGTCCATACCCCGCAGGCCGGAAAACCGATTACCACGCTGTACCTGACAGCGGCTCTGCACGTCCTCAACAACGACACGTTTCAATATCTGCGGGAAGTCATTTCCGGCAACAATGCCGTCCTCGAATTTCTGACGGTTATCGACGGCATCTCCATCAACGGAATCGACATGATCACCTGGGGCGAAGACGGCAGGATCACCGACTTCAAGGTCATGATCCGACCGCTCAAAGCCATCAACCTGATTCATAAAATGATGGGGGATATGCTGCAGCAAATTCAGTGACACTCTATTTTACAGGATGAAGCTCATGGCAAAAGTCAAAGAACACAAGAAGTCCTTCGGTCAAAGCATCAAGGCGTGCCGCGAAAGCAGAAAGCTGAGCATCAAAGACCTGGCGCATGAAACAGGCTATCCGGCCGACCTCCTGGAAAAGGTTGAAAAGGATGAAACCACCGCTCCGGTGGCTCTTGTCCTGCAGTTGAGCCGCACGCTCAAGGTGGATGTGGCCCAGCTCAACGGCGATGAAAACAAAAAGGCCTCCTCGAGAGTCAAAAGTCAGAAAAAGCGCGCCGGCTCCTACGCCTATACGCAGTTGACCAAATCCGGCGCCGACAAGCACCTGGGCGCGTATCTCGTCACCATCGAACCCAACACCGCCCACGAAGGCGTGGAATACCACCATGAAGGGGAAGAATTTATTTATGTCTTAAAGGGAAAGCTTTCCATTTCGGTCGGTAAAAATACCAGCCTGCTGAGTCCGGGCGAATGCATCCACTTCAATTCGGCGCTGCATCACGCCTTGAGTAATCCTTCTTCCAGCAAAACAAAACTTCTCGTTGTTCTATATATTCCCTGAAGGGACCGACAATGGCATTTGAAATTACAAGCGAACAGGAAATGATCCGGCTCATGGCCAGGGATTTTGCCAGAAAAGAGCTGGAACCGATGGCGGCGGCGTGGGAGCGCCAGGGCGTTTTCCCGATAGACGCGGTCAAAAAAATGGGAGAGCTGGGACTTTTGGGCATGATGGCGCCGCCTGAACTCGGCGGCTCGGGCGCAGGCGCGGTGGCCTATTCACTGGCGCTGCAGGAAATCGCCTATGCGTGCGCGTCGAGCGCGGTGACTATGTCGGTCGCCAATCTCTCCACGGAGCCGCTTCTCAAGTTCGGCAGCCCGGAGCAGAAAGAAAAATGGCTGGTGGGACTTGCCGAAGGATCGCTTCTCGGCGCGTTTGCGCTGACCGAGCCGGGTGCCGGCTCGGACCCCGGCTCCATGACGACCACCGCCGTCCTGAAAAAAGACAAATACATCATCAACGGCACCAAGGTCTTTATCACGCACGGAGAGTATGCCGATGTCATCAATCTGATCGCCCGGACGGGCCAGGAAAAAGGAACAAAAGGGCTCTCTGCGTTCATTATCGAAAAAGGAATGCCCGGTTTCACAATCGGAGCCAAAGAAGACAAGCTGGGACTGAGGGCGTCCAATACCGTTGAGCTGGTGTTCGAGGACTGCGAGGTTCCCGCGAAAAACCTGCTGGGAAATCCCGGGGAAGGGTTCAAGGTGGCCATGCTCGCTCTGGACAGCGGCAGAATCGGCATCGCCTCCCAAGCCGTCGGCATTGCCAGGGCGGCCCTGGAAGAAGCGCTTTCCTACACTAAACAGCGACGTCAGTTCGGGAAAACCATCAACTCGTTTCAGGCCGTCCAATTCATGATCGCCGATGCCGCGACCCGAATTGAAGCGGCATCCTGGCTGACGCTGGCCGCGGCCGACCGCAAAGACCGCGGTCTGAAGTTCACGAAAGAAGCCTCTATGGCCAAACTGTTCGCCTCGGAAACGGCCAACAAGACCGCCTACATGGCGCTGCAGGTCCACGGGGGATACGGTTACACCAAGGAATACAAGGTCGAACGCCTGTATCGGGACGCCCGCGCCACAACTATCTATGAAGGCACATCGGAAATTCAGCGCGTGGTCATCGCCAGAGAAGTCATCAAAACATGATCCGTCGCAAGAGGGCCGGCTCAGGATCGCCCGAGGATCCGGTTGATCTCGCGTAAAAGGCGGGCGATTTCAAGCTGCTTCTTTAAAAAAAAACGAGCATGACTGCCGCTCTTCCTGCTCACACGAACGGCGAAAATATTTTTGGCTTTTTGCCGGAACACGTCTTCATCGGTCTCGTCATCTCCGGCAAAAAACGCCCTGGCACACCCCGCCTGCCGCATGAGCAGCTTCAGGGCCGTGCCTTTGTCCGGCGCGCCTTCCGGAATCAGATTTTCGACGCATTTGCCCCGGACGCGCCTGGGCGGCGGAACCAGCCGGCCGACGGCCCGGCGAATCATGGCGCACGCTTTTTTCCTGTTTTCGGCCTGCCGGTAGTGAACGGAAATCGTCGCGCCCTTGTTCTCCACCACGACACCCCCCCGGCTCCGGGCCGGAATCAGTTCATCGAGCTGACGCTGCCAGTCTTGCGCCATGCGGATAAAAACCCTCTCCCGCGCTTTCCATCCCGGAAGCCCCTCTGCGCCGTGATTCCCAATCAGGTAACAAGGGGCTGACGTCAGATGCCGCAGGGCATCCGAGCGGGAACGCCCGGTAATGATCGCAACGGGCGCCATCCCGGCCAGAACGGATAATTCCTCCCGGACAACCCCGGGGATTCCGGCGGCGTCCGGATCCGATACAATGGGGGCCAGCGTGCCGTCAAAATCAAAGGCAAACAGCGTTGACCGATCTACAAAACGCTCCAGCTCGGCGAAGGCGGTTTTCCCGAACAGATAGGCGGCGGGCGAATCCTGACTCATAACGGGACACCGATCCGTTCCGCCAGTTTCTCACGCCGGCGGACACGCGCCGCATCCAGAAGCATCCGGGCCGCCCACCGGTACACATTGAAATCTCTCACCATGGACCGCATACTGCGCATCCGCGCCTGCTGTTCGAATTCGGGCATAGTGAGGGCCTGGTAGATGGCGTCGGCCGTCTGCTCGATGTGATAGGGATTGACGATCAGGGCTTCATACAGCTCGTGGGCCGCTCCGGTAAAACGGCTGAGCACGAGGACTCCCCGTTCATCGTCGCGGGCCGCCACGAACTCTTTGGCCACCAGGTTCATGCCGTCATGCAGGCTCGTCACCAGGCAGACATCCGCGGCGCGGTAGTAGCGGTTGACGTCGCGCGGTTCGTGATGCTCAACTTTCAGATGAACCGGCTGATAACCGTCTCGGGAAAATTTCGCGTTGATCTGCCCGGCCAAAGCCCGAACGCGGGATTCCAAGGTTTGGTATTCTTCAAGAACCGATCGCGACGGAGCGGCGATCTGGATGAAGCAAAACCGGCCGACCATGTCCGGATGCGTCTCCAGCAGACATTCGACGGCCCTCAAGCGTTCGAGAATTCCCTTGGTGTAATCCAGCCGGTCAACACCGAGCCCCACCAGGCTGTCTTGCCCGAGGTTCATCTCCTGCCGGATGTCTTTCCTGCACCGGTCAACCGGCGGCTGCGTGTCCTGCCACGGCGACGGCCATTGGATGGAAATCGGATACGCTTCGACCAGCGTCAGATTGCCTCCGTGAGAAATCGTGGAAGACGCGTGATTCACGCGCGTTTCCAGGTAGCGGTCCGCGGTTTCCAGAAAATTCTTGCAGTGGAAAGGCGTGTGGAAACCGAGAATTGTGCTTCCCAGCATGCCTCGCAGGATTTCTCCCCGCCACGGGCAAATGCCGAAAGATTCCGGATTGGGCCAGGGAATGTGCCAGAAGGTGATAATCGTCGCCTTGGGAAGGGCCTGTTGGAGCATGCCCGGCAGCAGGGCAAAGTGATAGTCCTGAACCAGAACGACCGGATCATCCTGTTCGGATTCCCGAACCACCGCGTCGGCAAACCGCTGATTGACCGCCACATACCGGTTCCAGTCGGCGGTCCGGAAGATGGGGCGCACATGCGCGATGTGGCACAGCGGCCAGAGGCCCTCATTGGCCAAACCGTAATAGTATCCCTGCTCCTCCTCCTCCGTAAGCCAGATGCGCCGGAGCGTATATTCCGGATGCTCCGGCGGCACGCGGACATGATCCTTTTTGTCCACCACCTCCCGATCTGCTGTGCCGCTGCCGTGGGCGATCCATATTCCGGAACAGGCGCGCATGACCGGTTCCACCGCCGTCACCAGTCCGCTGGCCGGCCGCTGAACTTCCACCCCTTCCTTTCCTTTGACGTGAATGTACGGTTCCCGATTGGAGACCACCAGCATCTGCTCCCCGACCAGTTGTTTGGAGAGCAGACCGCGGAGCGAATCCGGATTCCAGAAAATGGTGAGATCGTCGGCGATGCGCTTTTCCGCATCTATCGTGCGCAGCAGGGCGCGCAGATCGCCCACCAGGGGCTGAAGCTCGGAGCTGGAAGACTTGGTAAAAGGTTTTATCAGGCCTTCGCCGCTCAGCAGGGCGCGAACACCGGTCATCCAGCCGCGCCAGCTTAAATGAGCAATCAGCACCGTAATGACGGAGGTCACCAACGAAAGAACGGCAAACAGGACCAGCAGGTATTTGCGCGTGTCCTCGCTTCGCTGCCGGACAAAGCTCATGTCGTGAAGTACCACCAGGGCGCCCATCGGCAACCCCTCAATCAAAAAGGGATTGACGGCAACATGCACCAGGCCCTGCGGCAATTCCATCAGCGAAGACGTTTTGCGGGTGGACGGATCCGGCACGGAACAGCAGAGAATGTCGGGAAAAGCCCGTGTTTTGAAGAGCAGCTTCCCCTGGATGTCGCAATAGCCCAGCGCAAAGAGCCGCTCATCCTGCGTGGCGCGGGTCAGCAGAGACTGAATTTTTCTTTTGTTGCCCTGTTCCAGAAGTTCGCCCAGGGGGTCCTGGAGGGTGCTGGTCACCAGCTTGGACCGGATATCCATATCCCTTAC
>MTBK01114287.1_pt1 | contig 26629 bp, 27 predicted proteins | sample 1535981 | NCBI WGS metagenome assembly MTBK01 (sample SAMN06109225, study PRJNA356200) | anaerobic digester metagenome | isolation source: biogas reactors fed with pig manure or primary and secondary sludge | place: Spain | collected 2016-06-30
GTCAGGATGTGTGGGTTCTCCCGGCCCTTCATGTGCGGGATGCAGGCCTGCGACACCGCGTAGGTGCCGCGCACCTCGATCCCGTTCATCAGGTCGAACCGCTTGAGCGGTACATGCTCGATCGAGCCGAGGTTGATCGCGCTGGCGTTGTTGACGCACATGTCGATCCCGCCGAACTGCTCGACGGTCCGGGCGACGGCAGCCGCCACCGAATCCCCGTCACGGACGTCGCCGACGATCGGCAGGGCCTGCCCGCCGGCCTCCTCGATCTCCTTGGCCGCGGTGTAGATGGTGCCGGGCAGCTTGGGGTGCGGCTCGGTGGTCTTGGCGACCAGTGCGATATTGGCGCCGTCAGCGGCGACCCGCTTGGCGATCGCCAGGCCGATGCCGCGGCTGGCGCCCGAGATGAACATGGTTTTGCCGGAAAAGGTGCCCATGGCGCCACCCTAGAGCGCGAACGGCGTAACCGGCCGCACCGGGGTCACCCGGACCGCCAGGTGATCCTGGGCGGGGCGGCGCTACCCGTGCGGGTGAGCCGTCGCCAGGTCACGACGCCGACAGCGATCATGAGGAGACCCAACCCTGCATTCAGGCATGCCAATGCGTAGACGGCGCCGGCGGTGCGGCGTGCGACGGGGGTGTATTCCCTGATGAACGAGGCGATATCGCCGACCGCGATCATCCGGGTATCCGCCAGTCCGGTCTGTGACGTCGCCGCCTCGCCGCCCATCCGTTTCCGCACGTCCGCCCAGACCACGACCGCGGTGGAGTGTCGCAGCATGCAATCACCGGAGCCGTCTGGGGGCCATCCCCAGGTCTGCAGACTGGATTCGACGCCGGCCGCTATCACCGGTGGTCCGCCGGGGAACTCAAGGAGGTAGCGTCCGGGCAGCCGGTGCGCTGTCCCCGGTATCCGGACGCCTCCGACGTCCGGGCAGGAAATCGACGCGACGACGCCGTCCCCGAATGTCGGATTCCGGTCGCTGAGAGTCGCCTCCATCAGAGCTCCGCCCGGCGGCGCCGGTGCATCGCGCAGGGCGATGAACTGTTCGCGGGTCCGCAGCTGTGGCAGGTCGTCAACGCGCAGCTGATCATCGGCAGCCACGACGAGGAAGACCGAGATCGCGAGGTAGCAGGCAGCTATCGCTGCGCAGATCAGAGCGACTCCGCCGCGGTCGCGTCGGCTGCTGAGCCGGGGGAGCGCCCGGACGATCAACAGTACCGAGACGACCGCGAGCAGCACCGTGCCGATGAGGATCTTTGCCGCATCGGCGACCAGAGCCGGCGCGACGTCTCCGGTGCCCATCAGCGCCACGACCGCCGCCGCGGCGGTCGAAACGACCACTGCGCACAAGCGCCACACCCGGCGCCGCCAGCGGTACGCGAGCCCGGCGGCGGCCAACGCGATCGCGGACCACGCCGCCGCCAGCATCACCGGCGGAGGCTGTCGCGGCACCGAAGGCCGAGCTCGACGAACGCGTCGACCCGATCCACAGACCGCAGAACGTCGGTCCGCACCCGAACGCGCACCCCGCTGTCGTCGACGGTCACCGCGGGCTGCTCGCGCTCGGAGCCGTAGCGCGAACACCAGACGCCGATCGCGTCGGCCACTCCGATGAGGTCGCCCGGGTGCGGGTAGCCGGCCGTGGCGAATGCCAGCAGCCGTTCGTCCACCGACGGCACCGGCTCCAGGGGGTGTCCGCCGCTGACCCGGTCGATGCCCAGCCAGTTGGTCATGGCCGGCGTCGCCGAACCGAGCAGTGCGACGGTCAGGCTTCGCAACTCCGGCGGCGGGGCAGGGCCGACGACCAGCGCCGCACCCTCGGCGCGCGGACTTGGGCTCGTCCAGGTGCTGACGACGATGTGTGAGCCCGGGGGTGACATCTGGGAGGCGAACGAGCGGGTCATGGTGACCGACCAGTCGCCGGCGTCCGGGGTGATGGTGGTGACCTCGCCGTGCCGGCTGATCTGCAGACCGCGCTGCGCGAGGCCAGAGCGGAACGCTGCCCGGCGCCGCAGCTGCCACACTCCGAGTGAAATGGCGCCGGTCACGGTTGCGATCGTGATGAGCGCGGTGACGAAGTTGGTCGACATCTCCATGGCGCCACCCAATATTTCACGATCTCTGCCTACGGGTGGCGTCACGACCGATCCGTCGGGGTTCCCTACGATGCTGTACACCATGACTTCCGAAACCGAGCTGCCCGCACCCCGCGAGGAGACCGACGCCGAGCTGACGGCCCGGTTCGAGCGGGACGCGATCCCGCTGATGGATCAGCTCTACGGCGGCGCCCTTCGGATGACCCGTAATCCCGCCGATGCCGAGGACCTGGTTCAGGACACCATGGTCAAGGCATATTCCGCGTTCCGGTCCTTCAAAGAGGGCACCAACCTCAAAGCGTGGCTGTACCGGATCCTTACCAACAGCTACATCAACACCTACCGGAAGAAGCAGCGCCAGCCTGCCGAGTACCCCACCGATGAGATCACCGACTGGCAATTGGCCGCCAACGCCGAGCACTCCTCCACCGGTCTGCGCTCGGCGGAGGTCGAAGCGCTGGAGAATCTTCCCGATAGTGAAATCAAACAGGCCCTGCAGGCGTTACCAGAAGAGTTCAGGCTGGCTGTGTACCTGGCCGACGTAGAGGGTTTCCCCTATAAGGAGATCGCGGAGATCATGGAGACACCGATCGGGACCGTGATGTCCCGCCTGCACCGGGGGCGGCGGCAACTGCGCACCCTGCTCGCCGATGTCGCCCGCGAACGCGGCATGCTGCGCGGCGACCAAGCTGTGGACGCCGGGGAAGGGGTGACGTCATGACGACCAGCGACTCCCGTCCCGATACCAGCCCCGATCCGGATCCCGGTCATAGCGACTGCGCGCTGGTCATTGCAGAGGTGTGGACCCTGCTGGACGGGGAAGTCACCGATGATTCCCGTGACCGGCTGCGGCACCATCTCGAGCAGTGTCCTGCCTGCCTGCGGCATTACGGGGTGGAGGAGCGGATCAAGGCGCTGATCGCCAGCAAGTGCAGTGGCGAGCGAGCACCGTCGTATCTGGTGGAACGGGTCCGGATGCAGATCAGCCGGACCACCATCATCCGGCGTATCTAGCCGGCTGACGCTGAGTGGCGCCTCTCAGGCGTTCGGCCGGTTGCCGTGATTAGCCTTGCTGTGCTTGCGGTCGCGCTTCTTTCGGCCTCGTTTGGCCATGGTGATACCTCCGTCGTGAGTGGTGCAGCGTTGTGACTGTTGCTGCTTTCCACCAGTGTCTCACGGTGTCGTGACCCGCCGGGCATCGGAGTGTTGTGGTTCGATAGGGGCATGGCCGAGGATGTGCGCGCTGAGATCGTGGCCAGCGTGCTTGAAGTCGTCGTTCGCAAGGGCGACCAGATCGGCGCCGGCGACACCCTGGTGCTGCTGGAGTCGATGAAGATGGAGATCCCGGTGCTCGCCGAGAACGCCGGCACCGTCACTGAGGTGAGCGTCGCCGTCGGCGATGTCATCCAGGCCGGAGATCTCATCGCCATCATCGAGTGAGCACCCTCGGTGACCTGCTGGCCGAGCACACTGTGCTCCCCGGCGGGGCCGTCGACCACCTGCACGCGGTGGTGGGCGAGTGGCAGTTGCTGGCGGACCTGTCGTTCGCCGATTACCTGATGTGGGTCCGTCGCGACGACGGCACCCTGGTCTGCGTCGCGCAGTGCCGTCCCAACACCGCGCCGACCCTGGTGGTCACCGACGCGGTCGGCACCGTCGTCGCCGAGGACGACCTGCAGTCGCCGGTGCCGGTGGGCTACCGCGGCAGCGAGGTCGCGGTGCTCACCCGGCAGAGTGCCGGCGACGGCGCGGACACCTCATCCCCGCTGGAGACCGCCTACCTGGACTGCGCCGCCAATCTGCTGGCGATGGTCGGCGAGGGCACCTTTCCCAACGTCGCCGACCTGGCGATTTCCCGGTCCAGTCCGCGGGTGGGCGACGGCTTCATCCGTCTCGACGTCGACGGCGTGGTCGGTTATGCCAGCCCCAACGCACTGTCCGCCTACCACCGGATGGGGCTGGCCTCCGAACTGGAGGGCCACAACCTCGTCTCCGTCACCCGTCCGCTGATCTCCGACCCGTTCGAGGCCCGTGAACTCGCCGAGCACGTCGGCACGTCGGTGGCCGGTGGTGCGGGGATGCGTCTGGAGATCGACGCCGGTGGCGCGACGGTGCTGCTGCGGACGCTGCCGTTGGTGGTGGCGGGGCAATCCACCGGCGCGGCGGTGCTGGTGCGCGACGTCACCGAGGTCAAGCGCCGCGACCGGGCTCTGTTGTCGAAGGACGCCACGATCCGGGAGATCCACCACCGGGTGAAGAACAACCTGCAGACGGTGGCAGCACTGCTGCGGTTGCAGGCCCGGCGCACCAACAACGGCGAGGCGCGTGAGGCGCTGATGGAGTCGGTGCGGCGGGTCGCCGCCATCTCCCAGGTACACGAGGCGCTGTCGATGTCGGTGGACGAGGAGGTCAACCTCGATGAGGTGATCGACCGGATTCTGCCGATCATGAATGACGTGGCCCGGGTGGACACCCCGATCAGGATCCGCCGGGAGGGGGCGATGGGCGTGCTCGACGCGGCCCGCGCGACCGCGCTGGTGCTGGTGGTCACCGAACTGGTGCAGAACGCCGTCCAGCACGGATTCGAGCGTGCCGAACGGCAGGGCAGCGTGCTGATCCGGGCCGAGCGGTCCGCCCGATGGCTCGACGTCGTGGTCCACGACGACGGCCGGGGTCTGCCACCGGAGTTCAACCTGGAGACCTCGGACCGGTTGGGCTTGCAGATCGTGCGGACCCTGGTCTCGGCCGAGCTCGACGGGTCACTGACGATGTACCCGGGCGCCGATGGCGGCACCGACGTGGTACTCCGAGTGCCGGTCGGGCGGCGCGGGCGGGCGCACTGAGACAAGCATCCCGCTCGGGACTGCCTAGAAATGACCGCCGCCCAAAAAAGACCGCGGCCCCGATTTCTCGGGGCCGCGGCTGGTTGTTCAGTGGTGCGAAGCTCAGACTCCGGAACGAGCCCGGGTGCGTGCGTTGCGACGCTTGAGCGCGCGACGCTCGTCCTCGCTCATGGCGCCCCAGACGCCGGCGTCCTGACCGGACTCAAGCGCCCAGCTCAGGCACTCGGTGGTAACCGGGCACCGGTTGCAGACGAGCTTCGCCTCTGCGATCTGGGCCAGGGCCGGGCCGCTGTTTCCCACCGGGAAGAACAGTTCCGGATCCTCGTCGCGACAGACCGCCTTGTGGCGCCAATCCATTTCCGCTACTCCTTACCTGGTGTGTGCGCGCGCAGGGGCAAGAGGTACCTTGAGACCCTGGGCTCTGAGAGTGGGCTCTGAGAGCTCGCACACGAACTGTGTTGTGCTGTTGCATTGATGCTGTCACAGCCTCGTTATATGTCAACAGAACTTTCTTAAACCGTGGGCAACGTCACTCTTTGTTGCGTTCGGCGTGTTTTGGTGGTCAGACCGGGGCCACAACGGCTAGTGCGCGGGGCACCGAGGCGAACGTCATCTCCTCGCGTAGCCCCAGAAAATCGCCATCTACCTGGCACGATACCGGCCGGGAAGTGGTGATCCGCACCCAGTCAAGGTCGTCCTCACGTAATAGGTGGCGAGCCTTGATGTTGGCTTTCTTCGATAGCATCCGGCGGACCAGTAGCAGGTTTGCGACGACATTCATGCTCGTCACGGCAAAAAGGCCGAGTCCGGTCTCGAATGATGTGTCCGGATTCGTCCAGACCGGGCGGGCGTTGGCGTAGGTCCACGGGCTGGCGTTGGACACGAACGCGAAGTGCACCCCGGCGACGGGTTCGCGGTCCGGCAGGTGCACGGTGAGTGCGGGCTCGGACCGGGCGTTGGACAGCATCTCACGCAGCGCGATGCGCATATAGCGCCCGGCGGTGACCTTTCTACCCTTGGCGCGCTGGGCCTCTACGGCCGCCACCACGTCACCGTCCACGCCCATGCCGGCGGTGAACACCGCCCAGCGTTCGCCGCAGTCCATCAGGCCGATGCGCCGCCACGAGTCCCCGGCGCGGTGCGCGCCGAGCAGGTCGATCAGCTGATTGGTGGCTTCGGTGGGGTCGGAACTGATGCCCAGTGCGCGGGCGAAGACGTTGGCGGAGCCGCCCGGTACCACCGCGACGGCGGGCAATCCGGCCGGATCGGGCAGTGGGGCTGTGCCGGACAAGCCGGGGGGCTTCCCCAGCAGGCCGTTCACCACCTCGTTCACGGTGCCGTCCCCGCCGTGCACGATGATCACGTCAGCCCGGTCGGCCTTGGCCTGTTCGGCGATCTCGATGGCGTGCCCGCGGTGGTCGGTGTGGGTCACGGTCAAGCTGACGCGGCTTTCGAGGGCGTGCGCCAGCAGATCCCGTCCGGCCGGGGTGGTGGAGGTGGCGTTGGGGTTCACGATCAGCACGGCACGCACGGTCATTGACCCTATCGGTGTGAGTCCTGTGATGTTGCTGGGAGTTCGGCTTGTCGCTGGCCTGCGGGCCGGTGCCGACAGCAGTATTGAGGTCAGTCTCCACCGCCACCGACCCCCCCTGGTGCAGTGTGAGGCGCCGGGACGGTCACCGCTTGCTGGAGTGGTGACCGTCCCTTTGTCGGGGCGTTCTAATCTGACGTCATGACATCCCTGCCCCCGGTGGCCGTGCGTCGGGCCGCGATCCTGGTGGGCCTCCAGGGCGCGGCCGGGGTCGTCGCCGCCGTCGTCTTCACCGTCCGCGGCCTCGCTGGGGCAGACCGGCACATCGTCGACGGCTACGGCAACGCCGGATGGTTCGCCGTGATCGGCGGGTCGGTGCTGGCCGCCGCCTGGGCACTGTGGACGGGCCGGCACTGGGGACGCGGACTGGCGGTGTTCGCTCAGATGCTGATCCTGCCGGCCACCTGGTACGCCGGGGTGGGCTCACACCGGTGGGGTTACGCGGTCCCGATCGCGGCGGCGTCGATCGCCGTGTTGGTGTTGCTTTTCAGCCCCAGCACCTTGAAATGGCTTGCTGGTCAGACGGATTCGGATCCTGATCGGGCGGCCAGTGCCGACAGTTCCGGCCCGGACACCCGATAGCCGATCCACTCCGAGAGCTGCTTTCCGCCGACGGCGTCGTAGAGCGCGATCGCGTCGGTGTTCCAGTCCAGCACCGCCCAGCCGAGCCGGCTGTACCCGTTGTTCACACATTCCCGGGCCAGCGTGGCCAGCAGGGTGCGCGCCAGACCGCGGCGGCGGAACTCCGGGCGGACGAACAGGTCCTCCAGATGGATCCCGGCCATCCCGTCCCACGTCGAGAAGGTCCGGAACCACAGCGCCATTGCCGCAACCCGGCCGTCCACCTCGACGATGTGGCAGCGAGCGGTCGGGTCCTCACCGAACAGTGCCGCGCTGATCTGTGCCTGAGTTACCGTGCACTGATCGGGTGCCCGCTCGAACTCGGCCAGTTCGCGGATCATCGCGACGATTTCGGTCTCGTCGCCCGGTCGGGCGAAGCGGATCTGCACTGTCATTCGGTTGCTCCCAGCGCGCGCAGGATGGTGCGGAACTTCGTCGTGGTCTCGGCGACCTCGGCGTCGGGGTCGGACTCGGCCACGATCCCGCCGCCGGCCAGGGCCAGCGCGCTGCGCCGGTCGGCGGACACCTCGGCGCCGCGGATGGCCACCACCCAGCGGCCGTCTCCCCGGGCGTCGCACCAGCCGACGGCGCCGGCGTAGAAGCGGCGATCACCCTCGAGATCTGACACCAGGTCCACCGCGGCGGCGGTAGGCACTCCGCCGACGGCCGGGGTGGGATGCAGTGCCAGCGCGAGATCCAAAGCGGTAGTGGATGTTTCCCGTAGGACGCCGCGGATCGGGGTGGCCAGGTGCCATAGTGCGCCGGTGCGGCTGAGCTGCGGTTCGTCGGCCACGTCCAGCCGGGAGCACAGCGGCCCCAGGGCCTCGCGCATGGTCTCGACCACGAGTCGGTGCTCGTGGCGATCCTTGGCCGATGCGGCCAGCGCCGCCCCGCTCGCGGCGTCGTCATCGGGGTCGGCACATCGCGGTGCAGACCCGGCGAACGGCTGGCAGCTCACCTGGTCACCGGAACGGGCCACCAGCAATTCCGGGCTGGCACCCACCAGCACCGACCCGTCGTAGCGGTCGCCGGCGGGGGAGAGGTCCACGAGGTAGCCGGTGGCCTGCGGGTCGGCCGCGATCAGTCGGACCAGGACCGCCATCGGGTCCAGCGGTCCGTCGGCGGCCAGCCGAAGCGCCCGGGCCAGTACCACCTTCTGCAGCGGATCGGCCGGATCGCGGAGTCGCCGCAGGGCGGCCTCGACCCGGGCCCGATGCTCGTCGGCGGGGGGCAGCGTCTGGGCGATCCGCACTACCGGAAGCGGGCCCGGCAGGGCCGCGGGCAGTGCCGGAAGCAGATCGTGCACTGCCGGCAACCGGTCTGAGACACGTTCCGGAGCCAGCAGCGCTGTACGGCCGCGGATGTCGAAAGGCAGTGCGCCCACGATCAATTCGGCCGAACCGTCGCGCAGCGCCCGGGCCGCGCCGGTGGGGTCCTGATACGCGGCGCGGACGCCGTCGGCGACGACGGTTCCGGTCGGGCCGGTCAGAACGAACGCGGGGCTGATCACGCGCCGCTGACCGGTTCGCGGTGACTGGTCAGGCCGAGTGCGGACAGTTGACGCAGGCCGTATTCGAAACCGCACACCGACACCGCGGCGGTGCCGAACCCGTAGCGGGCGCCCTCGCGCAGTGGCTGCTCGACCCACCGGGTGATGACTGACCGGGAGAAATGCCCGTGGCTGACGAACACTACGTCGCGCTCGGCCATCTGGTCCATCGCGTAGGCCACCGCCTGGTCGGCGCGCATGCTGACCTGGTCGACGCTCTCGCCGCCCGGACAGCCATAGGTCCACAGCAGCCAACCGGGGGTGTTGGTGCGGATCTCGTGGGTGGTCAGGCCCTCGTAGTCGCCGTAGTCCCATTCGGCCAGTAGTGGGGAGATCTCGTCGACGCGCAGCCCGGCCAGTTCCGCGGTGGCGATCGCGCGCCGTCGCGGGCTGCTGACCACCAGGGGGTCGTTCAGGTCGAGGTGCTCAAGGGTGTGCGCGGCCAGCCGGGCCTGGTCGCGGCCGCGTTCGGTGAGGTCGAGATCGGTGCGGCTGGTGTGTTTGCGGTCACGCGACCATTCGGTCTCACCGTGCCGGAGCAGGACCAGACGATGATTGCCGACACTCACGCTCACCGATTGTGCCCGAACCTGACAGGATGGTCGGCGTGACCCGAGTGCTGGCGGTGGCTAATCAGAAGGGCGGGGTGGCAAAGACCACCACGGTGGCCTCCCTGGGGGCTGCGTTCGCCGAACAGGGTCAGCGGGTACTGCTGGTGGATCTCGACCCGCAGGGCTGCCTGACCTTCTCGCTGGGCACCGACCCGGACAAGCTGACGGTGTCGGTCCACGAGGTGCTGCTCGGTGACGTCGAACCCGACGCGGCGCTGGTGGTGACCCCGGAGGGGATGACGCTGCTGCCGGCCAACATCGACTTGGCGGGCGCGGAGGCGATGCTGCTGATGCGGGCCGGCCGGGAGTACGCGCTCAAACGTGCGCTGGCCAAGCTCGCCAATGACGGGCCGGGCTTCGACGTCGTGATCATCGACTGCCCGCCCTCGCTGGGGGTGCTCACCCTCAACGGTCTGACGGCAGCCGACGAGGTGATCGTGCCGTTGCAGTGCGAGACGTTGGCACACCGCGGGGTGGGCCAGTTCCTTCGGACCGTCGCCGACGTGCAGCAGATCACCAACCCGAACCTGACGCTGCTCGGCGCACTGCCCACCCTGTACGACGCGCGCACCACCCACAGCCGCGACGTGCTGTTCGACGTCGCCGACCGCTACGAACTACCGGTCCTGTCGCCCCCGATCCCGCGCACGGTCCGCTTCGCCGAAGCCAGCGCGTCGGGCTCCTCGGTGTTGTCCGGACGCAAGAACAAGGGCGCTATGGCATACCGGGATTTGGCGGAATCGCTTCTGAAGCACTGGAATTCGGGCAAGCCGCTGCCGACCTTCAGCCCGGAGTCGTAGGCGCGAGACCGGAGTCTGAGCCGCGCGCCGGGGGTCAGCCCGGGCCGAAGGCGGCTAGTGTCTCGCCGCGCTGCTCGAACACCATCGAGCCGAGCACGGCCGGCAACACCGCCCCGGTGCCCGTCGGATGCGTCAGCGGGATCACCCGCTGCCTGCTGCCGTCGAGGGGGTCGTAGACCGCCAGGCCGTCGGCGACCGGGATCAGCAGCGAGCCCGACATCACCGCGGCCGGGCCCAGCGCCGGCGCGTCGATGGTGTAGCGGTAGCCCAGCCGACTGTCGAAAACCACCACCGCCGAACCGGTCCACCAGGTCAGGTGGTCCCCGGCCTTGGTGAGCGCCGGGGCCCGGCCCTCTATTACCGGAGCGACCCGCAGTGGCGTACCGGACACCTTGGCTCCGGTGTCGTCGTAGATGGCCACCTCGGGACGAGGGATCGGCAGGTATACCGCCGTGGTGGTGCCGGCGACGGCCAGCACCCGGGCGTCGGAGTCGGCCGCCAGGCCCGGCAGCGCAACGTGCTTGACCTCCGGCTCGTCCTCCTCCTTGGCCGGTTTGATCAGGCTCAGCCGCAGGTCCTTCTCGCCGGGGCAGGCTTCCAGCACTGCGCCGGCGGCGTCGCTGGCGGCCGCCGACATCAATGCGCAGCCCTTACCGACGGCGGTGTTGACGGGTTTCACCCGGGCGTCGATCTCGCCGTAGGAGAAGATCCGCACCAGGTCCGAGCGCCACAATTCCATCCGGGTAGGTCCGTAGGACAACACCGCGCTGCCGTCGGAGCTGACCACCACCTGCTTGTCGGCGTAGCTGGTGCGGGTCGGCCCGCGCTGGCCGGTGCCGGCTTTGATCGCACTGACCTGCCCGCACCCCCGGACGTCGGGGTACACCGCGAGGGCTAGGTCGTAGATGTAGGACACCGCGCACAGGTCGGTGTCGCGGGCGTAGCGCCAGCGCTGCTCGCCGGTCTCCGGGTTGCGGCCGGCCATCTCCCGTCCGGCCCCGGTCACCACGGTGCCGTTGACCACCACCGGCTGCAGGGTCTTCGGGCTCGGGGCGGTCCACCGCTGCTGCAGGGTGCCCGGAACCCCTTGGGCCGGTTTGACATTCGGGGCCGGCGCGGTGGCCGGCCCGAACTCGGTGGAGCGTGCCGAACTGTGCCACCAGATCAGCGTGACGAACAGCGCGACGACGGTGGCGATCGCCGCGGCGGCGATCAGGTCACCGCGGGTGCGACGCTCGGGTCGGACCATCTGGTCAGCTGGCGGCGGTCAGTTGGTGGCGGCGCCCGCCCCGGAGGGCTTGCGCGGGCCGCGGCGGCGCCGACGGCGAGGGGCCTGACCGTCACCGGTCTCCGTGCCGTTCGCCGGCGACTGAGCCGGTGCCATTGCCTGCGGGTCGCCGGAGGTCGGGGTCTGCTCCCCGTTCCCGGCATCGGACTTGCCGCCGCGGGTGCGCTGACGTGAGCGGGTGCGGGCCGGGCGGGGCTCGGCGTTCCGCCGGGGCTCGGCCGACCGCGACGAACCGCTGCCGGAGGCCCGGGCCGGCCGGGTTCCCTTGGCTGCCCGAGCAGCACCCACCGTCCCGCCGGCCTCGGCCGGGATGCCCAGTTCGGTGTAGAAGTGCGCCGAGTTGGAGTAGGTCTCGGCCGGATCGGCGCAGTCCAAGTCGAGCGCCTTGTTGATCATCGACCAGCGTTCCAGCTCATCCCAGTCGACCAGCGTGATCGCGATACCGGTCTTGCCGGCCCGGCCGGTGCGGCCGATGCGGTGCACGTAGGCCTGCTCGTCCTCGGGGATCTGGTAGTTGATGACGTGGGTGATGTCGTCGATGTCGATACCGCGGGCGGCCACGTCGGTGGCAACCAGCACGTCGACGTCACCGGTGCGGAACCCGGAGAGCGCCTTCTCGCGGGCCACCTGACCGAGGTCGCCGTGCACCGCGCCGACCTTGAACCCGCGCTCGGCGAGTTCGTCGGCGACCTTCTGAGCGGTGCGCTTGGTGCGGGTGAAGATCATCGTCGCGCCGCGGCCTTCGGCCTGCAGGATGCGGGCCACCATCTCGATCTTGTCCAGCGCGTGCGCACGGAAGGCGAACTGCTCGGTGGTGTCATGGGTGGCCGCGCCCTGCACGCCCTCGGCGCGGATGTGGGTGGGCTGGTTCATGAAGGTGCGGGCCAGGGTGATGATCGGGCCCGGCATGGTCGCCGAGAACAGCATCGACTGACGGTCGTCGGGGATCCGGCTCAGGATGCGCTCGATATCGGGGAGGAAGCCCAGATCCAGCATCTCGTCGGCCTCGTCGAGCACCAGCACCGACAACCCGCCGAGCTGCAGGTGGCCCTGCTGGGCGAGGTCGAGCAGCCGGCCCGGGGTGCCCACGACGACGTCGGCGCCCTGCTGCAGCGATTCGATCTGCGGTTCGTAGGGGCGGCCGCCGTAGATGGCGACGACCGACAGCGGACGACCCGCATCGGCGTCAAGGTATTTCGCCGCCTCAGTGAGGTCGCCGTGCACCTGGATGCACAGTTCGCGGGTGGGGACCACCACCAGCGCGCGGGGCGCGCCGGTCAGCGGGCGGGTGCCGTCGGCGTCGGTGGCGATCCGGTGCAGCAGTGGCACACCGAAGGCGAACGTCTTACCCATCCCGGTGCGGGCCTGGCCGATCAGGTCGTCGCCGGCCAAAGCCAGCGGAAGGGTGAGTTCCTGGATGGCGAAAGCGTGCTCGATACCGTTCTCGGCCAGCGCCCGGACGATCTCGGGGCGTACGCCGAGGTCGGCGAAGCTCATCTTGGTCTCGCCGGGCACAGTGGTATGGCTATGCAGATGTGTCATGGGTCCTCGTGATCTCGTGATGATGTCCACTTGTTTCCAAGCGCGCACGAGTTGTGGATTTCCCCTGACGGGACCGGGCCGCGCGCCGTGACGGCGGGCCAGTGCGTGCACGCACATTTCCGTGGAACCTGCGGTTCCGGACACCATGGTACCTGGTTACAGTGGCCTCATGGGTGCTGGAACGGGCGACACGGCGGCGTCGCGCACCGTTCCGGCGGACCACCCCGGTGTCAATGAATTGTTCGCTCTGCTGGCCTATGGCGAGGTGGCGGCCTTCTACCGGCTGACCGACGAGGCCAGGATGGCCCCCGATCTGCGCGGCCGGATCAACATGGCCCGGATGGCCGCCGCGGAGATGGGCCACTACGGGGTGCTGCATCAGACGCTGGAAGCCCGCGGCGTCGACGTGCTACCCGCGATGGTGCGCTACGCCCCGGCGCTGGAGAACTACCACCGGCTGACGATGCCCAGCACCTGGCTGGAGGCCCTGGTCAAGACCTATGTCGGTGATGCCATGGCGGCCGACCTCTACCTGGCGCTGGCGGGTTCGCTGCCCGACGAGATCGCCGATGTGGTGCGCGCGGTGCTCGCCGAGACGGTGCACTCCCAGTTCGTCGTCGCCGAGGTGCGGGCTGCGGTGACCTCCAGCGGTCGGCAGCGCAGTCGGCTGGCGCTGTGGTCACGCCGGCTGCTGGGGGAGGCGGTCACCCAGGCCCAGTTCGTGCTGGCCGACCACGACGAACTGGTCGACCTGGTGCTGACCGGCTCCAGCGGCCTGGGGCAGATGACGGACTTCTTCGAACGGATGCAGCGCACGCACGACGAGCGGATGCGCAACCTCGGCCTGGCTTGATCACGCCCTGCCTTGAGCGCCCTGCCTCCCGGCTCAGCGGTTGCAGCTGGTGGTGGGGGTGTAGTCGGTCCGGGAGGCCACCGTCGCGCCCGCGGCATCGGTGATCCAACAGTTCAGCTGGCTGCCGCGGCTCTTGGCGTAGACGTAGTTCACTGGAAGCGACGGGGTCATGGCCAGCGTCCAGGGCAGGGTGACGTCGTCGAGGGTCTGCAGCGTTCCGGTCTCGTCGGCGTAGATCACGGTCACCGGGTCGTCGGGGCGTTGGTTGCCGGCCACGGTGTAGACCACTTCGCGAAGATCGACCTGCGGCTGCGCGGCGGCCATGGGTGCGGGCACCTGAACGGGGCGTTCCAGCGCGGCCGCCGGATCGGCCGTGACGGACACCGCCTGCGCGCTGCCGGCCGGCGTATCGGGGGCGGCCGGCGTCTCGGTGCCGATCGTGGCGATGACGGTGCGCGGTGCGCTGCGGTCGCCCTCGACGCGGGCTCCCTGGCCTGACGTTGCGCCGGACTGGATGACGTAGGTGGTGGCCAGCGCTGTCACCAGCAGCCCGGTGCCGGTCAGCAGCACCCGCGGCCACTGCCGGGCGCGCCGGCGTCCGTTTCCCGTGGCACCTGGGTCGTCTCGCACCTGACCAACGCTAGGAGCAGATCGGCCCCCGCCGAACACCCGCGCGCGGACGTTGTCATGCTGTAACCGCAGCTTGACGCAACTGTGCGCCGGGCGGGCAGCTAGCCTGCTCTTGAGCCGATAGGAAAGGGGCCGGTGTGGAGGTCAAGATCGGGGTCTCGGACAGCCCGCGGGAACTGGTGTTCAACAGTTCGCAGACACCCGAAGAGATCGAGGAGTTGGTGACGGCGGCGCTGTCCGGCGACGGCACGGCGGTGCTGAGCCTCTCCGACGACAAGGGCCGCCGGTTCCTGGTTCAGACCTCTCGGATCGCGTACATCGAGATCGGTGCGGCTGACGTGCGCCGGGTCGGATTCGGGATCGCCGCTCAGACCTGAGCCGGCGCCCCGGGGCTCAGTGGGCGAACGTTGCTCAGTGGGCGAACGTTGCTCAGCGGGCCAACGGAACGTGTGACAACCCGCCCCAGGCGAAGGCCACCGTGCCCTCGACGGCGTCCTCCTTGGAGATCGGCCGCTCGGAGTCCAGCCAGTACTGCGCGCAGTCCGCGCTGATGCCCACCAGTCCGACGGCGATCATCCGGGCCCGGTGCGCCTCCAGTCCGGAGTCGCGGCTGATCAGGTCGAACACCGCGTCGGTGCAGGCTTCGGTGGCCACCTTCACCTGGGCTGCGACCTGCGGTTCGGCGACGTAGTCGTTCTTGAAGATCAGCCGGTAGCCCTGGCTGTCGTGCTCGATGAAGTCGAAGAACGCCTGGACAGCGGCCCGCAGGCGCTGCCGGTTATCGGTGGTGGTGCGCAGGGCCTGCCGCACGCTGGAGACCAAGATGTCGACGTGCTGTTGCAGCACCGCAAGGTACAGGTCCAGCTTGCTGGAGAAGTGCTGGTAGAGCACCGGTTTGCTGACCCCGGCCCGGTCGGCGATCTCATCCATACCGGCGGCGTGGAAACCGCGGTCGACGAACACCTCACTTGCGGCCGCGAGCAACTGTTCGCGGCGCTCACCGCGAGGCAGTCGTCCGCCCCGGCGGACGGATCCCCGGGCCGTGGAGCGGGCCTCGGAGTCCGCCAGATTTCTCATCGGGCCGACACTACTCCCGCCCTCGCGTCAGGCCCGCCGCGAACCCCGCTGGTTTGCGCCATCCTGGCGGGTGCCCATCGCGCATCCTGGCGGATGTCGGTCGCGCCATCCTGGCGCTGCGCCGGACGCGCCATCCTGGCTTGCTGGCTAACTTGTGCCATTCTGGCACCGTGACCAATCCGCCGGGGCCCAACGGAGGCAGTCGCGTCCCGGTGCTGCGCAGCGAGTGGAACGAGCCACTGCGCGCCCAACGCGACCCGCTCGCCGGTGAATCCGGCCGGCCACGGTCCAACCGCGACGAGCGGATCGGGCTGCGCAAGCAGAGCTGGCTTGGCCGGTTCGTCACCACCTACGGGTGGCGGGCCTATGCGCTGCCGGTGCTGGCCGTTGTCACCATCGTCGTGCTCTACCAGACCGTCACCGGCACCACCGCGCCAGTCGGCGAGGAGTCCGAGGTCGCCGGCCCGCCGACCATCGGCTCGGCGGGCACCACCATCGTCGGCGCGCCGCCGCGCGGGATGACCGAGTTCGACGCCGACCTGCCCACCGGGTTGTTGCCCGATGGCGGCAGGTTCACCGAGACCGGGGAGAAGACCTGGCGGATCGTTCCGGGCACCACGGAGAAGGTCGGTGAGGGCACCGCCAAGACCTTCACCTACACCGTGGAGATCGAGAACGGCATCGACACCACGGCGTTCGGCGGAGACGACGGCTTCGCCCGGATGGTCACCGAGACGCTGGACAACCCCAAGAGTTGGACGCACAACCCGCAGGTCGCCTTCCGTCGTGTCGACACCGTCCCCGCCGGGGAGAAACCGGACTTCCGGGTGTCGCTCACCACCCCGATGACCGTGCGGGAGGGTTGTGGCTACGAGATCCCGATCGAAACCTCCTGCTACAACCCGGTTTACGGCCAGGACTCAGAACCTCGGGTGTTCATCAACCTGGCCCGCTGGGTACGCGGGGCGGTGCCGTTCCAGGGGGATATCGGCTCCTACCGGCAGTACCTGGTCAACCATGAGGTGGGCCATGCCATCGGCTACACCACCCACGAGCCCTGCGACAAGAACGGCGGGCTGGCACCGATCATGATGCAGCAGACCTTCTCGACGTCGGACAACGACGCCGCGCGGTTCGACCCCGGCTCGGTCAAGCCCGACGGCAAAACCTGCCGGTTCAACCCCTGGCCGTATCCGATCGCCTGAGTGAAGTCCCGAGCCTGCACCGCACCGTCTCGAGTGTGCGGAATTCTCCGCCGCACTCGGCGTGGCGCGAGCGAAACCGCACAGTCACCGGGAGCCGAAGAGTCGGTTGGTCGAAGATGGGCGTCATGCCGGCCACGATGACTCTGCCGCCGCTGGTACAGCCCGCCGCCGAGCTGACCGCCGCCGAACTGGCCCGCTACGGCCGGCAGGTGATCCTGCCCGGGTTGGGCGCCGAGGGGCAACGGCGGCTGAAGAATGCCCGGGTGCTGGTGATCGGTGCCGGCGGACTGGGCTCACCGACCCTCCTCTACCTGGCTGCGGCCGGGGTGGGCACCCTGGGGATCGTCGATGACGATGTGGTCGAGGAGTCCAACCTGCAGCGACAGATCATCCACGGCACCTCCGACATCGGACGGTCCAAGGCCCGCAGTGCACGGGATTCGATCGCCGAACTCAACCCACTGGTGGCCGTGCGCACGTACGAGGAACGGCTGACGCCCGACAATGCCGTCGCCCTGTTCGGCGAGTACGACCTGATCATCGACGGCACCGACAACTTCGCCACTCGCTACCTGGTCAACGACGCTGCCGTGCTGGCGCGCAAACCGTACGTGTGGGGGTCGATCTTCCGGTTCGCCGGGCAGGTGTCGGTGTTCTGGGACGACGCTCCTGACGGGCCGGGGGGAGAGCGTCGCGGCGTCAACTACCGCGACGTGTATCCCGAACCGCCGACCGGACCGGTGCCGTCCTGCGCCGAGGGTGGTGTGCTCGGCCTGCTGTGCGCGTCGGTGGCGTCGATCATGGGCACTGAGGCGATCAAGCTGATCGCCGGTATCGGCGAGCCGTTGCTGGGCCGGCTGATGATGTACGACGCACTGGCGATGACGTACCGCACCATCGACGTCCGCAAGGACCCGCAGGCGGCACCGATCACCGCCCTCGCCGACTACGGGCCGCCACCGGGGGCGCAGCAGGAGGCGGCAGAGGAGGGGGCCGCGGAAGAGGAGGCCGTCGGGCTCACACCGCAGGAACTGCGCGACCTGCTGGACGCGGGCGCCCCGGTGGTCCTCATCGACGTTCGTGAACCGGTCGAGTGGGAGGTCAACCGCATCGACGGCGCGGTGCTGATCCCGGCGGCGACCCTCGAGACCGGCGCGGGACGGGCGCTCATTCCCGCCGGTGGTATCCCGATCCTGTACTGCAAAACCGGCCTCCGCTCCACCGCCGCGCGCGCGGCCCTGGCCAGGGCCGGGTTCGCTGGGGCGCGGCATCTGCAGGGCGGCATCGTGGCCTGGGCACTGCAATTCGATCCCGACATGGCGATGTACTGAGGCGGTGTTCACCCCGGCACGCCTTACGCTGGCCATGTGATCGACGAACGTCCGCCTGAGCATGTGATGTCGGCGTTCGGTCTCAAAGGCGGCGATCCAGAGCCGAGCGGGGAGGGCTGGCGCAGCGGGGAGATCGTGGTGTCGCTGGTTCCCGACCACGCCCGCGCTGCCTGGTCTGCCAAGACCCGCGAAACACTGTTCGTCGACGGGCTGCGACTGGCCCGACCGGTGCGCTCCACCGATGGCCGTTACGTCGTCTCCGGGTGGCGTGCCGACACCTTTGTCGCCGGCAGCCCCGAACCCCGGCACGACGAGGTCATCTCCGCGGGTGTCCGGTTGCACGAGGCCACCGCCGACATCGAACGACCACGCTTCCTCACCCGGGCCCCGGTGCCGCCGTGGACCGACGTCGATGTGTTCATCGCCGCCGACCGCGCGGCCTGGGAGGACCGTCCGCTGCAGGCACTGCCGCTGGGCGCGCCGAAGGTGCCCGATACCGAGGAGCGCCGCCGCTGCGTCGAGGTGGTCGGCCAGCTGGCCGGTCTGCGCACGACCACCAAGAGCCCGAGTCAGCTGGTGCATGGCGATCTTTACGGCACGGTGCTGTTCGCGGGTGCCGCCGCACCAGGCATCACCGACATCACCCCCTACTGGCGGCCGGCTGCCTGGGCGGCCGGTGTTGCCGTGGTCGACGCGCTGTCCTGGGGGGAGGCCGACGACGGCCTCGTCGAGCGTTGGGACACGCTGCCGGAGTGGCCGCAGATGTTGTTGCGCGCGTTGATCTTCCGGCTCTCGGTTCATGCCCTGCATCCGCGTTCGACTCCAGAGGCATTTCCGGGCTTGCTGCGCACCGCCGCGGTGGTCCGCATGATGCTCTGACTACTCGAAGCAGTTCCGGCTGGCAGAAGTCGCACCGGCTAGAAGCGGTGCCGGCTAGAAGCGGTGCCGGACTTTCCCCAGGGGCACCCGGCCGCCTTCGGTGGGGACGCCTTCTGCGCGCAGCAGTGCCAGTTGGTCGTCGGCGAGGTGCGCCGCCGGCCGCCCGGATGCGCTGAGCACCCGGTGCCACGGCAGGTCGTGGGAGTCGGTGCGCATGATCCAGCCGACGATACGTGGGCTGGAAAGCCCTGCCGCGCAGGCGATGTCACCGTAGGTCGCAACCCGTCCGGGCGGGATCTCGGCGACCAGTGCGCGGACCCGTTCCACCTGGGCGTCGGTGATCTTCGATGCCACCCCCGGCGTTACCCGAGCAGGTCGCGAATGACAGCGGCGGTCTGGGCGGGCTGAACCTGGGCGACCATGTGCTGGCAGCCGGCGTCGACCAGGGCGAAATCGGCGCCGAGGTGCCCGGACAGGGCGTCGATCAGCGCCTCGGTCACATACGGCGGATCCTGAAAAGCCGCGCGCACCAACGTCGTCGGGGTGCCCCGGCGCGGCAGCACGATGTCGCGGGCAAGCTCGCTCCAGTAGGACACCGCGGCCGGAATGCACACCCGCCAGCCGTAGCGTCCGTTCGGCAGCGCGATCAGATGCTCGTCGAGGTCCTCGTCGAGCACCGCCGGCGGCACGTCCGACCACACCCCGGTGGCCTTCTCGGTGCGGGCCTCGGCGCGATCGGTGTAGTCCGGGGAGGCCAGCATCGCCTCGGCGATCTCCCGCATCCATTGCCCGTCCAGCGCGACGGCCGGGTCCAGCAACACCAGTCCGGAGACCAGGTCGGGGCATTGGGCGGCCAGGTGCAGGGCGACCGCGCACCCGAACGAGTGCCCGATCACCAGCACCGGCCCGTCGGCCTCGTTCTCCACGCAGGTGGCCAGAGCCGCAACATTGGCGTCGATCGTCCACGGCGCGGCGTAGGTCGAATGGCCGTGCCCGATCAGATCCGGTGCCAGCACCCCCACGTCGGGCAGATACTCGGTGGCCAGCCGACGCCAGCGCCGCCCGTGTCCGGTCAGGCCGTGGATCATCAGGACGCGGACCGGGCCGGGCGGACCCCAGCGGTTCAGGTGAAGCACGCGGCCCATGCTGCCAGACTGACATCATGGATCCCGTTGATAGGCAACCGCTCACTCTGCGCAGTCTGGGCGCGGCCGGCACCGTCACCGGCTCCAAACACCTGCTGGAGAGCGATGACGCGCGGATCCTGGTCGACTGCGGCCTGTTCCAGGGGGTCAAGAGCCTTCGCGAACTCAACTGGGCCCCGCTGGCTGTCGACCCGGACAGCATCGACGCCGTCGTCCTCACCCACGCGCACCTCGATCACACCGGCTACCTGCCGCGGCTGGTCCGCAACGGCTTCACCGGCCCGATCATCTGCACCGAGGCGACCGCCGCTGTCGCCGAGATCATCCTGCGGGACAGCGCCTACCTGCAGGAGCGCGATGCGGCGTTCCTGAACAAGCACAAGGCCAGCAAGCATCACCCCGCGCTGCCGCTCTACGACAGCGACGACACACAGCGCACGGTGGAGTTGTTCAGCACTCGGCCCTTCGGCGCGGAGTCCGAAGTGCCCGGGACCGGGGCGGTCGTGACCTTCCGCCGTGCCGGGCACATCCTCGGTGCCTCGACCGTGGACCTGGCCTGGCACGGGCGGCGGATCGTCTTCTCCGGGGACATGGGCCGCTACGACGATCCGGTGATGCTCGACCCGGACCCGGTACCGGCCGCGGACTACCTGGTGATGGAGTCCACCTACGGCGATCGCGTACATGAGCGGACCGATCCGGCTGACGTGCTGGCCGGGGTCGTTCAGGCCACCGCGCGGCGCGGCGGGACGATCCTCGTCCCGGCGTTCGCGGTGGGCCGGGCGCAGACGTTGCTGTACTACCTCTGGCAGTTGCGCACCGCCGGCCGACTGCCGGACATCCCGATTTACCTGGACTCGCCGATGGCCATCAACGCCAGCGAGTTGCTGGGCAGATTCCCCGACGACCACCGGTTGCCGCCGGAGGTCTACGAGGGCATGCGAGATATGGCCACGTACACCCGCGATGCCGAGCAGTCCATGAGGATTTCGGCCAGCAAGGACCCCAAGGTCATCATCTCGGCCAGCGGGATGGCCACCGGCGGGCGAATCCTGCACCACCTCAAGGCATTCGCGCCCGACCCGCGCAACACCATCATGATCACCGGATACCAGGTGCCCGGTACCCGCGGCGCCGCCATCGCCTCCGGCCAGCGCCAGATCCGGATATTCGGCGAGTGGGTCTCGATCAACGCCGCGGTGGCCAACCTCGCCATGCTGTCCGCGCATGCCGACGCCGACGAACTGATCCGGTGGGCCTCCGGATTCACCAGCCCGCCACGGCAGGTTTTCGTGGTGCACGGTGAGCCCCAGCCCGCCGACACCCTGCGACTGCGACTCGACCGTGAGTTCGGCTGGCCGGGAACGGTGCCCCGGCCAGGACAGGCATTCAGTCTGTAAACCGCTCGTAGGCGTTAGCATCCTCACCGACACAAGGGGATGCCGATGACCCGAACTGCCGGACAGCGACGCGACCGGACCCATTGGCTCTACGTGGCGGTCATCGTCGCGGTGGTGGCCGGTGTGGTGGTCGGGCTGATCGCCCCCGGTGTGGGTACCGACCTCAGCGTGCTGGGAACGATGTTCGTCAACCTGATCAAGATGATGATCGCTCCGGTCATCTTCTGCACGGTGGTGCTCGGGATCGGCTCGGTGGCCAAGGCGGTGACGGTCGGCCGGATCGGCGGCCTGGCCTTCGGCTACTTCATGGTGATGTCCACCTTCGCCCTGGCCATCGGGCTGGTGGTCGGCAACCTGCTGCACCCGGGCGACGGGCTCAAGCTCACCGAGTCGATGGCCGCCAAGGGGACGCAGTTGGCCGAGAAGTCCCAGGCGTCCGGCGGTGTGGTGGATTTCGTGACCGAGATCATCCCGAAGACGCTGTTCTCCGCTCTGACCACCGGCAACGTTCTGCAAGCGTTGTTCGTCGCACTGCTGGTGGGATTCGCCATCCAGGGACTGGGGCCGACCGGCGCGCCGATCCTGCGGGCGGTGGAGCACTTGCAGCGGCTGGTGTTCCGGGTCCTGGTGATGGTGTTGTGGGCGGCCCCGATCGGTGCGTTCGGGGCGATCGCCGGTGTGGTCGGCCAGACCGGGTGGCGTGCGGTGACGAGCCTGGCGGTGCTGATGGCGGGCTTCTACCTCACCTGTGCGGTGTTCGTCTTCGTGGTGCTGGGGCTGTTGCTGCGGGTGGTGTCGGGGGTGTCGATCTTCGCGCTGATCCGCTACCTCGCCCGGGAGTACCTGCTGATCATCGCCACATCGTCGTCGGAGTCGGCACTGCCGCGGCTGATCGCCAAGATGGAGCACCTCGGAGTGCAGCAGAGCACGGTCGGTGTGGTGGTTCCGACCGGGTACTCGTTCAACCTCGACGGCACCGCCATCTACCTGACCATGGCGTCGCTGTTCATCGCCGACGCGTTGGGCGATCCGTTGTCGGTGGGGGAGCAGGTCGGTCTGCTGCTGTTCATGATGGTCGCCTCCAAAGGCGCGGCCGGGGTCAGCGGGGCCGGCCTGGCCACCCTGGCCGCCGGGCTGCAGGCGCATCGTCCCGAACTGCTCGACGGTGTCGGGCTGATCGTCGGGATCGACCGATTCATGTCCGAGGCGCGGTCGGTGACGAACTTCTCCGGCAACGCGGTGGCCACCGTGCTGATCGGATCGTGGACCAAGACCATCGACAGTGAACGGGTCCGCGCGGTGTTGGCCGGCCGGGACCCGTTCGATGAGGCGACCATGATCGACGAGCATCAACCGGCGGTGCCGGCCCAGCGCTAAGTCTGCGCCCTTTCTGTCAGACCCCCCTGGTGTCATATCGGCATGAGCACACTGCGCGTGCTGGGCGGGCCGGGCACCGGGAAGACCACCCTGCTGGTCGAGGCGGCCGCGGCTCAGATCGCGGCCGGTCTCGACCCCGAGTCGGTGCTGCTGCTCACCCCCGGGCGGCTGGTCGGGTCCGTTCGGGCAGCGGTGACCACGCGGCTGCTGCAGGCCGCGGGTGGTGGGGTGATTCGTGAGCCGCTGGTGCGCTCGGTGCACAGTTACGCGTTCTCGGTGCTGCGCAAGGCCGCCGAACGGGCCGGCGATCCGCCGCCGCGGCTGGTCACCGGTGCCGAACAGGACGGCATCATCCGCGAACTGCTGGCCGGGGAGATCGAGGACGGGGCATCCGGTTGGCCGGCCCAGCTGCGGCCTGCCCTCGGGACGGCGGGGTTCGCCACCGAACTGCGTGACCTGATGTCGCGTTGCGCCGAGCGCGGTATCGACCCGCTGGAACTCAAACGGCTCGGTCGGGTGCACAGCCGCCCCATGTGGGTGTCCGCCGGCCGGTTCGCCCAGCAGTACGAGCAGGTGATGTTGCTGCGCGCCGCGGTCGGTACTGCCGCCCCGCAGGCCACTGTGCCGGCATTGGGGGCGGCCGAACTGGTCGGCGCCGCGCTGGAGGCCCTCGCTTCCGATGCCGACCTGCTGGCCGCCGAACAGGCCCGGATCGCGTTGCTGCTGGTCGACGACGCCCAGCACCTCGACCCGCAGGCCGCCCGCCTGGTGCGGGTACTGACCGCCGGCGCCACGCTGGCGGTGCTGGCCGGCGATCCGAACCAGGCGGTGTTCGGGTTCCGCGGCGCGGACAGCGACCTGTTGCGCGCCCGGACACCGTTGGTCGAACTGACAAAGTCGTACCGCTGCGCTCCCGCGATCGCCCGGGCCATCAGCGGTGTCGCCGGGCGGCTGCCCGGCTCGGTGGGCTGGCGCACGCTGCAGGGCAGTGGGGAGGGTGGCAGCCTGAGCGTGCGGGTGGCCGCCTCGGCGCACGCCGAGGCGGCGCTCGTCGCCGACGTGCTGCGCCGCGCCCACCTGATCGACGGTGTGCCGTGGTCGCAGTTGGCGGTGATCGTGCGGTCCGTCTCCGCCGCGGCGGCATTGCCCCGCGTGCTGGCCGCCGCCGGGGTTCCGGTGGACCTGTCGCCGCTGGCCGGTCCGGTCGCCGGCCAGCCCGCCGCGAGGGCCCTGCTCACCGTGCTGGCCGCCGCCGGCGGATCTCTCGACGACGGGCAGGCGGAGGTGCTGCTCACCGGGCCGATCGGCCGGCTGGACCCGGTGTCGCTGCGTCAGCTACGTCGGGCATTGCGCCGCGCCGGCACCGATCTGGCCAGGGTGCTCACCGGGCCGTCCCGTGCATTGCCCGCCGCGCTGGCCGCGCCGGTCAACCGGGTGCGCGCGGTGCTGAAAGCTGCCGGTCAGGCACAGAATCGCCACCGCGACCCGCGCTTCACCCTCTGGCAGGCATGGGAGCGCAGCGGCCTGCAGCGGCGATGGCTGGCCGCCGCCGAGCGGGGGGGCTCCGACGGCGCCGCGGCCGAACGCAACCTCGGGGCGGTCACCGCCCTGTTCGACATCGCCGATGACTACGTCGCCCGCACCGCAGGCGCCTCAGTGCCCGGTCTGCTCGACCACGTGGCCGCCCTGCAACTGGCCCGACCCGCCGCCGAGGTCACCTCAGGTGAGACGGTGGCGGTGCTCAGCCCGCACGCCGCGCTCGGCCGGGATTGGGAGATGGTGGTCATCGCCGGCGTCCAGGATGGGTTGTGGCCCAACACCACTCCGCGTGGGGGAGTGCTGGCCACCCAGCGACTGCTCGATGCCATCGACGGGCACGGTGACGAAGTGTCGGCTCGGGCGCCCCTGCTCGCCGAGGAGCGCCGACTGCTGATCGCGGCGATGGGCCGGGCCCGCCGGCGGCTGCTGGTCACCGCAGTCGACAGCGACGGCGGCGACGATGCGGCCGTGCCGTCACCGTTCGTGGCCGAACTGGCGCGGTGGGCCACCGCTCCCGTGGCCGAATTCGCCGCCCCGCTTCAGGCGCCGCCGGTGCTGTCCCCGGCGGCAGTCGTCGGCCGGCTGCGGGCCACGGTATGCGCCCCCGACGGTGCCGTCGATGAGGCCCGCAGGGCCTGCGCGGCAACCCAACTCGCGCGGCTGGCCGCGGCGGGTGTGCCCGGCGCGGACCCGGCGCTCTGGCACGGACTGACCGATATCAGTACCGATGAGCCGCTGTATGTCGTCGGCCCGGAAGACGACAGCGCCGTCACTCTCAGCGCCGTCACTCTCAGCCCGTCCACCCTCCAGACACTGTCGGACTGCCCGCTGCGTTGGTTGGCTGAACGACACGGCGGCACGGGGCCGCGCGAGCTGACGTCAACCTTGGGATCAGTGGTGCATGCATTGGCTGCCGGACCGGCCCGTAGTGAGGCCTCGATGATCGCCGACCTGGAAACGGTCTGGGCCGCAATCCCGTTCGATTCACCCTGGTACGCCGCCAACGAATTGGAGCGGCACCGCACCATGCTGTCGGCGTTCGCGGCGTGGCGGGCGGCCACCCGCCACGAGCTGACCGAGGTGGGCACCGAGGTGGACCTCGATGGCATCGTCGCGGAGGCCCTCGAGGGGGGTGCTTCCGAGGACGGTGGTGACGGTTTGCCCGCCGTGCGGGTGCGCGGCCGCATCGACCGCCTCGAGCGAGATCCGCAAGGCAGGCTGGTCGTCGTCGACCTCAAGACGGGCAGAAGTCCTGTCACCAAGGACGATGCCCAGAGCCACGCCCAGTTGGGCCTCTACCAACTGGCCGTTGCCGCCGGACTGCTCGGGCCGTCCGGGGACGGGGATGCTGAACCCGGCGGCGGGCGGCTGGTCTACCTAGGTAAACCCACCGCCGCCGGTGCCGCCGAACGCGAGCAGACCGCGCTCGGCCCGCAGGATGTCGCTGACTGGCGCGACACCGTCCGCGCCGCGGCCGCGTCCACCGCCGGCCCGCGGTTCACCGCCCGGGTCAACGCCGGCTGTGCGCATTGCCCGATTCGGCCGTCCTGCCCTGCTCACGCACCGGAGGAATCATGACCACTGCCGCGGTGCAGTACAGCCCCGCCGAACTGGCCACCGCACTCGGGCTGCCGGCCCCCACCGACGAGCAGGCCGCGGTGATCGCCGCCCCGACTGGCCCGTTGGTGGTGGTGGCCGGCGCCGGAGCGGGCAAGACCGAAACCATGGCCGCACGGGTGGTCTGGCTGGTGGCCAACGGTTACGCCGACCCCGGTCAGGTGCTCGGCCTGACGTTCACCCGCAAGGCCGCCGGACAGCTGCTGCGTCGGGTGCGGTCCCGGCTCGCCAGGCTGGCCGGGCACCTCGGCGATGCCGCGGACGCCGGTTCTCCGACGGTCAGTACCTACCACGCGTTCGCCGGGTCGCTGCTGCGCGAGTTCGGGCTGCTGTTGCCGGTCGAACCGGACGCCCTGCTGCTCGGGGACACTGAGATGTGGCAGCTGGCCTATGACGTGGTGCGCCGCCACCCCGCGCCGCTGGCGATCGATAAAACCCCAGCGGCGGTCACCGCAATGGTGCTGCGGTTGCACGGCGAACTGGCCGAGCACCTGGTCGATACCACCGACCTGCGCGGCACCCACGCCGAACTCGAGCGCCTGGTGCACACCCTGCCGCCCGGCCCCCGTCAGCGCGACACCCCCAACCGCCGGCTGCTCGACCTGCTCGACGCGCAATCGCAGCGCGGCGC
>MTBK01012263.1_pt1 | contig 25915 bp, 24 predicted proteins | sample 1535981 | NCBI WGS metagenome assembly MTBK01 (sample SAMN06109225, study PRJNA356200) | anaerobic digester metagenome | isolation source: biogas reactors fed with pig manure or primary and secondary sludge | place: Spain | collected 2016-06-30
GGAATGACCAATGACTATACTGTTGCTGTGGAGGAAGGAGCTACCATGCTGCGCATAGGCACTGCTCTTTTCGGAGAACGAAGAGGATGACAGGCAGGTGAAATAGAATCGAAATAATTGGCAATGGCCTTTTGATCTTTCTCCAGATTTATGTGTATGTGATCCTTGGCCGGATCATCCTTTCCTGGTTTCAGGGCTCATTCTACAACAGTCCTTTTCTTTACCAGATTTTTCGGTTCTGTTATGTCCTTACGGAGCCGCTGATGGCGCCGCTGCGCCGGATCATTCCCCCCATGCGAATGGGCGCAGGCTACATGGACCTGTCGCCAATTATATTATGGATGCTTCTACTGGTAGCCCGGCAGCTTATAGTGCGTTTCTTATTTTGAATTCTCCCAGGGAGGTATCAGGCAGATGAAGGGCAAAAAAACCGGCCTTTCCGCTGTTGAAGGGGAAGAGGAGAGGGCAATCAGGCCTGCCGGTGATCACGGTTTTGCGGCGGTTTCGGAGGGAAAAGAGATAAAGGGAACGGTGGCTGCCCTGCGTCTCGACGCAGTGCTGGCGCTCGGCTTCGGCCTCTCCAGGTCCCGGGCGGTAGCACTGATAAAGGGTGGCCTTGTCCAGGTGAAGGGGCGCCCTGTAGAGACGCCTTCCCGACGGCTGAATGAGGGTGATCTTATCTCACTAAGCGGGCGGGGCAGCCTGGAGATAACCGCCCTGACAGGAGAAAGCCGTAAAGGAAGGCAGTGCCTAATACTTAAAAAATTTAACAAATAGGCAGGAACAGGCTGAACATTGTCGAAAGTTTAAAACGATTACATGTATATAATAAAAATGTTTTGAAACAGGGGAGGAAAAAGGATGGCTTTAACACCGATGGATATTCACAATAAAGAGTTTGCTCACTCTTTTCGCGGTTATGTTGTTGAAGAAGTCAACGAATTCCTGGATCGTGTAGCCAAGGATTTTGAGCAGGTCCTCCGGGAAAACATCGAGCTTAGGGACCAGCAGAACCAGTTGACTGACAAGATGAAAAGCTATCAAAAACTTGAAGAGACCATGCATAATGCCATTGTCATTGCCCAGGAAGCTGCCGAAGAGGTGAAGCAGACAGCCAAGCGCGAAGCCGATCTTATTCGCCGGGAGGCTGACCGCGAGGCGCAGCAGATTCTGGAGGATGCCCGATACCGGGCCAGCAAAATTTTAACGGAACATGATGAGCTCATCAAACAGGCTCAGGTTTTTAAAATGCGTTTTCGTGCCTTTGTCGAGGCGCAGCTTGCGTCGCTGGAAATGGAGGAATGGATCCCGCCGACACAACAGTAGTTCGAAAAGCTTCGATTGCATTTCCCTTGTCAGCGATCCTGATTAAAAGGTTAATACAGAGTGTCTGTAAAACCCGGCGCATAAGGATTGATCGTTCAGGGCAAGATTGTTATAATTTAAATTAAGTTTTACAATAAAGCGGCGATGAACGGGCCAGTAAGCTGCAGAATATTTCTTTAAGAGAGCCGGGAACAGGTGAGAGCCCGGTGAAATGCTGCTGCTGAAAATCCCCCGGGAGTTCCCCTGAGAAATCCTTAGGGATAGTAGACAGGGGCGGGCCCACCGTTAGAGGGCAACCGTAGAGAGGCCGCCGGGGGTGCCGGACCGGCGGCTATAAGGGTGGTACCGCGGGAGCAATCTCGTCCCTAAATCGAAAAGGGAGGAGATTTTTTTATAGCACAGTCAGGCAGGAGGCTTCTGAAATGAAGGATCAGGATTACCGCGAGACATTGAATCTACCCCGCACAGATTTCCCCATGCGGGCGCAACTACCACGGCGGGAGCCGGAAATATTAAGCTACTGGAACAGGATGGAGATTTACAACAGGGTGCAGCGTTTGCGGCGGGGAGGACCGCAGTATATTCTGCATGACGGCCCGCCCTATGCCAACAACGACATTCACATGGGCACTGCCCTGAACAAGGTGCTCAAAGATTTCATAGTAAAATACAAGACCATGCGCGGTTTTGATAGCCCCTATGTGCCCGGTTGGGATACGCACGGGCTGCCCATTGAACACCAGATTATTAAAACCAGGGGGGTTAACCGTAAGGAGATTTCACCCCTGGAGTTCCGGCGGATGTGTCGTGACTATGCACTGGAATATGTGGCTATCCAGCGGGATCAATTTCGTCGTCTGGGGGTGCGGGGCTGCTGGGAAGACCCCTACCTGACCCTGGCGCACGCTTACGAGGCCCGTCAGATCGCCGTTTTCGGGGAAATGGTTTCGCGCGGTTATATATATAAGGGCCTCCGGCCTGTTTACTGGTGTCCCCGATGTGAAACCGCCCTGGCCGAGGCTGAGGTGGAATATGGCGATCACCGCACTGATTCCATCTATGTGAAGTTTCCGGTGGTGGAGGACCGCGGTCTGCTGGAGGGGGCGGAGGGATGTTACTGTCTCATCTGGACGACAACAGCATGGACGATCCCCGCCAACCTGGCTATCTGTATTCATCCTCATCTTGATTATGTGCTTGCCGGCGCAGGTGATGAAAGATATCTTCTCGCTGAAGGGCTGCTCGAAAACGTCAGCAGTGAAACTGGAGGCGGCTCCTGGAAGGTACTGCGCCGCTTTAAAGGGCAGGAACTGGAGGGGGTTGTCTGCCGTCATCCCCTTTATGACAGGGAATCACCGCTGATTTTAGGCGATCATGTTACACTGGAGCAGGGGACCGGCTGCGTGCACACCGCTCCAGGGCACGGCCTGGAGGACTATGATGTGGGTCGTCTCTACCGTCTGCCCGTGCTCAGCCCCATTGATGACAAGGGGGTATTTACCGGTGAGGCGGGCGAGTTTGCCGGAATGTCCTATGCCGCCGGCGGTGAAGCGGTGGTCCGGGCGCTGGAGCGTGAAGGGGTATTGATGAAAGCTTCTCCCTATGAACACCAGTACCCCCACTGCTGGCGCTGCAAGGAACCTGTTCTTTTCCGGGCCACGGAGCAGTGGTTTGCCTCCATCGATGGATTTCGCAGGGAGGCCCTGGAGGCTGTTCGAAAAGTCAGGTGGACTCCTGCCTGGGGTGAAGAGCGGATCTACAATATGATATCCGAACGGCAGGACTGGTGCATTTCGCGTCAGCGGATCTGGGGCGTACCCATTCCAATTTTCTATTGCCAGGCCTGCAATGAAGCGATTATCGATCCCCGGGTCATTGCTGCGGTATCCGCCCTTTTCAGCAGGGAGGGTTCCGACGCCTGGTATGCCCGGGAGGCGGAGGAGATCTTGCCGCCGGGTTACAGCTGCCCTGCCTGCGGTGGCGGCACCTTTCGCAAGGAACATGACACCATGGATGTATGGTTCGATTCGGGGACAAGCCATTTTGCCGTCCTTGAGGGGCGTCCTGAGCTGCGCTGGCCGGCTGATCTCTACCTTGAGGGGAGCGATCAATACCGGGGCTGGTTTCACTCATCGCTGCTTACTGCGGTGGCGGTACGCGGGGAGCCCCCCTACCGTGCTGTGCTCAGCCACGGCTGGGTGGTTGACGGTGATGGCAGGAAGATGTCCAAGTCGCTGGGCAATGTCATCGCTCCCTCGGAAATCATTGAAGATTACGGCGCCGACATCCTGCGCCTCTGGGTAGCATCCTCGGATTACACCAATGATATTCACCTCTCCACGGAGATCCTGAAGCAACTTTCCGAGGTTTACCGGAAAATCCGCAATACCTGCCGTTTTCTGCTGGGAAACTGTTTTGATTTCGATCCCTCATCAGAGGCTGTTGAATACCGATCCCTGGCAGAATTTGACCGCTGGGTACTGCAGAGGCTGGGCCTGCTCATCAAGCGGGTTACACAGTCTTATGAAGATAATGCTTACCATATGGTCTATCAGGCGCTGCACAATTTTTGCACCGTGGACCTGAGCAACTTTTATCTTGATGTGCAGAAAGATCGCCTCTATTGTTCAGCGGCGGATGATCAGGCGCGCCGCGCTGTTCAGACGGTGATGATGACCGTTCTGGAAAGCCTCACCAGGCTCATGGCCCCTGTGCTCACCTTTACCGCCGAGGAGCTCTGGCAGCAGCTGCCTGGCGAGCGGGAGCCCAGCGTGCAGCTTGCCTCTTGGCCCGAGGTAGATCCCCACTGGGATGATCCGGAGCTGGGGCGGTGTTGGGATGAACTGCTGGCGGTGCGGGATGAAGTCACCCGTATTCTTGAGGAGGCACGCCGTGAAAAGCTCATCGGCGGCTCCCTGGAGGCCGCCCTGATCCTTTGGGCTGATGGTGAAACCTACAGGCTTCTCCATCATTACCGGGAGCAGCTGGCGGAGATCTTCATTGTCTCCACTGTGGAGCTTCGCGAAGGGTTGGATCAGGCTCCGCAGGGAACGGGCAGCGCCCAGGAGATACCGCTAAAACTTCACGTAGCCAGGGCGCCGGCGGCAAAATGCCCCCGCTGCTGGATCTATGCTGCGCCGGCCGAGAACGCCCTTTGTCCCCGCTGCAGTTCCCTTTTGGAGTAAAGGTGCAGGCTGGAGCTTAGAGGCATGGGGAAAGGATCATCAAGCAATGCATCTGTTATCCAGGGGCAAAAGGATCCCCGGGATATCAGCATCATGACTGTTCTGCGGAGCAAAGTGATGTAGCCGGGTTAGCTCCCGGTGTTTCGGGATTAACAGGTTGCACTGTAAAAGCACCGGGGTGTCCCTCTTTTGGGACAGCCCCGGATCACTGTTTTTAAGCCGCAAAATGCTCCAGGCAGCAACAATAATGAGTCAGTCTTGAAAAAACACTGAATCCGGTTCTGCCTGAGGTCGCCATTGCGTTACTATCGGGATCGAGCAAAACCCCTTCCAGGATCAATCCGCCTGCATTAAGAGGTAATATTCCCAAAATATCGAACAGAAGGTATTAATATAGAGCAGGTCGAATAGAGAAGGCTATCCATAAAAGATAAGGAGGTTCTGAATCATGACGGAGCGGCCCTGGCTGAAAAACTATCCTGTCCGCTGGAACCTGGATTATCCAAGGATCTCTCTTTACGAACATATCAGGCGGAGTACGGCGGAAAATAGTGATCTTGTCGCACTTGTTTTTTTCAGCAAGGAAATTAGCTTCCGCCAGATGCAGGAGAATATTGACCGGATGGCGGCGGCGTTTACAGATCTGGGTCTGTTGAAAGGGGATCGCGTCGCCCTCATGCTTCCCAACTGTCCTGAATATGTGTACAGCTACTATGCCGCTATGAAGATCGGCGCCATTGTTGTTCAGTTGAACCCTCTGTATAAGCGGGAGGAGATAGAGTTTATCCTCAAGGATTCAGGAGCAAAAATTTTTATCGGCATTGATGCGGCGGTAGAATCTTTTCAGGAGGCGCGGAGGGGGGCGAAGCTGGATCATGTGATCATTGTCCGCTTCACCGGAGCTGAGGTAGCCGGTGAAAATCTCTGGTACGATGAATTGCTGGAGAAATACTCTCCCCAATCGGAGGAAGCAAAAATCGATCCCGAAGAGGATGTGGCGGTATTCCAATACACAGGCGGGACCACGGGACTGCCGAAAGCGGCAATGCTAACTCATTTTAACCTTGTGGCAAATGTTACCCAGATAAAAGAGTGGCTTAAAGAGTGGATTGAAATCAAATTAGCCGAAAAGATGAAGCAGCATTTTGGTATTGGGATCCTGCCCTTTTTTCACTCCTACGGGATGACCTGTGTGATGAATACAGGCCTGGCACTTCCCATGGGGCAGGTGCTTCTACACCGTTTTGATATGGAAGCCCTGCTGGAATCTGTTGTGAAATACAGGCCGGCCCTCTTTCCCGCTGTGCCTACAATCTATGCTGCCGTGGCAAATCATCCGCAGCTGGCCAGTTACGGAATCCACGGCGTGATTGAGATCTGCAACAGCGGTGCTGCGCCCATGCCTCTGGATGTGATGATGCGTTTTGAAAAGGAGACCGGTTCAAAAATTCTTGAGGGTTACGGTCTTACCGAGGCCTCGCCGGTAACTCACTGCAATCCATTGGGCAGCCTCCGCAAACCGGGCAGTGTGGGAATGCCCTACCCCGATACTGATTGCCGGATCGTGGATCTGGCGGACGGAGTTACCGGTATGGCGGTGGGCGAAGAGGGCGAGCTGATTATTAAGGGGCCGCAGGTGATGAAAGGTTACTGGAACCGCCCCGATGAGACGGCGGAGATTCTTCGTGACGGGTGGCTTTACACCGGTGATATAGCAAAAATGGATGAGCAGGGATATTTCTATATCGTTGATCGAAAAAAAGATCTGGTTATCACCGGCGGTTACAATGTTTATCCACGTGAGGTCGATGAGGTTCTTTTCGATCATCCAAAGATTGCCGAGGCAGTAACTATTGGCATTTCTGACGACTATTTTGGCGAGGTGCTCAAGGCTTTTGTCGTGCTCAAAGAGGGTGAAAGCGCCAGGGCGGAAGAGATTATAGAATTCTGTTCCGGGAAGCTTGCTCGCTACAAGGTGCCGCGCCAGGTTGAATTCCGGGCTGAACTGCCCAAAAGCGCCATTGGCAAGATCCTGCGCCGCGAATTGATTAAAGAGGAGGAGCAAAAAAAGGGTTAGATCCGCTGCCAGTCTGCGGCTCCGATCTTTTAGCAGTGAATTTTATGACCTGATTATGCCTCGCTGCGGCGGGGCTATTTTTTTGTTACTGGGAAAACATATGATTGATCAAGGAGGCAGCTCCGTTGGGCGATGGACAGAGGTCAGGGACGAATGAGCATAACCGGCAAAGAGAGCTGCAGCGGCGCCTGATTATCCGGATGGCCCGCCTGTCACAGGAGCTGGAGAAATTTAATCTGGCTGAATATATGAACCTGCTGAACAATCCCCGGCGCTATATATTAATTAATTTCACCGGCGGACTTTTCCGCGGCCTCGGTTTCGGACTGGGAGCGACACTGCTGGCGGCCCTGCTCATTTATATCATGCAGCGACTAGTGGTCCTTAACTTGCCGCTCATCGGGGACTTCATTGCTGAACTGATCAAAATTGTTAATGAACAATTGAGAGGATGAGGTGAAGAGAAGATGGATCTCCATCTGGAAAAACATGAAGCTGCCTTGAAAGAGGCGCGGCAAAAGCTGCTGGAGCAGCTTGGGGAATGCCCTTACCGGGGGTCGGGCATCGGTATGCGCGAAAGCGTTACCGACCTCTCCTTTGCCGACAATCACCCCGCCGATCTGGGCACAGAAAATTTTGAACGGAGCAAGGATCTCTCCCTTCGTGAGTCACGTCTCACCCGGCTGCGCTACATTGAAGAGGCACTTGCACGCATTGATGGCGGCACTTACGGGACTTGCCGGCGCTGCGGCGAGACAATCTCACCGGAGAGGCTTGAAGCGGTCCCGGAGGCGCCCCTCTGCCTGCTCTGCCGCGAATACGAAGAGAAGGCTGCTGGAAAAGAGGGGCGCCGCCCTGTGGAAGAGGAACTCCTTTCACCGCCTTTTGCACGCAGCACTGGCCGGGAGGATCTCTTTTTTGACAGCGAAGATTGCTGGCAGGCCGTCGCCGGGCATAATAAACGGCCCTTTATCTACGAAGATATCCTTGATGATAAGGAAAAGGGGCTTGTTGAGGATACCGATGCCCTGAGCAATGAGGATCTTCGCAAGCAGCTTCCTGATTAGCTTGTTTTTCGCAGCTCTGCTGTGATAGAATAGCTCCCAGCAGGTACGAAGCGCCGGGAGGGAAAGGATTGCGCCTTTTTTTAGTTGTTGCCGCGGTTGTAGCCGCTGATCAGTTTTCCAAGTACCTCGTTGCTTCAAGGATGGATGTGGGCCAGTCAATCCCAGTAATCAAAGGGTTCCTGGCTATTACCTATGTCCGGAACCCCGGAGCAGCTTTTGGTATGTTCCCTTACCGGACAGTTATCTTTATCATTGTTACACTTATCGTCATAGGCATGATCATCTATTACTACCGCGTTCTTCCCGAAGGACATACCCTGCTGCGGCTGGGACTGGCGCTGCAACTGGGCGGAGCATTAGGAAATTTGATTGATAGGGTGCGAAGTGTTTATGTCATCGATTTTATCGACATCAAATTCTTTCCGCCCGTTTTTAACCTGGCTGATACATCAATTGTCTTCGGGGTGATTATTTTTCTCTTTGTTTTTTGGCGGATATTTCCCCCGGTGGAGAGCAGTCCGCAGTAGTGTAATCAATATTATGGGGAGATGAGTAGATGCACCGGATTCTCTTTCATATCGGCAGTTTGCCGGTTTATTCTTATGGGGCCATGATTTCACTGGCTGTACTGATCATTGCAATTTTAATGTCCAGGGAATCCTCCCGCGTGGGGATCAGCCCCGATCACACCCTGGAGGCCATCATTTTTGCCGTCATCGGGGGCCTGCTGGGCTCGAGGATTCTTTATGTGCTACTGAACTGGGAATATTACCGGGGGCGCTGGCAAGATATCTTCTTCGCCCGGTTTGAAGGCCTTACATTTTACGGCGCCTTTCTGGGCGGTGTCATTGCTGTTATACTGTGGTGCCGCTGGCGCAAAGTTGACTTCTTCAAATTTACAGATCTTGCCGCGCCTTATTTTATCCTTGGCTATGCCTTTGGGCGGACGGGCTGTTTCCTTAACGGCTGCTGTTACGGCAGGGTGAGTGCTGTCCCCTGGGCAGTGGTAATTCCCGCGGTGGACAACCTGCCCCGGCACCCTGTTCAGCTTTACGCTGCCGCAGGAGCCTTGATCATCTTTATTGTGTTGAAGCTATTTCAGCGCTATCGCCCCTATGTGGGCTTTAACATCATTGCCCTCTGCGCTTTCTATGGGACCCTGCGCTTTATTACAGAATTTTTCCGTGAAGAGGCGATCTTATGGATGGGATTGACCCTGGCACAGCTGTTCAGCCTGGGGCTGACGATCCTCTCACTTGCGCTCATGCTGTACCTTTTTTCCTTACAGCCGCAGAAGGGCAGGAAGGCTTTGGGCAAAAAGTAAAGGTACGGAGTCGTTGGGGCGTCCGATTTCACCAGTGATCAGAGGTGGGCTCTGTTGTCGAAAAGATTGGAGTTTACCGCCGGTAGTGAGGATGCGGGGCGGCGCCTTGATCTATTTCTGGTGGGTAAAGAATCTTCTCTTTCACGCAACAAGGCTCAGAAATTGATCTCCCTTGGGTCCGTCTACGTTAATGAGCACTGCTGCTCTGATAAAAATTATCGCCTCCAGGCGGAAGATAGCGTTGTGCTGAATCTCCCCGCAAAGCGCCCTTTGCAGCTCCTGCCGGAAAAGATCCCTCTGGATATTGTCTATGAGGATGATGATCTTCTGGTAATCAACAAGCCCCGGGGAATGGTTGTTCATCCCGCACCGGGCCATGACAGTGGCACCCTGGTGAATGCCCTGCTCAGTCATTGTGCAGCTCTCTCCAGAGCCGGCGGGGCTGATCGCCCGGGGATCGTACACCGCCTGGACAGGGATACAACGGGGCTTATTATTGCCGCCAAAAACGATTCCTGCCATGCCTTTCTGGCGGCGCAGCTGCGTGCGCGCACCATGCGGCGCGAATATATCGCCCTGGTCTACGGAAAGGTCAGCCCCGCTGCAGGAAGGATCGAGGCGCCGGTGGGCCGCCATCCCCGCCACCGCCGGCTCATGGCGGTGGTCCCCGGAGGGAGGGAGGCTGTAACCCGTTACCGTGCCATTGCCATGCTCGGCGCCTTTACCCTGCTTCAGGTAAGCCTGGAAACGGGCCGCACCCATCAGGTCAGGGTTCATCTGAACTTTATAAAGCATCCTGTGGCCGGTGACCCGCTGTACGGGCCCGGCTGCACTCCCGATCTGCCGCCCCCGCTCTGCCGTGGGCAGGCGCTCCATGCCCGCCGCATCTCTTTTCTCCATCCCCGCAGCGGGCGGAGATTCGAATTCACCGCCCCCCTGCCTCCTGACTTTCGCGAAGGGCTGCGCCTGCTGCGGGAGCGCTTCCGCAACTGATTAATTTACAGACCCGGCTGGTTTTCAAATATTTGGGAATTATGGAGGGCGGCCGGGATTATTGCAAAAAATGGGCCGTTGAATGCTCGGTTAAATGGAGCAGCGGTAATGGTAAAGGGGTGCAGGCAAATGTCGGATCGTAGAGGGGGAGGTAAGGGGAAAACCCTAAAAACAGTTTCGGTCTTTTCAGTCCTGATATTTATTCTGATGATTATCTTTTTTCTTCCTGCACTCAAATCGTTGATCTGTCAAAAGGTGCATAGAGGGTTTATTGAGCAGGTTGATAGATACGCGCTTCCGGCAAATATAAAAATAGTCCAATTAGAATACAGGGACGATGGTGACATTGTGTCTACAGCGGTTTCTGCGGGCGCCAGCGGGGTGGTTTTCCACAGGGAAGGCAATAGATATTACGCGCTTACAGCCCGGCATGTGGTGGCAGGTATTGACGGCGCCAATCAAACCCGGTTTATAGCAATGGGATATGATGACCTTGATTATACAGATACCCTGGGCGGGAGAGAGGAATACCGGGGTATAGCCGGCTATTATCAGCGCTTTCCCGAAGCTGCAGTCGAGTATTCAAGTGATCAATATGACCTGGCCGTTATCAGTTTTCTTTACGATAAAGATCTCACGGCTCTGCCTGTTTCGGATAAAATGCCTGCACGCGGAGACAGAGTTGCCGCAATGGGCAATCCCCATGGTAAAAGAAATATGATCACTGCCGGAAAAATCAGCAGCCGGGAAGCGGAGCCCTTCGGCGATGAGGCGGGTAAAATGCAGTACGGCGTGATCAGGCATACATGTGTTCTGTCCGAAGGAAGCAGCGGGAGCGCTTTGCTTGGCGAAAATCTGGAGATTGTGGGTATAAATTTGGGCGGCGGCGGTAATTTATTTCGCCGGCATCTCTACGGGATGGCCATGCCCGCTAACCGTATTCTGGATTTTTTGGAGGAGTGGAGCTCTGCTGCTCCAGAAGGTGTCTTAATTCCTCTTCCTGCGGGTTTACGATGATGGTTTTGAAAGGTTCGTACAGCACAAATCCCGGCCTGCCGCCCGGCGCCCGCTTCACATGGCGCACCTCGGTGTAGTCCACCGCAACGGCGGGCAGATCCCGGCCCCGGCTGTAATGTGCAGCAAGCAGCGCCGCCTCCTGAAGATCGCTCTCTGCAGGCGGGCCGGTACCGGCCCCTTTAATGATCACATGGCTGCCCGGCAGCCTCTGTGCATGCAGCCAGATATCATACCTGGTAGCCAGCTTGAATGTAAGATGATCGTTCTGGCGATTGTTCTGCCCCACCAGAATCTTTTTCCCCGAAGAGGCAAGAAAAGAAAGTGGCTGGGGCTTCTCCCGGCGGCGCTTTTTTTTACGCTGCGGCTTTTTTCTTGAGTCGGGCTTCATATAGCCTGACTCCACGAGCTCTTCACGGATCTCCAATAGAGAGGCGGCGCTTCCTTCTTCTATGGTGTATAGAAGCTCCCGGCAGTATGCCAGCTCCCCTTGCAATCTGGATATATGTTTTTTCAGGTGTTTTCGGCTGTTGCTTATTTTCCGGTAGATCCGGAAATATTTCTGTGCATTGCCAAGGGCATCCAGGGATGGATTCATGGGGATGGTGATCTTCTCATCCGGCTGATAAAGGCTGGGTAAGATGATCTCTTCCGCCCTGCTGTTGATCCCGGTGCCGTATGTGAGAAGTGTCTCCCCGTAAATGCGGTAGCGATCCGCCTCCCCTGCCTGCAGCAGATCCCTTTTCAGCTGTTCCAGCTTCATTTCCAGGCTTCTCTTGCGGCGGTTTACCCTGGAGCGCAGCCGGTCTTGCAGAAGTTTTCTTTCTTCCGCTTCCTCCAGCCGGCTGTAATAATGATCCAGCAACTCACTCATCTTCGTAAATTTTTGCAGGGTGCTCTCCTGAAGGTGGGTTAGCGGGTAGGAGGCATAAATGTTTAATTGGGGAGCCAGGCAGGCTTCCAGCGCGCCGCTTTTGCCAAAGAGAGCCTTCATTTCCCGGGTGAGCCGCTCCAAAGAGCCCAGGGGCGCCTCTTCATCCCATTTGCTGCGATAAATCAGCTCCCGGGCAGCCAGGGGGCTGATGGCGCGCACTGTTTTAAGCAGCGCCTGATCCGGACTGCTACCTTTCGCCAGCAGGGGCAGCAGCGTTGCGGCGAGCCTCTCCCCCTCTGTCTCAGAGGGGTCAAGCCTGGATTGCGGAGGCACCTCCTCATAGGGCAGCCCCGGCAAAACTGCGCGCCGCGGGTTTTGTTCCCGGGTGGCGGTTTTGATTGCACCCAGGATTATTTCCTCCTCATCGACCAGGATCACATTGCTCCGCCGTCCCATGATCTCGGCGATTATTTTTACCGGAGGCAGAACTTCATGGGCTTCAAAGTGCAGCATCAAAATTCGCTCCAGGTGAGGCTGAACAACAGCGGAAATCCGCGCACCTGTGAGATATTTCCGCAGGAGCATGCAGAAAGGAGGTGGCTGTTGGGGAAGGCGATAGCTCCGCCCGGTGAGGTGGACCCGGGCATGGTGGGGATGCGTTGAAAGCAGCAGGCCGTATTCTTCTCCGGCATGATAGAGGGAGAGGACAATCACCTGGCGTGAGGGCTGGGTAACCCGCTGTACTCGCGCACCTATTGCCATCTCCCGCAGCTCCGCCGCCACCGCTGTCATCGCCAGAACATCAAAGGTCATCTGAGCAGGCCTCCCCGCTATCTTTGTATACAGTATACACTTCTCCTTGATTACCACAAGTTATTGGAAAGCCGGGGCAGTTACCGGATGTTGGGATATGGCGGATGTTTAGCTTTGGATGCTGGAGAGGGGATAGCGGGAGTTCTCTGTACGATGATATAATGGAAATGCCAGTAAAAAATTCTGGGAGGTTTTTTAAATGGCAGCTGAAGTAAAAAAGATCGCTGTTGTCGGTGCCGGAAATATGGGTCACCAGATCTCCATCTGCTGCGCTCTGGCGGGTTTGAAAACGAGCTGTATTGATGTCAGTGCGGAGCAGCTCCGTAAGGCGGAGTCCTTTCTCAGGAATTACCTGCCCGACCGTATAGCCAGGGGAAAGATCTCCGAAAAGGATGCCGGCGGGGTGGAGTCGCGGCTCAGCTTTACCGGGGAGCTCGAAGAAGGTGTCAGAGAGGCTGATTTTGTCATCGAGGCTGTCACGGAGAAGCTTGATCTGAAAAAAGAGCTCTTTCGCAATCTGGACCGCATTTGCGCTCCGCAAACCATTCTGGCTACAAACAGCTCTTTTTTCGTCAGCTCCCTCCTGGCATCGGAAACAGCCCGTCCCGCCCTGGTTTGCAACATGCATTTTTTCAATCCGGCACTGGTCATGAAGTGTGTTGAAATAGTTAAAGGGCCGCACACTTCTGAAGAGACCGCCGGGGTGGCAATGGAGCTGGCTTCGAAAATGGGGAAGAAACCTGTTCTGCTCCATAAAGAGATCTACGGCTTCCTGGTCAACAGAATCCTGCGCCGGATTATGGATGAAGCGCTATTTTTGCTGGATACCGGTGTGGCCTCCGCCGCAGACATTGACAGCGCCGTGGTGAATGCTTTGGGACATCCCATGGGTCCCTTTACCCTGATGGATCTGACGGGGATTGATCTGAGCTACCATATTGCCATGGAGCGATACCGCGAAACAGGTGACTCCGCCGAAAAGCCTTCGCCAACGGTAGTCGAAAAATATGTAAGGGGCGAATGGGGGCGGAGGAAAGGGCGCGGTTTTTACGAATATAAAAACAAGGGTTAGACAGCCCTGAACAAGTCATCAGCAGAACCCCCCGGGCATAACAATTAAGAGAAATTAAATGCCAAAGGGGGGTTTTTGTGTTTTCCCAGTGGACTACCCTGGAAACCGGAGAGCTTTTTCGCCTGCTGGGGACACTTCCGGAAAGGGGTTTGGCTAAAGAAGAAGTAGAAAAAAGGCGCCGCCGCTGGGGTAAAAACCTTCTGGTCACTGCCGCTCCCCTGTCCCTGCCTCTCCTCTTTTTGAACCAGTTCAAGGATTTTATGGTTCTCATCCTGCTGGGAGCCACGCTGCTGGCGGCACTGTTGGGTGAAATCTCCGATGCTCTTACCATCCTGGTAATTGTGCTGCTTAATGCTTTTCTCGGGTTTATCCAGGAATACCGCGCAGAGCGCTCCCTGGAGGCTTTGCAAAAAATGGCGGCGCCACGGGCGCGGGTGCTGCGGGAGGGGAGCTTAAGTATTATTCCCGCTGCAGAGGTGGTGCCGGGAGATCTGGTTTATCTCGAGCCTGGAGACCGGGTCTGCTCCGATTTGCGCCTTTACGACAGCCAGGGGCTTATGCTGAATGAGGCGGCTCTCACAGGGGAGTCAGCGGCTGTCTACAAGAAAGCAGGCAAGCTTCTTTTTACCCCAGCCTCGCCGGGCGACGCCGCGAACATGGCCTTCAGCGGCACCGGGGTGCTTGCTGGGCGGGGAAAGGGCCTGGTAGTGGCTACAGGGATGGAAACAGAGATCGGGCGCATTGCTCATATGATCAGGGAGGCGGAGCGCGGCATCACTCCCCTGCAGGCGCGTCTGGCCCGCCTGGGCAAGATCCTGGTCTGGGTCTGCCTTGCGGTCTGCCTGGGGATGACCCTGCTGGGTGTGATCCGCGGCAAGGAGCCTTATGCCATGTTCATGGCCGGTGTGAGCCTGGCTGTCGCCGCCATTCCCGAAGGACTACCTGCTATTGTAACCGTCTCCCTGGCCCTGGGGGTGCAGCGGATGATTAGACGCCGGGCTATTGTCCGGCGCCTTCCTGCAGTGGAAACACTGGGCTCGGCAACAGTGATCTGCTCTGATAAAACGGGGACACTTACAGAAAACAAGATGAAGGTGAACCGCATTTTTACAGGCGGACGTCTTTACAGCTTTGAAGCAGGGACCTTTATGGTTAAAAAAGTGGAGGGGGAGGGCTGGGAAAAAGCGCTGCTCCATCCTGACGGGCTCCTCGGTTTTTCACTTTTAATTGCTGCCCAGTGCAACAATGCCTATCGCGAAGGCGATCTTTTTAAAGGCGATCCCACCGAGACTGCTCTTCTGGAAAGCGCTGTCGCAGCAGGAATCAAGCCCCATTCGGGCCGGCGGGAGAGGGAGTACCCTTTCTCTTCCGAGCGTAAGATGATGAGCGTTATTCAGCGCGGCCGCAGGCGCCGCCTTCTACTAAAAGGGGCGCCAGAAATCGTTTTGGAGCGCTGCAGTTATTACCTTTCTGAAAATAAGAGGGTTGTGCCGTTGAACGCGGTGAAACGGCGGGAACTGCTGGCTCAGCTGGAGATTATGGCCGGGTTGGCGCTGCGTCCCCTGGCAGTGGCTTACCGGGAGCTCTCTCCGGAAAGGGGAGCGTTGAACCATAGCGCAGCATCGGGAAGATTTGCAGACAGTGCAGAGGAATTGGAAAGAGAGCTGGTCTGGGCAGGCCTCTTCGGACTGGAAGACCCACCCCGCCCTGAAGCGCTGCCGGCAATTCGTCTTTGCCGCCGGGCCGGAATAAGGGTGGTCATGATCACCGGAGACCATCGCTCCACCGCCGAGGCGGTAGCCCGCCGCCTGGAGATTCTTCAACGAGGCGGCAAAGTGATGCTGGGAGAGGAGCTCAACACTCTTGATGACCGCGAGCTGCTGCGGATCATCGGGGGGGTGCAGGTCTTTGCCCGGGTTAGCCCCATGCATAAGCTGCGTATCGTCCGGGCTCTTAAGCGGCGCGGTGAAGTGGTGGCCATGACGGGCGATGGGATTAACGATGCTCCTGCAGTAAAAGAGGCTGATATCGGTATTGCCATGGGGCTCACCGGAACGGATGTGACCCGGGAAGCCGCTTCCCTCATCCTGGCCGATGATAATTTTAAAACCATTGTTGCGGCGGTGGAAGAGGGGCGCAGCATCTATGGGAATATCCGCAAGTTTATCCGCTTCCTGCTAGGCTGCAATACGGGGGAAGTGCTGACCATGCTACTGGCGATTCTCAGCGGACTGCCGCTGCCGCTGCGTCCCCTTCAGATCTTGTGGATAAATCTCGTAACCGACGGCCTTCCCGCCCTGGCTCTGGGCGTGGATCCTCCTGAAGAAACATTGATGGAGCTACCGCCCCGCCGCCGCAAGGAAGGCCTTTTCAGCCGCGGCTTATGGGGTAAACTGCTGTTTCGCGGTATCATGATCGGGGCGGTGACTGTGTCGCTTTTCGGGCTTGCACTGGCCTCCGGAGCGGACATTGCAAAGGCGCAGACATTGGCCTTCGCCGCACTGATCCTGGCTCAACTGGTCTATGTTTACGACTGCCGCAGCGAAGAAGCCTCTTTTTCAAGAAACCGCCGGCGCAACTTTCTCCTTGATGGAGCGGTGCTTTCATCCTGCCTTCTCATGGCCGTTGTTATTCACCATCCCCTGTTATCTGCCATTTTCGGCACTGTCCCCCTTTCCGCCCTGGAGTGGGCCGCTGCTTTTGGCGCTGCTTTTCTGCCCGCCTTGCCCGAACTTTTCGCCTCACTGATTAAAAGCGTTTTTCCTGGAAAAAAGAGAGCGGTAACAGGGAAATACTCTTGAGTTCAACTTTCCCAGGTGTTAAGATAAATAGAAATAGGATTCTGGAACGATTAACATTATTTTTCCAGACCGGGGATTGCCGTTTTTCAGGGCGGGAGGCTCAGGCCTTCGCCGGCGGGCGGCAGCCCAGGGGGCGAAAGAGAGGTCTTGTTGCCTTGCTCAGAAGCATGACCGGATATGGCCGGGGGAGTTGCTCCGGAGAAAACAGCGGTGTTACCGTGGAGCTGCGCTCGGTAAACCACCGGTATGCCGATTTGTTTTTACGGGTTCCCCGGGAAATATACTTCTTTGAGGACCGTATTCGTCGCTTGCTAAAGAAGGAGGTCCGGAGAGGCCGCGTTGAGGTGAATATAACTTTGAGCGGTTCGCCTGCCGGTGAAGAGGCTGTTATGTTGAACAAAGAGCTCGCCTCCGCCTATTATCGTGTTCTGGAGGGCCTGGCAGATCATCTCCGTATTCCCATGACATTGGGTGTGGGAGAGCTCATTCAGATGCCGGGGGTTTTGCAGGAACGGTGTGATGCGCCAGGAGAAGAACAAATTTGGCCTTTTTTGGAGAGAGCGCTGCAGGAGGCGCTGGAAAGCCTGGTAAAATCACGGAATGAAGAGGGAAACAATCTTTCACGGGATCTGAAGCTGCGGCTGGAACGGATTGATGCAATGGTGGAGGAGCTGACCGATCTTGCTCCTGCTGTGCTGGAAGAGCAGCAGCTTCGCCTGAAGAACAGGCTTACGGAGATGTTGGGAGATCATTTTGAACAGAACAGGATCCTTATGGAATGTGCCGTCCTGGCTGAGCGAATGGATATTCATGAAGAGGTGATCAGGTTAAAAAGCCACCTGGATTCTTTTGGCGGGATTCTCTGCGGCGATGGTGCCGCCGGCCGCCGTCTCGACTTTCTTGCCCAGGAGCTCTTTCGCGAAATCAATACAGTAGGGGCTAAATCACAGGATTACCGGATAGCAACCCTGGTGGTGGAAATGAAAACCGAACTTGAAAAGATGCGGGAGCAGATACAGAATATCGAATGAGCAATAAGGAGAAAAGGGGTTAAAAAAGGTGTCAACAAAATTGATCAACATTGGATTCGGGAATATTGTTTCGGCGGGGCGGATTGTAGCCATTGTCAGCCCCGAATCTGCGCCGATCAAAAGGCTTATCAGCGAGGCCAGGGACCGGGGGAATTTGATTGACGCTACTTACGGGCGCCGCACCCGGGCGGTAATCATCGCTGACAGCAACCATGTAATCCTTTCAGCAGTGCAGCCGGAGACGGTGCGGCACCGTCTGCAAGCCCGGGCTGAATCGAATGACGAGGGCAGTTAAACAATTTTGACCCGGGAGGATGAATGATGGCCTCAGGGCTTCTCTTTGTACTCTCCGGCCCTTCGGGAGTAGGCAAGGGGACTGTCTGCGAGCGGCTTCTTTGTTACAGGCCTTCGCTGCAAATTTCCCGATCGCTGACGACGCGCCCTCCCCGACCAGGAGAAAAGGCCGGATGTGATTATGACTTTACATCGCCGGCCTGCTTTCAAAAATTGATATCCCAGGATGCTTTTCTGGAATGGGCCGTTGTGTACGGCCATTATTATGGGACACTTAGGAAAAGAGTGGAGGAGGCCTTGAGCCGGGGAACAGATATTTTACTGGAAATTGATGTGCAGGGCGCCCTTCAGGTTCGCCGTCGTCTGGAAAGCACCGTCCTGATATTTTTGGCGCCGCCTTCGTCGGAGGTTCTCTGTGCGCGAATTGCAGGACGGGCTACGGAGAGCGCGGCGAATATGAAACGGCGTCTGGATGAATCGCAGCGTGAGCTGGCGGCTTACCGGCACTATGATTATCTTGTAGTCAATGATAGTGTCGAGGAGGCAGCCACATTCATAGCCGCGATCATGGAGGCCGAAAAATGCAGAGTCAGCCGGGGCGCCAGACCGCCTTGCCTGGGAGGTGAAGAAAAGTGATCTACCCATCAATAGATCAACTAATGGAGAAAGTTGACAGCAAATACACTCTGGTTATTGCCGCTGCGAAACGGGGGCGTCAGCTGCGTGACGGAGCCAGGCCGGCTATTGAATCCGGCTCCCGCAAAGAGGTTACCGTGGCTTTAAACGAAATTAACGTAGGGAAAATAGAGATCGAATTGCAGCCGGGTATGGGCCGCAGTGGCAACAAGTAAAGGGAGCTGTGATGAAAATGTATCTACTGGGGGTTACCGGAGGTATCGCCGCCTATAAATCTGTTGAACTGGCCAGGATTTTTATGCGTCAGGGGCGGGAGGTCCAGGCGGTCATGACACCCGGGGCCGTTCACTTTATCAACCCCCTGACCTTCCGGACTATTACGGGGCGCCCGGCGCTTATCGATCAATTCGGGGTTTCCGAAAGCGAGAAGGTGCGACATGTGGATCTGGGTTCGGCTGCCTCAGTTTTTGTGATCGCTCCGGCAACAGCCAATACCATTGGGAAGATGGCCGCCGGTATCGCGGACAACCTTTTGACAACGGTTTACCTGGCTGCAGGCTGTCCGGTGGTCCTCGTTCCATCGATGAATGAGCGGATGTATGAGCACCCGGCGGTTCAGAACAGTTTAAGCAGGCTGCGGGAACAGGGTTGCCGGGTTATGGAGCCGGAAGACGGCGAGCTGGCCTGCGGAGTTACAGGCAAGGGGAGGATGCCCGAAGCTGCGCAGATTGCAGATTTTGTCGAGGCTGCTCTTAAGCCAGATGATTTCCGGGGACTCCGCGCCCTTGTCACAGCCGGGCCGACACGGGAGCCCCTCGATCCTGTACGTTTTATCAGCAACCACTCCACCGGTCTTATGGGCTATGCCCTGGCCCGCGCTCTTGTCGCAAGAGGGGCCGAAGTTATCCTTGTGAGCGGTCCCACCGCTTTAAATTGCCCCCGGGGAGCTTTGCTGGTGCCGGTGACTACAGCCCGGGAGATGTATGCAGCGGTGCTGGAGAACTATGAGAGGTGCAATCTTGTAATAAAGGCGGCGGCAGTGGCTGATTACCGCCCTGCTGAGAGAGCGGAGCATAAACTTAAAAAAGATGGTTCAGCTATGGTGCTGGAGCTGCAGTCCAACCCCGATATTTTGCTGGAACTGGGGCGCCGAAAAGGGGAACACCTCCTTGTCGGTTTCGCCATGGAGACGGAGCAGGCCCGGGAGCGCGCCCTGGAGAAATTGAGGCGGAAGAATCTGGACCTTATCGTGGTGAACGATCTCACTGTTCCCGGAGCGGGTTTTGCCTCACCAACCAATCAGGTCTGCATCATCGACAGGGAGGGAGGGGCTGAAGATCTGCCCCTGATGCCCAAAGAGACCCTGGCGCACCATATCCTGGACAGGGTCCGTCCGCTGCTGCCGTAAAGCGCCGCCGGGACTGTCCAGGTTAGAGCACGCTGCCCAGGAGATGAGGCGTTACAAATATCTCCACAAAAGCGGCGCAGATTAGCAGCGCCACCACAAGGGGGATAACAGAGACAATTTCTTTCCAGATGTATCTGAAACTTTGCAGGCGCGTTTTATTTGGCAGGGGCGAGGCGATGCAGTGGTAGCCCAGTTTCAGCCCCAGGGCGGCGCAGAAAAAGAAAGCTGAAAGCTCGAAAATACCGTGGGGCAGTATCCCTAAAAAGATCATCGCCGGGATAGAGCAGCCTGATGCATTGCACGAAGCTGCGACAATGCCGAGAATGTAGCCATTTAAAAATAGAGTGGCCAGTGGCGAAAAACCAGCCAGAACTCCCAGAAAGAGCATCTGTGCTATTGCCATAAAATTTTTTAAAAAAACAATCAACACCGTGATCAGCGGGGGATTACCCAGGATTATGTCGAAGAGTTTCTGCAGATCATTCATCTGTGTTTCAATCCCGGGAAGGGAGTCACCCTGTAAAGATGAGCCAAAGTAGGCCACTATAGATCCGGCCAGGAATATTACTACGGCCAGAACGATCCAGTTGCGGTTCTGGTTAAAAACCTCCTTGACCGGCATGAGGAGTGAAAACACTGACATCAACCTTTCACCATTTATTATTTCAGCGGATACTCCATCCATTTTATCAAAATATGCTTATCTTGTTAATCCCTGAAGATGCATGAATATGCCGAGATCCTCATTGAGCTGATTAGCGACGCTGTGGATCGCCCCTTTGACTACAGGATTCCCAAACATCTTCTGGGCAAAGCGGTGCCGGGCTCAGCAGTGCGGGTCCCCTTTGGGAGAAGGCAATACCGGGGCTATCTGCTGCGGCTTCGGGAGCAGCCCGCTGTCGATCCCGGTGAAGTGCGCGAGATTATTTCCCTGGAGGGGAGCGAGCCGTTGCTCCAGAAGGAGCAGCTTGCTCTGATCCATTGGATGTCGCACCGCTTCTATTGCCGTAAAATCGAAGCGGTTCATGCTATGCTGCCGGCCCTATTCCGGGAGGGACGGCAGCTAACCCCCCGCGTTTTAACTTTAACGGGTGCTGCGGAGGAGGCCAGTCTTTCGCGTGCACCGCAGCAGCGAAACGCCGTTGAACTTTTACGTAAACATGGACCCCTGATGCGGCGCGATCTGCTCCGCCTGGGTGTGCGCAGCGATACGGTGCGGGTTCTGCTTAAGAAAGGGCTGCTCCAGGAAATAGCGGCTACAGCCACGTCGATAAAAGTGGAGACACTTTTTCCATCTGCGGAGTCCCGGGCTGCCACCCGTAATCTAGATGATCTACATGATCTAAAGGAAGAGCAGCAGCGCGTTTTCGAGGCGGTGAGCGCCGCTCTTGACGGGAGGCGTGCTGAAAAGATGCTGCTGCATGGAGTTACAGCCAGCGGCAAAACAGAGATATACCTGCAGGGGATTGCCCGCTGTCTCGAACAGCAAAGGGGAGCGCTGGTGCTTCTCCCGGAAATCTCGCTGACACCGCAGATGATCGAACTTTTTGCCGGGCGTTTCCCCGGGAAGGTGGCCATGCTGCACAGCCGCCTTACACCTGCGGAGAGGGCGGAGCAGTGGCAGAGGATCCGTTTGGGCGCGGCGCCTGTTGTTCTCGGCGCGCGCTCTGCAGTCTTTGCCCCCCTGAAAAAAATCGGTTTTATCGTCATCGATGAGGAGCATGAAAACAGCTACAAGCAGGAGGAGGCGCCGCGCTACCATGCCCGTGAAGTGGCCTGGTGGAGGGCGAGATACCACGGTGCGCCCCTGCTTCTGGGCAGCGCCACCCCCTCGCTGGAAAGTTATTTTGAAGCGGCGCAGGGCCGCTCCCGGCTTCTCCAGATGAGAATGCGGGTAACCCCCATGGAGCTGCCGCCGGTGACGGTGGTCGATATGCGGGAAGAGCTGCGCCGGGGCAATCGCCAGATCTTCAGCCGTCTCCTTCTTGATGAGCTTGAGGGGATCCTGCAGCGCGGGGAGCAGGCGCTGCTTTTTCTTAACCGGCGCGGTTTCGCCGGATTTGTTCTCTGCCGCGAGTGCGGCTTCGTGCTACGCTGTCCCCATTGCGCCGTCTCCCTGACGCTGCACCTTGACAGGGCACAGATGGTCTGCCATTACTGTTCCCATGAAGAGCCGATACCGCAAACCTGCCCCGAATGTAAGGGGGCCCGGATCCGCCATTTCTCTGCAGGAACGCAGCGTGTTGAGAAGGAGATAAAAAAGCTTTATCCCCAGGCATCCCTGGTGCGCATGGACAGTGATACCACCGCACAGCGGGGAGCCCACGGCCGTCTTTACCGCCATTTTCGCGAAGGGAAGGCCCATATCATGATCGGCACCCAGATGATTGCCAAAGGTTTTGATTTTCCCCGCGTTACCCTTGTAGGAGTGGTTGCAGCCGATACCATTTTGAATCTGCCCGATTTCCGCGCAGCGGAGCGCACCTTTCAGCTCCTTACCCAGGTTTCGGGTCGGGCCGGCCGCGGCAGTGGAGAAGGGAAGGTGATCATCCAGACATACCATCCGGGCCACTACAGCATTGAGGCGGCGGCAAGGCATGATTACCATGCTTTCTATTCCACAGAAATAGAACTGCGAAAGGCCCTGCTCTACCCGCCTTTCACCGACCTGGTCCGCTTTCTTCTGAGCGGCAGCGATGAAAGTGCTCTCTGGGAGGCCGCCGGTTATCTCCGCACCCTTTTGGAAAACTGGCAGGGAAAGGCGGAGCTTCTGGGTCCGGCCAGGGCGCCGCTCTACCGCTTAAAAAAGGTTTACCGGGTTCATATTATGGTGAAAGGTGAGAGTCTTGCCTCTTCGGCACATCATCTGCGGAAAATTGCGCAGAATTTTCGCCTGAAGCGTCTGCCCGGTCCGGTGCGGTTGACAGTGGATTTCAACCCTCTGATGGTGCTATAATGGGTTGGGAGGTGTTCCCTGTGGCTGTACGAAGACTTTTTGAAAGCACCCATCCTGTTTTGCGCAGTCGGGCACGATCTGTGGCTAAAATTAATGAAACGACCATTTTGCTTCTCAATGATATGGCTGAGACCATGTATGATCACAAGGGCGTGGGGCTTGCCGCACCGCAGATCGGTATTGCCAAGCGGCTTATCGTTGTCGACCCCGGAGAGGATCGCCTGCTGAAGCTGATCAATCCCCGTTGCCTGGAGGCCGAAGGAGAAGAGATTGCCGTGGAGGGATGCCTGAGCGTTCCTGGTGTTTACGGGGAGGTGCCCCGCGCCACCCGTTTGCTTGTGGAGGCTTTAGATCCCCGGGGAAATGCGGTGCGTCTTGAGGCTGAGGGATTCCTGGCCCGCATACTTCAGCACGAGATGGATCATCTTGAGGGGATTCTTTTTCTTGACAGGGCTGTCAGACTTGTAGATCCCGAAGAGGAAAAAAAGGAAGAGGGATCTTGAAAAAATTAAAGCTTCTCTTCATGGGTACTCCGCTTTTTGCCATTCCTTCGCTGGAGCAGCTTTACAGCGGCGAAAATTCCCTTTCTGCGGTGGTGACTCAGCCGGACCGCCCCAGCGGCCGGGGAAGGGTGCTGCGCCCTGCGCCGGTAAAGCAGTGGGCTCTTGAGCATGAAATTCCTGTTCTACAGCCTGAAAGGCTTAAGAACGGCACTTTTTTTCATAAAATTGAGGCTTTTGCTCCGGACCTCATCGTGGTTGTGGCTTACGGGTTGATCCTGCCCCCGGAACTCTTGCAGTTGCCGCCGCTGGGCTGCATTAATCTCCATGCCTCGCTGCTGCCGGCTTACCGCGGTGCGGCGCCTATCGAGCGGGCTGTGATGGAGGGGGCAAAGGAGACGGGTGTAACAATTATATCCCTTGCCCGGGAGCTTGATGCCGGTGACATCATCCTTCAGGAGCGGCAGCCTCTTGCCCTTACCGATACAGCAGGTGATCTGAACGAACGGCTCGCCACTGCTGGAGCCCGGATGCTGCAGCTGGCGGTAGATCAGATTGCTGCAGGAAAAGTCCGCCGCCAACCCCAGGACCACTCCCTGGCCACTTACGCTCCGCCCCTTTCTCACGGGGAGGCGCTGCTGGACTGGTCCGAAGATGCCTTTTCACTCTACAACAGGATCAGGGGCTTAAACCCCCGCCCCGGCGCCTATACCACCTACCGGGGGAAGCGGTTAAAGGTATGGCAGGCGGCTCCGCCTGAGGAGAAGGAAACCAGGATAGTGAGCGGGACCTCCGCTCCGCCGCCGGGAAGCATTATTTCCATTGAAGGCGGCAGGCTTATTGTTGCTGCTGGAGGCGGAAGCTCCCTGGAGTTGCTGGAGCTGCAGCCTGCAGGAAGAAAACGAGTTGCCGCCGCTGACTGCTGCCGCGGTTATCGCCTTGCTGCCGGCGAGCGGCTGGGAGAATAAATCTTGTCTAAAAGTGTGGTTACAGCGCGCGAAGCAGCGCTGCAGGCGCTTTACCGCGTGGAGAGGGAGGGCGCCTTTTTGAATCTTGCCCTGCCGCCCCTTCTGAGGGGCCTTCCGCCGCTGGAGCGGGCGCTGGCTCAGGAGCTGGCCTCAGGAACGATTCGCCGGCGTAACACCCTTGACTGGTCCCTGGAGCTTTTTCTAAAGCGCCCCGTGGAAGAACTGACGGGATGGATGCGCAATCTGCTGCGCCTGAGCGCTTATCAGCTTATCTACCTGGAACGGATTCCAGCCCACGCCGCCGTTGACGAGGCGGTCAGGCTGGCCCGCCGCTACGGCCATCGCGGTGTTGCCGGGCTGGCTAATGCAGTGCTGCGCCGGCTCGCGGCGACAGCAAAAGATCTGCCCTGGCCTGATCCTGCCCGCCGCCCTGTAGAAAACCTGGTCTTGCAGAGCAGCCATCCGCCCTGGCTTGTGGAGCGGTGGCACCGCCGTTTCGGCCTGGAGGAGGCCCGCTCTCTCTGTGAGGCGAACAACATCCTCCCCCTGCCGGCGCTGCGCCCCAACAGGCTGCGCACAACGCCGGCCGCTTTGAAAGAGAAGCTTTTCGCCAGGGGAGTGCCCTCCGAATTCAGCCCCCGGATCCCGGGAATTTTGCTGGTAAAGACAGCCCGGGATATATCCTCTCTGGGGAGTTTTCAGGAGGGGCTGTTCACCGTACAGGGCGAGAGCTCCATCCTGGTGGCGCCGCTGCTCCAGCCGCAGCCGGGAGAGAGCATCGTTGATCTTTGTAGCGCCCCCGGGGGAAAGAGCACACACCTTGCCGAGCTTATGGATGACAGCGGGAAGATCACCGCCGTTGATATTCATGCTCACAGGCTGGGGCTGGTAGAAAGGGCGGCCCGGCGGTTGGGATTGACCATCATCGAGACTTTACAGGCTGATGGCACAGATATTGGCGGAGCCGGTTTGCAGCGGTCCCACCGGATCCTGGTGGATGCTCCCTGCAGCGGCCTGGGGGTGATCCGCCGCCTGCCCGAGCTGAAATGGCGCCGTCTCCCTGCCGACCTGGAGCGGATGCCCCGGCTACAGCTGGCTCTGCTAGATAGTGCCGCGAAACTGCTCCGGCCCGGAGGGCTGCTTCTCTACAGCGTCTGCACCTTCGAGACCGAGGAGACCACCGCGGTGATGGAAGCTTTCAACGCCGCCCATCCCTCTTTCAAGCCCCATCCGTTGCAACCCCTTCTACCGTCCGGCCTGGGAACAGCAGCCGCCGGATCCGGAGGCGCCATTTACCTCTACCCCCACCTCCACGGCATGGATGGCTTCTTCCTCGCCCTCTGGCAAAAACCCTGATGGGGTCAGGTCTTGAATTATCACTTTTCCTCTATAAAAAAGGGGGTCAGGTCTTGAATTATCACTTTTTACCCCTTTTGTAGGTCTAACTGCAACAGTTCGTCTGCAGGAGTTATTGCACCCCTCCACCAGTGGATGCCCCGTTGCATTTACTTTGTCGACTAGCCAGGGATGGAGATCCGTACATTAATATGAGCCCAGCCCCTTGTTTTTTCTGGGA
>MTBK01044426.1_pt1 | contig 25912 bp, 27 predicted proteins | sample 1535981 | NCBI WGS metagenome assembly MTBK01 (sample SAMN06109225, study PRJNA356200) | anaerobic digester metagenome | isolation source: biogas reactors fed with pig manure or primary and secondary sludge | place: Spain | collected 2016-06-30
GTACACTGACTGTCGCCCCCGGCAGGGCCGCATCAATCATCGACTGAATGCTCATCATGCAGCTCTCCTTTCAACTAGCAGGTTATACGTGAGTATATTATGCGGGTATTGCTGCCGGTGTGAACTGCTGTTGAAGGAAAAGCAGGGGAATCAGGATAACGTGCGCCGGCCGCTAGGTGCCCTTGTATTGGGGATCCCTTTTTTCCGCAAAGGAAGCAAGGGCCTCGGCCAGGTCCTCCGAAGGAACAATCATGGCGCTGCGCGCGGCGCCATATTCAAGGCCGTCGGAAATGCTTTTGCCGCGGCAGTAGTTCAAAACCTCTTTGGATCCCTGGACTGCCAGGGGCGCCATGGCGGCGATCTCCAGAGCCATCTCCCGGGCGCCCTGGAGCAGCGATTCCTTGTCCGGGTAAAGTTTATTGACCAGGTTCACTTCCTTGGCCCGCTGCGCATCGATAAAACCGGCGGTAAAAGCCATCTCCCTGGCGATACCCTGGCCTACAATATGAGGCAGGCGCTGAAGGACGCCCACGTCGGCAATAAAGGAAAGCGCAGCCTCACGCAGCGATATTTTGGCATCCTCCGAAGCCAGGCGGATATCACAGGCGGTGCCCAGATCAAGGGCGGCGCCGATGCAGTAACCGTGAAATGCGCAGATCACAGGTTTGGTGCACTTCTCAATGCAGCTCATCGTTTCCTGCATGGGGAAAATCGATTTGTAAAGCCGCGCCATGGCGCCGGCGCTCCTGTCCCATTGCACCAGCGCAGGAATAAGCGGGGCCATCTCTACAAGATCAATGCCCGCTGATAAGTCCCTGCCTTCCCCGGAAATGATCACCACCCTGATCTCCGCATCGACATCGATATCGGCAAAGATTGGGATAATCTCCTCCCAGGCGTCCGGCCCCATAGCATTCTTTTTTTCCGGTCTGTTGAGAATAACATGGGCCAGGTGCCCTTCCTTCTCGACCTTGTAGAAGCGATAGGATGTACTCATTTAAACCCTCCTAAAATAAACATAACTGGAACGGTCCGGCCCGGTCCTATAAGTATCACATTCACCCGGGGCGCGGCGATTCCCTTTTATTTTTCAAACAATATTCTTAACATTTGATCCTGCCGGTGCCCGCAGAATCAAATTCCCTGGATAAAAGCACCATCCCCTAAGCTTTCGGGCACAGCTGCTTTTCGGGAAGCAAAATCGGCAGCGTTTATTCTTTTCCCGTCACCTTTCCACCTGGCTCATCATGAATTCGAGGACCTCTCCGTCGATATATCCATCGTCAGCGATGCGTTCATCAAAGTTCTCCGTAAGGTAATACTTTTTCAGCGCCACCTGGTGCTCTGCTCTCCAGCTGCCGGTGTAATCTCCCTGGAAATAACCCAGTGTCCTCAAGACGCTGATAATTTTATCCGCCCTGCCGCCCTCTATCTTAAGAATATTTTCCGGCTTCATTTCTGAGAAGTAGAGCGTGTGCAGCCCGTACAGCCTGATCAACTCCTTGATCGGTTCGGGGTGATCATCCACCCGTAGATCGACGAGGCGGTCGTTGAAGCCGCCGTAGCCGCCCTCTGGTTTTACCACCAGCAAGGCTGCAGATTGTTTGCCGCGGCTGTCGCCTCCGGCTTCCTGGCCGGCATCAAGCGCTTTCAGAAGCCTGGAGGCAAGATCTCCTTCCGCCTTTTCGAAGACTTCCGCCATCCGGGTCACCGTTTCTTCATTCACCAGGATATTCCCCTGGCAGGCACAGTTTTTCCCCGTGACACCTCCAGCCCAGGGGAAGCATTCATCTCCGGTAAAAGTAGCTGCATCGCCTGCAGTATTGATGATACCCACCTGGCGGTACTCTTTGCCTTCATCTTCTGCCAACATCATCTCCAGGGCCTCCCGGGGTGAATACCCTCTTTCCAGAAGTTCTATACCCCTGGGGCCGAAACTGGTGTTGGCCCAGGACTGGGTAGCAACAGCCCCGACACCGGCTTTAGCCCAGGGAACCACGGAACCCACCGCAATAAATTTTGACTGCACTGCAATGCCCAGCTCTTCCGCTTCGGGGTCAACAGCCACAATGGAAAAAGTGGCTACAACCTCTTCCAGACTCCTTTTTTCTTTCATTGTACCAACCTCCCGCATTTACTGCTTTAACCTGGGATCCAGGGCATCCCGCAGTCCATCTCCCAGTATATTAAGAGATAAGACCACTATAAATATTGCCATGCCGGGCAACAGTGAAATGAAAGGGGCAGTGCGTAAAAAATCCTTGCCGTCGCTGAGCATGACCCCCCATTCCGCCATGGGCGGCTGGGCGCCCAGCCCCAAAAAGCTCATTCCCGAGGCTGCGACGATCATCCAGCCTACATCGAGCGTAGCAGCAACGATAATGGGCGAAAGAGCATTGGGCAATATGTGTTTGAATAATATACGCACATGCGATGAGCCGAGAGCCTTTTGAGCTTCTATATATTCCTGTTCCCTTAATGATAATACAGTACCCCGGACAATCCGGGCATAATAGGGTATCCCCACAATGGAGATGGCAATCATGGCATTTAGCAACCCCGGACCAAGGGCTGCAATGATCGCAATGGCCAGCAGCACATAGGGGAATGCCATTAAAATATCTATAAACCTCATGGCTATAATATCAAAAACACCTTTATAGTAACCCGCCAGAAGCCCAATGAGTATGCCAAAAAACATGGCGATGGCTACAGCTATAAACCCCACAGCCACGGATACCCTGCCGCCGTGCAGAAGGCGGGTGAGCATATCTCTGCCTAGATGATCAGTGCCCAGAATGTGCCCCGGAGAACCGGGGGGCAGCAGGCGATCAACCATATTTACAGTATTGGGGTGATAGCCAGTTAAAAACGGCGCCGCCAACGATATGATAATAACTGCAATGAGGATGCATCCTCCTGCTACAGCCATTTTATCTTTTTTCAAACGCCGCCATGTTTCCCCTTTTGGGCTCGCCGGTATTGCTTCCAGCTCTCCCGTTTCAATCTCCAGCTGGGAGTTATTTACATCGGCCTGCGTCTGCATTCTATTCAGCCCCCGGTCAGTTATAGGAAATACGAGGATCAAGGAAGGCGTAAACAAGATCCACAATGAGATTGACAAAAACATATGTAGTAGCGACAAGCAGAATGGTCCCCTGCACAAGGGGAAAATCACGGGCCAGGATACCGTTAACCATGAGTGTTCCTATCCCCGGCCAGGAGAAAACAATCTCTACTAGCACCGCTCCGGATAAAAGAAAGCCTATCTGCATACCCACCACCGTGATCACAGGTATAAGAGCATTCCTTAAGGCATGGCTGTAAGTCACTACCCTTTCTGACAACCCCTTTGCCCTGGCAGTCCTGATATAATCCTGGCGGATCACTTCCAGCATGCTGGACCTGGTCATCCTGGCAATCTCAGCCATGGTAGCGGTGGCAAGGCTGAAGCCGGGCAGGATGAGAAACTTGAATACATTGCCTGCACCAGCCTGGCCGGGGGGGTACATCCCCGATACAGGCAACCATCCCAATTTGAGACCAAAAATAACTTGCAAGATGAGGCCCAGCCAGAAAACGGGCAGGCAAAAGCCGATAAGGGCCATAAACATAAGCAGCCGGTCCCAGAGGGAGTATTGTTTCGTCGCTGAGACAATACCAGCGAGCAGCCCAAAGCTAACGGCAATGAGTGCGGCAAAAGCAGTAAGAATGGCTGTGGCTTTAAATCGTGTCAGCACCAGGGGCAACACTTCCCGCTTATGCTGGATTGAACGCCCCCAATCACCTTTTAGAACATTGGTGATCCACTGGAGATACTGTTTGTGCAGCGGCAGATCCAGCCCCAGCTGGTGCCGCAAGGACTCCAGAGCCTGCTGTGTCGCCTTTGGCCCCAGGATGATCAGCGCCGGATCTCCCGGTGAGAGATGTAAAATCAGAAATACCAGAATGGAGACGCCGATCAATACTGGAATTAGTGCCAGCAGCCGTTTAAGGGAATATCTGAGCATTTGTGATCATCCTTAAAAACGCCGGGTGTATACACGTATACACCCGGCGCTCTGGTTACTCTATGCTTACCTTGTCAAAACGAAATACCCCTGTGGGATGAAGCTCAAATCCCTTGATCTTCTTTTTCATGGCCACGATCTGGGTTTCGTGATCAACCACGATTACGGGGGAGTCTTCCGCAATCAGCTTTTGTGCTTCCTGATACAACTCCACCCTGCGATCATGGTCCGAAATGGTTCTGGCCTCGCGTAATAATTTATCCACTTCCTCGTTTTTATAGAAAGCATCGTTGAACCCATCCTCCGGCCATTGTTCACCGCTCAGGAGGATATAGAGGAAGTTGTCAGGATCGCCATTATCCCCCAGCCAGGAGAGCTCATGCATCTGAAATTCATTGTGCTCAACGGTTTTAAAGGACTCGTCCAGGAAAGTACCCCAGTCCAGCTGAAGGATCCTGGTCTTCATGCCCACTGCTTCCAGATCGGACTGGATCGCTGTAGCCATGGTTACAGGCTGCTGCATTCCCGAACCCGATTTGGGCACATGAAAATCAACAACCTGGTCAAAATCGTAACCGGCTTCCTCCAGCAGTTCCCGGGCTTTCTCGGGGTTGTAGCTGTAATCATGAACATCATCGGTATAGCTCCAGATCAGCGGCGGCAGCAGGTTTTTAGCCAGCACGCCGGTGCCTTTGAGAATATTATCCACAATAGATGCTTTGTTGATGGCATAGTTGGCTGCCTGGCGCACCTTCACATTGTCAAAAGGAGCCCGCTGGCAGTTCAAAGAAAGGTACCAGGTATGCATCCCCGGCTGCTCAACAACGAGAAGATCCTCGCTGTCTTTTAGACGCTGCAGATCATCGGGCGGTATGCCCACAATGAAATCAACATTACCGGATTCCAGTTCGGTGAGCCGTGTCTGATCCTCTGTAATGGGGCGGAAAATAAGCCTCTCCACCTCCGGCGCTCCCCGCCAGCAGTCTTCATTCTTTTCCAGGATTACCTCTACCCCCGGATCCCAGCTGACAAATTTGAAGGGGCCGGTGCCCACAGGATTAATGGAAATATCCTTGCCGTATTCTTCAATTGCCGCGGGGCTGACTATGGCCGCAGCATGCATGGCAATGTTGCCCAAAAAAGGTGCAAAAGGCTCACTTAAAACAACCTTGACTGTATTCTCGTCTACAACCACCACATCCTCTACCATACCCAGGGTGAAATCGGCATAAGCAAAATCCCCGGTGTCATGGTAGGGATGGTCGGAATCCAGCTGGCGATCGAAATTGAACTTCACCGCATCGGCATCAAAGGGAGTTCCATCATGGAAGGTAACCCCCTGTCGTAATGTGAAAGTATATTCCAGACCGTCCTCCGAAACATCCCATTCCGTAGCCAGGCCCGGCTCCAGGTCGGTACTGCCATCCTTAAACCTCAGCAGGCTGTCATACATCTCCATGCAAGCCCTGCTGGAATTGTAATCAGTGATCTGCGTGGGATCGAGGCTGACGGGCTCTGCCTGAAGGCCAATTATAATTGTATTATCGTCACCCACTGCCTCCTCTCCGCCGTTACACCCAACGATGGCCAGGAGGACCAACCCCAGGGCCAACAAAACTGATAATTTTCGCATTCTTTTCATTCCTCTCTAGATTTTAACCCCTTCTACAATGCACCATATGTGTATTACTTAATGGGCATCCCCCCTTATCAAATGACAGGCAACGTAATGTCCTTTTGTGCATTCCCGCAGCACAGGTTCCTCCCGGAAGCACAATTCGAAAGCCTCGGGGCAGCGCGCATTGAAGCGGCAGCCGGGGGGAGGATCTATGGGACTCTGAACATCACCGCTGAGGAGAATGCGTTCTCTTTTTATCCTGGGATCGGGGATGGGGATGGCTGATAAAAGTGCCCTGGTATAGGGATGCAGGGGATTGTTGTACAGCTCATCGCTGCCCGTTATCTCCACAATTTTCCCCAGATACATTACTCCAACCCTGGTGCTGATATGTTTTACCACATTCAACCCGTGCGCAATGAACAGGTAGGTTAGCCCCAGTTCCTGCTGCAGCTCTTTTAGCAAATTCAAGACCTGGGATTGAATGGATACGTCCAGGGCTGACACAGGCTCATCGCAAACAATCAACTCGGGTTCCACGGCCAGGGCACGGGCAATACCGACGCGCTGGCGCTGGCCGCCGCTGAACTCATGGGGATAGCGGTTGATATGGTAAGGCCTTAACCCCACGTAGTCCAACAGCTGCCTGACCCTTTTTTGAATATCGTCTCCCCGGGCCAGGTCATGAATGTAGAGGGGCTCGGCAATGATATCTCCAATATTCATTCGCGGATTAAGGGATCCGTAGGGATCCTGAAATATAATCTGCATCTTTCTGCGCAGTTCTTTTCTTTTTTCACCGGTAAAGCCAAATATGTTCTGGTTCTCCAGAAATACTTCGCCCCCTGTAGGATCCAGCAAATTTATTATCAACCTTCCTAATGTGGATTTGCCGCAGCCGCTTTCACCCACCAGTCCCATGGTTTCACCACGGGTCAGGTTGAAGGTGACTCCATCCACAGCTTTAAGCCACGCTGGGTTAAGCCCAAAAAATCCTCTATCGATGGGGAAATATTTTTTTAAATCTTTAACCTGCAGGTAATAATCAGGAGACATAATTATCGACCTCCGGAAAATGACACCTGATCAGATGGTGCGGCTTATAGGAAAACAATTGGGGTTCTTCCTTTTTGCAGCGCAGGGTAGCTTTGCTGCAGCGGGGAGAAAAACGACAGCCCGGAGGGAAACAGATGGGGTTGGGAACCACACCATCAATGGCAAGCAGCTTTTCCTGTTTTACATCCAGACGCGGTATTGACTTCAGCAGCCCGGCGGTATAGGGATGCCCGGGGCGGCCAAAAATTGTATCAGCCAGGGCGTATTCCACTATTTGGCCTGCGTACATTACCGCCACCTCGGAAGCCATTTCCGCCACAACTCCCAGATCGTGTGTGATAAGCAATATGGCTGTGCCGAATTCACCCTGAAGCTTTCTCATCAAATCGAGAATCTGCGCTTGAATGGTCACATCCAGGGCGGTAGTAGGCTCATCAGCAATGAGCAGCTCGGGGTTGCAAGCAAGGGCCATGGCAATCATAACCCTCTGGCGCATGCCGCCGCTAAGCTGATGGGGGTAACTCTTAATCCTTTTTTCTGCAGCGGGGATTCCCACCAGCTGGAGCAAATCTAAGGCCTGCTTCCTGGCCTGCTCCTTGTCCACCTTTTGGTGAACTGCAATGACCTCTTCAATCTGACGGCCAATCCTGAAAACAGGGTTCAGCGAGGTCATCGGCTCCTGAAAGATCATGGTTATCTTGTTACCACGGACAGAGCGCATTTCCTTTTTCGGAAGTTCAAGGAGATCCTGATTGTGAAAAACAATACTCCCCGAAACAATTTTGCCCGGGGGTTGTGGAATAAGTTGCATTATGGAGGAAGCTAAAATACTTTTCCCTGAGCCTGATTCTCCCACAATAGCCAGAGTGGTTCCTGCCTTTATGCTCAGATCCACGTTATCGACAGCTTTGACCACACCGGAATCAGTGTAAAAATATGTTCTAAGGTTCTCTATAGTTATAAGAGTTTTTTTCACAGAGAGGCCTCCACCAGTGGTGTGCTAAAAAGCATATTCTCTATACATTCAACCCCAGCGACGTTTTTCCTTCTCTTTTTTTAAATGTTCCAAAGTGCAGACAAGGATTTTTACCCAAATCTTTATGGTATAATGAGAGCCGATATTTTTTACGGGGGTAGGGAAAAGCGTGGAAATATCTCTGACCTGGTTTGATGGAGCCATCATTGTGATCTACCTTGGGGTCATGGTCTCAGTAGGTCTCTTCTTCCGAAAAAAGCAGCAAAGCTTTGAAGACTACTTCCTGGCTTCTAAAGGACTGACTATGCCCATCCTGGTCGGTACCCTTGTCTCCACATTTTACGGCCTGGACACTCTTTTTGGCACCTCTGAAATCGGTTTCTTTGAAGGAGTCACCGGTTTTTTTGCATATGCCCTTCCCTATACGGTGCTTTACCTGCTTATGGCTTTTATCGCACCCAGATTCCGTAAACTTGGCGGCAATACTTTTGTTGATCTCATGAGAAACCATTACGGTCAATTTGCCGGATCCATCTCCGCCTGCTGCTCTTTTTTCTACTCCATCAATACCATGGAGATGATGGGGATGGGTTTCATCCTTGCTCTGGTTTTCAAGATTCCTTTCTGGCTTGGGGTGCTTATTGCTGCAGTAGTTGTGGTTCTTTACACCTGCGCCGGGGGGCTATGGGCGGTGGCGGTTACCGATATGTTCCAGTTCACGATCATGGCTGTTTCCCTGGGTATAGCCCTGCTGATCTGCTGGAGGGATCTCGGCGGCTATAACGGTGTTTACAGCGGCCTTGCCGCCTACCTTGGTGACGATCCCCGCTATTTTTTTTCACCCACCGGCGGTTATCTCACGGCCGGTGTCATCGCCGCATATGCTCTTACCTCCCTCTCCGTGCTCTGCGAACCGGCCTTTCTGCAGCGCATTTTCGCCTCCCGCTCAGCCAGAGATGCACGGCGGGCACTGCTCATCAGCGCCCCCATCGGGACCGCATACGAATTCGCCTGCTGCATGCTGGGCCTGGCTGCCGTGGCGGCGGTGGGCCTGGGTATGATCGGAGAACCCCATGCCAACCAGGCACTTATGGCGGTAGCAGTGCGCTACCTGCCACCAGGCCTCATCGGCCTCTTCATGGCCGGAGTGCTGGCAACAGCCATGTCTACTGCTGATTCATACTTTTTAGTCTCTTCGGGAAACCTGGTCTACGATCTTTACCGTCCGCTCTTCAAGCCGGACCTCTCCTCGGAAAAACTTGTGCTTTACAGCAGGCGGGCGGTAATCATTTCCGCCGCGGTATCTGTGGCTCTTTCCTTCTACTTTGAACGGATCATGGGAGTCTGGGTTTTCCAGGCCAGCATCCTTATAAACACCGTCCTCATTCCTCTTTATGCCGCTGTCTTTTTAAAGAAGCTGCCGAAAAACAGGCTTGGCGGCAGCCTGGCTACGGCAACAGGTTTTTTCGGTACCATCACCTATTATCTGCTTGTGACCATAGCAGGGCATTTCTCAGAAGATTGGGGAACGATGGTGCTGCCGCTGAATATCGGCGGTAACACCATCGAACTCTGGCAGGAGTACGGTATTTTTTTAATTCCGCCCTTTGTTCTGCTGGCGTTTTTGATAGGCCAATTTTGGGGAAATAATAGAGAGCCGCACACTTCTGAGGAGGCACTGTAAATGAGCGGATGGGATCTTGGAGTTTACGCAGCGACAACCCTCTTGATCATAGCGCCGCTGGGAATATTTATCTTCCACCTGCGCGAAATAATCCGGCGGCTAAAGGAAGATGATTGGGGCCAGCCCCCTCCCTCCTGAGCAAATAAGTAAACTTGGTGCCAGGCACCAAGTTTACCAGGTTTACTTAGCGTCGGCGCAGGCTGCGCGGCGGGCCGAGAATTTCATGGAAAATGAAAGCAGCCAGCAGCTCCTCTTCCTCCCGAAATATGCGATCCACTTTATTGTGAACCACCCTGATTTTACCACTGCCCGATAATTGTAAGGGCGCCGAGATTTGCTTTCCTTTACCCAATTCAGCAGGCGGGGACACCCCGGCTATCTGCTTTTTTTCCGGGAGATTCTCCATGCCTGACCGGCGGATTTTCGCCACAGGGCCCTCCTGGTTTATCCTGGATACTGCTTCACCCTTTTGTTGAGCCCTGTTGACCGCATTGCCGATAACGTTGATCACCACTATAAGCAACACTATAAAAAATAATACCCCGGACATACCACACCTCTGTTCAGAACAACGGGATAACGGCGATGTGCCGTGCCTGTTTATCACCTTATATTATACTAGAGGCGATAAATAGGCAGGAAGCGCCGTCCCCGGTGTTCCATGTCGTTATTTTTCCTCAGATGACGGACCGCCGCGGCCTATTTTACCGATAGCATCGCGCATATCGGTGTCGGCGACTATATTCTTCAGGTTATAGTAGTCCATAACCCCGATCTTCCCTTCGCGCAGCGCCTGGGCCATGGCTTTGGGAATCTCCGCTTCTGCCTCCACCACCTTTGCACGCATCTCCTCTACGGAAGCCTGCATCTCCTGCTCCCGGGCTACGGCCATGGCCCTGCGCTCTTCCGCCTTGGCCTGGGCGATGCGCTTGTCGGCTTCGGCCTGGTCGGTCTGAAGCTCTGCCCCGATATTTTTCCCCACATCAACGTCAGCAATGTCTATGGAGAGGATCTCAAAAGCGGTCCCCGCGTCAAGACCCTTGTTCAAAACTGTCCGCGAGATCATATCAGGATTCTCGAGAACGGTCTTATGATCATCAGCTGAGCCAATGGTGGTAACGATACCCTCACCCACCCGGGCGATGATGGTCTCCTCGCCGGCGCCGCCCACGAGCCGGTCAATATTCGCCCGCACAGTCACCTTGGCTTTCGCCTTGACCTCGATCCCGTTTTTTGCCACCGCCGCCACCACCGGCGTCTCTATGACCTTGGGATTGACGCTCATCTGCACCGCCTGAAGCACATCCCGGCCGGCCAGATCAATAGCGGCAGCACGCTCAAAGGTAAGAGGAATTTCCGCACGCTGGGCGGCAATAAGCGCATTTACCACCCGGTCCACATTCCCACCGGCCAGGAAATGGCCTTCGAGCTGGTTCACCCCCACGTCAACACCCCCCTTGGTCGCTTTGATTAGCGGATTGACGATCTTTGCCGGCAGAACCCGCCGCAGCCGCATCCCCACCAGGGAGAAGATCCCCACCTGGACATTAGCGGCTTTTGCAGAGATCCAGAGGCGCAGGGGAATAAAACTGAAAAGAATTACAAAAAAGACGATAACAAGTCCCAACAAGAAAAAACCCGGTACAACCCAATCCGGCATGTAATAGACCTCCAATCAAGTATTAGTTTCGAACCCGGGGACGCCTGACCGCCCGGATCCCTTAAACCTCCCTACAAAGGGAGAAAAAGGTTGCGCCGGCGGTTCGCTCACTGCCGTTAATCCTCAGGAGAGCCCTCTTTCCCCAACCGGACCACCACCCGCGCTCCCTCCACAAGGATCACCTTTACCGGAACACCAGCGGGGATAAAAGCCCCCTCGCTGATCACATCAACGCGCCTGCCCGCAATCCGTGCGGCGCCGGCGGGACGCAGGGCGCTCAGGGTCACACCTTCCAGACCGAGGAGTTCTCTGTGATCGGAGGCGGATACATAGCCAAGTTCGGTACGCGCTGCTTCAACCAGAAAAATATGGCGCAGCATACCCCGCCGTTCAAAGAAGCGGTAAGCCAAAAAGGCAATGAGAGCCGAAAGGAGAAGGGCGGCGACAACCATAATCAGGCCAGCCTCTATGGTTTTGGCAGTCAGAACGATTGAAGCAATGATGGAAAGAATTCCGGTAATACCGATAATGCCGAAGCCTGGAATAATCGCCTCAATGATAAGCAGCACCACCCCCAGGCCGAAAAGAAGCAGAACCCAGTAGTGTGCCAGGCCGGCGACGTAATGCCCTCCAAAATAGAGGGTAAAAGCAAGTATGCTTGTCAGTCCGAAAACCCCGAAACCCGGTGTGAACAGCTCAATCACCAGGCAGGTAATTCCGGCTATAAGCAAAAGAGTGGCCACAATGGGGTTCGTAGTCCAGCCAATGACGCGATCTATTAAACGGGTGTTGAAATGAACCAGTTGCAATTGGGAGATCCCGAGCCGCCCCAGGAGCGCAGCACGGTTCTCAACGGTCCCTTCGCTGTAACCGAGCGTCAGCGCTTCATCACCCGTCAGTGTCAGCAAGACTCCCCCATCCACCACCCCGTCAATGATAATCTCTTTGCGGACCATAGCAGCGGCTATTTGCGGATCGCGTCCACGGCGGCTCGCCACGGCGCGCATTTTTGCTTCCCAGGCGGAGAGGATCTTCTCATCGACCTCGCCTCCTCCCAGATAACGCGGCTCCGCCGCTCCCATCATGCCTTCTGGAGCCATGTAAATCTCATCGGCAGCCAGGGCCAGGTAAGCGCCGGCAGAGAGGGCTTGCGGCCTGATATAAGCATAGACATAGCCGGGGAAGTCATCGAGCAGCTTTACAATGCTATATGCTGTCTCCAGGTAACCGCCGGGCGTATCCAGTTCCAGGATCACCGCTGCAGACCCTTTCTTAACCGCCTCTTCCAGCGCGTTATCGATATAGTTTTCCATGCCCGCATCGATAACCCCCTTGATGTGGATCATCGCTACCGGCGTCCCATTTTCATGGGCGGCAACAGCGCAACTTCCAATAATCGCCAGAATACCTGCAGCTAAAAGAACTGCCGCAAAAAGGTTTTTCCCCTTTTTTAGCATGACGCAGTTCTCCCTTCTCTGCTCAAGGACCCGGCTGAGCGCAACCGGGTCCTTTTAAGTGATAGTTCATGCTTAATGCTAGATGGCATTGAAACAGCTGAGCAATGCATCCGGCATCCCCTTTACACCAAGGGTAATTCAGCGGTAGCGTCGTTTCCGTGCCGCCTCCGCTTTCTTTTTGCGGCGTACACTGGGCTTTTCATAATGCGCCCGGCGCCGTGCTTCTGACAGTACTCCTGTCCGGGCACACTGTTTTTTAAACCTTCTCAGGGCTCTGTCGAGGGTTTCGTTTTTCCCAACTTTGATTTCAGCCACTATCCTTCCCCCCTCTCCGAGCAAACCATCGCCATATATAAGGACTGAACAAGAATCATCCTAAACACCCCGTCCTTCGGCGATAGCAGGCGATAACGCTTTTCCTCCCAATAGATGCAGATGCAGATGGTCAACCAGCTGTCCGCCTTCCTTGCCGCAATTAATCACAATACGGTAACCTGACTGATCAATATTGAAGGCCCGGGCCAGGTCATTGGCCACAGCGATAAGCCGTCCCATAAGCATGGCATCACCAGCTTCAAGATCTGTCAGAGCCGGGATATGCCTGTGCGGTACAATTAGCAGGTGCACCGGGGCTGCCGGATAGAGATCCTTGAATGCAACGATCTCCTCATCCTCGTACACAATCTCTGCAGCAGCTTCCTTTTTGATGATGCTGCAAAAAATACAATCATCAACCATACTTGTCCTCCTGCCTTACCAAAAATCCTTTGTTATTATAGCACAGCATTGTTTCCATGAGAAGCGAATACCTGCTCTTCCCTGTTGTTGCTCTTTATCTATGAATTCAATACCTACATCCTTTTTACCTTTTTCCAGAAAAGAAAAATTTCATGCAATAGCCCACCTTGGCGGTTTTGCTGAACTGGGCTATAATAAAATAGATACACCGGGAAAAAAAGGTGTGCTCCTGCTTTAACTGCTTAAGCAATACAATGGAAAGAGGTGTGGACAGGTGAACCCTTATGATGCCGCTCATGTCCTCGCCAGGACGCTGCGAGAATCCCCTGAATTGAAGGAATACAGCGATTCACAGGAACTTCTGGCAAGTGACAGCGCCGCCCGTGAAATGCTCCTTGATTTTCGCAAGGAACAGTTCCGGTTGCAGAAGCAAAAACTGGCCGGGCTGGAGGTGGCCCCGGAACAGCTTGAAAAACTGGATAATCTTTTTGAGGTGCTAAACCTGAATTTGACAGTGAAGCGTTTTCTGGATGCTGAATTTCGCTTTAGCAGGTTGATAGGGGATGTCCAAAAAATCATCAACGAATCCGCCGGCGATATCCTGGACAGGGAATTGCTGCAGATGTTTGATGAGGCTCTGATGGACGATGATGAATACGATGGTGAATAGTAAAGGTGAAACACCCAGAGGGCGCCGTTACGACGCCCTCCTTATCGACCTGGACGGAACCCTGCTCGACCTTGATCTGGACAAGTTTATTCCGGCATATATGCAATCGCTGGCAAAATATTTTTCCCATCACCTCCCCAAGGAAAAATTTGCCTTTCACCTGCTGTCAGCCACAGAAAACACCATTGGAAGTAAGGATCACAGCCTGACCAATGAGGCCGCCTTCTTTGCTGATTTCTGCCGCCGCCTGGAGGTGGAGCGCAGGGAAATTGATCCTTTAATCAAGGAATTCTATGAAAAAGATTTTCCACGGCTGAGCTCCTGGGGCGCTCCCCGCCCCCATGCCCCGGACGTGCTGGAAACAGCTCAGCAGCGGGATCTGAAACTGGTGCTGGCAACACAACCCATTTTCCCCCGCGTTGCCATTGTGGAACGCCTGGCCTGGGGGGGGCTTTCCGCCGAACCCTTTGACCTCATTACCACTATGGAGAATATGCACTATTGCAAACCCCATCAGGAATACTACCTTGAGATATCCCGCATGATCGCCGTCCCTCCGGAGCGGTGCCTCATGGCGGGAAACAATACTCAGGATGATATCTGCGCCGCGCAGGCCGGCATGGGCACCTTTCTCGTTGAGGGAAATATCATCGATCACGGAGAGGATATACCGCCCATTGATTACCGGGGCACGCTGGAGGAGCTCGCCGCTTTCATAGATGAGGAACTTTAGTAGCGCCTTAGACCCCCGGCCTTAGGCCGGGGGTTAATTTTCTTTTTTAAAGTTGAGCTGGTAGAATGGGCTCAGTCCTCCAATGACACCGGTTCCGACCCTTCGGGAGCCCCTTCATCTTTCGTTCCGGCTGATTCGCCGCCCGGCAGTAAAACCTCGTGCATGATCCGATCCTCGTCATCCAGGAAAAGCCAGCAGGTCTGCTCCCCCAGCTTCTCCCGATCCAGGGTGATGAGATGATAGCTGTAAGGATGCTCGCTCACTCTCACCTGGACCTGGTTAATGCCATCCTCCTGGGGATAAACCTGCACACTTTTGATCTCGCCGTTTACCGCGCTGACGGCATACTCGTAGGCGGGATTGAAAGGGTAATCAGGTAAAGATGCGTATTTTTCTTCGAAACTGGCCCAATCTTCCCGGGATGCAATCACCTCGAAGAAAGTGGGAGCGCTGAGTTCACCCTGATCTGCGGTAACAAAAGCAACCATGTTGTTAAGGTCGCCTTCGGGAGCCACCACTGGATATTCCCGAAAAAAATTATCGTAGATGGAGAGGCTTACCAGCAGGACCAGCAAAAATAAAAGAGGCAGCAGGCGTCTGGCTTCAACAACAAAAAAACGGTGCATCAGAAAATCTCCCCTTCCCTAAGGGACTGTTACCATATTTCTATGCACCACGCCGCTGTTTATGTCTGCTTCAGGGGTATCCCCCAGAGAAATTGCCCATCTTCTTTTTTGATCTCTGCAATCACCAGTTTCCCCGGCCAGCCACGCCCCCTGCTGTCCAGCGCCACCCTGGCACGCAGGTAATGCGGCGTAAAACCTTCCCCATATTCCTTTGGACGAACCTTTTCCACAAGAACCTCCTGTGGAGAACCGATAAAAGTCCGGCGGAAAGAAGCAGCCATCCTCTTCCCCAGTTCTATCATCTCGCGGCTTCGCCGCTCCTTCACTGAGCTTTCAACCTGGCCGGAAAATTCCGCAGCGGGCGTTCCGGGGCGTGGTGAGTAGGCGAAAACATGGAGCCGACTAAAACCTACACTCTGGACAAAAGAGAGGCTGCGCCGGTGGTGCTTCTCATTCTCCCCTGGAAAACCGACCATGACATCAGTGCTGATGGCCAGATCGCTTTTCAGCTCTCGCAGCCACCTGACAAGATAAAGATATTCTTCGGGGGTGTAGGGCCGCTTCATCTGCTTTAGAATCTCCCCATCCCCGCTCTGCAGGGGAATATGCAAGTGCGGGCAGATCTTCTCCGAAGTGACAATCCGCTCCACCAGCTCCCCGGTAATGTCAGAGGGTTCAATGGAACTGAGGCGGATCCGCTGCAACCCCTCTATTTTTTCAAGTTCAGCGAGAAGGATCCCCAGAGTAACCTGATCCAGATCAGCACCGTAAAGGCCCAGATGGATCCCCGTCAGAACTATCTCTCTGTACCCGTTTTCAACCATAGCCCGGGCGCGCGCAACAGCATCTTCGGTAGAGAGGCTGCGCAGCGGGCCCCGCACCGTGGGGATAATACAGTAGGTGCAGTACTGGTTGCAACCCTGCTGGATTTTTAAAAAACCCCGTGAACGCCCACGGCGCCGGGCTACCGGGAGCATCTCAAAACAGCCCCCGGGTTCAAAAGGCCGGACCAGCCCCGCAGGAGCGCAGCCCTCTGCAAGTGAAGCCACGATCTGTGGCAGCCTTTCACGACCCTGCGTGCCGATGATCAGATCCGCCTGCTCCATTGCCTCCACTTCATCAGGAAAACCCTGTGCATAGCACCCTGTGGCCACGATGATCGCCTCCGGCGAGCGGCGTCTGGCGCGGCGAATGGCCTTGCGAGATTTGTGATCACTCGTGCCGGTGACGGCGCAGGTGTTGATCACATAAAGATCGGCAGGCTTGTTGAAATCAGTCACGCTATAGCCTGCTTTTTCAAAAAGGGTCTGCAAAGCTTCTGTTTCACAGAAATTAACCTTGCAGCCCAATGTATAAAAAGCAACTTTTTTTCTCTTCATCTCCGTCCCACTCCCAGGTCACCCCAGGCAGCCTGGATCAGGGCAATAGTAACAGCGGCGGCTGTCTCGGTCCGCAAAATGCGCGGTCCAAGGTGGACAGTGCGAGCACCGGCAGCGGTAAGCTCCGCAACCTCAACCATGCTGAACCCCCCCTCGGGGCCAATAAAGAGAAAAACAGCCTCCTTCTCTTGGGGAGACTGTCTCAACAGCTCGTTCAGCCCCAGTTCCTTTTCCCCCTCCCAGGGTATGAGCGCATTCTGTCCTCGCAGGAGAGCCAGTGCCCCGCTGAAATCGTGCATCGAGGTGATTTCAGGTAGCAGGGACCTCCGGCACTGTGCTGCAGCTGACCGGATCACGCTGCGCCAGCGTTTCAACCGGCCCGCTTCACGCGATTCGCTAAAACGGGGAATACTGCGCTCCGTGAAGACAGGAACAATACTGACCACCCCCAGCTCCGTAGCCTGGCGAATGATATAATCCATCTTCTCACCCTTGGCCAACCCCTGCAGCAGAACAATGGGACGAGGGGATTCGGCCGCAGGCAAAGCCTTTTCCAGCCTGATGAGCACTTTTCCCGGGCCGATGGATAGCACCGTTCCACTGAAGGCAGAGCCCTTGCCATCAGCAATGGCCACCCTGCTGTTTTTTCCCCAGCCTCAGTACCGGTGAGCATGATTCACATCAACGGGGTCAAGTTCAATTGTCCGGCCGGACACCAGAGCCTGCCCCTCTTTAAAAAAGTAGTGCATCCATCCTCCTTAAGAGCCTGCAAAACAACACTTCCGTTGTCATACCTTATTGGCCACCGCCGAAGGCATCTTTCATTCGACCGATGAAGCTTTTACCTTTTGCCCCCCGTGAATCAATTTGCGCCAGCTCCGCCAACAACTCTTTTTCCCTTGCAGTGAGGCGTTTTGGAACGGCTACGTTAACCTTTACCCGTAGATCCCCCTTTCCCAAACCGTAGAGGCGCGGCATACCTTTTCCTCTAAGCCGGAAAACAGCCCCAGGCTGCGTTCCTTCGGGGATTTTCATCGCCGCGGTTCCCTCCAGTGTGGGCACATCTACTTCAGTACCCAGAGCTGCCAGAGCCATATGGAGAGGGAGTTCGAAAATCAAATCATCTTTTTCACGCCGGAAATGCTTGTGCCTGCGGATGCCAATAATAACAAAAAGATCTCCAGGAGGGCCGCCCCGCAGCCCCGCTTCTCCGCCGCCCTGGATACGCAGGCGGCTGCCATGGGCCACGCCGGGCGGTATCTTAACCTCGATAGTCCGCTCGCGGACAATCCTGCCCTCTCCGCGGCAGGCGGGGCAGGGTTCTTTTATCACAGTGCCCCTTCCCGAACAGTGGAGGCAGGTCTGCACATTGACCATGCGGCCAAACAAAGTATCGCGGGTAACCTGCTGCTGCCCGCTGCCGCCGCAGGCGGGACAGGTCTCCGGTTTCGTCCCGGGACGGGCCCGGGTGCCCTTGCATTTGGAACATGTTTCCAAACGGGGCACCCTGATCTCCTTTGTCCCGCCGTTAAAGGCATCCTCAAGGGTAATCTCCAGATCATAACGCAGGTGCTGCCCCTGCTCCGGCCCGGGCGGACGGCGCCGCCCAAAACCTCCCAGGCCGCCGAAAAAGTCTTCAAAGATGCTTTCAAATCCACCAAAACCGGCAAAGCCATCGCCGGTACCGAACCCGGGTCCGGCGTGGCCAAAATGATCATACCCCTCTCGCTTCTGAGGATCGGAAAGGACCTCGTACGCTTCATTAATTTCCTTGAACTTCTCCTCGGCATGAGGATCGTTCTTGTTGAAATCCGGATGATACTTACGCGCCAGCCTGCGGTAGGCTTTCTTAATCTCCTCCTCTGAAGCGCTCCGGTCCAATCCTAGTATTTCATAGTAATCTCTTTTTTTTCCAGACACTTGATCTCTCATCCCCCGGGCGGACTATTTTTCTTCGTCATCTTTGATATTGTAATCTGCGTCAACTACATCTTCATCCTGATCCACAGGCGCACCTTCACCGGGTGCCCCCTGTTCTCCACCGGCAGCGCCGGCATCACCGGCCTGCTGGGCCCGGGCTTGTTCATACAGTTTTGCTGAAAGTTCATGAAGGTAACTGTTCAATTTCTCTGTTACCTGATTTATCTTTTCTAGTTCATCACTGCGGGCCGCCTCACGCAGCTCCTCTACGGCTTTACGCACCTCTTCGGCTTTATCAGCTTCAACCTTGTCACCAAGATCCTTGAGCGATTTCTCTGCCTGGTAAGCCAGGGCATCGGCCTTGTTTCGCGCGTCAGCCAGTTCCTGCCACTTACGATCATCCTCAGCGTAAGATTCCGCATCCTGGACCATCTTATTGATCTGATCCTTGTCCAGCCCGCTGGATGAGGTGATCGTGATATGCTGCTCCTTGCTGGTAGCCAGATCCTTTGCCGAAACGTTTACAATCCCATTGGCATCTATATCAAAGCTCACTTCAATCTGAGGCATTCCCCGGGGTGCCGGCGGAATGCCGTCCAGCATAAAGCGGCCCAGTGTCTTGTTGTCAAAAGAACGCGACCTTTCACCCTGGAGTACATGAATCTCCACACTCGTCTGGTTGTCTGCAGCGGTGGAGAAGATCTGCTTCTTGTTCGCCGGAATAGTGGTGTTGCGATCGATAATCCTGGTAAAGACATTGCCCAGCGTCTCTATACCCAGGGAAAGTGGGGTCACATCGAGCAGCAGAATATCCTTGGCTTCACCGGCAAGTACCGCAGCCTGGTATGCTGCTCCCAGTGCAACCACCTCATCAGGGTTAACCCCCTTGTGCGGCTCCTTGCCAAGAAGGCTGCGGATTGCCTCCTGGACGGCGGGGATGCGCGTGGAACCTCCTACCAGGATAATATCGTCAATCTGAGCCGGCTCCAGGCCGGCGTCGGAGAGTGCCTGGCGGGTCGGCCCCATGGTTTTCTCAACAAGATCGGCGGTAAGCTCTTCGAATTTGGCCCGCGTCAGCGTCATCTCGAGATGCTTGGGGCCCGCCTGGGTAGCAGTAATAAAGGGAAGATTTATATCGGTAGAAGTTACCGAAGAGAGCTCCACCTTTGCTTTCTCCGCCGCCTCCTTGAGACGCTGTAGAGCCATCCGGTCCTGAAGCAGGTCGATCCCCTGATCTTTTTTGTATTCTTCGGCCACGTAATTCATGATCCGCTCGTCAAAATCGTCGCCTCCCAGGCGGTTGTTGCCGCTGGTGGCCAGAACCTCGACAACATTGTCGCCCAGCTCCAGCAGGGAGACATCGAAGGTACCGCCCCCGAGGTCAAACACGAGGATCTTCTGCTCACCTTTTTTGTCCAGGCCGTAGGCGAGGGCTGCCGCGGTAGGTTCATTGATAATCCGCAGCACTTCCAGCCCGGCTATGGTCCCTGCATCTTTCGTGGCCTGGCGCTGGCTGTCACTGAAATAGGCCGGGACAGTCACAACCGCTCTGGTCACGCTTCCTCCAAGATAACTTTCAGCGTCACTTTTCAGTTTCTGCAGAATCATCGCCGCAATCTCCTGGGGGGTAAACTTCTTCCCATCGATATCCACCTGATGCCCTGTACCCATCTCTCGCTTAATGGAAAGAACCGTCCGCTCCGGGTTGGTGATAGCCTGCCTTTTGGCAACTTGCCCCACCAGGCGCTGACCATCCTTGGTAAAGGCTACCACTGACGATGTCAGGCGGCTCCCCTCGGCATTTGATATTATTTCGGGCTCGCTGCCCATGAGCACAGCAATCGCCGAATTTGTCGTACCCAGATCAATTCCTACTACTTTTCCCATTTTAAAACCTCCTTAATAACGGCCACAGCCGCTGTTTTTTATTTAAAGCTGACTCTGCATTACCTTAACCTTAGCATGGCGCAGAACCCGATCTTTATAAAGGTAGCCTTTCTCAAATTCCTCCACCACGCTGCCCGGCTCCCCCTCACCTGAATCAGTTTGCATCACCGCGTCATGGTAATGGGGGTCAAACTGTTTTCCCAGGGCTCCCATCTCCACAACCCCCTCTTGCTCAAGCAGCTGCTGCAACTGCTTCCGGATCATGATAAGCCCCTCTAGATAAGATTCTGGCACACTTTCATCGTCGCAGGCGGCAGCAAGGGCCCTCTCTATATTGTCGAGGACGGGCAGCAACCTTTCCAGAAACCTGTGTAAACCGTATGTCCTGATCTCTTCTTCCTTAATCCGGCTGATGCGGCGGAAATTATCGAGATCAGCCTGTTTACGCTGCACAAGGCAAACAAGCTCTTCCTTTTCATGCACCCATTCCGCTGCAGCATCGCCGGCCTCCGGTCCGGCAGAAGCTTTTTCCTCTGCCGCCGTTGCGAAGTCAGTATCCGCGAACTCCGGGGGCGAATCCTCCATGTTCTCCGCGGAAGCATCCATAATCTTTTCTGGGTTTGCTTTATTTTTCTTCTTTTTTTCCATCACCCTACTCCTGTTCCTATGATATATGTCTCCCGGCTTTATAGATCTGAACTTAATGTCCGGTTCAACTGATCCACCAGACAGTGAAGAACAGAAATGATCCAGCGGTAATCCATCCGCGTCGGACCAAGCACTCCCACTGTCCCGAGAACCCGCTGATTGATCTTATAGGCCGCTGTGATGAGGCTGCACTCGTGAATGCCTTCGTATTCATTTTCCGTGCCGATTCTAACTACAATACCCTCTTCAGAAAGACCTTTTTCCAAAATTTCAAACAATAATGATTCCTGTTCAAAAAGAGAAAGCATCCTGTGTATCTTCTCCACGCTCTTGAATTCGGGCTGACTCAGGATATTTGTGGTTCCCCCTAGATAGACCCTGGCCTGCTGCTCTTCCCGCAGGCTCTCTTCCAGCAAGATAAAAGCCTGCTCGAGGATCTCGAGACGTCTAAAAAGATCGCGCTTCAACTCATTAATCAAAGAAGTGGTAACCTGATCGATGGTCAGGCCAAAAAGCTTTTGGTTGAGGTAGGAAACAACCTGGTGCAGTTCAACAGGAGAGAGGCTCTGGTTCAGCTCAATCACCTTGTTCTTAATAAATCCGCTGTCCGTTATGAGCACAACAAGCCCCCGGCTCTCATCTAGAGGCATAATTCGCAGCTGCCGAAAAGTGCTTTTCTGGAACTGAGGGCCCATAATCAGGGAGGTCTGATTGGTTGCCAAAGAGAGAACCCTCACTGCATTGGCGATAATCTGCTCTATTTCCCGCATTTTTTCAAGATTCAAGGAGCGGCTGATGGTGAGCTCCTCTTCGTCATCAAGCCTGTTTTCGGCCATCAAATGGTCCACGTAATAGCGGTAACCTTTTTGGGAAGGTACCCGGCCCGCGGAGGTGTGCGGTTGTTCCAGATAGCCCATATCCTCAAGATCGGCCATTTCGTTGCGTATGGTCGCGGAACTGAGCCCTATACGGTAAGATCTGGCTACAGTCCGGGAGCCCACAGGTTCGGCTGTCTGGATATGGTTGGCTACAACAGCATGCAGTATCCGTTTTTTCCTATCGCTAACAGGCTCCACCTGACACTCCCCCTTCCGTGTTAGCACTCATAGAGAGCGAGTGCTAACCCTTTAATAAAAATAACACCCAGCCGGGGTTTTGTCAAGGATTTTACCACTCCTTTAAAATTTTCTTTGCATGATGAAACAACCTGTCCCACCATTGTTTAGATACTGCATAAAATTCGCCGGCGTGAAGACGCGCCGATTTGCCGGCAAAAATTAACAGCAGCGCCCCCTGCGAATCTATCCCAACTGCCAAAGCTTCGTGCTTGTTTTCCCTGCCCAGCAATCCTGTCATACCCAGTTCCACAAGATTCAGGCCGCCGTAGACAAGTAGTGCCGCCAGCAGCAAGATCGCCAGCAAGATAGGGAAACTGCGCATCATCCCTTTACTCCTTTTTGATAAAGAATCGTTTTCTTTTAGCATTTACGAGAAGGGTTTGGTATATTCAGTCCTGCATAAAAAAAATGTAGCAAGTGCGGGCTAAAGCTTCGGCAAGATAAGGGAGGGTGAGCAGCGCTTCATCGATGCTGTTTTCATGGCCCCCCACTTCAATAAGAATCGCAAAAGGATGCAGATCCTGATTATAGGTGAAGTCCTGCTGAAAAATGCCGCGGGAAAGCCCGGGCAGAACCGCCTCCAGCTCATTCTGCAGGCACAGGATAAAAGCAAGGTTTTCCTCGTACGCAGGGTTACGGCTGCCGACAACGAGGAGCAGCGCAGCCAGTTCCCTTCCTTCCAGGCAGGCAGTGGTCTTGGCCCTGGGGACCCCATCCCTGTGCAGATCGATAACAACCTTTATCGTGCTGTTTTCTTCGAGTATCTTTTCGATAACCGGACGGGCTTTGCTATAGGCATAACGACGCGGCAGATCATAAACAGCACGGTGATGGTGCACCTGAAAGCCGTAATTCTCTTCAAGTAGCCTGGCCAGTTCCTCGCCCACCGTGACAACAGAGCGGCCGGAGGAAGCTTTCTCCCCGGAACCGGCGGTAAAAGTTTCACTGGCATGAGTATGGTAGAGTAAAATTGGCACTTCGCCATAGGGAGACATCGAAAAGGGAAAGAATGAGCCCCCCCAGGGAGGTTCTGCCGGATCAGAAGAGTAAGTCTGGGAATCCGGCAGTGCAGCATCGGGAAGCTCTGGTGAAGGGGGAAGGAGCACCGGTAAAGAGAACCCCGGCCCCACTCCGAGTTCAAGATCCAGCAAAGAGCAGGGATCACGGGGGTCAATGCCGGTCACAAAACGCATCACCGTGCAGAGCGCCCCGAAAACCTGCCCGCTGCCCGTAACAGCAGGTTGCTCCATACCTGGTATTTCATACAGCAAAATCTGCTGCAATAAATGAAGATAGCAGTCTTCCGACCCTTGTTCCGGCAGGCTGGCGCTCACCGGTTCAACCTGGTAAACCGGTGCCGGTCGTTCGGGAGGGCGGATGAAACCGCTATAGATCAATGCCAGCAAAAACATGATCAGCGCTGTCAGGGCGATCATTTTCTGCCGCCGCGACAGCAGCAGCGCTATTTTCCGCCCCGCTTTTCCCCCGCTTCTGACAAAAACATAGGCTCTGCCCCGGTTTCTCCTCCCCGGCACATACCGTCTGCCAACTGGGATCTTTCGTACTGTTTTTCCTTTAAATGATCTGCAGCCCAAAAAATCTCCCCCGCCGGCTGTAGAATATTTTAAATATATGCGGGGGGGAATACTTTATGCTACTGGCAGAGATAGCCCCTCAGGAATGAACTGCCTTTTCTCCCGTCAGATAACGGTTAATCGCATCTTCCAACGCATCGGCGGCAAGATTGGAACAGTGCATTTTTAACGGGGGCAGCCCCCCGAGCTCGCGGGCAACGTCTTCGTTTGTCACCTGCCGCGCCTCTTCCAGGGTCTTCCCTTTGATCATTTCTGTCAGCATACTGCTGCTTGCAATGGCGGCGCCGCATCCATAAGTCTGAAAATTGACATCGGTGATCCTTTTTCCTTCGATCTTTAAATAGATCTTCATCGTGTCACCACATTTAAAACTTCCCGACTCTCCGACAATATCGGGATCGGGCATCTCACCCACATTGCGCGGATTTGTAAAATGATCAATTACTATATCATTGTACATGGATCAGGACCTCCCTTTCAATTTTTATGGGGATAAAGAGCCGACATTCTGCGCAACCTTTCAGCAAGCGGCGAGAGCACCGCAAGGAGATAGTCTACATCGGTATCGCTGTTACCCCGTCCCAGGGTTAGCCTGAGAGAACCGCGGGCAACCTCGTGCTCCATCCCCATAGCCAGCAACACATGCGAAGGCTCCAGGGAACCGGAGGTGCATGCCGATCCGCTGGAGGCAGCAATTCCTTCCAGATCCAGACCCAGCAGCAGGGCCTCACCCTCAATATAATTGAAACTTACATTAACATTGCCTGGCAGGCGGGCGGTGGGGTGACCGTTAAGCACAACGTCACCCATTTCGAGAAGGTCTTTAATGAGCCCGTCGCGCAGCGCCTGAAGATACCCTGTTTTTTCAGGAAGTTCTCCTACAGCCAGCTCCAGGGCCCGGGACATCCCGATAATACCGGCGACATTCTCGGTGCCGGGACGCAGCTGCCGTTCCTGGCCTCCACCGCGGCAAAGAGGCTCCAGCATAATGTCTTTTCGTGCGTAAAGAGCGCCCACCCCCTTGGGGCCATTGAATTTGTGTGCCGAAAGAGAGAGCAGGTCAATGTTCATTTCGCGCACATCTATGGGAATCTGGCCCACCGCCTGGACAGCATCGGTATGAAAAATGATACCCCGCTCCCGGGCTAGGGCACCAATTGCAGCTACCGGCTCAATGGTGCCCACTTCGTTATTTGCAGTCATGATGGAAATTAGAAAAGTCTTTGCCCTAATTGCCTTTTTCACTGTATCCGGATCGACCATGCCGTATCGGTCAACAGGCAGAAATGTCACCTCGAAACCCTCATCTGCAAGCTCTTTGCAGACATCAAGGACAGCGTGGTGCTCAATTGATGAGGTAATAAGGTGACCTTTTTCCTGCTGACGCCTTGCCGTGCCCTTGATGGCGATGTTGTTTGCTTCAGTACCGCCTGAAGTAAAAAATATTTCTTCCTCCCGGGCGCCCAGCGCCAGTGCTGTTTTTTCACGTGCCCGGATGAGCGCAGCCCGGATTTCACGGCCCGGAGAATGCAGGCTTGAAGGGTTACCATACTTATTCTGAAGATAGGGAAGCATGGCTTTCAGGGCCTCCTCGCGGATCGGAGTGGTGGCTGCATGGTCCAGATAGACTTCTCTCTTTGTCAAGGCGCTAACCTCCCTGTGAGCCGCTGTTCTCTTTGAACAGTGGATCTGTTCTTGATCCCATGAGTTCATCCAAAGAAACGCTGTCTAGAACCTCGTTAATCCGATCTCTTAATTTTTCCCATACATGACGGGTCCGGCAGGCTTCGCTGCGGCGACAGCGCAGCTCCTGCTTATCAATCCCGGCCAGGCAGTTCACCGGTACAATGGGACCTTCCACAGCGCGAACTATATCACCCACATTGATCTGCTCCGGCGGGCGAGCCAGGTAGTAGCCGCCTTTGGCGCCCCTGACACTGCAGATAAGGCCTGCCCTACGCAAATAGGGAAATATTTGCTCGAGAAATTGAAAAGAGATCTCCTCTTTGCTGGCGATCTCCCGCAAAGGCAGCGGCCCTGATCCATCATGTAAAGCAAGCATAGCCATGGCTCTGACACCATATTCCACCCTGGCCGACAGCTTCATAGAAACCCTCCCGACAATCCTGACCAAATA